>NNBU01000121.1_pt1 | contig 17748 bp, 14 predicted proteins | sample 1173781 | NCBI WGS metagenome assembly NNBU01 (sample SAMN07173937, study PRJNA388173) | plant metagenome | biome: Plant school; feature: Soil; material: Symbiotic tissue of Blasia pusilla L.; isolation source: symbiotic tissue sample KVJ2 | host: Blasia pusilla | place: Norway: Troms, Kvaloya...
ATCGCAGACCAAACAACCCTAGAAGATGGTTTCTTCAGCTATACTCTTCCAACTAATACCTTTGCTGATGTCGATGCTGGTGATACTTTAACTTACGCAGCCACCCTCGCTAACGGCAACCCCCTACCTATTTGGTTAACCTTCAACGCCAATACCCGCACCTTCAGCGGCACCCCTGGCGATCCAAATAACGGCACAATTAGCATCAAAGTTACCGCGACTGACACCAGCAATGCCAGTGCTAACGATACCTTTAACCTGACGGTAACTCCCGTCAACGATGCACCTGTAGCTGGTGATGACTCTGCTAGTGCCAATCAAAATACACCTTTGACCCTACTAGCTGCTGACCTGTTGGCTAACGATACAGATGTAGACAGTTCTATTTTGAGCATCACTGCTGTGAGTAACGCTGTTAATGGTACTGTCACCTTAAATGGCAGTGGCAATGTAGTCTTTACTCCGACCACAGGTTTCAGTAATGGTAATGGCAGCTTTAACTATACCCTCAGCGATGGCAATGGTGGCACTGACTTAGGGATAGTAACTGTAGCAGTCGGCACAACCCTCAACGGCACTAATAATAACGATAATCTCAACGGCACATCCGGCAACGACATCATTAACGGACTCAACGCTCAAGATACCATTTCCGGCAATGCTGGGAACGATAACCTTGTCGGTGATAATGGTGATGATTTACTCTTTGGCGGTACTGGCAACGATAATCTCTATGGCGGTAATGGTCAAGACACACTCAATGGTGATGCTGGTAACGACCGTCTCGAAGGTGATAACGGTGATGACAAACTCTATGGCGGTGACGGGAACGACAGTCTAATTGGTGGTAACGGTCAAGATTTACTTGTCGGCGGTGCGGGGAATGATTTCCTCGACGGTGACAAGGGAGATGATAACTTGACTGGCGGGACTGGTAGCGACATCTTTGTGTTGGAGAAAGCCGCAGGGCGGGAAACGATTACTGACTTTAGTTTAGGTCAGGCCGATAAAATCGGCTTGTCTGGCTTGAGTTTCAATCAGTTATCTTTCTCTGGCAATCAGATTAGTTTAGGCAATCAAACTTTAGCGGTGCTGAGTGGGTTTAATACCACTACGCTGACACAGAACGATTTTATCTCTGTTTAAGTGTGTTGGGTGGGCAAATGTTTGCCCACTCTACAAATTGCTTAGTTGCATTGCCCTGCACCTTTGATGCATTGCCTTGCACCTTTGATGCATCGCCCTGCACCTTTGATGCATCGCCTTGCACCTTTGATGCATCGCCTTGCACCTTTGATGCATCGCCTTGCACCTTTGATGCATCGCTCTGCACCTTTGATGCATCGCCCTGCAAGAACGAGCTTACCCTTTGTTTAACCTTGTTTTATCTAAAAATCTCATCTTACTGTTAGTTATAGGGTTATAATGGGCACATTAAATATGTAGATTAGAACAGTATACTGATATGCCTATCCAAGATAAAACACGTCGTTTGCGCCCTCAAGTAATTAGTGAAGATGTGACTTCATGGCACGGTTTGCAAACGATCGCCACTTATGAAACAACCCGTGCTGATGCCTCTGCTACTAACTTACAGCAAACTTATCAAGCTATGTTAGCCCAGCAACAAGCCGAAACTGAGAAACTAACTTTATACCGTGCTGCTGCTGATGCTGCGCGATTAGCAGAATGGGAATTTCACAATGCAGTATTAGCGATGAAAGAAGTTGTGCGCGGACAATATGGTTCGGATAGCGATCAAGCCCAAGCTGTAGGACTGAAGAAAAAATCAGACCATAAGCGTCCTAGCCGCAAAAAGTTAGTCGCATCATGAGCTAGCAAAAATTAACACATTTTAGATGTGCTCTTGCTCTACACCAAGAGCAAGAGACGCGATAAATCGCCGTCTCTACAAAGGAATTATTGTAGAGACGGCGATTTATCGCGTCTTTGTCTTTGTGATATAGTCATACTCGCCTCCACGCTCAAGGGCGCGTTTGTAAGCAGGTCGCGCATGAATGCGATCAACAAATTCTTTCAGCTTTGACCGGTTCTGAACCTCTTCTTTTTGCATGGCGACTACTTCCAAGGGAAAGCTCATTTGGATATCGGCGGCGGTGAATTCCTCTCCTGTAAACCACGTACTTTTACGAAGTTCACCTTCTATATAATCAAAGTGAAGTTTGATCTGGGGCGCCACAAATCCTCTAACTACGTTGCTGTCTCCTTCCCCGAAATTGTTTAAGACCAGCTTCATTACCAACGGTGGCATTGCAGAGCCTTCGGCGTAATGCAGCCAATATGTATAGCGCAGATGCTCCGGTGTATCGGATGCGGGAACTAGGCGACCATTGCCGTAGCGATTAACGAGGTATTCGATGATAGCACCCGACTCAGCAATGGTGAGGTCTGCATCTGTGATTACTGGTGACTTACCGAGGGGATGAACTTGGCGCAGCGACTCCGGCGCCATCATTGTTTTTGCATCGCGTTCATAGAATTTAATCTCATATTCAATACCTAATTCCTCAAGCAGCCACAGCACCCGCTGCGATCGCGAGTTGTTAAGATGATGCACGGTTATCATAAAAAGGTTCCTCTTCTGGTGGCTGATTACTATCCAATCTGAGCTAATACCAATTTAATTAATGATTACAACACATCCTTGGGTAAAGACGCGATGAATCGCGTCTCTACAAATGGTCTATTTGTCGCATTCTTTTTTCAAATTGGTATAATCTCTAGCTATTAGTCATTATTAGACAAACTTTTTCAGATTAACTCCCCTAATTGGCTAGTTTTCTGCTTTTTAATTGGTATAAAAACCACATTTGTTTCATTTATGGCTTTAATCATTGCCGGAGAACGTAGTGGGGTGGGTAAGACAACAGTCACGCTCACCCTTTTAGCATCTTTACGTCGTCGCGATCGCCTGGTGCAATCTTTTAAGGTAGGCCCAGACTACATTGATCCGATGTTTCATCAACACGTAACTGGTCTTTCTTGTCGGAATTTAGACCCAGTTTTGACTTCCGAAGCCTACGTTCAGCAATGTTTTGCCCATCATAGTCAACTCAGCGAATATGCCCTAGTGGAAGGGGTGATGGGATTATTTGATGGTGTTTCGTCATTGGTCAATAGTCATACCCTGCGGGAAGGCGAAACGCCTATGTCATTTGTAAAGAACAAAGGACAAATGACAAAGGACATAGACGCTTCTGCGGCTTCCCGCAGGGTAGGACAAATGACTGATTTTGCGAGTACGGCCCACATTGCACGGCTTTTAGATTTACCTGTGGTGTTGGTGATTGATTGCAGTCGTTTATCTGGTTCTGTCGCTGCGATCGCTCATGGCTACCAATCTTTTGATCCCAGAATTAAAATAGCTGGGGTAGTATTAAATCGCGTGGGGAGCGATCGCCACCTCTCTCTCCTCAAAGATTCCCTAGAACCTTTACAATTACCCATTCTCGGCGTACTGCGGCGTCAAGATAACATCACAATTCCTGATCGCCATTTGGGTTTAGTACCCACAGCAGAACTCCCCGAACTCAACGCTTTAATTGATCGCCTCGCCGATTTAGGAGATACCTGCTTCGATTGGGAACGCTTGTTACCTTTGTTAAAATCAGAATCCCTTCCTCATTCCTATCATCCCACTCATCCGCCTTCCGCCATCAGGATTGCAGTAGCCCGCGATCGCGCTTTTAATTTTTACTACCAAGACAATCTCGATTTGCTGCAACAGCTTGGCGCAGAACTGGTTTTCTGGAGTCCATTAGAAGATGCTGACATACCAAAAGATGTGCAGGGAATGTATTTTGGGGGCGGGTTCCCAGAAGTTTTTGCCCAGCAACTAGCAGAAAATACCAGTGTTCGTGATGCAGTGAAAACAGCAATTCTGAAAGGAATGCCTGCGATCGCAGAATGCGGGGGCTTAATGTATTTGTGTGAGCAAATTATCGATTTTGAGGGTAAATCTTGGTCAATGGCGGGAGTTTTACCAACATCTGCTGTGATGGGTGGGCGTTTAACTTTAGGCTATCGTCGTGCAATAGCTTTGCAAGATAATCTGTTAGTTAAGGCAAATACAACTGTTTACGGACACGAGTTTCACCGTTCCCATTTAACCTTAACTCCCACTCAGCCCCTATTTGAAACTTCTCGCTACGATTGTGACGAAAATATGGGATGCGAGGGATGGGGTTTACCTGCAAATGTTCACGCCTCTTATGTTCATCTGCATTGGGGAGAAAGTAGAGAAATTCCCCAACAGTTTCTTAAAGAATGTCTGAAAGTAGCATCTTCAGGAAGGTGGATTTAAGTCCAACACAGTTCAGAATGAGCAACAAAACTCTGATGTAGAGACGCGATTTATCGCGTCTTGAAAGACCAATCATCTACACCAATAACTCTTAACTGAACGTCAGATCGACAGTTGCAAAAGCAATACGGTTCAGTTAAGGCTTTACTCTTTGTGAAAGTGAATTTTTTTAACGAACCGCATACTCTTAGGTCGAAGTAAGCTTCGTGCTATATCTCACTCTCTGCTAAAAGTCCCCGGATTTGTTCGTGGGGAATTTGTTACATTCATATCGTCATTCAATCTGCGAATCAGACGAGATAACTCACGAATGATATTCACTGCAATTTCAGGAGTTTCTTCGATCGCATCATACAGTTGCTCTTGTGTCAGTTCTAAAAATTCGCAAGGTTCTAGAGTCGTTGCGGTGGCGGAACGAGGTTGAGTATCAAATACTGCCATCTCACCAAAGTATTTTCCCTGTTCCACCTCTGCAAGTAGTTTATTACCAATGTGAACTTTAACTCGGCCTGACACAACAATATAGAGCGATCGCCCTTCTTCTCCCTGGCGAAAGATAGTGTAATTAGCTGGAAATGACAGTTCGTTCATCACTGAAGTGAGCCGCACAATAAAATCATCCCGCAATTCCTTGAAAATCGGGACTCGCCGGACAAATAATAAACGGTCAACACTGGTTAGCATAATTACAAGTTAAACATAAAATATTACTGTAAATTTTAAAACAAAAGCCGGAGCGCAATTAGTCATATTAACCGATGTTGAACGCTAGCCGCCAAAAATATCTCAAAATTTACCTACAGGATTTACGCACAAGACAACGAAAGTAGCGGTAATTCATGAATTACCGCTACGTCAGAATAAGGTTTTCGCTCATATCTTACGTAAGTCTTAACCTACACAAAACCACTTAGCATCTCTTCAATCGAAGCGATCGCCCAAGGCTACGGTGTACACACAAGTCACATGACGGATAGAGGCTGCCTTCGTCAGATATCGAGTCAGCAGTCCACATCAATGCATTGCCATTGGAAGCATGGAAACGAAAGAAACAGAATGCTTAAGTTATCAATCACTTTTATTTATCGTTTTAAAAAACAAGAGTATTTGCTCTTATTTGGCTCCAAGCCATAATATTGACTTCATGAGCTCCCAAGGTACCTTGCTGAGAAAAAAATCACCAATTTGATTGCAGGCGATTGCCTCTAAAAATTGGGGAATTACCTAATAACTAACGAACCTCAAAAGGTTGTCGTTAGGTAAAACAATCACAAAATTTCCTGAACTGCCACATCAAGAAGCAGAGAGGGACGGAAGACAAACAGCATTGAATTATTGTGAGTAACAATTATGAGTTGGCTAATTAGTACATTAATTATTGGAATCTCTGTCGCTTTTGCAACCACCTTTGACGACAATTTATACTTGACAGCTTTTTTCGGAAAAGTCAATCGCACCTTTCGTCCTAAGCATATTATTATTGGTGAATTTCTGGGATTTACTACATTAGTATGTGCTAGTCTCCCTGGTTTCTTCGGTGGTCTGATTATTCCTAGCACCTGGATTGGTTTGCTAGGTTTGCTTCCCATCGCTATTGGTATTAGTAATTTCATCAGTCGGGAAGAGCAAGGAGAGACAGTACAAGCTGTGTCAGTTGACTTAACTCCTACCAAACCTGGACGCCAGAATAAATCACTATTAGCAACCATCCGTGATCCTCAAACCTACCGCGTTTCTGCTGTCACCATTGCCAATGGAGGAAACAACATTGGGATCTATGTACCGTTGTTTGCTAGTAGCAATCTTCCAAGTTTGGGCGTAATTCTCTGTGTTTGCTACTTTACGGTTGGGGTGTGGTGCTTACTCTCTTACAACCTGACTCGTAATCCTCTCATGGCTCCCGTTTTAACTCGCTTCGGTCGGAAAATCTTCCCCTTTGTCTTAATTTACCTGGGACTCTCTATCTTAATTAAAAGTGAATCATATCGACTTTTACCTAGTCTGGCAATGCTTTCTAATTAGGTATGAAGCCATGCCTACGGCGGTAAACTACGCCTACGGTAGGCACTCCGCGCTACTACGACGGGCTACACCTACGCACCTGTTCTGCAAACTTCCTACCTTGGGATGGGTGCTATGTCCCTGATATAACCAAAAAAATCAGCGATCGCGTTTCCCATCCAAAAAAGTTTTAATCACTTAAATTTATTAATTTAAATCAAAATAATATTTGCTCTTATCAATCAATCTATCTAGACTGAAAAGGAAGCACATTATTAATCGTTTCTACAAAAGCAAAATCACCACTACGAATCAGATATGAAGAAACTAATGAATCAATCACATTCAACAAAATTAACTCAATGGCTCTTAACTGCCTTATTTACAGTAGTTGTCGCGGGATTTTCTTTCTTTGTCCAGCCCAGCGCTAGAGCACAAACACTAACACCATTCATACCTACGGAATCTGAACTAGCTCCAGTTACATCACCAATAGAATCTGTAACACCACCAGTAACAGAAGCAGCACCAGTAATAGCTCCAGTTACATTGCCAATAGTATCTGTAGCAGAAAATGTTAGACATTTACTACAAACCAATGAATGTGTCGGGTGTAATCTGACTGGGGCAATGCTAAAGGATACAAACCTACAAGCGGCAAACTTAGAGGGTGCTAACTTACAAAATGCAGACTTAGAAAGAGCTAACTTACAGCAAACAAACTTACAAGGGGTTAACTTTCAAGGCGCAGATTTAGGCAAGGTAAACCTTCTGGGAGCAAACTTGTTGGGAGCAAACCTATTTGATGCAGACCTAGAGAAAGCCAACCTTCTGGGAGCAAACCTACAAATGGCTAACCTACAAAACGCAGACTTGGAAAATACAAATCTCACAAACGCAAACATCCAAGGGGCTAACCTGATGGGAGTTGATTTGCAAGATGCTATCAGACCAGAAGGATTTGCTATTCAGTGATGAAACTGAAGTTCTCAGTGCAAGTTTCATAAAATACATAAAAAGCCTGATTCATTGCTGAATCAGGCTTTTTATGCCTATGGATCAACGATTAACAGTACTCATGTCTGGGTAGCGATCGCCAACTGCGACATTTTTGGGTGCAACTGCTTCCAGGCGATTCAACTCTTGTTCAGTCAGGGTAATTTCGGTAGCTGCAACATTCTCCTCCAAATAAGTACGGCGTTTTGTACCAGGAATTGGCACAATATCTTCTCCTTGAGCTAAAAGCCATGCTAGTGCAAGCTGACTAGAAGTTACTCCTTTTTCGGTAGCGATCGCCTTCACTTGCTCTACTAATTGCAGGTTTTTATAGAAATTCTCACCTTGAAAGCGAGGAGAATTTCTTCGATAGTCATCAGCTGCAAGATCATCAGGGCTAGCGATCGCGCCTGATAAAAACCCTCTTCCTAGTGGGCTATAAGCGACAAACCCAATTCCTAATTCTCGTACAGTAGGTAAAATTTCATCCTCTGGTTCTCGGCTCCAAAGAGAGTATTCTGTTTGTAGTGCAGTAATGGGGTGAACTGCTACAGCCCGTCGAATCGTCACAGGGGCAGCTTCCGAGAGTCCTAGATAGCGCACTTTACCAAGCTTGACTAACTCTGCCATTGCCCCAACAGTATCTTCAATGGGTACAGTTGGATCTACCCGATGTTGATAATAGAGGTCAATCACTTCAACTCCCAGACGTTTTAGCGAGGCATCGCAAGCTGTATGGACATATTCTGGTCTGCCACTAACCCCTTTAAAACCACCATCTTCAGTACGGACATTGCCAAATTTGGTTGCTAAAACTACTTGGTCTCGGCGATCTTTAATTGCTTTGCCTACTAGTTGTTCATTAGTAAAGGGCCCATACATATCAGCAGTGTCGAGGAAATTTACCCCAAGTTCTAATGCCCGATGAATTGTGGCGATCGCCTCATTTTCATCACGACCACTATAGAACTCAGACATCCCCATGCAACCAAGCCCGATACTTGAAACTTCTAAACCTTGTTTGCCTAGCTTTCTGGTTCTCATAAAATAATCTCCTAGTCAGGAATTGGTCAGAGAAAATTAGGTCTTTCAGCATTATCCCTTTCCCGACTGTTAAATCATCTATTATTAGGAGTATTTACTAATACACAGCAAATTTCAAATTGGTGAGGTACACAAGCTAAGTCTGTTACCCAGGTATAAAGCGTGTTTTACTCCTGAATTTTGATGTAATACCAATTTAATGTGAAGCTGCACTAAATAAGTAACTCTCTATTCTTGGCGCTCTTGGCGTACTTGGCGGTTCGTTTAATATTCTGTGTATCTTCATACAGAATTGGTATAAGTAGGTTAAAAGATTTAAAACTCAATATTTTGTCAGCCCATAGACACTTTCTTTGAATACCGAAAGTCTGGCTGATGTGGGCTACTGAAACTATTGGGCACTCAACAAATCCAAACGGCGAAAATGCTGGTACGTTATCCAGATACCGCATACAAAGCACATGGTAATTGTGAGGTGGAATATAAACTTACCTTACCTTAAGTAACAATACCAATCAAAACCATACCGTGACTGTTACTTTGTAAACACCTTTTTTGAGTGTAAGAACTTTAGAAAAGTAAAAATATCTTATTAAGGAGTTAAAAAATCTAAGTGTTCTCCAGCAATAACTTGCATTTCCTCTAAAACACCTTGCATTTTTAAGTGCCCTTTATCTAATAGGACAATAAAATCTGCACGCAGAACAACTCTAGGACGGTGGCTAATTATAATTGTTGTTTTACCTTGTCGGTAATGTAAAAGCTTATCTAATACCTGCGATTCTAATATTGGATCTAATGCACTAGTGGATTCATCTAAAATTAGGATTGGTGGCTCTGTAACTATTGCTCTAGCTAATGCTAATCTTTGTTTTTGTCCACCGGAAATATTTGCACCAAATTCGCCTAATACAGTTTGATAATTATCCGGTAAATCACAGATAAATTCATCAGCACCTGCAATTTGACAAGCCCGAACAATTTCTTCAAATTTGGCATGAGGATAGCTGAAGCGAAAATTCTCTAAAATGGAGCGACTCCAGAAGTGAGGTTCTTGGGGGACTAATACTACCTGCTGTCGCCTGCACTCCAAAGATAAATCTTTTTGGTTATAAATGCCAAAACGAATATTACCTGATTGCAAAGGATATAATCCAGCTATCAATTTAGCTAAAGTACTTTTTCCACAGCCAGATTTACCAATCAATGCTGTGACTTTCCCGCCTGGAATAGTTAGAGAAAAGTCTTGTAATAAGTCTGCTCTACCTGTATGGTGAAAGTTGACATTATTACAAATAATATCAGTATTAGCAGAGATTACTGCCCAAGGCTTCTTCTCTTCATTTTGGTCTTCTGGGGTGCTTTCAATTACTTCTGTAATCCGTTGCGTTGCAGTTTGAATTCTGGCAAACTCATCCACAAAACCAATGATTGTAGTAATCAATATATTAAAATTAGCATTCATCGCGTTAAATGCTAGCAGTTGACCGATGCTTAATTCATCACTAATAACTAGACTACTGCCAAACCAGAGGATGGCAAGATTACCAAAACCAGCAACTAATCCAGAAAATACATTATTAATAATGCCAATTTGAACAGTGCTAAAAGTAAGATAAGCAAGATTTCCAAAACGACTTTGAATTTCCTCCCAAGCTTGGGGAGCCGCATTAGCAGTTTTTACGGTAAGTATGCCTTTAAATATCTCGACCAGTATTCCTTGATTTTCGGCTTGTGTCAAAATAAGACTACGGATTTTTTGACTTAAAGTAGGCAGAAAGATAATTGTCGATAGAGACATTAAAAGAGCGACTACCACCGATAAGCCTAATAATTTAGGACTATAAAATACCATAAAAACCAGCGAAATTGCCGCAACAAAAAGCTGACTCGGAATAGCAATAACAATTTGAGAAACCATCTGATTAATTTCTTGAATATCTCGGAGACGGCTAACAATTTCACCACTACGACGAGCTTCATAGTAAGTAAGAGGAAGGCGCAAAATTTGTCTGCCAAATTCCAGAGTCAGTCCTAATTCTAGGCGTTGAGCAAAGTGGGCAATCAAGTTAGACTGTACTAGTCTTAGAGTGCTACTAAAGATATTTATTGCCACCACACCAATCGCAACTGTGGTTAAAAGTTGTGTATCTCCTCTAACTAGTACGTCGTCAGTGAGAATTTGAATTAAAAAAGGGGTTGCAAGGGAAAAGATTCCCATCACCAGGTTAATCAAAATTGCTTCGATTAAAATATGACGATAAGGTAAAACTCGTGCTAAAAAACGACCAAAACCGCTAATTTTTTCTGATTCTTGCTGATAAAAGCGGATTTCGTCTGGCAATAGCAATAACATGACGTAATTTGCCCAACCTGTAGTTAATTCTTCACGACTGAGATAGCGGATGCCACTACTAGGATCGGCAATTACATATTTTTTACCTTTTTTCCCATATAAAACCACCCAGTGGTAGCCTTTCCAGTGGATAATGGCGGGCAGAGGTGCCTCATGGAGTTTCTCAATTAGTTGTGGCGTAGCTCTAACTTGACGAGCGTTGAATCCAAGGCTTTGAGCACCACGTTTCAAACCTACAAGACTTGTACCTTGCGATCCTGTACCAACAACTTCCCGAACACGAGCGATCGCAAAACTACGTCCATAATGTTTGGCAATAGTGGCAATACACGCTGCTCCACAGTCTTCCTCACTATGTTGCAGAACGATCTGATATTTCATTCTTTCTAAGTAACAAAATTAGCACTTGACAGTACATTCATTCTATTTTTGCCTTTGACTGTGCTGTTTGATAATTTATAATCGTTGCAAAAATAAAGCTAAAGCAACAATCCATCAGTGTGGACGAGAGCTTATCTAGTAGCAAATTATATATTCATCCAATACTTTTAAAACATTCCTCTTGATGGATGAAAGCGTTGCTTGGTTAAATAAGTACTTTTACATAAAAATTAAAGATAGTTTAAGACTAAATTAATACTTGAAACATTATATGCTATGTAATATCATGTACATCAGTGTAAATTTATCTTTAGTTTACCGGAAAAAAAATTATGTCTGAAAACAAACCAGAAGAACCAAATTCACAAGCAGTACCATTTTTTGCCCGATTTTTAGAAGGGCAAAGCTTTGAAGATTTGTCCGATCAAGAATCAGAAGCAATTAGCGGTGGACGCTGTGGTGTAACCAAGAAGAAAGACGATCAAGTTTTCGTTACTCAGAAGTTTCCATCTGATAGTGATGAAGCTGTTACTCAGAAGTTTCCTTCAGACGGCGATGATCAAAATTTTCCGATAGAATAACTGCATATTTTTGATTACATCAGAGATGCAGTTTTAAAGAAATTCTCAAAATAAGAAAAATACTGTTAACTTTGCCAACTCCTTCTAGGGGTTGGCTTCCCATTAAAACAGTCAAAACTTATCAGTTGTCAGACGTATCAGCATAGGTTTTATACCTGAATAGTTGAAAATAGAGAAAATTCAAAAACTGAAATGTTGATATTTTATGCACCTTGAGCGTGATGTGGTTTTATTAATTACCCATAGTGGTGATTTCTTCACAGTAGATAGAGTTGCAGAAGCTGTATCAAAACGAGGTGCACAGCCATTTCGCTTTGACACTGATAAATTTCCGATCGCACTCCAACTCCAGGCTAATTTAAGTAACTCTGGTAGCAATCATACACTGGAATATAACGATTGCTCCCTCAACACCGAGCAAGTGCAAGCAGTATGGATGCGGCGGATTTGGCAACCCGATCTTGGTAAAGACTTGGCTCCACAATTTCAAGCAGCCTGCTCTAGTGAATCACTCGCAGTCTTAGATGGCTTTTGGGACAGCCTCAGAGGAGCTAGGTGGGTGGATGATTTACAGCGAATCAGTGCAGCTGAAAACAAGTTACGTCAACTGCGGGTTGCATCAGAAGTAGGTCTTGTCATACCTCGGACTATCATCACCAATAATCCTCAAGAAGCACGAGAGTTTTTCCACCAAGTTAAGGGCAAAATGGTTGTCAAGCTGCTCAGACCTCTTTCTTATGGTATGCAAGCCTCGTCTTTTTTCATGTACACCAGCGCCGTCAAAGAAGAAGATTTAGTGGATGCTGAAACACTGCGCTATTGTCCTGCTGTATTTCAAGAACAAATCCCTAAACATCAAGAACTACGAGTAGTTTATGTGAATGGTAATCTGTTTGTTGGGGCGTTAGATGCGTCTGAGTATGCAGGATCTACCCAAGATTGGCGACATGGGACAAAAGAGGTTCTTACATGGCAACCACATCAATTACCCGCTCAACTCATCCATTGTCTAGATGCCTTTATGGCAAGGTTTGGATTGGTTTTTGGAGCATTTGACTTTATTAAAACGCCATCAGGAGAATACGTTTTTTTAGAAATTAATCCCACAGGAGAGTGGGGGATGCTAGAGAGAGATTTAGACTATCCCATTGCAGACGCGATCGCATCTGCACTCCTCTCAACAAGCCCTAAGTATAATGCTCTTACTTAAAAATTCAAATCCAGTTAACAGCCTTAATAAATTTCAGGGCTTGCTAATTGCTATTTTTTAATTTTTATTTTTTAATTTTTAATTTGGAGCGAAGCGACGTGACTATTTTAATCATTACTCACAGCCAAGATAACGAAAGTATTCCTCTAGTTATTCAGGCAATTGAAGCCCAAGGAAACAAAGCATTTCGTTTTGACACAGACCGATTTCCTACAGAAATGCAGCTAGATGTTTACTATGGTGAAACTGAGCGAGTTACTCTGAGCGTCGATGACCAAACGTTAGATTTGAATGAAGTATCAGCAGTTTGGTATCGACGCATCGCCATTGGATCAAAAATTCCCGACTCAATGGACAAGCAACTCAGACAAGCTTCACTGAAAGAATCTCGCGTCACCATTGAGGGAATGATTGCCAGCATCAAGGGATTTCATCTCGACCCTCTGCCAAATATTCGCCGAGCCGAAAATAAACAACTGCAATTACAAATAGCACGAGAGGTAGGTCTAGATACGCCCCGAACTCTGACTACAAATAATCCAGTAGCAGTGAAACAATTTGCTCAAGAGTGTCAGCAGGGAATAATTACAAAAATGCTCTCTTCTTTCGCTATTTATGATGAACAAGGGCGAGAAAAAGTTGTATTTACCAATCCAATTTCATCTGAGGATCTAAATAACCTTGATGGTTTACGTTTCTGCCCAATGACATTTCAAGAAATAATTCCCAAGGCGTTGGAATTGCGAACAATTATTGTCGGGAAGCGCGTGCTGACAGCTGCGGTTGATTCTCAAGCTTTGGATAAGGCGCGTTACGATTGGCGCAAACAGGGAATCGCTTTACTCAACGCTTGGGAGTCCTATACTTTGCCCGAAGATGTCGAAGATAAATTGCTCAAACTCATGACAGAATTCCGTTTAAACTACGGAGCTATTGATATTATCTTAACTCCTGATGGTCGTTATATATTCCTTGAAGTTAACCCAGTTGGCGAGTTCTTCTGGCTAGAACGCTGTCCTGGCTTACCAATTTCCCAGGCGATCGCTGAGATTTTAAATAATTCAGCTAATTAATTAAACGGTGAATTAAAAAATGGCTGATGCAAACTTACCTACACCTGCGATTTCTTACCCCAACACAGAGAAAATAATTAATCCCGACTCCCTCCACCCAGCTACTCCTAATGAATTCTTGCCCCCTATTAGTAAGTGGACAACTATCGGCGGCATAGTTCTCCTGACCATCTTTGCTGCTAGCCTTATTTTGGCAAGCGTTCTTAAATATAAAATTACAGTCAAAGTCCAAGCGACTATTCGTCCGACTGGAGAACTGCGCTTGGTACAAGCAGCAACCGAAGGAACGATTAAAAGCATTGCTGTGGAAGTAAATCAGCCTGTGAAAAAAGGAGATATGATTGCCCTGATAGACGACAATCGTCTTCAGACTCAAAAAAGCCAACTGCAAACGAATATTAGGCAAGCTAAACAGCAACTATCTCAACTTGATGCCCAAATTTCGGCTTTAGATGGGCAAATAGTCGCAGAAAGCGATCGCGCCAGCCGAGTTATTGCCTCAGCGAAAGTTGAACTTAATCGTAGTCAACGCAATGTCCAAGACAGGCGAATCACCTCAATTGCCCAAGTTAGAGAAGCTAAAGCAAATTTTGGGCAAGCTCAGAAAGAATTACAAAAAGCTCAGGCACAGTTAAAATCAGCAATAGCAAATTTAAAATCTAGCGATGCTTCTTTAAGGGCAGCAAAAGCCAAGCGAGACAGATATCAACCTTTACTCCAAACCGGATCGATTTCTCAAGATCAATTCCAAGAAGTGCAGCTAGCTGTTGAACAACAAGAACAACTCCTAGAATCTCAAAAAGCTAGTGTAGAAGAACAACAACAAGCAATTCAACAACAACAGCAAGCAGTAGAAGCTGCGACAGCTAGATTAGAAAGTACATTTGTTAATCTCAATCCTAGCGATGCTGATATAGCAATTTCTCAAGAGAAAATTGCTGCTGAAAGTGCTATAGGTAAAGTCAGTTGGGGAAAATTAAATCAAGAACGAGAGCAATTATTACAACAAAAAGTAGAAATTCAACAGCAATTTAATCGCGATCAACAAGAACTTCAACAAATTCGTCGAGACATTGCAAATACAGTAATTCGAGCTTCGGCATCTGGTATTATCCAAGAATTAAGTTTGCGTAATCCTTCCCAAGTGTTGCGTTCTGGTGATATTGTCGCTCAAATTTCTCCTAATGATTCACCTTTAATAATTAAGGCATTAGTGGGATCTCAAGATATTCGCAAAGTACAAAAAGGTCAAGAAGTCCAACTGCGGGTTTCTGGTTGTTCTTATACCGAATATGGAACTCTAAAAGGCAAAGTAAGTGCCATTTCTCCAGATGCGATATCTGCTACGGGCGGAGCTAATGCATCGGCAAATCAAGATAAAAATTCTGCTAATTACGATGTAACGATCCAGCCAGAAACGCTAGTATTAAGTGTTGGCGATCGCCAATGTACTATTCAATCTGGTATGGAAGGCAAAGCAGACATTATTTCTTCTGAAGAAACAGTGTTACAGTTTCTCTTGAGAAAAGCAAGACTTTAAAATCTTGTCTGGTTTTTGTGGCAAGAATTTATTAAACACTAAAGAAAGAGGTATATTTAATATAACAAAACTCAGTGTGCAAACAATATTCTTGAGCTAGTGGGGCATTATGTTTATTGGATCTCATTCAGAGGATATTTGAAAAGTCGTAAAACTATAAAACCCGCTTCTATTCATCTCTCCGTTTCAGGGAAAGACTCTGAAACCACAATTACCTTATAGGGAAGATTTTAGAAGCTTTTGGTGTTAGGAATAATACTTTTCAAACATCCTCTAGATTGCAGTAACTATTATGTCCTTCAAAGATGACATCAACTGTCAAATCAAGACGAGTTTTTTGTGTTTCAAAATAGTGTCAACTGCTTTTTGAAAGCTTAAGTAACTGAAAAAATTAATTCAGCTAGGTAAAAACGATGGCAAAAATCAATGGTACTAATGATAACGACTTCCTCAATGGCACAACCAGCAATGACTTGATTAGAGGCTTTGCAGGTGATGACATCTTAAATGGTAATGGAGGCAGCGACATCCTCAAAGGTGGTGGTGGTGACGATTTATTAAGTGTTGACTTTTCATCTGGTAAGAATCTGCTTTTTGGTGGCGATCGCAACGACAATCTCTTTGCTACTAACACCTTGGGCAATAATACCCTTTATGGTGGGGCTGGAGATGATAATTTGTATGTTGACTTTTCAGCAGGCGATAATCTGCTTTTTGGTGGTGATGGCAATGATTTTCTTTCTGCCTCCACCTTTCTGATCGCTGTAGACTTCAATGGCCCTAACCCCTCTGGCAATAACACCCTCAAGGGTGGTGCTGGTAACGATTTCCTAGATGTTAGCAACTCAACAGGCGATAATCTGCTCTCTGGTGGCGATGGAAATGATTCTCTTTCTGCCTCTGGCGACTTCTTTAATAGTGCATCTGGCAATAATATTCTTAACGGTGATGCTGGCGACGATAACTTGAATGTTGAGTATTCAACAGGCGATAATCTGCTCTCTGGTGGCGATGGAAATGATCTTCTTTCTGCCCAATTCTCATTTGGGAATAATACTCTCAACGGTGGTGCTGGAAAAGATACCCTTTCTGGTGGTTTTGCTAATGATTTCCTCTTTGGAGGTGACGGTACTGATACCTTAATTGGTAGCAACGGTCAAGACACCTTAATTGGTGGCAGAGGTGATGATATCCTCATTGGTGTAAATTCTTCAGAGGAACAACCAGGTCAGTTAGAGCGAGATACATTGATTGGTGGTGAAGGTAGAGATACTTTCGTTCTTGGAGAACCCTTTAAAATTTATTATGATGATAGTCAAATTCGATTTATCGTTGCGCCTTCTCCTAATGAACCCCCACCAAGCTACGCTCTAATTGCTGACTTTGAGCCAGGTAAAGATGTAATTCAGCTTAAAGGAGCGATAGAGTATAAATTAGAAGATATCAAATTACCAAATGGTATTTCTGGTCTTGGGATATTCTTTGATGCCGATCGTTTTGATGGTAATGGTTCTGAACAAGTGATTGGGATTATTCAAAGTCAACAATCTCTAGATAAACTGCAAATTAATTTAGGTCGGGCAATTACAACCATTACCTAATAATATAGAGCAATAGGGAGCATCCCAAATGTGTAAAAACATATTTTGTCATTGCGAGCGTAATGAAATGGAGCGAAGCAATCGCAACACCTAGACCTTGCGATTGCTTCATTCCGCTTCTCTTACGAGACGCTACCGCGAACGCTTCATTCGCAATGACAATCTGTTATCTTAGTCAATTTGCAAAATTGGGATGCTCCCGAGCAATACGCTTGGTGTTGACCATAAAAACCTTAACCTGCGTAGGTTGGGTTGAGGAACGAAACCCAACAATCTAATACCAATTCACGAAAATCCCGATACATATAGATTTCTTGTAAGGGCATGGCAATGCCATGCCGCTACCAACATATTTGTATCGTCATTAAAGTGAAATGGTATAACACTTGATGTTGGGTTTCATATCAACTTCGGGTGATTATTTATAATAAAATTTACCAGTTTATGTTGGGTTGAACGGTAGTGAAACCCAACATAAACAAGGATCAAGCGTTGGGTTTCGTTCCTCAACCCAACCTACAGATATTATAAGTATTTAACCGAACCTAATATCACTTCCCTACGAGACGCTACGCGAATCTTCAACCCAAGCGTATTGCAATATAGAGAAATTGTAGAGAGCTTCACTTATTTGTTAAACG
>NNBU01000369.1_pt1 | contig 17720 bp, 16 predicted proteins | sample 1173781 | NCBI WGS metagenome assembly NNBU01 (sample SAMN07173937, study PRJNA388173) | plant metagenome | biome: Plant school; feature: Soil; material: Symbiotic tissue of Blasia pusilla L.; isolation source: symbiotic tissue sample KVJ2 | host: Blasia pusilla | place: Norway: Troms, Kvaloya...
AGATGTGTATAAGGGTCAGGGCTCGCGTCGAGGCGGGCGGCGGTGTCGCCAAACCCTTCGAGATTGGAGGCGCGCACGGCGTTCACCACCTGCTTCAGCTCGGTGATGTAGCCGCGGACATGGTTGCCGTTCGACAGCGGCAGCTTGCGGGTAACGAGGTCAGCGGCCTGGATGCCGTTGGTGCCCTCGTAGATCGGGGCGATGCGGCTGTCGCGCCAGTAGCGGGCTGCCCCTGTTTCCTCGATGAAGCCCATGCCGCCATGGGTCTGGATGCCGAGCGAGGCGACGTCGACGCCGGCATCGGTGGCAAAGCTCTTGGCGATCGGGGTCAAGAGGGCTGCGCGTTCGGCCCAGTGGCGGGCCTCGTCGCCTTCCGCGTGGTGGCTCATGTCGGTGGCGTGGGCGCAGACATAGCAGATGGCGCGCGAGCCTTGCGTCAGCGCCTTCATCGTCACCAGCATGCGGGCGACGTCCGGATGCTCGATGATCGGTGACATGCCCGAACCGGTCCAGCCTGGGGCTTTGCCTTGCGTACGGTCCTTTGCGTATTCCACGGCCTTCTGGGTCGCGGCTTCACAGATGGCAACGCCCTGCATGCCGACGGCGAGGCGGGCATTGTTCATCATGGTGAACATGCAGGCGAGTCCCTTGTTCTCCTCGCCGATCAGGTAACCGATCGCGCCGGCTTCATCGCCATACTTGCCGTCGCCATAGATCATGGTGCAGGTCGGCGAGCCGTGGATACCGAGCTTGTGCTCCAGCGAGTGGCAGTGGAGATCGTTGCGGGGGCCAAGCGATCCGTCGTCGTTGACGAGGTATTTCGGCACAAGGAAGAGGGAGATGCCGCGGGTGCCGGCGGGTGCGTCGGGAAGCCGGGCGAGAACGAGGTGGATGATGTTCTCAGTGATCTCATGTTCGCCCCAGGTGATGAAGATCTTCTGACCGAAGATGCGGTAGGTGCCGTCATCGCGGCGCTCGGCGCGGGACTTCATCACGCCGAGGTCAGAGCCGGCATGGGGCTCGGTCAGGTTCATGGTGCCGGTCCACTCGCCGGAGACCATCTTCGGCAGATATTTTGCCTTCAGTTCGTCCGAACCGTGGGCTGTGACGGCATCGACCGCGCCCATGGTGAGCGTCGGTCCAAGCGCAAAACCCATGGAGCCGGAATTCCACATTTCGAGCGCGGCCACGTTCAGCATATGCGGAAGCCCCTGCCCGCCAAAATCTTCCGACGCGGTCAGCGAGTTCCAGCCGCCTTCGGCCCATTGGCGATAAAGAGTGTCCCAGCCGTCGGGCACGATCACCTTGCCGTCGACCATGCGGGCGCCCTGCTTGTCGCCGATTTCGGCGAGCGGGGCGACTTCGTCTGAGGCAAAGCGGCCGGCTTCGGTGAGGATGGCGTCGACGAGGTCGTCGCTGAGGTCACCCAGCTTTCCGTCCTCGATCGCCTTCGAGAGGCCGGCAATATGCTTGAGGGTGAACGCGATCTCTTCTACGGGCGCCTTGTACATGACGTGCTCCTCCAACTGGCGTATGCTGGTGGCCACGCCAAATCTCCACCCAGGAGGCGCGGCTCATTCTTTCAAATGGCTAATTGATTTTTACGTAAACGTCAAATCTTTTGGAGGAGCAAGACCGTTTCGCCCACGATCCGCAGCGGCCTCCAGAGGACAGCGTTTTAAGGCGGGAACACACTTGCGTGAGCGGGATACGGAGCGGGTTCATGGCGAGCATGCGAGCCGGCGGCCAAGGCGACGCTGCGCAAGGATTTTGAGCAACTTAGCCGGAGCAGATCCGCACCGTATTGCAGATGCGCCTCAATGTCGGGTTTTCCCATAGGACGCTCGAAGTGGAATTCGTCATATGACTGTTACCCGGGCTGGCTAGTCGGAAGTGAACGCAACCCAAAGGAGGCTTCGCGATGATCGAGACCAACACCAATCATCTGTCCTGGGACGAATGGGACGAGTTGCACAATCCGCCGCCGGCCGTGACCGATTTCGACCGTGTCGTCGAGCGCGCGGTCTCCCGCCGTGGTTTCCTCGGCGGCGTGCTCGCGCTCGGCTCCGCTGCCGCTGCCATGGGTACGCTCGGCAATCTGATGAGCTCGACCTCGGCCCAGGCGCAGGACGCCGGTTCGCGCATTCCGTTCAAGCCGGTTCCGATCTCGACCGACAACACCGTGCATGTGCCGGAAGGCTATCGCTGGGAACCGCTCGCCAAGTGGGGCCAGCCGCTGTTCTCCGGCGTTGCCGACATCGATCCGGCGAACGGCGTGTCGCTCGAAGCCTCCGACAAGGTATTCGGCGAGAACACCGACGGGATGGAGCTGTTCGTCATCGGCAGCGCCCAGGTGATCGCCGTCAACCATGAATATGTGAACAACGAGACCAACCTGCCCAACAATGAAAAGGGCATGCCGAAGAACCTCGATGACGTGAAGATCCTGCAGCACATGCAGGGTGTGACCGTCATGGAAGTGGCGGAAGGCGAAAACGGCTGGCAGATCGTCGTCGACAGCAAGTTCAACCGCCGTATCCACCACAACACGCCGATGAAGCTGTCCGGTCCGGCTGCGGGTTCTGATCTTGTGAAAACGGCTGCCGATCCGAATGGTGTCGACTGTCTCGGGACCTTCAACAATTGCGGCGCCGGCAAGACGCCGTGGGGCACCTATCTGACCTGCGAAGAAAACTTCAACGGCTATTTCGGCTCGACCGTTGCCGACTTCAAAATGCCTGACGATTACAAGCGTTACGGCATCGTGGCCGAGACGCGCTATGGCTACGAACTCTTCGACGAGCGTTTCGACGTGTCGAAGAACCCGAACGAGCCGCGCCGCACCGGTTATGTCGTCGAGATCGATCCAGCCGACGCTACCTCGACCCCGATCAAGCGCACGGCGCTTGGCCGCATCAAGCACGAGAATGCCGCCGTGGTCGTCGCCCGTGACGGTCGCGTGGTCGTCTATATGGGGGACGACGAGCGGGGTGAGTTCCTCTACAAATATGTCTCCAACGGCATTTATGTCCCGGGCGGCGACACCTCGAAGCTTCTCGACGAGGGCACGCTCTTTGTGGCCAAGTTCTCCGACGAAGGCACTGGCGAATGGCTCGCGCTGACGCCGGAGACCACCGGCATGAAGACGGACGAAATCCATGTTTTCACCCGCCAGGCTGCCTCCAAGGTTGGCGCCACGACCATGGACCGTCCGGAGTGGGTTGCCACGAACCCGGTTGCCATCGAAGCCTATTGCTGCCTGACCAACAACAGCAACCGCGCTGTTGTGAAGGACGGCAAGATGAAGACCAATGCCGGCGGCGACGTGCTCGAACTCAACGCCGTCAACCCGCGTGAGGCCAATGAATACGGCCAGATCGTGCGCTGGTACCCCGAGAATGACGACCATGCCGATGGCAAGTTCAAGTGGGATCTGTTCCTGATGGCCGGCAACCCCGCCGTGCACAAGGATGGCCCCTATGCCGGCTCCTCGAACATCAACGAGGGCAATATGTTCAACTCGCCCGACGGCATGATGTTCGACTCGACCGGCCTTCTGTGGATCCAGACGGACGGTGAGGATTCGAACGAAGGCGACTTTGCCGGCCAGGGCAACAACCAGATGCTGGCAGGCGACCCGGTCACCGGCCGCATCGAGCGCTTCCTGACCGCGCCGAAGGGTGCGGAGGTCACCGGCCAGACCTGGTCAGCCGACAAGCGCACGCATTTCGTCGGCATCCAGCATCCCGATGCGCCGTTCCCGGACGGCGAAGGCAAGCTGCCGCGCTCGACGATCGTTGCGATCAAGAAGGACGACAACGCACGGATCGGCTGACGATCCCGGCGAGGCTGGGTGGCGAAACCGCCCTGCCCTGCCCGCAACGAAGAAGGCCGCCAACCGGAGTTCCGGTGGCGGCCTTTCTCATGGGGCGATGTCTGGATCTCGGCTCAGGCGGCGAGGCGCTGGGCGTTGAGCGGGATCTCGACGTCGATCTCAAGGATCGAGACGTCGCCGTCGCGGTCCATCTTGATCTCGACCTTGTCGCGGTCGAATTCGACATGTTTGGCGATCACGGCGAGAATTTCCTCGCGCAGGATGGCGACCAGATCGCTTTCGAGCGAGGCCCGTTCGTGGGCGAGCAGGACCTGCAGTCGCTCGCGCGCCATCGGGGCGGAACGCTGCTTGCGGAACAGGGAGAAAATACTCATGCGGCCCTCCGCGCGAAGATCTTGTCGAGGAGACCACGCTTCTCGCCAGGAATGGTGATCGGAACGGTCTCGCCGGCGAGACGACGGGCGGCATCGAAATAGGCGAGCGCCGGAGCACTGCGGGCATCGGCCAGCGTTACCGGGGCACCGATGTTGGAGGCGCGCAGCACGTCCATGCTTTCCGGAATGATGCCGAGCAGCGGGATCGACAGGATCTCGAGCACGTCGTCAACCTTCAGCATGTCACCGCGCTGGGCGCGGGCGGCATCGTAGCGGGTGAGCAACAGATGCTTTTCCATGCGCTCGCCGCGCTCGGCCTTGAGCGTCTTGGAATCGAGCAGTCCGATGATGCGATCCGAGTCACGCACGGAGGAGACTTCCGGATTGGTGACGACAACGGCCATGTCGGCATGGCGCATGGCGAGCGTCGCGCCGCGCTCGATGCCGGCCGGGCTGTCGCAGATGATCCAGTCGAAATACTTCTTCAGCTCGTTGATGACCTGCTCGACGCCTTCGGCGGTCAGGTTGTCCTTGTCGCGGGTCTGCGAGGCCGGCAGCAGGAACAGCGTGTCGAGCCGCTTGTCGCGGATCAGCGCCTGGGGGAGCTTCGCATCACCCTGGATGACGTTGACCAGATCGTAGACCACACGGCGCTCTGCGCCCATGACGAGATCGAGATTGCGCAGGCCTACGTCGAAATCGACGACCACGACCTTTTCCTTGCGCTGTGCCAGCGCGGCCCCGAGAGCGGCCGTCGACGTGGTCTTGCCGACCCCGCCCTTGCCGGAAGTCACGACTATCACCTTGCCCATGTGGTTCTCCTGTCTTTCCCCGCTCAAATTCACGTCATTCTCTCTGTCATGATTGCATCCCCCTCCAGCCAAAGCTGAACTGGATGCCCTTTCAGTTCCGGATCCATATCGTCGGTCATCGCGTAGACACCGTCGATTGCCACCAGTTCGGATTCGAACTTACGACAGAAGATCCTTGCGTCGGCATTGCCAACGCAGCCTGCCAGAGCACGCCCGCGAAGGGCGCCGTAGATATGGACCGAGCCGCCGGCGATCACTTCGGCACCCGATTGCACTGAACCGATCACGGTCACGTCGCCCTGGGTGTAGATCACCGACTGGCCGGAGCGGACCGTTTCGCGCACGATCAGCGACGGTGCCGAGACCTGACTTTGCTGCACCACCACCTGGGGCGGCGCCTGCTCCACCGCTGGACTTGCATCCGTTTCGGTGCTTTTTACCGGCGCCGTGTCCGGCGTTTCCGACCGCGGCACTTCGTAATCCGCAGCCGGCTTGCCACCCTTCAGCATCGGCGGCATGCCGGGCTCGACCAGGGACGGACGGCCACCTTCGATGCCCATGATCGAGACGTTGCGGCTGCCGAGTTCGGCAATCAGCGCCTTCAGCTGCGGCCGATCGATCTCCAGGTCCGACACGTCGAGAACCACGGGCCTACCGAGGAAGAAGCCGGCGGAACGGGCGGCCAGATCATCGAGCCGAACGAGCCAGTCGTCGAACGGCAGGTCCGGCGTCAGGACGACGGCCAGGAAGGATCTGCCCTTGATGCGGATGGAGCGTGGTTCGGTTAGCACTTTGGTCATCTACGTAAACAAATCGTTGATGAAAGAGGTAGCGCTGATTTGGTTAACAAATGGTTAATGACGCCAGGACGGCGTTAGGAAAGTCATGGAAACTGAATGCAAAAAGCCGCCCGCAGCGGATGGCTGCGGACGGCTTGAGGCATGGTCGAGTCGGGCGGATCTCGCCGCCCGAGGCGATCAATAATAGGGCGACAGGCACTGCTGGCGCGGGCCGTTATACGGCTGGAAGGTGTTCGAATAGCTGTCGTAGGACCGATATCGGTTCTGGCACCACTGGTAGTGCTGCGGGTTGATGTTGCCCGCACGCGGAACTGCCGTCGGCTGATTGGCGATGGCGCCGCCGATGATGGCACCGGCCGCGAAGGCTGCAAGCGGATACCAGTAGCCATTGTGGTAGCGATACCCAGCACGGCGGTCGCGATAACCGCGATGACCACGCCAGTAGCGCCGGGCCTCGTAGCGGTCACGATCGCGGCGGAACTGGACCTGGGTGACGTCGGCGCTTGCGGCGATCGGCGCGGTTGGGCGGATCACCTGAGCCTCGGCGGGGATCACGCCGGTGAGCGCGATGACCGATGCCAGAGCCGCCACAGCGGCGTTTCTGAAGACAGTCTTCATGGTGTTTTTCTCCCTGTCTGTGTTTTGGACCAGCGACACAGCCGGATGGCGGACGCTGACCTTGAGCAAAGGTTAATGGCGCTAGCCTGAACCCAGAATTAATGGGAGATCCGGTCTTCGCGCACCGCGTGTGTCCAGGCTGCAAGGCGGCTTTGGAACGCAAGTGTCCGTAAACGGGCGAGACCAGACAAAGTTCCAGTCGACACGGCTTCGTGGCCGGGAGTGACGGCGGCCCGGGCTTTGTCCCGCTTCAAAAGTAGGGAGAATAGCAAAGCTGGCGCGGGCCGTTGTAAGGCTGGAATGAATTGCTGCGCCAGTCGTAGGACCGGTAACGATCGGCACACCAGCTGTAGTGGCGCGGATGGAGGTCGGCGACCCGAACCGGTCGATGCCTCACGATCGGACGATCGACGATGACGCCGGCCCGCATCGAGGCGGCAGAGAGCCAGTGGCCGCGATGATAGACATAGCCCGGACGATGCGGCCGATATCCGTCGGGCATCACGACGGTTACACGCTGATAGCGCTCATAGCGTTCGTAGACGACGATCCCTCCGCCACCGGCGCTGGCCGGTGCAACGCCGGCGAAAAGTCCCGTCAAAATCAGGCAGACTGCGGCTGTAAAGGTCCAGACCTTGCTCATGCAATTCCCCTCCCCTTTTGACCCCTCCGCCCCGCGCGTCAGACCCTCATGGTCTGCTTCGATGCCGGCGCCGGCGGATTTCGCCTGGCGTAGGAGGCTTCAATACTGGAAGGCTAATACGTCAGGCCGCGTGGAACAAGCCCATGAAACACCTGGCAAACCATCAGAGCGAACGGGCGAAGAGAGGACGCCCGCTCCAGGATTGATCAGGCCTCGATCTCGATATCGCCCTTGGGCCGCGAACAGCAGGCGAGGATGTAGCCTTCATCGATCTCGTCGTCGAGGATACCGCCATTGTGGTCCATCTCGACCTCGCCGCACAGTTTCATCACCTTGCAGGTGCCGCAGAGACCGGATTCGCAGGCGGCACCGATGCGCACACCAGCGGCGCGTGCCGCCTGGAGCACGGTGTGGCCGGGGGCGCAGAGGCCGTCCTTGCCGGACATGGCGAACTTGACCTTGGTCGGCTGTTCGCCATCGGCATGGTCGGCGACCACCACCAGCGGCTCAGGCTTGACCGGCTGGAAGGCCTCTTCATGATAATTCTTCATGTCGAAGCCGGCACCTTCGAGCGCCTCGCGCACGGTTGCCATGAAGGGCGCAGGGCCGCAGCAGAAGACGGTGCGTTCCAGGAAGTCGGGTGCCAGAAGCGCGATCTTCGCCTTGTCTATGCGGCCCTTCAGCCCCGACCAGAGCTGGCCGCGCGACACCTGCTCGACGATGAAGCCCAGCGTCAGATGCGGCATCTCGCGGGCCTTGGCCTCAAGCTCCCAGCGGAAGATGATATCGTCGGGCGAACGGGCACAATTGAGGAAGGTGATGTCGCTGTCGGGCGCCCGGTCGCTCATGTCGCGGGTCATCGAGACCATCGGCGTGATGCCGGAGCCGGCGGAGACGAAGAGGTATTTCTTGCCCGGGTGGCGGGCATAGGAGAAATCGCCGAGCGGGCCGAAAGCCTTCAGCGCCATGCCGGGCTTCAGGTTGTCGAACATCCAGCGGGTACCGATGCTCTCGGCCTGCGCCTGCGCCTTCACCGTGACCGCGACCGTATAGGGGCGCGAGGGGCTGGAGGACAGCGTATAGGTGCGCATCACCGGCTCAGGCTCGGCCGGGATCTCCAGCGTGACGAACTGGCCGGGCTGGTAACGGAACCAGAGGCCCGGCTTGTTCGGCTTGAAGGTGAAGGTCATCACGTCGGGGGCTTCCGGCGTGACGGCAACGCATTCGAGCAGATGCTCCCGGTCGGACCAGGGATGCATCTCATCGACGTGACGGTAGGGGTTGACCGCGATGTTCATCTCAAGCGACCGCCGACAGACGGGCCTTGTCGCCCTGCAGACGTTCGATCATGAAGTTCGAATACCATTCGACGAACTGCATGACGCCGCCTTCGTGATCGACCGAATAGGGGCCGGGTTCATAGGCCGGGGAGCGAATGCCGAAGGCATTTTCCTCAACGATCGAGCGGTCCTGATCGTTGGTCATGGTCCAGACATGGGTGAGCTCTTCGAGATCGTAATCGACGCCCTCGACCGCATCCTTGTGAACCAGCCAGGTGGTGGTAACAGCCGTTTCCTCGGCCGAGATCGGCAACACGCGGAAGGAGATCGCGTGGTCGCCGAGGATGTGGTTCCAGGTGGTCGGGTAGTGGAAGAGCAGCATGGTGCCGATATGGCTGATCTGCACGTCGCCGGAGAGCGGCTTCTTCACCGCGCGCTTGCCCGACATGGTGTAGCTTTCGGCATCTTGGATCAGCGGCATGCGGGCGACGCGGAACTGGCCGGTCGGGTCCATCTTGAATTCGGACGGCAGACCGGCGGCTTCGCAGCGCGCCCAGTGTTCGGCGATGAAGGGATCATCCCCTGCCCCTTGCACGCCGGTCGCCGTCGGGGCTTCCGGATAGGTGCGGCAGAGTTCCGGATGGTTGCCGGCGCAGTGGTAGCATTCGCGGTTGTTTTCCCAGACGAGCTTCCAGTTGCCCTTTTCGATGATCGTCGTCTTGTGCGCGACCTTGGCCTCCGACAGGCGGTGCGGCGCCATATAGGGCTCGATAGAGGCGCGGACGGGGGCGAAGTCGGGGGCATCGTTTGCCAGGCAAATGAAGATGTAGCCGGCGACGGACTGGCAGTGAACCGTCTTCAGACCGAAATCGGCCTTGTCGAAATTATCGCCCATCTGGCGGGCGAAAACGAGCGAACCATCGAGGTCGTAGGTCCACTGGTGATAGGGACAGACGAGCTTGGCAGATGCACCCTTGTCCTGCGTGCAGACGCGGTGGCCGCGATGGCGACAGGTGTTGTGGAAGGCACGGATGACCTGGTCCTTGCCGCGCACGATCACGACCGGATAGTCGCCGACCTGGACGGTGAAATAGTTGCCGGCGCGCGGGATCTCGCAGTCATGGCCCATGAACAGCCAGTCACGATACCAGATCGTTTCCATATCCAGCTTGAAGTAATCCTGATCGATGTAGAAGGGCTGCTCAAGGCTAAAACCTTCGCGGCGGTTCTTCAGCTGGCGCAATGCCGTGGTCTGCAGGTCCATGTCGTCCTCGTTTTCCTTGATCGGCGGATGAGGAGCGCAGCACGGCACCGCCCCTTGGGATGGGCAGAACTCGGCTATCCCCGGTCGCCCGCCGCGACCTTGATTGTTCGTTTCCCGAGGCTGGTTTCCGGGCTGAGGAGTGGTCCATTTGCGGACCGCGCCGGCGCCTTCCCAGGGTCTCCCCCAGTGGCTTTGTGCCGAAGCGCATTCTCCACCACCGTTGCGGGGGCAGCGCCGGATTTCGACCGGCTTCCCGATTTCCTGCCCTCCCTAGCTGGGCAGCACCTCGAGCTTTCCATCATCTAATCATAGGGCGGCATTTGGCGCTGCACTGCGAAACGACACGGCAGGGAATGTTTGCGACATGCCGCAGATCAGCGACATTCGCGATTATTACGAATTTCTCCAGTGTTTTCCGTGATCTCACAGGGCCTGCGGAAGAATAACCCGCTTCAAATGGCGCAAATGGACTACAGGTCGGAGATGTCGCAAGCTGCGCTGCGGCAAGCCTCGCGAAACCTCCAACGCGCAGAGTGACTTCAAATGATGATTAACCATGCTGCGGTAAGCTCAACACATGAAGCCGGGCACCGTCAGAGCGTCACCATGCAGAAACTGAGATATTTCGCGGCATCGAAGAGCGACAAGACTGCACTGCCTGTAAAGGCGGCGCATACGGAATTCCTGCGGACCGGCCGGATCTCGCGCCATCGCGACGACTGGGTGCCGGAACAGAAACGCTACCTCACCTATGAGGAAGTGGCAGAGCGAACCGGCAAACGTCTGGAGGCGGCGGCCGACACGACCCATGCCCGGATCAATTCCTTCCACCGGTCTATCCAGTTCCCCAAGATCATATTCCACCGGACCTTGGCCGACAGCCCGCATCTGGGCTATTGTCACGTGACGGCGGCGCGGACGAACTTCGCGCAGTATGCCGATGTGCGCTGGGCGTTCTACATCGCAAACTTCTTCGCCGAGATCGGCGAGAACGAGGCGTTCTTCGAGCGTATCCGGCAGAATTATTCGCGAATGTATTTCGCCGTGGCGATGAAGCCGGAGGCGGAAGCGAAGAGCATGTCGATCGACCGGTCGATCCGCGACAATGGGCTTCTGTTCCGGACGCATGACCCCAAGGAAGCGCTACGAAACGTGCTGATGCTCGGCGCCAGGGACGCCGAGCTTCGCAAGATCATCAGGAAGCTCTGACGGCGCTCAGGCGCCGAAGCCACCGACCGGCTTCTTCTTGTAGAGCAGCCAATCCTTGGAGACATAATCGGCCGCGCCGTACAGGGTCACCGTGTCGCCACCGGCAGCCTTCGACGTGGCAAGCGCCTTCTCGGCAAAATTGGTGAAGTCGAAGGCGTTGGGTGCCTGCTCGGAGAAGCAGATTCCGAAGGACATGGACATCTGGCCAAGGCTGCGACCACCATTCGAGCCAACGAACGCGCTGGCCTTCAGCTTGCCGCGCACGAGGTCGACGACGCGGCTGATCTCATCCTGGTCAGACGTATAGAGCAGCAGCCCGAAGCGTCCGCCATCGAAGCGGCAGGCGAGGTCACCACCACCCGACACGGCTTCGAGCACCTTGCCGACCTGCATCAACAGGCGTTCGGAAACGGCCGGGCCCATCTGCTCCTGGATGCGGGCGTAATCGTCAATTTCGCCGATCGCGACGCCGCAAAGGGCCGGCATTTCCGGATTAACGTAGATCTTGGCAACCGCCTTGTTGAAGGCACGGCGGCTGGCGAGCCGGGTCAGCGGGTCGACGAATTTCGCCGCTTCCGCTTCCTCGGCCTCACGCTGCAGGTCGGCGAGCGAGGCGGTCTTGTCGACCACGGCACGTACGACATTGCTGTTCTGGTGGGCGCGCTTCTCGGTGGCGGCCTTCAGCATCTTAATCGACTGGCCGAGCGGGGTGCCTTCGAGGTCCGCTTCGGTCAGGATGGTGCGGGAGGCATGGCCGATGACACGGCCGTAGTCGGTGAGCGAGACCTTTTCCTCGTTCAGCAGGGAGATGAAATTGCTCATTTCGGCGCGAACCTGGCCATTCTGGCGGCTCAGCAACCCGTCTTCATGCTGGTGGGGCAGATATTTGCGGCCCAGTTCGTCGAGGGCTTCCTGGGTCTTGACCTTGCCCAGCGCGATGAAGTCACGCACCAGTTCCGGATTGCTGCCTGAATAAGCCTCATAGACGAGTTCGTAATTGCGCGGCAGACCGTCGATGCCCATCTGGTGCATGGCGGTTGCGACACGAAGCGCAATGCTGGCCGCTGGGTTCTTCATCTGCTGCATCTGTCACGTCCCAAATTGGAGGCAGTCTTTGTACCTTGACGCGTAGAATAGACAGAAGACTTCTTTCTTTCGGTTACATCGGTAGGTAAAATTCGAACGATTGCTTTCCCCTGAAAATATGGGGTGCGACTTTCGACAGCTCCGGTTTCAAAAAGAGGTTTGATCCTCAACCCCCGTCCGCGCTATGCACGGGCTTTCAAAGGAGCAAGGCGAGCAGATGGCGCGCGTGATTTCCATCGGCGACGAAGGCGAAGCGGTCGCAGCGATCGCGGCGGCAATTGCCGTTCTCGGCGCCCACCGCCCCGTCGCCATCCCGACCGAAACGGTCTACGGCCTTGCCGCCGACGCAACCGATCCGGCGGCGATCACCTCGATCTACGAGACTAAAGGACGGCCGCGCTTCAACCCGCTGATCTGCCACATGGCCGATCTTGCGATGGCGGAGCGTCATGCGGTGTTCGATCCGATCTCACGCAAGCTGGCGCAAACCTTCTGGCCCGGGCCGCTCACGCTGGTCCTGCCGCTGTCCGACACCTCCGACATCCACGCGCTGGCAACCGCCGGGCTGGATAGCGTCGGCATTCGCGTGCCTGTGGGTTTCACCGGCAACCTGATCCGTGGTTATGGCAAGCCGCTGGCGGCTCCGAGCGCCAATTCGTCCGGGCTGGTCAGTCCGACAACCGCTGCCCATGTTGATGCCGATCTTGGCGGCCGCATTGATCTCGTCGTCGATGGCGGCCCCTGCACTGTCGGCGTGGAATCGACCATCGTCAAAGTGGAAGACGGGCGCATCCGGCTGCTCAGACCGGGCGGGATTGCCGTCGAGGCGATCGAGGCGGCAATAGGCCTTGCCGTCGAACGGCCAAAGACCACCGGCACCGCTGCAATCGAGGCGCCCGGCATGATGGCCTCGCACTACGCACCGCGCGCCGGCGTTCGGCTCAATGCGACAGAGGTCTTTCCCGACGAGGCGCTGCTTGCCTTTGGGGGTGCGCCGATTTCGGGCATGGAGACGGCAAAGCTTGTGCTGAACCTTAGCCCGAACAGCGATCTTGCCGAGGCTGCGACCCATCTGTTTGCCTATCTCAAGCAGGCCGATGCCACCGGTGTTGCTGGCATCGCCGTGATGCCGATCCCGGACAAGGGTCTTGGCGAGGCGATCAACGACCGGCTGGTGCGGGCGGCAGCCCCACGCGGCGCGGAAGGAGCAGAGGCATGAATGTTGTGACCAATCCTACGGGCCTGAACACGGCCGATCTGCTGCGGGCCTTCGTCGCCATCGTCGGCGAGGCCAATGCGCTGGTGGCTCAAGCCGACATCAAGCCCTACCTGACGGAGAACCGCGGCCTCTACCACGGGTCCTCGCCGCTGGTGCTCAAACCCGGCTCGACGCCGGAGGTTTCCGCCATCCTCAAGCTTGCCAGCGAGACCGGCACGGCGATCGTTCCCGTCAGTGGCGGCACGGGGCTGGTCGGCGGACAGGTGCCGCGCGATGGCGGGCAGGACGTGCTGCTGTCGCTGGAGCGGATGAACAAGATCCGCGAAGTCGACACCGTCGCCGACGTGATGGTCGTGGATGGCGGGGCGATCCTCGCCGAAGTGCAAAAGGCGGCGGAAGCGCATGGCCGACTGTTTCCGTTGTCGCTCGGCTCCGAAGGCTCGTGCCGGATCGGCGGCAATCTGGCCACCAATGCCGGCGGCACGGCGGTGCTTGCCTATGGCAATATGCGCCAGCTCTGCCTCGGGCTCGAAGTGGTGCTGCCGACCGGCGAGATCTGGGACGGGCTGCGCCGGCTGAAGAAGGACAACAGCGGCTACGACCTGCGTGACCTGTTCATTGGTGCAGAGGGTACGCTCGGGGTGATCACCGGGGCGGTCTTGAAGATGTATCCGCGCCCGCGCGGGCGGCAGGTGGCCTATGCTGGCATCGCCTCGCCCGCTGCCGCACTTTCCCTGTTCGAACTGGCGTCGCAGCGCTGCGGATCGGCGCTGACCGGTTTCGAGCTGATGCCACGGATCGGTATCGAGTTCACGACAAAACACATTCCCGGCGTGCGCGATCCACTCGCCTCCATCCATCCCTGGTATGCGCTGATCGACATTTCGACCTCCGACACGGCAGAGGCTGCCGATGCCATGATGCAGGCCCTGCTTTCGGAGGCCTTCGAGAGCGGGCTTGTGGCCGATGCTGCCATTGCCAGCTCGCTTGCCCAGCAGGATGCCTTCTGGCATTTGCGCGAGAGCATGTCCGACGCGCAGAAACCGGAAGGTGGGTCGATCAAACACGACGTCTCGGTGCCGGTGTCGCGCATTCCCGCCTTTCTCGATGAGGCGGGTGCCGCCGTGCTGGCGCTGATGCCAGATGCGCGGATCTGTGCCTTCGGGCATCTGGGCGACGGCAATATCCACTACAACATCAGCCAGCCGGTGGGGGCCGACAAGGCCGCCTTCATTGCCCGTTGGCGCGAGGTGAATGCCGTCGTGCATGCCGTGGTGCATCGTCACAACGGATCGATTTCGGCTGAACACGGTGTCGGGCAACTGAAGCGCGACGAGCTGTCCGCAAGCCGGCCTGCGATCGAGACCGAACTGATGCGGCGGATCAAGCAGGCCTTCGACCCGGCCAGCATCATGAACCCCGGCAAGGTGATCGGCTGAGACGATGACACGCGGCCCTCGGCTGACCCTTCGGATCGATCTCAACAGTGGCGCACGGCTCGGGCCGGGCAAGGCGCAATTGCTGGCGCTGATCGTGGAGCACGGGTCGATCCGGGCAGCGGGCGCGGCCATGGGCATGTCCTATCGCCGCGCGTGGCTGCTCGCGGATGAGATCAACCGGATGTTCCGCGAGCCGTCGATCGTGACCCGGCATGGCGGGAAGAGTGGCGGCGGGGCAGGCTTGACGGCATTTGGCGAACAATTGCTGACGACGTGCCGGCGGATGGAGGCTGAGAGCCGCAAAGCGCTTGAGGCGGATCTGGATTGGTTGGCCATGATGCAGGCGCCGGATTTCGTCGCGCATACCGGCAAGGCCGCGCAGGACGACGAGGCGTAAACATCTCCGTCCCGCGCATTCAACCCCGGCGAAACAGGCCTTCGGGCGCGATCGAGACCGTCTTGAACAGCAGATTGACCGGCATGCCCGGCGTCAGCGCGAGCTGCGTGACCGAACGGCGCGTGAGTTCGGCGATCAAACGCTCGCCGCCGCAATCGACGGTCAACGTGACGGATCCCTGTCCGTTGTCGTCCATCTCTGCGACGATGCCGGCAAGACGGTTCAGCGCCGACAGGCCTTCGGCCTGCCCCGTAGCCACGACGATGTCCGACACGGGGACGAAGACGCGGATGCGGGCGCCGATGGCAACATCTGCCCGCCTCAGCACGATCGGGCCGGCCGTGGCCTGCGCTTCGGTCAGGCCATCACGGTCGTCATGGCCGGTCACCGTCGCCTCGATGAAATTGCCAGCCGGCAGATCGCCGGTGCCGCGGGTGATGGTGGCGAGCATGGCATCGGGGCGACCGACCGCTGTCGCCTTGCCATGGTCGAAGGTTACCACCCCCGTCGCAAGCCGCGCCACCTCTTCCAGCGAATGGCTGACATAGAGGATCGGTACGCCGACGTCGTCGCGGATGCGCTCGATATAGGGCAGGATCTGCGCCTTCAGGTCCTGATCGAGGGCCGAGAGCGGCTCGTCCATCAACAGCAGTTTCGGGCTTGCCATCAGGGCACGTCCCAGCGCCACGCGCTGTTTTTCACCACCGGAGAGACGGGCGGGGCGGCGGGCAAACAGAGGGGCGATGCCGAGAAGATCCGTGACGCGGTCGAGATCTTCGCGGCGCTCGTCCTTTGGCAGGCGGTTTTCGCCGTAGCGCAGGTTCTGCAGCACTGTCATGTGGGGAAAGAGGCGACCTTCCTGGAAGACATAACCGATGCGGCGGCGATGCGGGGGCTGGAGGATGCCGCGCTCTGTGTCGCTCCAGGTTTCTCCGTCGAAGACCACGCGACCCTCTGTCGGGCGGATGAGGCCGGCGACGATGTTGACCAGGGTGGTCTTGCCCGATCCGGAGGGGCCAAAGAGTGCGGTCAGGCCGCGACCGATGTCGAGGCTGGCGTCGAGGGTGAAATCTCCCTGGTGATGGCGGATCGCGAGCTGGAGCATCAGGCAGCTCCGACGCGGGCGGCGATGCGCCTTGAGAGAAATTCGGAGGCGATGACGGCTCCGAGCGAAAGCGCAATCGAAATGAGCGTCAGCCGCATGGCGGCGACGTCGCCACCCGGCACCTGGGTATAGGTGTAGATGGCGGAGGCCAGCGTCTGGGTTTCGCCGGGAATGTTGGAGACGAAGGTGATGGTCGCGCCGAATTCACCCATCGACTTGGCAAAGGCAAGGACGGCGCCGGCAGCGATGCCGGGCAGGATCAGCGGCAGAGTGACCGTCAGAAAGACATGGACGCGGTTCGCGCCGAGCGTCGAGGCCGCCGCTTCCAGCCTGATATCGACCGCATCGAGCGACAGGCGGATGGAGCGCACAAGAAGTGGAAAGCCCATGACGGCGGCGGCGAGTGCTGCCCCCGTCCAGCGGAAGGAAAAGACGAGACCGAGCGTGCTTTCGAGGAAGGCGCCGACGGCGCCACGCCGGCCGAATGTGACCAAGAGCAGATATCCCGTAACGACAGGCGGCAGGATCAGCGGCAGGTGGACAAGACCGTTCAGCAGCGTCTTGCCCCAAAACGCCTTGCGCGAGAGCAGCCAGGCGACAAGGAGGCCCAAGGGGAGCGAGAAGATCACGGCGACGGCCGCGACCTTCAGGCTGAGGAGCATCGCGGTCCATTCTTCGGCCGTCAGGGTCAACAGAGCTATCCCGGATGCAGGGTCAGATGCGGTCAGTGTCTACGACTTCAGTTGGTCTTGGAAAGCACAGTGAAGCCGGCGTCGGTGAAGATGGCATGGGCCTTGGCGCCCTGCAAGTAAGCGAGAAAGGCGGCGGCTTCGGGGTTCTTGCCATCGGTGGTCAGGGCTGCCGGATAGACGATGACCGGATGGCTCGCTTCGGGAAAACGATCGAGGATCTTCACGCCGGAATCGACCTTGGCGTCGGTCTCATAGACGATGCCGAGCGGAGCCTCTGCGCGCGAAACCAGGAGAAGCGCTGCGCGGACATTCTCGACCTGGGCGACCTTGTCCTTGACGCTGTCCCAGACGCCGAGCCTTTCCAGGGCTGCCTTGCCATAGGTGCCGGCGGGCACGGCATCGACATTGGCCATGGCGAGGCGACCATCGCCGAGAAGCGTTGCGAGCGGGAAGTTGTCGCCAATGGTTGCGGTTGCGGTCGAATCCTTCGGCGCGACGAGCACGATGCGGTTGCCAAGCAGGTTGACGCGGGTGTCAGCCTTGATCTTGCCCGCCTTGTCGAGGTGATCCATCCATTTGAGATCGGCGGAGACAAAGACATCGGCGGGCGCGCCTTCCTCGATCTGCTTGGCCAGCGCCGAACTGCCGGCGAAGGACAGCCGCACCTCGTTGCCGGTCTCCGCCTTCCAGTCGGCGGCGATCTTCTCGGCGCTTTCCTTCAGGCTTGCGGCGGCAAACACCGTTACGGGCTCGTCGGCTGCGGCGGGTGCTGCGATAGACGCGAGACCTGCGACCAACGACAGGGCAAGGGCAGCAGAATTCAGGAGGGCGCGCATCAGAGTCTCCATATCGATATATCCTTTTGAATACATCGATAGCCAAAAAGAAAGCCGCCTGCAAGATGCGGGCGGCCTTCGGATTGGCTCAGTACTTGAGCTGGGCAATGC
>NNBU01000517.1_pt1 | contig 17615 bp, 15 predicted proteins | sample 1173781 | NCBI WGS metagenome assembly NNBU01 (sample SAMN07173937, study PRJNA388173) | plant metagenome | biome: Plant school; feature: Soil; material: Symbiotic tissue of Blasia pusilla L.; isolation source: symbiotic tissue sample KVJ2 | host: Blasia pusilla | place: Norway: Troms, Kvaloya...
TGTATATAAGAGACAGCATGAGGCCCAGCACGACCGGGCCGACCACGATCAGGAACAGGTCGTAGGTCGGGAACTGCCGCCCCAGGATCTCGACCGAGCCCGACAGGCCCGGCGCGCGCGGGCCGAGCAGTTCGTCAGGGCCCCACAGGTAGAGCACCGCGTCCTTGATGACGAGCACGAGTGCGAAGGTGGCCAGCAGCTGGAACAGCTCCGGCGATTTGTAGATGCGGCGCAGCAGCACCATCTCGATCAGCGCGCCCAGCACGCCGACCGCGACGGCCGCGATCACCAGCGCCGACCAGAAGCCGATACCGCCGCCGAGCTTCTCGGCCAGCGTGTAGGCGACATAGATGCCGACCATGAAGAAGGAGCCGTGCGCAAAGTTGACGATGCGCGTGACGCCGAAGATCAACGAAAGGCCGGCCCCCACGAGGAACAGCGACGAAGCCGACGACAGCCCGGTGAGGAACTGCAGCAGCAGGGACGAGAGGCTCATGGGTGCAAGCGTTCCGGAAAAGGGTCAGTCTGCGGCGCGCGACTTCTTCACGTCGGCGGCGGTGGGCTGGAACTTGGCGCCGTCGAAGTAGGTGTAGTCGACCATCACGCCCTTGCCGTTGTCGTTCTTCGTCTTGCCGACGAAGGCGCCCATGGTGGACTGGTGGTCTTCGGCGCGGTAGCTGATCTTGCCGAACGGCGTGTCGACCTGCAGGCCCTTGAAGGCGGCCACGAGCTTGGGCGTTTCGGTGCCCTTGGCCTTGGCGATGCCGGCCGCAACCGACTTGATCATGCTGTAGCCGACCACCGAGCCCAGGCGCGGATAGTCCTTGTACTTCTCGTGGTACGCGAGGAAGAAGGCCTTGTGCTCGGGCGTCTGGATGCCGTACCAGGGGTAGCCGGTCACGATCCAGCCGTTGGGCGTTTCGTCCTTCAGCGGGTCGAGGTACTCGGGCTCGCCGGTCAGCACGCTGACGACCGCGCGGTCCTTGAAGAGCCCGCGGGTGTTGCCTTCGCGCACGAACTTGGACAGGTCGGCACCGAACAGCACGTTGAAGATGGCGTCGGGCTTGGCGTCGGCCAGGGCTTGCGCCACGGCGCCCGCATCGACCTTGCCCAGCGGAGGCGCCTGCTCGGCGACGAACTCGACGTCGGGCTGCGCGGCCTTCAGCAGCGACTTGAACGCGGCCACGGCCGACTGGCCGTATTCGTAGTTGGGGTACACGACGGCCCAGCGCTTCTTCTTGAGCTTGACGGCCTCGGGCACGAGCATGGCGGCCTGCATGTAGGTGCCGGGGCGCAGGCGGAAGGTGTATTCGTTGCCACCCTGCCAGGTCATCTTGTCGGTGAGCGGTTCGCCGGCCAGGAAGAAAATCTTCTTCTGCTTGGCGAAGTCGGCCACGGCCAGGCCGGTGTTCGACAGGAAGGTGCCGGTCAGCACGTCGATTTTTTCGCGCGCCACCAGCTCTTCGGCCACGCGCACGGCGTCACCGGGGTTGGCGTTGTCGTCGCGCGTGATGAGCTCGACCTTCTTGCCGTTGACGCCGCCCTTGGCGTTGATTTCTTCGACGGCCAGCTCCATGCCCTTCTTGTAGGGCTCGAGGAAGGCAGGCTGCGACTTGTAGCTGTTGACCTCGCCGATCTTGATCACGCCCTGCGCATGGGCGGGAACGAGAGCGGTGGTCAGCGTGGCGAGGGCCGCGGCGCTGAAGACGTGACGCAATGGGTTCATGGGGAAACTCCTTGGGATCGAAAGAGAAAGGGAAACGGCGTGAATGGTGGCGAGAAGATGGAGGCGGGACGACGGCAGCTCAGCGCAGGCCGTCTTCGCCCTTGATGTCGCCGGCCTGCAGGCCGCCGATGCGCGGCAGCGGACGGCCGCTGTCGGTGACGGCCACGGCCACCACGATTTCGTTGGCACGCGGCGCGTCGGACACGCGGGCCTCGATGGCGTCGAAGTGGCTGCGCACGAAGGCGGCGTCCTTGTGGCCGAGCGGCACGTCGATGGCGGTACCCAGCGTGCCCTGCTTCTTGGCCGAGGGCACGAGCGCCGCGCCCTTCTCGACCGCCACGCGCAGCGGCGCGCCGAGCTTGGGATGCAGGATGGCGGCGGCATGCTCGAGCTCGCCGCGTTCGCCGACGATGGCGGCCTTGCCGTAGCTCTGCACCTGGCCGGGCTCGATGCCCAGCGCCTTCACGGCCTTCTGGCCGAGCAGCGCGCCGAGCTCTTCGCCGATGGCGATGAGTTCGTCGAGGTTCTCGCTGTAGCGCCCGGCGTAGGGGTTCTCGATGACGGCAATGGCAACGGCGCGGCGTGTGGGCGGCGACACGTCCCGGCCCATTTCCTTGCGGGTTTCGTCGACCTGGACGACGAGCTTGCGGATGTTGGCGGTCATGTTCTGTGTGTTCCTTGTCTTGTCTCTGTACGGGTCAGCGCAGGCCGTCCCACTTGCTGATGTCCTTGGCCAGCAACCCACCGACGCGTGCGTGGATGCGGTAGCCGGTGCTCATCGCGAGGATGAAGACGATCTCGTCCGCGGCCGGCGCACCGGGCACGCGTACCTCGATGGCGTCGAACTGGCCGCGCACGTAGCTGGCGTTGATGTTGGTCAGCGGCACGTCGAGCGTGGCGCCGGGCGGGCCGACCTTCTTGGTCGACGGCACGATGGAAAGCGCATTGCCGGGCTGCCCCGTCTTGGCTTCGGCCTTGCCCGCGGTGTACGCGGCGCGATCGCCCTTCCAGCCGAGCAGCTCGCGCATGGCGTAGCCGCCGGGCACGTGCCACAGCGCGCCGTGCTCGAGTTCGCCGTCGGCGCCGACGATGGCGCCCTTGCCGTAGGTGGCGATCTGCTCGAGCGGCACGTCCATGGCGGCGTGCAGCCGGTGCGCCATGTCGACGCCCACGGGGTCGAGCAAGGCCATCATGGGCAGGATGTCGGCCTCGTAGCGGCCGGCAAATGGATTGGTCAACACCGCGCCGATGGCACCGCGCACCAGCGGCGTGTCGGCACGTGGACCGAACTCGTGGTGGATGTGCTCGACATGGGTGAAGACGCGACGTATTTCGATCATGAAAAAGAACCTTGCTTTTCGTTAAGCAAATACTGAACCAACTGTCTTTGGCAGCTCTGCCTTGAGCGCCTTGGAGCATAAGGGCTCGACAAGTCGCCACTGCCCCTGGCAAACGAGCAGAGCGGCCCACACGAGCCCGCCTTTTTGCAGGACCTTGGCGCAGACCACGCCCGTATCGAGTGCGTCGCGCACCTGCGCGGGGGCCAGCGCGGGCACGTCGACGGTCACCAGGGTGTTGCCGAGGTCGCTGTTGTCCTTGCATTCGCTCGCGGGGCGGCGCGCGATGGCCGGGTCGTCCACGTCGACGGCGTTGCCGACCACGGTGGCGGCCGCGTCGGCCTGTGCTGCGGTGGGGGCCAGCACCGTCACGCTGTCGGCAATGCCCAGCGAGAAGCTGCGCCCGCGCCAGCCGCTGGTGGCCACGCCGCGCACCGGTTGGTCCGCCTGCAGTTCGAACTGGCCGTCGGTGGTGAGGATGCCGCCGGGGTCCCTGGCGTGGTCGCGCCAGTCGAAGCGAGCGAGGTCGGAAAACACGCCCACGCGCGCCGACTGGCCGGGCGCGAGGTGCAGCGCGATGTCGCCGCCGTTGTTGATCCAGGCGCGCTCGATGCCGGGGCGCTGGTAGAAGGCAATGAGCTCCTGCGCCACCGACCCGGCCACGGCCGCCATCGGCGTGATGAAGGTCGGTGAGAACGCGGCACAGGCGTCCCACATGCGGCGCGCGACCACGCTGCGCGGGCGCAACCTGTCTGTGACGGGCAGGCGCAGCAGCGGCAGCTCGCGCACCAGTTCCTCGAGCACATGGCCAAAGCGCGCCCACGCCGCGTCGTGCGCGGCCGTGACGGCGTACGGGTCGCCATGCGCCTCGGCCACGATGTCGATCGGGCCGTGGTTGAAGTGCCAGCGGTTCTTGTCGAGTGCCGTGCGTTGGGCAGACATGATCAGCCCAGCATGGGGGCGTGGCCGAGCGGCCACGGGTTGGCGTCGTCCATCGCGAGCCATTGGCGCGCGAGCGGCGCGCCGTCTTCCTGCCACGCACCGCGTGCGAGCGCCTGCGCCAGCGGGAAGATGTGTTCCATGTGGCCGCCGAGCGCCTCGTAGTCGTCGCGCCGCATGCTGAACTCGATGGGCGCCACGATGGCCGGCGTGGGCACGGTGCCGAAGCTGTTGTCGGGCATGCGCATGACGTCGGCCATCACGGTGATGCCGCCGCCGGGCCACACATAGGCCGGTGCGCCGCCGCACGTCACGTTGACCAGCGCGCGCTTGATGGCGCGCGTGAGCAGCACCGGGTTCTCGGTGACGCCCGCGCGCAGGCTGCCGCCCGCACCGCCGAGGAACAACACGGTGCACAGCGATGGTTCGCAGTTCTCGCCGATGCGCTCGACGATGCGCTTGACTTCGCTCGGCATGGGTTGCTCCACCGGCTTGAGCGACGCGTCGAGCACGTACCACTGCGCATGCTCGCCGGTGGTCGATGTCATGAGCAGCCGCAAGCCCGGGCGCGCAACGCCCTCTTCCCAGCCTTCGATGATCGACAGCGGATCGGCGATGTCGGTGCCGCCCCAGCCGTTGCCCGGATTGGCCACCTGGAAGTAGCGCCCCGGCGTGGACTTGCGCCCCAGCATCTGGATGCCCGAGGGTGCCATGTCGAGGCAGCGGCCGGCCTGGTGCTCGGTGAGCACGCCGGTGATGTGGTCGTCGACCACCACCACCTCGTCGGCCACGCCCGCGAACTGGCGCGCGAAGATGCCGACCGCGGCCGAACCGCAGCCCACGCGCATGCGCTGCTCTTGCACGCCATTGACGACGGGCGCCTTGCCCGCCTGGATGACGAGGGTGGAGCCGCCGTCGATGGTGCACTCCACCGCCTTCTTGTTGCCCAGGAACTGCATCAGCTCGGCCGTCATGCGGCCCTCTTTCTTGCTGCCGCCGGTGAGGTGGTGCACGCCGCCGAGCGACAGCATCTGCGAGCCGTATTCGGCCGTGGTGACATGGCCCACCACTTCGCCGCGGTAGCGCACGTTGGCCTGCTCGGAGCCGAGGAAGCGGTCGGTGTCGATCTTCACCTTGAAGCTGCAGTAGCTGAAGATGCCTTCGGTGACGACGGTGACCATGTCCACACCCTGCGCCTTGGAGGCCACGATGAAGGGCGCGGGCTTGTAGTCGGGGTAGGTGGTGGACGAGCCCACGCCGGTGACGAAGACCTCGTCGGCATGCAGCAGGTCGCCGTTCCAGTCGGGGTCGGCGGGGGACGCGTCCGCATCCGCGGCTTCGACGCCGGAACGATTGAAAGTCACCAGCGCCGGAGCTTCGCTCTGCACGGTGCGCCGCAGCAGCACCACCGGATCGACGCGCACCAGCACGCCTTCCTTGTTGGCGTAGCGGTCGCACGCGCCGGTGCGGCCGTCGGAGATCTGGCACAGCACCGGGCAGGCGTTGCACTCGACCTTGGCCGTGCTCATGCGCTCGTTGCGCAGCGGCGCCTTGCCGAAGGCGCCGGCTTCGGCCGGCACGGGCATGTCCATGCCGGGGAGGCCATCTGTCTTGGTGTGTTCTGTCATCGGGGCGATCTCTTGGGGCGTGTCGGGCGTGTGTGAACGACGAATCGGGTGCACGGATCGTTGCAACAAACGTGCCGTCTGCCCGCTTGTGCGGCGACCTCCGTTTGTGTAGCATTCCCTACACTTTCATGTTGCGTTCACTACATTCGCGATCAATGTAGCAAACGGGCCCGATGCTTGCAATGGTGTTTTCTCGCGGTATCCATCGGGGTTTTTCCGACCAACGACAATGGAGGGTTCGGAGCCGGCCGACGGTTTTCGCCCCAAGGGCGTGCACGTCGGCTCAGCCAACCTCCCTTGTTTCCAACCAACTCTTGAGTTCCGTATGAGTGCATTCAGCGAAGAACGCGTCCTCAGCGTCCACCACTGGACCGACCGCCTGTTCACCTTCACCACCACGCGCGACCCGGCCTTGCGCTTCTCGAACGGTCATTTCACGATGATCGGCCTGAAGGTCAACAACAAGCCCCTGCTGCGCGCGTACAGCATCGTGAGCCCGAACTACGAGGAGCATCTTGAGTTCCTGAGCATCAAGGTCGAGGACGGCCCGCTCACCTCGAAGCTGCAGCACATCCAGGTGGGCGACACCATCATCGTGGGCCGCAAGCCCACCGGCACGCTGCTGATCGACTACACGCTGCCGGCCAAGCGCCTGTACCTGTTCGGCACGGGCACCGGCCTTGCACCGTTCATGAGCATCATCCGCGACCCGGACACCTACGAGAAGTTCGAACAGGTCATCCTGGTGCACGGCGTGCGCCAGGTCGACGAACTGGCCTATCACGACCTCGTGACCGACCACCTGCCCAAGCACGAGATCCTGGGCGAGATGATCGCCAACCAACTGCTGTACTACCCGACCGTCACGCGCGAGGAGTTCCGCAACCAGGGCCGCATCACCGACCTGATCGAGAGCAACAAGCTCACCGACGACCTGGGCCTGCCCCCGCTCAACGTCGAGGAAGACCGCGTCATGCTGTGCGGCAGCCCCGGCCTGCTGGTCGACCTGAAGCACATCCTGGAAAAGCGCGGCTTCAAGGAAGGCAACACGAGCACGCCGGGCGACTTCGTGGTCGAGCGCGCGTTCGCAGAGAAATAAGCAGGACCTCGCGCGCCCGATGGCCGACAGCCGCTCCGCACCCAAGACCAAGCCCCAGCGCCGTACAGGCGTGCGCGAGGCGGCGGCCCAGGCCACGCGCGACAGCATCCTGAAATCGGCGACCAAGGTGTTCGCCAAGTACGGCTACGACGGCGGCAGCGTGGAGAAGATCTCCAAGGCTGCCAAGTCGTACGACCGCATGATCTATTACTACTTCGGCAGCAAGGAAGGCCTCTTCATTGCAGTGCTCGAAGGCATCTACAAGCGCATGGACGACGCCGAGGCCGCGATTGCGCTCGACGCCACGCGCCCGGTGGAGGCGCTCACCGAAGTCATCCGCTTCGTGTTGGGCTACTACCGCAAGAACCCCGAGTTCGTCACGCTGCTGAACACCGAGAACCTGCACAAGGGCCGGCACATTTCGAAGTCGCTGCGTGCGCGCGAGTATTCGTCGCGCGCGGTGGCGATCATTGCGGAAATACTGGCCAGCGGCGCCGCCCAGGGCCTGTTCCGCAAGGACTTGGTGGCGCGCGACATCTACCTGCTGATCGCCTCCACGGGTTATTTCTACACCTCCAACCGGCACACGCTCACCGCCTTCCTCGGCGAGCCGCTGGAGTCGCCGGAAGCCGTCACGCACTGGGAAGACTTCGTGATCGAGACGCTGCTGCGCACGGTGCGCGCGGACGAGCCGCAAGAACCGCAACGGCCGCCAGACAACAACACCACCCCACCCCACGAGGACACATCGAAATGGCAGAAATCGCAACCAGCGGCAAGTCGGGCAAGGTCGTCATCAAGAACATAGGGCTGCTGCTCTCGGGCGACATCGACAAGCCCATCCTCGACGCAGACACCATCGTGGTGAACGACGGCCTGATCGTGGCGGTCGGCAAGGAAAAGGACTGCGACCTCGAAGGCGCGAAGACCGTCATCGATGCGCGCAAGACCTGCGTGGCGCCGGGCCTGATCGACAGCCATGTGCACCCGGTGTTCGGCGACTGGACGCCGCGCCAGGGCCAGATCGGCTGGATCGACTCGACCATGCACGGCGGCGTGACGACCATGATTTCGGCCGGCGAGGTGCACCTGCCCGGCCGACCGAAAGACATCGTCGGCCTGAAGGCGCTGGCCATCACCGCGCAGCGCGCCTTCGACAACTTCCGCCCCGGTGGCGTGAAGGTGCTGGCGGGCGCGCCGATCATCGAGAAGGGCATGGTCGAGAGCGACTTCAAGGAACTGGCCGAAGCCGGCGTGACGCTGCTGGGCGAAGTGGGCCTGGGCTCGGTCAAGGCCGGCTACGAGGCGAAGGAGATGGTGGCCTGGGCGCGCAAGCACGGCATCCAGAGCACGATCCACACGGGCGGCCCGTCGATTCCGGGCTCGGGCCTGATCGACAAGGACGTGGTGCTCGAGGCCGACGCCGACATCATCGGCCACATCAACGGCGGCCACACCTCGCTGCCCGAGGCGCATGTGTGCGAGCTGTGCGAGAAGAGCACGCGCGCCATCGAGATCGTGCACAACGGCAACGAGAAGGTGGCCATTGCCGCAGCCAAGGCGGCGCTGGAACTGAAGTGCCCGCACCGCGTGATCCTGGGCACCGACGGGCCCGCGGGCTCGGGCGTGCAGCCGCTGGGCATCCTGCGCATGGTGGCGATGCTGTCGTCCATTGCGAACATTCCGGCCGAGCTGGTGTTCTGCTTTGCCACGGGCAACACGGCGCGCATCCGCAAGCTGAACTGCGGGCTGATCGAGGTTGGCCGCGACGCCGACTTCGTCTTCATGGACCGCGCCCAGCATTCGCCCGCGCCGGGCCTGCTCGAAAGCGTGCAGCTGGGCGACATTCCGGGCGTGGGCATGGTGATGATCGACGGCATCGTGCGCTCGGGCCGCAGCCGCAACACGCCGCCCGCGACAGAGATTCCGGTGGTTGTTTCAGGCGCGCACTGAGCGCCCTGAAGGCTCTTGCGCCCGGCGGCTTCAGCCGCCGCGGTGCGAGCGAAAGACCAGGTAGCGCGCCGACAGGAAGTTGACGCTCATGCCGGCCAGGCTGCCCACCGCCACGCCGAGGGCGGCCGCCCAGCGGCCCTCCACCCAGTGCAGCACGAGCACATAGGCGCCGTAGTTCAGCACCGCGCCGCCCGCCATGGTGGCCAGGTAGGCCAGGTACTCGCGCCAGACCGATGCGCCGCCCGCCGATGCGCTGGCCGCGAAGGTGTAGCGCCGGTTGAACACCCAGGTGGTGGTGGCCGCCGCAAGGAACGACACCACGCGCGCCCCATACCAGCCCAGCAGCGGCGCCAGCAGGTAGAGCAACACCACGTCGACGACGAAGCCGATCACGCCGCCCACGGCGAAGGAGATGAGCTCGCGCCCGATCTTCATTGCGAAGCGCTTTCCCGCACCCCGGGAATCGCCAGGTAGCACAGCCGCTTGGCCTCCTGGCGCCCGAGCGTGACGGTGTGCATCACGATGCCGCACACGAAGGACAGCATCGCGCCCAGCATCGCACCCGTGGCCAGCACCGCCGTGGGGAGCCGAGGCACCAGGCCGGTGTGCAGGTAGGTCATGAGCAGCGGCACGACCAGCGCAATCGACAGCAGCACCAGCAGCGCCGCGATGATCGAGAAGAACTGCAGCGGCCGCTCGCTCACGAACAGCTTGCAGATGGTCTTGAGGATGCGCCAGCCGTCGCGGTAGGTCGACAGCTTGCTCACCGAGCCTTCGGGGCGCGTGCTGTAGGCCGTGCTTTCCTCGGCGTAGGGCATGCGCAGCTCGAGCGCATGCACGGTGAGTTCGGTCTCGGTCTCGAAGCCGCGCGACAGCGCCGGGAACGACTTGGCATAGCGCCGCGAGAACACGCGGTAGCCCGAGAGCATGTCGGTGAGTGCACCACCGAACAGCTGTGCCACCGCGCCGGTGAGCATGCGGTTGCCCAGGCGGTGGCCGGCGCGGTAGGTGTGCGCGTCGTGGCCGTCGTCCACGCGGTTGCCGACCACCATGTCGAGGTTGTCGGCAACCAGGCGCTCGATGAGCCGGCGGGCCGCGCCGGCGTCGTAGGTGGCATCGCCGTCGACCATGACGTACACGTCGGCCTCGACGTCGGCGAACATGCGCCGCACCACGTTGCCCTTGCCGCGCAAGGCCACGTGCGTGACGACGGCGCCGGCCGCGCGCGCGACGGATGCCGTGTCGTCGCTCGAGTTGTTGTCGAAGACGTGGATCTGGGCCTCGGGCAGCGCGGCGCGAAAGCCCGTCACCACCTGGGCGATGGCCAGCGCCTCGTTGTAGCAGGGGATGACCACGGCAATGCGCAGGGCGTGGCGGCCGTGGGAGGCGAAGGCTTCGATGTCGGTCATGGTGCGACAGGAAGGATACGGTAGACCCGGCTGCCGTCTTTCTCGTACTGCACCGCAAAGTACCTGTCGAAGTCGACGCGCGCGCTGAACACCGGCACCACATAGTTCGGCAGCACGACCGCGGTAAAGCCCAGGCCGCCGAGCTTGCGTGCCAGGTCGCCGCCCGACAGGGCCCCGAAATCGGTGTAGCGCCACGGCCCGAGGGTGTCGCCCCAGATGGGGTTGGGGCCGTAGTAGATGGCCTCGTTCAGCGCGATCTGGTAGACCCGGCCGGTGGCGTTGCGGCGCAGGTAGTCCATGACGGCGTAGCCGGGCACGTGCTGGCGCAGCACGGCCTCGCGCGCCTCGGGCGTGACGGAGATCATCGCAACCTTCACCGCGGTCTGGCGCACCGACACGGCGGCCAGCACGGCCAGCAGCAGCACCGGCACCCAGTCGGCCATGCGGGCGCCGGAACGCGCGGTGTCGCGGCTCATGGCGCCTGTGGCCCCCTTCGCCACTGCGTCGGCGCCGGACTTCTCCCGCGCACCGAACAGGCGCCGCACACCCCCCGCGGCCCAGCCGAACAGCACCTGCCAGCCGATGGCCGCGACGGCGGCCAGCAGCGGAAACGAGGCCGTCAGGTAGCGCGGGTAGCGCGAGGTCACGACCCACACCACCACCGAGTACAGGCAGAACCAGCCGGCGGCGCGCACCGCGGCCGAGCGCTTCCACCACACGCTGAACGGCGCGAAGAAGACCGCCCAGAGCAGCGCGTTGGGCAGCGCCGCGTGATCGCGCACGTCCGCCACCTGCTGCACGTAGTCGGCCGGCGTCCACTCGGTGAAGCCGAACACCCGCGCACCGATGGGGTTGAACGGGTCGCCGGTCATGACGGCGTTGCGCGCGTACCAGTACACGCACGGGAGCAGGAAGCAGCCGAACACCAGCGCCCAGGCCTTGGGACGGCGCTCGTGGCGAATGACGAACAGCGTCACCAGCGGCAGGAAGATCAGCGCCTGGTACTTCGAGCCGGCCGCCGCGCCGAGAAAGAACGCGGCCAGGCCGAGCCAGCGCAGGCCGCCGTGGGCCCCGCGCCCGATGCGCGCGGACAGGCCAGGCTCCGACTCGCGCCACCACCACAGCGCCACGCAGGCCGACAGCACGAACAGCGCCACGCCCATGTCGATCAGCGCGTTGGAATAGTCGCCCAGCCCCAGCCAGATGGCCGCGCCGATGCAGGCGGTGAGCCGGTTGGCGTGCAGCATGCCCAGCCGGTAGATCATCGTCACCGACAGCGCACCGGCCAGGGCATTGAGAAAGTGCGGCAGCACGTCGTCGCTCACCTGCAGCGCGGCGGCGTAGAGCAGGTTGTAGTTGTACGGGAACCAGGGGTAGCGCAGCCAGTCGTGGATGCCCAGCGCGCCCTGCTGCGCCACCTGGCGTGCATAGGGCAGGTGGTACATCAGCTCGTCGAAGGCGATCGGCGGGGCCAGCGGCGCGACCAGCGCGGGCATCGCGACCAGGGCCAGCGCGATCATCGCGACGCGCTCGACGTAGGTCCACGGCGCCGCGGCAGGCTCGCTGGCGCGCAGGGCACGCCGCTCGCGAAGCCAGGGTGGCAGCTGGACCGCCGCGGCCACGAAGCCCGCCGCGACCAGGGCCACGGTGGCACCGGTCTTGAAGGCGCCGAAGATGGCCAGCGCCTGGAAGGCGCAGATGAACAGGCCCACGCCCAGCGCCACGGCCACGGCCGCTTCGAGCCCCAGGTCGCGGCGCGGCGGCGGCGCCAGGCGGGCCAGCAGTGCGCGGCCATAACCCCAGCAGCTGAAGACGAAAACCGCCAATGCCGCGTAGTGCGCGGCTGCAAACATCAGCTTCTGAATAACAACTCCCGGTGCCGGGCGGCCACGCCGGCCGGCAGGTTCAAAGGACCTTCAAAGATTGGGCGCCAGCAGGCGCTCGAGCTCGGCTTCGCTTTGCTTGCGCCGCGCAGCCTGGTCCTGCAACTGGTCGTGCCCGATCTTGCCGACGTTGAAGTACGTCGCATCGGGGTGACTCAGGTAGAAACCACTCACGCTGGCGGCGGGCATCATAGCGAGGCTTTCCGTCAGGGTCATGCCAATGTCCGCGCAGGCCAGAAGGTCGAACATCGGGCCCTTCACGCTGTGGTCGGGGCAGGCCGGGTAGCCGGGCGCGGGGCGGATGCCGCGGTACTTCTCCGCAATCATCTCGTCGTTGCTCAGACCCTCGTCGGCCGCGTAGCCCCACAGGTCGGTGCGCGCGCGGTGGTGCAGCGACTCGGCGAAGGCCTCGGCCAGCCGGTCGGCCAGGGCCTTGAGCATGATGGCCGAGTAGTCGTCCAGATCGTCGATGAAGTACTTCTCCTTCTTCTCGACGCCCAGGCCGGCGGTGACGGCGAACATGCCCACGTAGTCCTTCAGGCCGCTCGCCTTGGGCGCGACGAAGTCGGCCAGGCAGCGGCTCGGGCGCATCACGCCGTCGATCACCTGCTTCTCGGTCTGCTGGCGCATGCCGTACCAGGTGAGCGCCACCTCGCTGCGCGTCTCGTCCGTGTAGAGCTCGATGTCGTCGTCGTTCACCGTGTTGGCGGGCCAGAAGCCGACGATGCCGGCCGCGCTGAGCCAGCGGCCTTCGATCAGGCGCTTGAGCATGCGCTGGCCGTCGGCATACACGCGCACGGCCTCGGTGCCGACGACCTCGTCCTTCAGGATGGCGGGGAACGGGCCGGCCAGGTCCCAGGTCTGGAAGAACGGGCCCCAGTCGATGTACTTCGCGAGCTCGGTCAGGTCGTAGTTCTTGAACACGCGCCGGCCGATGAACTTGGGGCAAGGCGGCGTGTAGTTCGACCAGTCGATGGGCGTCTTGTTGGCGCGCACCTTGGCCAGCGGCCACAGCGGCACCTGCTTCTTGTTGGCGTGCTGGGTGCGCACCTTGTCGTAGTCGGCGTTGATCTCGTCGATGTAGGCCGCGGCCTGGTCGCTGAGGAGCGACTGCGCCACGCTCACGCTGCGCGAGGCGTCGGGCACGTAGACCACGGGGCCTTCGTAATGCGGCGCGATCTTCACGGCCGTGTGCACGCGGCTGGTGGTGGCGCCGCCGATCATGAGCGGGATCTTCCTGATGCGGAAATGGTCGTCGCGCTGCATCTCGCCGGCCACGTACTGCATCTCTTCGAGGCTCGGCGTGATCAGGCCCGACAGGCCCACGATGTCCGCGCCCTCGACCTTGGCGCGCGCCAGGATCTCGTGGCACGGGACCATCACGCCCATGTTCACCACTTCGAAGTTGTTGCACTGGAGCACGACGGTGACGATGTTCTTGCCGATGTCGTGCACGTCGCCCTTGACGGTGGCGATGATGATCTTGCCCTTGGTGCGCACGTCGCGGCCCGCCGCCTCGTCGCGCAGCTTTTCTTCCTCGATGTAGGGCAGCAGGTGGGCCACGGCCGACTTCATGACGCGCGCCGACTTCACCACCTGCGGCAGGAACATCTTGCCGGCGCCGAACAGGTCGCCCACGATGTTCATGCCGTCCATGAGCGGCCCTTCGATCACGTGCAGCGGACGGCCGCCCGTCGCCAGGATCTGCTGGTAGGCCTCCTCGGTGTCTTCGACGATGAAGTCGGTGATGCCGTGCACCATGGCATGCGACAGCCGCTGGTTGACGTGCACCGGGCTCTCGGGCGTGCCGCGCCATTCGAGCCGCTTGCTTTCGTCCTTGGCGCCGCTCTTGGCGGTTTCGGCCACTTCGACCAGGCGTTCGCCGGCGTCCGGGCGGCGGTTGAGCACCACGTCTTCCACGCGCTCGCGCAGCGTGGGCTCCAGGTCGTCGTACACGCCCACCATGCCCGCGTTGACGATGCCCATGTCCATCCCCGCCTGGATGGCGTGGTACAGGAACACGGTGTGGATGGCCTCGCGCATCGGGTCGTTGCCGCGGAAGCTGAAGCTCACGTTGCTCACACCGCCCGACACCTTGGCGCCCGGCAGGTTCTGCTTGATCCAGCGCACCGCGTTGATGAAGTCGACCGCGTAGTTGTCGTGCTCCTCGATGCCGGTGGCAATGGCGAAGATGTTGGGGTCGAAGATGATGTCTTCCGGCGGAAAGCCCACCTCGTCCACCAGGATGCGGTAGGCCCGCTCGCAGATCTCGATCTTGCGCGCGAAGGTGTCGGCCTGGCCCTTCTCGTCGAAGGCCATGACCACCGCGGCAGCGCCGTAGCGGCGCACCAGCTTGGCCTCGTGCTTGAACTTGTCGACCCCCTCCTTCATGGAGATGGAGTTGACGATGCCCTTGCCCTGGATGCAGCGCAGGCCGGCCTCGATCACGTCCCACTTGGAGCTGTCGACCATCACCGGCACGCGCGCGATGTCGGGCTCGCTGGCAATCAGGTTCAGGAAGCGGACCATGGCGGCCTTGCTGTCGAGCATGGCCTCGTCCATGTTGATGTCGATCACCTGGGCGCCGTTCTCGACCTGCTGGCGCGCGACGGCCAGGGCCTCTTCGAACTGGCCGTTCAGGATCATCCGCGCGAAGGCCTTGGAGCCGGTGACGTTGGTGCGCTCGCCGATGTTGACGAACAGCGTGCCCTCGCCGATGGCGACCGGCTCGAGACCGGACAGCTTCATGGGCGGGGGCGCCAGGGGCGCGGAATCGGGGGTAGCTGGAGCGGAAATCTGGGACATGGCCTCACCTGCGGAAGAGTCGAACAGGCGAGCGTCGTTGTCGCCCCAAGCCTGACGGCCGGCCTGTGAGGCCCACCGCTGCAACGCTCCTTGGGAAGGGCCGCATTTTAGGGCGATTCGAATGGGGCCGGGGGAAACCCCAGTTCCCGACTTCGCCCGCGTCCACCCTGTTCAACGACACCGGGCGCCTGCGGCTGAGCGCTGCCTTGGCCCTGCACGCTGCCGGTCGCGAAAGCCGGCCCCAATAGTGACTAAGTAAGCGCAGGCTTACGCCGGTTGCGGCTCGCCCATTGCCGACGCCGGCAGGCCGAACACCCGGTCGAAGGCCCAGTTGAAGACGAAGGTGTAGACCAGGAAGAACACCACCAGGCCCAGGTCCATCACCAGCGCCTGCCAGAGCGACACGCCCAGGCCCCAGGCGAACATCGGCACCAGGAAGGCGATCAGGCCGCCCTCGAAGCCGATGGCGTGGGCGATGCGGCGGCGCACGCTGCGCCCGCGCACGGCCTGGCGCGATTCCCAGCGCTCGAACAGCGCGTTGAAAACCAGGTTCCAGATCACCGCGATGACCGAGGCGCCCACCGCCAGCATGCCCGAATGGCCGAGCCCGGCGTCCGTCATCAAGGCCAGCCCCGCGCTGGCCGCGACGATGGCGATGCCCTCATAAAGGCTGATGTAAACGATGCGACGTTGAATGCCCTGCATGACTTCTTCTCTTGGTTCGTGACTGCGATGACTGGACTTTATGTGTCATTCGCTGATATAAAAAGTTAACTTGTTTCAGTTTTATTGATAGGTCGAACGCCATGGCTTTCTCCAGCGACAACGTCGAGGTCTTCCTGGCCGTGATCGACCACGGCTCCTTCTCAGCCGCGGCGCGGGCGCTGCGCAAGGTGCCGTCGGCCGTGAGCATGGCCATCGCCAACCTGGAGGCCGAGCTCGACCTGCCGCTGTTCGACCGCAGCGGCCGCGAGCCCCAGCCCACCCCCGCCGCACGCTCCCTGGAGCCCCAGGCACGGCTGCTGGCCTCCCAGCTGCGGCAGTTGCAGGTGCAGGCGCTGGCGCTCACGCAGGGGCTGGAAGACCGGCTCACGCTGGCCATCGCGCCCGAGCTGCTGGCCGCCCCCTGGAGCGGCCCGCTGGCCGAACTGGCGCGGGAGCATCCGCTGCTGCAGGTCGAGGTGCTGGCCGCGCCGCAGGCCGATGCACTGGCGCTGCTGCACAGCGGCCGCGCGCAGCTGGCACTGGTGTTCGAGCGCCCCAGCCTGGACGGCCGCGAAGGCTTTCAGGAGGTGGGCAGCGACCTGATGGTGGCGGTCATCGCGCCCGACCACCCCGTGCTCGCCACCAACGGCGGCCGGCTGCGCGAGGACCACCTGACGAACACCCGGCAGATCGTCGTGGCCGGGCGCGACCTGACCACCAGCGACCCGCGCTTCGTGTTCGCGCGCCACGTCTGGCGCACCGACAACGCGCTGGCCGCGCTGAGCCTCATTACCGCCGGGCTGGGCTGGGGATGGCTGCAGCGCAACTTCGCCAAGCCGCACGTGGCGGCCGGCGCGCTGATCGAGATTCCGTTCGAGAACCTCAGCAACGGGCTGGACCTGTGGGTCGACGTGGTGTGGTCGCGCGAGCGGCCGCTCGGGCTGGGCGCGCAGCGCTTCGTGGCGCTGATTGCACGCAACCGCCAGGCGGCGGGGGAGTGCGGCGTGAAGACCGGCGGGCTCTAGCGCCCGGGTGCGTCACCGGCCGTGGCCGCCGCCATGGCCACCGCCGTGCCCGCCGCCACCATGGCCTCCACCTCCCGGCCCGCCACCGTGCGGGCGCCCACCGCCGCCACCCGGGTGCGGCCTGCCCGGCGGCGGTCCGGGGCGAAAGCCCGGCTGCGGCCGGGGCGGCCTGAACCCGGGGTCGTTCGGCGGGCGAAACCCCGGCGCCGGCGGCGGGCGGAAGCCCGGGCCCGGTGGCCGGAACCCCGGCCCGGGCTGCCACGGATGCGGCTGCCAGCCCGGCCTGACCGGCGGCGGCGGACGCCAGCCCGCCACCGGCGGCGGCGGCCGGTTCCCCCACCAGCGCCGGTCGCCGTACCAGGGCCGGTCGCGGTAGTAGTTGGCCCAGTAGCTGCCGATCGCGAAGGCGACGATCGGCACCCCGATCACCGCGCCATAGGTGGCCAGCGGCACGCGTTGGTCCTGGTAGGCGTAGTCGAGGTTGCGCGACCAGACCCAGCCGCGCCCGCCGTCGGGCAGCACCACGTCGCACCAGCCGTAGCCATTGGTGCAGCCGACCACCTCGAGCGGCTGGCCCGGCGCGAGCCGCGCCACAAGCGGATAGTCGCCCGACGGGCCGGCGCGCAGGTTGACGGCGCCCCGCGTGAAGGCCTGCTGCGCCTGCGCCGCGAGGGGAAGGACCACGGCAAGCGCGCCGATGCCGATCCAGCGATAGGTGTTCAGGTTCATGAAAGGCTCCTTGCGCCCAGCCTAGGCGCACCGCCAAAACCCGTCAATCAGCCCAAAACTCTTATTCGCGAAACACCGAGGAACCGGCTTCGCCGGGCCTCAGGTGTTGCCCCCGGCAGGGGGGAGGAGAAGCGACACGAAGTGCGCGAAGCCTGGGGGCGAGCCCAGCCTATGCGGCTTCGCGGTAGAAGCCGGCGCTGTTGCTGCCCAGCGCGCGGCCCGACACCGGCGCCACGGCCTTGCCGATCGCCGCGATGTGGTCCGGCGTGGTGCCGCAGCAGCCGCCCACGATGTTCACCAGCCCCGCGGCCGCGAACTCGTGCAGCAGGCGCGAGGTGACGTCGGGCGTCTCGTCGAAGCCGGTGTCGCTCATGGGG
>NNBU01000105.1_pt1 | contig 17556 bp, 14 predicted proteins | sample 1173781 | NCBI WGS metagenome assembly NNBU01 (sample SAMN07173937, study PRJNA388173) | plant metagenome | biome: Plant school; feature: Soil; material: Symbiotic tissue of Blasia pusilla L.; isolation source: symbiotic tissue sample KVJ2 | host: Blasia pusilla | place: Norway: Troms, Kvaloya...
CACTGGCAATGAAATTGCGATCGCCGCCTTGGTGCAACTGCTGCAATCAACTAGTGTGGATGACGACACCCGTAGGCAGGCAGCATCAAGCTTAGGGAAAATCGCCACTGGCAATGAAATTGCGATCGCCGCCTTGGTGCAACTGCTGCAATCAACTAGTGTGGATGACGACACCCGTAGGCAGGCAGCATCAAGCTTAGGGAAAATCGCCACTGGCAATGAAATTGCGATCGCCGCCTTGGTGCAACTGCTGCAATCAACAACTGTGGATGACTACACCCGTAGGCAGGCAGCATCAAGCTTAGGGAAAATTCTACAAAATAATAACCATCGCATTGCGGTAGTCAAAACTTTAAATGGTTATTGGCAATTGGATGATACGTACTACCATTTAGCCTGGGAATGCGCCCAGAATATGCCTTACCCCGATTTCTATCAAGCTTGGCATGAGCATAATGTTGCTACTCGTGCCATGCAAAGCTTAAAGAAAATACTCTTCACACGAATAATTTGAGTACTTTTGCAGTAGCTACGTTACAAAGAAAGTTCCCGCGATAACAAAAGCTTGTCCTTTCGTTACCAACACAGAAGCTTTCGTTAAGAATGCTTGTCCTTTCGTTTACAATACAGAAGCTTTCGTTAAGAACGTTTGTCCTTTCGTTAGCAACACAGAAGCTTTCGTTAAGAACGTTTGTCTGTTCGTTCACAACACAGAAGCTTTCATTAAGAACGTTTGTCCTTTCGTTCACAACACAGAAGCTTTGGTTAAGAACACTTGTCTGTTGTTAAAAAAACTTATGTCTTCGTTAACAACGCTTAAACAAAGCTTATCAATAAACTTTTTTTTAGTGACTACAGCTTAAGTCAGGCTAACCTGAGTGAGGTGCATTATAGACGTTAGCCCTAACGCACGGAAAATCTAGAATGGTGCATTAGCCCACAGCATCACACAATACAGTTCAGATAACACCAACACACTTGTAGAGACGGCGATTTATCGCGTCTCAAAAACCCAAGATTTTTTACTGCATTTTCAAATTGTGGCAGAGGTCGTTGCATTAGCGATCGCTCTCACTCATGGTGTATATGCTCAAACCCCAGCCAGTGCATCCCTTGGTCAATAGTCTGCGGTTGATCCCTGGCTACCCTACAAATTGTCTGTATTCCATGCAGTTGCATTGTGTAATTAATTTTGTCTGACTACTTATCAAGATTGTGCGTTACCGCACCCTACTGGCGTGACAAGCCTAAAATAGTGCATAAAATTTAGCTCTTGTGGGGTGGGCATCTTGCCACTGGTGTCTACTTTTGCCAAAAATAGCGTACTGATTGGGTGTTGTTCACCCGCCAGGGATTGTAAATCCCTGACTAATTGCTCAAGTCTACTTCAGTAGACTGAAAATTTTCGCGCTATTTAGTCCTCTTCAGAGGACTTTAGCTATGAGACAGGGATTTACAATCCCTGGCGGACTGGCGGACGTGCTGGCGGACGTGCGGTTTCGCGTTAAGTTGACACCAGTGGCATCTTGCCCGCCCGGACGGGTGAGGACACCCGTCCCACAAGAAAATCTATTGCAACATTTTAGCCCTGCCACGCCACTACTCCTCTACTACAAATTCAAATTAATCAGTTTTTGGAGAAATCTCTGCAACGCAATGGCTAATAACGGAATCAAGCGGAAAAGTGATTGATAATTCAGATTTTCATTGCTCAGGAATACAAAATCATTAATAGGGGTTGCTACTGCATTCCCTCGTGATTCCAGCTTATCCTTGCAAGAATTGGCTGGCATCAGCTTTGTTGTGGCCTGAATTTAAAGTGTGATGGTTGCAGATGAATATAGGAATAATCGAGCCTTACAGTAACGGGTTTTTAGAAGTTATACCAGAAGGTGAATACAGCGACTATTATCAGATTGCAGCTATACATATTAATGGCCAAGCCTATTGCCCTACTCCTAAGCTTTATCGTTCAGAAAAACTGGCATTAGTAAAAGCCGCACAAATTTATGATTGGCTAACTGACCACGAAGACCAAATTAGTGATGGGTCTTGCTACTGCTCTCAATTGCAACTCATCCTATGGCAGCAAAGGAAAGCGTCTTAGTAGGGGCGCAAGGCCTTGCGCCCCTACCAATGTACAAATAATTTGGGATAAGTAGTGGGACAAAAATATTTACAGTCATTGCGAACGCAATGACTTGTGTTTAACCGGACATGACATCAGCCTGTATTCCCTGCTTTATACCGTTTCACTTTAAGCTTGATACAAATACTTTCATAGAGGTGTACAGCTAACTGTGCGCCTCTACGAAAAAGCTGTATTCTGTGCAATTGAGAAATGCTACTGACTTGCACTGAAACTGTCTTCAATACAATTATTTTTAATTATCTAATTGTTGGGAATTCTTTGCTGAATTAGGTAATTATCGTCACCCTCCCTGTATCTAAGTCGTAACGACCCCCCACGATTTTCAATTTGCCCGATTGCACTTGCTCAGTTAATAGCTTTGAGCGCTTCAACCGTTCAATTTGATATTGCACATTTGCAACCACAGCATTTTCAACAGCGTCACCTGGCTGATCCTTGACCTTTTTCAGTGCTGGCTGAATTGCCTGAACAAAAGTGCTAATATCACCAGGTAAGGATTCGTTTTGTACAGCTGCGGTTACAGCCCCACAACGCTCGTGACCCATCACCATCAGCAGAGGAGAACCTAATAAGACAACCGCATATTCAATACTGCCAATCGCTTCATGTGTGGCAATATTACCGGCAATCCGAACATCAAAGATGTCCCCAATGCCTTGATCGAAAACAATTTCTGCGGTTACTCGTGAATCCGCACAACTAAGAATAGTTGCAAATGGATGTTGAGCTTGGGCAACTTCCTGCAACCGCAGGGCAGATTGATCGGGGTATTCGGGGTGATGTTTAATAAATCGCTGATTTCCCTCTATCAGCTTTTGTAATGCTTCATCGGGACTGAGGGATTCCGGGGAATTTGGGGCGATTTCGGCAGCTTTAGCCTGTTTAACCTGCCAGAGTAAATCGCTGGCAGTTAGCATCATCCCAAAGGCCCCGGTCATTCCCAACTTCAAAAAGTCACGACGTTCCATGAAATGCTTCATTGAATTTATAACTCTCTTACAAAGACGCGATACATCTGACAGAGCGAATTTCCATCACATCGGAAACGTAGCAAGTACCTCCGAACTTATTGAGGACTGGTCTGATATTTTCGACAACACGCTTGAGTTCTTCTGGCATACAAAATGCGAGGATGTAAACATTATCAAGCATGGTCATGTCTAAATCTTCTGTCGTTCCTCGTAATCCTTTACCAACTACATTGCGGATTACGGCATGGCTATGTACACCCGACTTGTCTAAACTCTCTAAAATTTTGGCAAGCTCAAAGGAGTTGGCAATAATTTCTATCTTTTTAACTACGTGCATATTATTACCTCCAGAATAGGTTAATTCCGTAAAGATATAACGGAATTCCCACAATAATATTGAACGGAAATGTGACTGCTAAAGCGGTAGAAACATACAGACTGGGATTTGCTTCGGGAACAGTCATCCGCATCGCCGCCGGGACAGCAATGTAAGAAGCACTGGCACACAATACAGCGAATAACAGCGAATTTCCCGGAGGCATACCGATGAATTTGGCAATCACTAACCCAATGCCTGCATTGAGTATAGGAATTAGTATGGCAAATAAAATCAGGAAAACTCCGGTTTTTTGCAAGTCTTTAATTCTTCTGGCAGCAACCAGTCCCATATCCAGTAAAAAGAAGGTGAGAATGCCATAAAACAACCCTTGAGCAAAGGGTTCTAATACGTGCCAACCACGTTCTCCTGTCAACACACCGATTAAGAGGCTACCAACTAGTAGAAAAACTGAACTATTAAGAAATGCTTCTTTCAAAACTTCTGACCAAGCAAACTCTCGCTTTTCATCGGCGGTGAATATACTCACCAAGATCAGACCAACAATGATCGCCGGAGATTCCATCAGGGCAAGAGCTGCTACCATGTAGCCATCATACTGAATACCAAGCTCAGTCAGAAAAGCGCCAGCAGTAATGAAAGTGACGGCACTGATAGAACCGTAGGTTGCTGCGATCGCAGCAGCATCGTAAGTATCCAGTTTCCACTTTAAGATAAAAAAGGTGTAAATTGGAACGATACAAGCCATCATCATTGCTGCCAGGAGTGTTAAAATCACTTCCTGATTAAGTCCGCTTTTGATTAGTTCTACCCCTCCTTTAAAACCAATGGCAAACAGCAAATACAACGAAAGGAGTTTGGGCACTGGTGGGGGAATTTCTAGATCAGACTTGACAAAAACCGCAGTCATGCCTAAAAAGAAAAACAGGATTGGCGGATTCAAAATGTTGGATGCAATTAAGCTAAAATCCATATCCACCCCTCTTTATACTGGTTAAACCTGCAATTAAAGAAATTTTTCATGTTGAAAAATTTAACAGTTGAATCATCATTTATCGTGTATTGCTACCCAATGTCAATTGGGCACTTAAGGAGTGAATAGTCCTATTAGTGACAATACTCTCGGTTAGGTATTACAGTGTTTTTCAAGTAAATAAACCACGGGCTACAGAACATTGCCGTGTCTCTACGAAAATCTTTAGGGGCAATTCATGAATTGCCCCTACTGTTGACAACAGAACAACTTGTTCACCATGTTTTGATGTTTAATTCCCCGTCGCTGATTTTACGACACAACGCACAGGAATAACTAGTGACTAACTTTTCTCCATAGAAAAGTTAACGTATTATCCTGGCAATTCATGAATTGCCCCTACAATGTTTTGGTCTATGCTTTGCGGATTTTTGGCATAAATCCGATAAAGAAGATTGGCACACAATCTTTGTTGACCAAGTTTCGTTAAGATATTGTAACCTGGGCAATAGCAACTCTCTATTGATGTGATGCCAGGCGTAGGCGTAGCCCGCCCTTAGACATCGCTTTTTCACATCCATGACAACAACCATCGACTTTCTCAGTCACCTTAACCCTAGCCAACGTCAAGCCGTCGAACATTACTGCGGCCCGTTGCTAGTTGTTGCTGGCGCAGGTTCCGGCAAAACACGAGCGCTGACTTATCGTATTGCAAATCTGATTCTGAAACACCGCGTTGATCCAGAGAATATTTTAGCGGTTACTTTTACGAACAAAGCCGCGCGGGAAATGAAAGACCGGGTTCAACGGTTGTTTGCGGAACAACTGGCGATGAAACAACACGGTCAGCGATTGGATTTGTTGACTGAATATCAACAAACGCAATTGCGATCGCAAGTTTATAAAAGCACTATCAAAGACTTATGGTGTGGCACTTTCCACAGTCTATTTTCTCGCATTCTCCGCTTTGATATTGAAAAATACGTAGACGAAAAAGGACGTAAGTGGAATCGCAATTTCTCTATTTTTGATGAATCAGATGTGATGACTCTGATTAAAGAAATCGTTAATAAACAGCTAAATTTAGACGATAAGAAGTTTGATGCCCGCTCTGTTCGCTACGCTATTAGTAACGCTAAAAATCAAGGTTTATCGCCCCAAGAATTTGAGCAAGACCAACCCAATTATCGCGGACGGGTAATTTCTCAAGTCTACAATTTATATCAAGATAAGTTAGCAGAAAACAACGCTCTCGACTTTGACGATCTAATTCTCGTACCGACTAGATTATTTCAGCAAAACGAGCAAGTATTGGGTTATTGGCATCGTAAATTTTGCCATATCCTCGTAGACGAGTATCAGGATACTAATCGCACCCAGTATCAACTCATCCACTTATTGGTGACTAACGGCGAAACCAGAAAGAGCGAATGGCAATGGCAAAATCGCTCAGTTTTCGTTGTTGGCGATGCAGACCAATCAATTTACAGCTTTCGGATGGCAGATTTCACCATCTTGCTAGGATTTCAGGAAGATTTTGGTGATGGTTTAGTAGATGATGACACTCAAACGATGGTTAAGCTAGAAGAAAACTATCGTTCTTGTGAAAACATTCTGCAAGCGGCGAATGAACTGATTGAAAATAACACCCAACGTATTGATAAAATCCTGAAAGCGACGCGGGGGCCGGGTGAGCAGATTACTTGTCACAAAGCCGATGAAGAACTTGCAGAAGCGGCATTTGTGATTAATCAAATTAGCACTTTAGAAAACCAAAATCCAGAGTTAGACTGGGGCAGTTTTGCCATACTTTATCGAACAAACGCGCAATCTCGGCCATTTGAAGAATTGTTGGTAAAATATCAAATTCCTTACACAGTTGTGGGGGGAATGAGGTTTTACGATCGCAAAGAAATCAAAGATGTCATCGCCTATTTAAGAGCGATCGCTAACCCATCTGATACAGTCAGTTTATTACGAGTTATCAATACTCCCCGCCGAGGAGTTGGCAAAACCACTATTGATGCTTTGATGAACGCCTCCCAACAATTGGGGACAACCCTATGGGAAATACTCAGCGATGAAACATCAGTTAATACATTAGCTGGACGAGCGACAAAAGCTGTAAATAACTTTGCCGCAATGATCAGCCGTTGGCAAGCGCAAATTGGCACGCTTCCTGTGACTGAGGTTTTGCAAGGAATATTAGAAGATTCTGGTTACGTTCAAGACTTGATGAGTCAAGGCACAGATGAAGCCACAGATCGGGTACAAAACGTCCAGGAACTTTACAACGCCGCACTGCAATTTCAAGAAGAAAACGAAGAGGTTTCCCTGCGAGACTTTCTGAGTAGCGCTGCCCTTAGTTCCGATTTGGATAACTTAAAAGAAGGGCAAACAGCCGTTTCTTTGATGACTTTGCACGCTTCCAAAGGTTTGGAATTTCCCGTAGTATTTTTGGTGGGATTAGAACAGGGGCTATTTCCTGGCTACCGTTCGCTGGGCGATCCTGCATCTTTGGAAGAGGAACGCCGCCTGTGTTATGTGGGAATTACTCGTGCCCAAGAGCGGTTATTTTTATCACACGCGCGGGAACGTCGTTTATATGGTTCTCGTGAACCTGCGATGCGATCGCAATTTCTCGACGAATTGCCAGAAGAATTGTTATCTACCAAACGCGCAAGTCGTCAAAGTTATACCAAGAGTGCTTCTACTCCTAATGGTAAACAAGACACATCACAGAATTGGCAAGTAGGCGACAGAGTATTACACAAAACTTTTGGTCTTGGTGAAATCACACATGTCTTCGGAACAGGTAATAAAATGTCTGTAGCAATTAAATTTGCCAGTTTAGGACAAAAAATTGTTGACCCAAGAGTAGCACAATTGCAAAAAGTTTGAAAACAAAGCCGAGGATTCCCAACTTTTCAAAAAAGTAGGGGATCTTGTTTTTCATATTTCAATTTTTTCAAAGTGTTCAACAGTAGGAAATGGCTCATAAAAATGATGCAGAAGTTTTTTCCACTCTTGATACTCAGTAGAATTTCTAAATCCAACAGTATGAGATTCTAAAGTTTCCCATCTGATAAGTAATAAATATTTACCTTGGACTTCTATACATTTATGCAATTCATGAGATAAATATCCGTCCATTGAGGAAATAATTTTAGAAGCTTTTTTGAAAGTAGCTTCAAAATCGGATTCTAAATCGGGTTTAACATGAAGAATAACTGCCTCAAGAATCATCTAGTTTTACAGTGAGTATTAAGCTAATGTTATTTAGTATAATGTGATGTCTACAACGGTCTACGCCATTAAGACTAATTTTTTAGTAAATAGATAATCGCAGCACAAAACTCTTCGTAATATCCTTTAGAGTCAGTTTCACTGAAGCCTAGAATTAAGTCTTGTCTCTCTTCCTCTGTAATTGTATTAATAATTTCCAATATTGGCTCAAGAGCTTTTGTACGTAAATCTTTCAGCTTGTTAATATTGAGTCCAAGTTTATCAATTGTTATTTCAGCAGGTAATTGCTTTTCTAAATTATTTGTCGCCAAAATCTGACCATCATCAGTGTACCTAAAGAAGTCCTCACAATTTGCATTTATGGGTGAAACCATCAAATCCTCATCATACCAATGATCTTTCTTGCTCCCACAGTGCAGAGGTTCTTTACGCTCTCTTTCTCTTTGACATGAAGCCAGCATATTTGTGTATTCCAGCGCTAGCTCAGTATTAGGATATCTAGGTTTTAGATGTTCAATATGACTAATTTCTTTGGTAATACGCCTTCCACAATAGCAACAGATAAAACCTTGTTCTAGCAATAAGGAATCATGTACATCGGTTTTTTGTGGTTTCCTGAAGTCGCCCCAACTTGGTTGCCAATCCTCATTTGCTAGATTTTTCCAAACGGTAAAACTTTCTGGTTCCTCATTTTTTTTGATATATTTCACCGCTTCAAAATCTCTTTGCGTCGAATAGATACACTTGCTTTTACTAATTCTGGTTCATCTTGTCCAATAATATCAGCAATTTCCTGAGATAATTGCCTAGCACTATCAAGATTACCCTGATCAATGAGTCTAAATAACTCATGTAAACGATCTTTAATTTCTTGTGGACGTGCTGGAACACCCATGAGGTCTTCTAAGATACGATTACTATCTCTCCCAAAGGAACTTTCTGGTCTTTTAGCAACAACACCTTCGTCTGTTTTTTCTAGAATATAAATTCCTTCCGGCTTGACTTGGCTAATTACTTGAGGCGAATGGGTGGTAACAATAAATTGGCAATTAGGGAATGTTCTTGTCAAAGCTGGAATAATTTCCCGTTGCCATTTAGGGTGTAGATGTAGTTCAATTTCATCAATTAAAACAACACCACTACCTTGGAGTGGATCTGGTAAACTAGGGTTGGCTATTGCTAATCGTCTTGCTAAATCTCCCACCATTGCCAGCAAGCACTTCTCCCCATCAGATAGCTGATTAACAATCAGTTTTTCACTTCTTTTTCTAACAGTCATTCGTAGAGGTGAACGCTCAACCCGTAAGTTTGAGAATTCTGGTATCAATGAAGATATAGCTTGTCTGACTGCTTCTAATTGTTTGTCTCGATAATCAGGATTATCTCTTCGTCTTTCGTTCTCTAAGTCTTCTCGATTTCTAAACCATTCAAAAAATGTTTTGAAGTCTATTCTTCCTCCTGTAAGTGCCTGATTATATGCATCCACTTGCTTAAATGAACTTACCTCTGAAATCTCTAAAGGCATATCAATAACAGCACGATTAACAGGGTAGTAGATTACTAAAGGAATGTTGGCTTCAAAACCATTTTCTAATTGATGACGCAGAGCATCAACTACAGCTTGTAAACCTTTTGTGTATTGAAGACTAGAAAGAGTAGCAGGGTTATCATTATCTAAACTAACAGGATCAGAAATTGCAGGATCAATAGTTGTAAATATAGAGTTTAATATTGGTTGCAATTTCTGATATTCACTATTTGATATTTGTTGCATCTGAAACTTTTCCTTGAGCAAAAGGCTAAACTGAAAAAGCTCTCTATGTCTTGTCAGAGATTCTTGAATATCACCTGAACTAATTTTAGTTATATTTAAAACTATCTCCTGCGAATCTATTAAAAATGTAATTTCATTATGTGTTTCCTCACAGCCATTACTAATGTCTTTATTATTAAAAAAACGTATGGAATCCGAAGAACTTTGAATATATGCTGTAAACTGTGATAAAAAAATAGCTAGACAATCAAGAATACTCGACTTTCCTACACCGTTAATACCAATAAGAACCGTTGGCCCCGTTTCATCAAACTCCAGCGTCAAATCTCCGATTCCACGGAAGGATTGCATTTTCAAACGCTTGACTTTCATAGCTTTAACTAGGCTGAACGTAATTTACTTTATAGCTAATAAATCGATAATCAAAAACAACTATTCAAAAGCAGACTTGACATAACAAACTGCAATAGGTGTGATTTTTTCGACAAGATTATTAATCACCCCTCGCTCATATTCAGTCCAAATTCTGGGATGACCAAAAATGCATGGTTGTAAAATTCCCCATAGTTGACCATCCTGGCAGATATGAGCATGAATAAGGGCGCGATGTCCAAAATACTTCTGTTCAAATTCCCGATTTAAGACTTGAGAACCAGCAGTTTCTACATCTTCGACAAAGATTGAAGGTTCAGCACGTAGTGCAGCCGCAAACATCGGATCATCATCTACTAAAGTTGGGGGTTGTGCTGCCCAGTCTTCATTGTAAACAGTAGGTACATCTGGAGTGCGAACCCAACAAAAGGCAACTCTACCAAGATCATTTTGTGGATTGTGCAGGTATAGAAAACATCTGTCGGATTGTAAAAAATCGCCTATAGCTGGTAACAGTGAAGAAAATAAAGCATTTGGTGTTTGGGATGATTCTAAAATATTATTGAGTGCAGAAGGAAGTTCTTGCTGAGTCATATAACTAAGCTGATTTCAATTTAATAATGCCTTTATCAAAAACGCGATTATTAGTAGCGATCGCACTTATTTCTATTCTATCTTTATACACCTCATAAGAGGCAAAACTTAAATCACTGGTAGAATACCCTGTCCACTCCGAACGCCCTACAGGACGATTACCAGCACCCGCACCACAAATTAAATAAGTTGTTCCATCAATAGCACGAGTGCGTTCATAATTATGTTCGTGACCATTGATGTAAAGTTGAACGCCGTATTTTTTAAATAGAGGAGTGAAAGTTTTAATAAAAGCTGAATTACTCCCATACTGACCCGATGAATAAATCGGATGATGTCCAAACACCACTTTCCAAGGAGCATTACTAAGACTTAATTCTTTTTCTAACCAACTTAGCTGGTTTTTCCAATCAGCATTACTGTTAGTATCTAAGGCAAAAAATTGTACTTGATTCCGTTTAAAAGTATAGTAACGTCCCTTCATATTAAAGCCAGCATACTTTACTTGTGGATCGCCATTGGCGGTACGAATATCGTGATTACCTAAACAAGCTTGAAATTTCACACCTTGCTTGAGCAAACCTTGATAAGGACGTTCAAAAACTGCATTAATTTTCTCAATCTCGCCGTTGTTGTAAATGTTGTCTCCAGCTAAAACAACTAAATCATAAGGATTTTGTTTGTGATACGCATTCATTGCCCCAGCCACAGCATACTGTCCTTTAGCCCCAGTCCCTGTATCAGCCACAGACACAAAACGTAATAACAAGTCTTTTTTGGCTGGGTTGGCGGCTATAGCTGTTGTTGAATCGGTAATATCAGCCGTTTGACGATTTTGCCGAAACGTCCAGCCGAAAAATCCTGCACCAATGGCGCCCAGGCTACTTAAAAATAAAAATTGACGGCGTTTTAGGTTCATAACTCACCAAATTTAATAAATAGTCAGATTAGCTGAAGCAATGTGCAATGAAGTGATACATTAAGGCAAAAGAAGGCAGCACCAGTAATAATGTACGTTGTTTGTCTTTGATTCGCTGCTTTTGGTGAAAGTTCCATGTCACAAGACAATCAGTCAAAACCGACGGATGAGCAGGTAAATCAACCCCCCCAAAAACCTTACCAGAGAGTTCAGCCATTTTGGAAGGCTCAAATTATCCAACTTCTGAGAGGGACAATTGGGGTTTTAGAAGGAACGGTGGAGAAACTGGAGACAGCACCCCCACCAGGTACTGAGGAAAAACCCAGTTTTTTGCAGCAGCTTCAGTTGCGATGGGGTGGACTGTTAAGGACAATCCGCTTATTTTTACCATCAAATTTGTCAACAAAGTTATCAGATACAGCAATGACTGGAATTGTTGCTGGAATTGCTGTAATTCTCGTTTGGACGACTACGACTGTCTTTACTGGTAAACCTACTGAAGTAGCAACTCTTCCACCTGTTGAAGAGGTTCCTGCACCGACACCAACGATAACTACTCCACCGGAGTCAGTTGTACCAGAACCACAACCGCCACAGCCACCAGAAGAAATTACGCCGCCGCCAGAACTCGAAACCGAACCGGAACCGGAACCAGAACCAATTCCTACCCCAACACCAACGCCGACACCCATCATAGAATTGACACCAGAACAAGCCTTGATTGCGGCTATTGAAAATCAAGTAGCTGAAATTAGCGATCGCATTGCCTCTGGTCTGATAAAGTCAATTCAAGCCAACTTCCGCACAAGTAATCTAACTGTCAAAATTAGTGACGATTGGTACACTCTTAAAGAATCTCAGCAGGACAAACTAGCTGCGGAAATATTACAACGCTCTCAAGAACTTGATTTTACCCATTTAGAAATTATCGACTCCCAAGATAGGCTGATAGCGCGTAACCCAGTTGTTGGTACTGAAATAGTGATTTTTAAACGACAAACAACAAGTTAAAATAATTCGTAATTCGTAATTACGCACGAACAAAAACAGCGTGTCGCAGACAAGATTTCTAAGGTAATTCCTAGCTAGTGGAAAGCGACAAATGCGTATTTAAAACATTGTTCTTCACTGCACAGTCCCCAAAAAAAGCTGTTGCAATATTTAGTGAATAGGTGTATTTTATAGAATAGCTTTTTTAAAAAGCATTAACAAAAATAATTTCAGCACATGATAAAAAGCATTGAATTGAATAGATGAATATCAATTCAAGAAAAGTCTGTGTTTGATAAAAGTTCATGTTAATACTTAATTTTAACGTTTAACTTTAAGCATTTATGTTAGACAACGTTTCCCTGTTGCTCCAAGCTTGTGAAAACTTAAACATCAGATATGAAGTTATTCACCCTGCTGAAAATTTAGTCAGAATAAAACTGAATAGTAAACCACATTATTTTTGTAACTATAGCACTCCGTTAATTAATCAAGCACTAGCACACCTGATAAAAGATAAGGAATATACTTATCATATTTTAAATAAAAAAATTAAACTTCCTCGGACAATTGGTTTTCTTTCCCCTTTTTGTGATCTTCAATATAAGATGTACTTAAAATTTCCAACTATTGAAGATATCGTATTACAAATAAAAGAAAACTTTGAAACACCAGTGATTGTTAAAAGGAATTCTGGATCGGGCGGACATAATGTATTTTTATGCCATAATCTAGATGAAGTTCAGAATGCTTTAAAAGAAATTTTTAATATGAATTTCAAAAAGTATGATTACGTTGCTCTTGCTCAAGAATTCATTTCTATAAAATCTGAATATAGAGCGGTTTTCTTAAATAAAGAGTTAGTTCTGCTTTATGAAAAAGATGTAAGTAATGCAGAGTTTGCAGGGAACCTCAGCCCTCTGCACTGGAATGGTGCAAAAGCAAAGTATATCAACGATCCACAAATATTGTCAGAGGTTGCTAATTTTGCTCAACCAATTTTTGAAGAATTAGACCTTGATTATGGTGGTTTAGATATCGTATTAGACCAAAATAACCAATATTGGTTAATTGAAATAAATTCTCACCCGAATTTTAGCATTTTCACTAGAGACAATGGAGAAGAGCATGTGTTGAAAATTTTTGAAAAAATGCTAATTAGCCTAGCCTCAAAATAAAAAAATTAGTGTTTTGCTTCGACTATTGTTTGTATAAGCCTGTTCATAAAAACCGTGGGTAAATCGAAGTCATTAGTACTAATGACAAATGACAAATGACAAATGACAAATGACAAATGACAAATGACAAATGACTAACTCGCCACTCTTATTGCCTGAGTTGGTATCCATACAGTGAAAATTGAACCAATACTGACAGTTGATTCTACTTCAATTCGACCGCGATGCAGTTCGACTAGTTGTTTCGTTAAAGCCAGTCCCAGTCCGGTACCTTCATAGTGACGACGATAGGGTGTATCGAGTTGCTGAAATTTCTCAAACAGTAATGGTAATTGTTCTTCAGGAATACCGATTCCAGTATCTTCTACTTGAAAAATAGCAGTATCATCTTCCACCCAAAGACGTAAAGTAACACTGCCACTTTCAGGGGTAAATTTAATCCCATTAGTTAATAGATTCCAGAGAATTTGTTCTACTCGTTTTGCATCGGCGGTAAAGCGATCGCGCCTGGGATCGATTTGCAAATCAAGTTTAAGATTAATTTGTTCACTAGTTGCTTTTTTTCGCAGTGACTCTACTGCATTTTCGGCAACATTTACCAAAGAAAATTCGGAAATATTTAAAGCTGTCTTACCAGCCTCGATTTGCGATAAATCGAGGATATCATTAATCATTTCTAATAAATGTTCTCCACTGTCGTGGATTGTTTGCAGATAACCCCGTTGTCGTTGACTCAATTCACCCAAAGGCCAGCGTAATAAAGTCGAAGACATCCCAATCACGTAAGTTAAAGGCGTGAGCAATTCATGACTGATAGTAGCGAGAAATTCACTTTTCAGACGGTTAGCAGCTTCAGCCGCGAGGAGAGCATCACGCAGAGCCATTGTGCGCTCAATAACTCGTTGTTCGAGAGTTTGTTTTTCTTGGGTGAGCGTTTGCATTAACTCAGCTTGGTGAATTGCGATCGCTAATTGTTCTGCGATCGCATTCAGCAAGTTTTTTTCACTCTCAGCCCACTGGTGTGGGCGATCGCACTTATGAGCAATCAGCAATCCCCACAGTTTATCCTCAAATATAATCGGTGCAGCCAACTTAGCTCTAACTTGGCTTTCCCTTAAAAAATTCAACAAACACTCTTCTAAGACATAAGTTTTTTCGATATCATCCACGGCTAAGGTAAAGCCTTGGCAATACTTTTCCCAACATTTAGAGGTTCGGATAAAACAATTTTTCTCCGTGTAATTCAATACCGATGCAATACCATCTGTAGCACGGGCTTCATAGATAATATAACCTCCATAGTTTTGGCAGTCTTCTAGTAGAGGTTGATGATTGACTGACAAAGAATGCGAGTCTTTTCCATTAATATCGTGTATAGAAAAATAGATTTCAGAAGGTTCGCCCTCGTATTGTTGAGTCTTGGCTTTGGAACCTTCAAATTTATAAATTACTAGTCTGTCTAATTCCAGAAACTCACGCACCTGTGTAATTGCCGTTGCCATAATCACTGGCAAATCCAGGCTTTTGCGGATCTGTGTTGTTACCTGATTCAACAGCTGCTCTTGGGAAATCTGTTTTTTTAAAGCATCTTCCACTGGCTGACAGATATAAACTGCCGGCGCAGTTGAGCTTGGAGGTGCTATTATTTCTTGGTTTGGTTGAGTTAGGAGATATTCTAATAACAACAGTGTGAATTGACTTTGGAGCGTGGCGTCATTAGGTCTAATAATTTGGTGATAGCGTTCAAGATTTTGGTGAGTGGAGGAATCGCACTCAAACAAGTCTCTCAATTGGGAGACAAAATAAGCGATCGCCTCTAAATTAAACGTCAACTGAGCATTTGCCGAGTAAATTCCTTGCTCCTCTGCTCCCCTGCTCCCCTGCTCCTGTTCAAAGTTTCCTACCAAGAGCGCACTAAAGTTCTCCGAAACTACCAGCGTAAACCTTTGCCTTTGCCACTCTACAGGTATGTAAATCCGCATCAACACAGCTTCTGTCAGCACCAGAGCGGCACTTCCTACCGTTTGAGCCATCTGTTCCAACAATTCCCCAAGCTGATTAAATACAACAATAGGCAAGGTTCGAGAAAAGCTCAAATCAGGAGAACTAAGCATTTTGGTAAGAGGGGGCAGAATGCAGGAAAAAAAGTTTGTTTTGATTGTGTACTAAACAACAGTTTAAAACGGTAAGACAGAATTATGCATCGTACAAGTAGCACATCGGGTGGATGGAATCAGTCAGAGAGTTTAATTTTTTTAGAACAAACTCCAGCGCCTTTCGTGTTAATTACGGCTGCTGATACCGACATTCAAACTTTGGCAGTTGCGGTGACAAAATTACCTGCAAACTTTCCTGCATTAAGAGTTGCCAACCTGTTGCAGTTGCAGCAGCAATTAAGCATAGATACTTATGGAGAGCAAGTTTTAGAACATGCCCAAGTAATTATTTTGCGCCTATTAGGAGGACGCTCTTACTGGGGTTATGGCTTAGAAGTAGTGCAAGAAATTGTGGAACGTAATGGTAGAAACCTCATTGTAATGCCAGGGGACGACGCTTTTGATCCCGATTTAATTTCCCAGTCTACCTTGCCCTTGGGTGTTGTTAACCAGGTATGGCAGTATTTTAGCGAAGGCGGCGTAGAAAATTTTGTTAATGCTCTGCAATTTATCTCCGATAGTTGCTTGTCAACTGTATACAATCCCCTGCCACCACAGCCAATCCCGCGCGTGGGATTGTATAAATGGGGAGTGGGGGAGCAGGGGAGCAGGGGAGCAGGCGAGCAGGGGGGCAGGGAAGAGTTAAAACTTCGTTCATCCACCTTTGAACTGGATGAATCCACCTCAGAACTCCGTTCATCCACCTTTGAACTGGATGAATCCACCTCAGAACTCCGTTCATCCACCTTTGAACTGGATGAATCCACCTCAGAACTTCGTTCATCCACCTTTGAACTGGATGAATCCACCTCAGAACTCCGTTCATCCACCTTTGAACTGGATGAATCCACCTCAGAACTCCGTTCATCCACCTTTGAACCGGATGAATCCACCTCAGAACTCCGTTCATCCACCTTTGAACCGGATGAATCCACCTCAGAACCTCAAATTTCCCAATCCCCAATCCCCAAAATCGGCATCCTTTTCTATCGTGCTCATTATTTAGCGGGAAACACTAAAGTAATTGATGCTTTATGCGAAGCTTTGGTACAGAAAAATTTACAACCAGTGCCAGTATTTGTTTCTTCATTGCGTGAACCAGATGTGCAAGTTGAGTTGAGTGAATTTTTCCAACCTAAAGAAGCCGAATCAATAGCTGTGCTGCTAAATACCACCAGTTTTTCTCTAGCACGCTTGGAAAGCGAAACACCCCAAACCGAACTTTGGCAAAAATTAGATGTGCCTGTGTTGCAGGTAATCCTCAGTGGCGGATCGATTGAGCAGTGGGAGTCACAGTTTCAAGGGCTTTCTCCCCGCGATATTGGGATGAATGTGGCGCTTCCAGAAGTAGATGGGCGGATTATTACTCGTGCTGTGTCTTTTAAAGCATTACAAACTCGTAATCCCCATTTAGAGACAGATGTGGTAATTTATGAACCAGTGAGCGATCGCATCGAGTTCGTTGCTAAACTAGCAGCAAATTGGGCGCGTCTACGTTCCAAACCACCCCAAGAACGTCGTATTGCCCTAATTTTGGCAAACTACCCCAACCGCAATGGCCGCCTCGCCAATGGTGTGGGACTCGACACCCCAGCTAGTTGTGTAGAAATCCTGCAAGCTTTACATCAGGCTGGGTATGAAGTAGAAAATCCACCTGCTCAAGGAGACGAGTTGATTCAACGGCTGACAGATGGCGTAACCAACGATCCAGAAGGTAGAGAATCGCTTCCGATACACCAAAGTGTTTCTTGGGAAGAATATCAAGAATATTTCGCTTCATTACCGCCAGCAGTTCAGCAAGGTATCAGTGAACGGTGGGGAAATTCAGAGCAGGGAAGCAATCAAGAATTATTCTCCCCTGCCCCCCTGCCCCCTGCCCCCCTGCCTCTTTCCC
>NNBU01000591.1_pt1 | contig 17529 bp, 18 predicted proteins | sample 1173781 | NCBI WGS metagenome assembly NNBU01 (sample SAMN07173937, study PRJNA388173) | plant metagenome | biome: Plant school; feature: Soil; material: Symbiotic tissue of Blasia pusilla L.; isolation source: symbiotic tissue sample KVJ2 | host: Blasia pusilla | place: Norway: Troms, Kvaloya...
AATGTGAGGATGGCGATGTGCATGGCGAGGAGGGCGTTTTGGGGTTGGGGCACGGAAGGTGCCATCGTAGGCAGGTCGATCCATACAATCAAAAAATTGTCATGGATACATCCCCCGATGGCTGAGGCCCGATACAAGCAACTGGTCGACGAGCTCGCGGCCGAGATCCGCAGCGGACGCCTGCCGCCGGGCACCCGCCTGCCCACGCACCGGCGGCTGGCCGGGCATTACGGCCTGGCGCTGGCCACGGCCTCGCGCGTCTATGCGGAGCTGGAGGCCATGGGCCTGGTCAGCGGCGAGGTCGGCCGCGGCACCTTCGTTCGCGAGACTGCGCTGCCCCCAGGCCAGGGCATCGACCAGCAGGCGGTGGCGGCGGGCCTGGTGGACCTGAACTTCAACTACCCGTCGCTGCCGGGGCAGGCCGACCTGTTGCGCGCTGCCTTGCGGCAACTCGCCGCCGGTGGCGAGCTGGAGTCGATGCTGCGCTACGCGCCGCATGGTGGGCGCATGCACGAGCGGGCCTGCGTCGCCCGGCACCTGGTGTCGCGCGGGTTGGTTGTGCTGCCGTCGCGCGTGCTGCTGGTGGACGGCGCGCAGGACGGCCTGGCGGTGACGGTGATGGCGCTGCTGAAACCGGGCGACGTGGTCGCGGTCGACGCCCTGACCTACCCGGGCTTCAAGGCCCTCGCCGAGGCGCATCGCCTTGAGCTTGCACCCGTTCCCGCCTCGGGGCAGGGGCCCGACCTCGACGCGCTGGAGCGCCTTTGCGCAAAGCGCCGCGTCAAGGCCGTCTACACCATGCCGACCCTGCACAACCCGCTGGGCTGGGTGATGAGCGAGAGCCGCCGCCGCCGGCTTGTGGCCATTGCGCGGCGGCACGGGTTGCTGGTCATCGAAGACGCGGCCTATGCCTTCCTGGCCGACGATCCGAAAAAGATGCCGCCCGCGCCGCTGGCCACGCTGGGACCGGAGACCACGGTGTATGTCTCGGGCCTGTCGAAGAGCGTGGCGACCGGCCTGCGCGTGGGGTTCGTGGTGGTGCCAGAGGCGTGGGTGCCGAAGCTCGAACGCGCGATCCGGGCCACGACCTGGTGCACGCCGGGCGTGACGACCGCCATCGCCTGCGCGTGGCTGGACGACGGCACGGTCGGGCGGCTCGAATCGCAGAAGCGGCAGGACGCCGCCTTGCGGCAGGCGATTGCCACCGAGGCGCTGGCGGGCCTCAGGTGTGTGCGGCACCCGGCGTCGTACTTCGTGTGGCTGCCCTTGCCGGAAGACACGCGCGCCGACCGGGTCGCGGCGGCGCTGGTGCGCGAAGGGGTGTCGGTGTCGACGGCCGAGCCCTTCGCCACGTCGGCGCACGTGCCGCACGCGTTGCGCCTGGCGCTGGGCTCCGTGGGTCTTGATGGCCTGCGCAGCGCGTTGCACACGGTGCGGCGGGTGGTGGGGGCGCAGGAAGGCGGCTGAACGCCTGGTGCGGCGCCGGCAGCCGCGCGCCACCCGGCTATCGTCAAGCTGCTGTGCGCACCCGCGCTGGCGCGCGTCGTGCGGTTCGAGGCGCAGAACAATCGCCCGCCGTTCAGCGCCACCGACGAGACACTCGAGCTGCTGCGGATCACGCGCTGACGTTTCGGTCTTCGCTGACGCTTGAAGGCGCTGAACAACCCGGGCACCAGGGCCTGGTCGATGGCCGCGCGACCGGGCGGACGCAGCGCTCATCGGCACATGTTGTAGCCGCCCGTTTCAAGGTGAAAGTGGTTGCGATGCGCGGCGTTGTAGTCCGGGCCCAGCACGCCGTCGAAGAAACGGCAGGCACCCTGGTGGGCGTCGCGCAGCAGCAGGGCTGCGGGGTCGTCCTGGCCCGTGGCACGCGATGCACTCAGGGCGTCCGATGCCCCCGATGCCCCGGCAAGAGCCCAGCCCTGCAGCACCGTGATCCGGCGGCCATCCGCCAGCACCAGGCCGGCCACGTCCAGCGCATCGGCCGTGGCGTGCCGGCTGCGCTGCGCGCCCGGCACCGCGCCTTCGCCCCGGTTGATGTTGCGGCAGGCATAGCTGCCCAGGTGTTCGACGGCCACCACCGCCTGACCGAAACGCCGCTCGGCGGCCGGCTGCAGCGCGTGGTGCTCCCACATGAAGAACGAGAGCGCCATCGGGCAGCTCAGCGAAGGGCTGCTCCCCAGGCGCACGCCAGCGTCGCGCAGGCGCACGGCGTTCTGCAAGCCGCAGCCCGCGCCGGCGTCGCGGTCGGGCAGCAGGTCGTACTGCATGCCGGTGCGAGCCAGCGCCGCGAGGCACAGCGCCGGCTCGCGACGCGCCCGCGCGAGCTTGAAGCCCGTCAGCCAGCCGGGCGGAGCCGCCACGTCGAGCGGCGCCCAGGGATCGAAGCGTTCCGGAATTTCGACGGTGCCGGTGGCGACGGCCCCTACGCCGGCCGCGAGCGCGGCGCACACCACCCACCCGGCCCAGCGCCCGCGGCGCGAAGGCGCTTGGGGGCGCGGGGGCGGGGTCGGGGAGGGCGTTGGAGGCATCGCGAACATCCTATCGCCCGCCTGCCCGGCCTTTTTCAAGACCTTCGCGCGGCGTTGTCAACGTTCAAAGCACAAGCATTCCGTTCAAGATTTGCCGCGCCCGTTGGCCCAGAGTACCCGTCAGCGGCGAAAGCAATCCCGCGTTCGCTGCCGAGCAACTCCAGCCACACAGGAAGCATGCACTACACCTTCAGGAAAACATCGACGGATGCCTCGCGGCGGAGCATTCTGGCGGGCGCGGCGGGCATCGTGACGGTTTCCGCGCTGGGCACCTCGACCCTGGCTGCCGCGCAGAAGCTTTCAGCGCCAGCCGCAACCCCTTCCCATCACACCCAAGGATCCACCATGAGCTTTGTCACCACCAAGGACGGCACCAACATCTTCTACAAGGACTGGGGCCCGCGCACCGCGCAGCCCATCGTCTTCCACCACGGCTGGCCGCTGAGCGGCGACGACTGGGACACCCAGATGCTGTACTTCCTGGGCAAGGGCTTCCGCGTGATCGCGCACGACCGGCGCGGCCACGGCCGTTCCTCGCAAACGTCGGGCGGCCACGAGATGGACACCTACGCCGCCGACGTCGCCGCATTGACCGACGCGCTGGACCTGAAGGGCGCCGTGCACATCGGCCACTCGACCGGCGGCGGCGAGGTGGCGCGCTACGTGGCGCGCGCCAAGCCGGGCCGCGTGGCCAAGGCCGTGCTGGTGAGCGCCGTGCCGCCCATCATGGTGAAGACGCCGGCCAACCCTGGCGGCCTGCCCATGGAGGTGTTCGACGGCATCAGGTCCGCGCTCGCGGCCAACCGCGCGCAGTTCTACATCGACCTGCCGACCGGCCCGTTCTACGGCTTCAACCGCCCGGGCGCGAAGATTTCGCAGGGCCTCATCGACCGCTGGTGGCTGCAGGGGATGATGGGCGCGGCCAATGCGCACTACGAGTGCGTCAAGGCGTTCTCCGAAACCGACTTCACCGAAGACCTGAAGAAGATCGACGTGCCGGTGCTCGTGATGCACGGCACCGACGACCAGGTCGTGCCCTACGCGGACTCGGGCCCGCTGTCCGCCAAGCTGCTCAAGCACGGCACGCTCAAGAGCTATGACGGATTTCCCCACGGCATGCTGTCGACGCAGGCGGACGTGATCAACCCGGACCTGCTGGCGTTCGTGAAGAGCTGAGGCCGGGTTTCTGGATCCGGTCATCGACGATGCCGGATCCTCCTGCGCCTCAGCGCGTGCGCTGCTTCGCCACGAACTCCGGCGTGACCGTGCCTTGCTTGTTGCCGAACTGCGCAATGACGTAGTTGGCGAGCGCCGCCACTTCGGTGTCGGTGTAGGCCTTGCCGAATGCGGGCATGTACACCTCGTTGTCGTGCACGCGCATGTTCACGCCCTGCAGGATCATCTGCGTCACGTTGGCGCCGCCCGGGTCGTTCACGCCGCGCGTGCCCAGCAGCGACGCAAAGTTGGTCTGCTGGCCTTGCCCGTTCCACTGGTGGCAGCTGGCGCACGCCGCCGCAAACAGCCGCAGCCCCTGCTCGTGGCCTTCGGCCGTGTTGGCCGCAGGCGCCGCCGCGCTGGCCGCCACGGCCCAGGGCGCCTTGGCGTCGATCTCGATCGGCTCCTTGCCCGGCTTGGCCGGCACCGTGCGCAGGTAGCTCACGAGCGCCGCGGTGTCCTGCGGCTTCAGGTGCTGCAGGCTGTGTTCCACCGCCTCGCCCATCGGGCCCGAGGCCGAGCCGCGGCCGTCCGCATGGCCGGTCGTGAGGTAGCTGGCAATGTCGGCATCGCTCCAGGCGCCGATGCCGTTCTTCACGTCGGACGTGATGTTGTAGGCGCGCCAGCCCTGGATCGATTCGCCCGCGAGGTTGTTGCTCGTCTCCAGCGCGAAGGCCAGGTTGCGCGGCGTGTGGCACTCCGCGCAATGGCCCAGCGCCGTGGCCAGGTACTTGCCCTGGTTCCATGCGAGCGGCTTGGCCGGGTCGGGCTCGAAGCGGCTGCTCTTGAAGAAGGCCGCGTTCCAGAAGCCCATGGCCCAGCGCTGGTTGAACGGAAAGCCCAGGTCGGCCTCCTTGTTCGGCTGGTTCACCTGGGGCAGGCTGAAGAGGTAGGCCTTGATGGCGAGCACGTCGTTGCGGCTGAGCGCCGTGTACGAGGTGTACGGGAACGCCGGGTACAGGCGCTTGCCGTCCGCCCTCACGCCGTCGTGCACCGCGCGCACGAACTGCTCGTCGCTCCAGCCGCCGATGCCCGTGGCCGGGTCGGCGGTGATGTTCGACGAATAGATCGTGCCGAAAGGCAGCACGAAGGGCACGCCGCCCGCAAAGGGCTGCCCCTTGCCGGCCACCGTGTGGCACGCAATGCAGTCGGCGGCCTTGGTGAGGTACTCGCCGCGCACCAGCAGCGCCGCATCGCTCGGCGCGCCGGCCAGCACCGGCGCCTCGCCCTGCGACTTGTCGGTGCGGTTCAGAAAGAAATACAGCCCCGCGGCCACGACGAACAGCACCACCAGCACCTTGAAGAACCGCTTCATGCTGCGCTCCTTTCGCCCTGCGCTTCATGCGCCGAAGGCCCGGCATCGGCGACCTTCTTCTTCAGCGCCTCCTTGTCCTGCGCCAGCAGCGCGCGGTTCACCGGCAATGCGCGCAGGCGCACGCCGGTGGCTGCGAAGATCGCGTTGGCCAGCGCTGGCGCGGCGATGGCGGTGCCGACCTCGCCCAACCCGCCGGGGGCTTCGCCGCTCTTGACGGTGTGCACCTCGACCGGCGGCGATTCGTTGATGCGCAGCATCCGGTAGTCGTGGAAGTTGCTCTGCTCGATGGCACCGCCCTGCAGCGTGATCTCGCTGAAGAGCGCCGCGCTCAGCCCGAACAGCAGGCCGCCCTGGATCTGCGCCTCGATGGAGCTGGCGTTCACGGCAATGCCGCAGTCCAGCGCGACCACCGCGCGCCGCAGGCGGACTTCGCCCTGCGGCGAGACTTCCACTTCGATCATTGCGCACACGCGGCTGCCGAACGGGTCGCCCACGGCCACGCCGCGCCCGACGCGGCTTTCGTTTCCTTCGCGGCCCGCGCGCGCAGGCAGCGCGCCCTTGCCCCAGCCGATCTTTTCCGCGGCCAGGTCGAGCACCGCGAGCGTGCGCGGGTTCTTCTTCAGCAGGGCGCGCCGGTAGGCCACCGGGTCCTTCTTGGCGCGCTGCGCCAGCTCGTCGATGAAGCTCTCCAGCACGAAAAGGTTGTGCGTGGGCCCCACGCCGCGCCACCAGCCCACGTTCAGGCCCGCGGGCATGTCGTGCCGCACCCATTCGACCTTGAGGTTGGGCAGGTCGTAGCAGGGCTCTGCCACGCATTCGATCAGGTCGCCGTCCATGCCGTCCTTGCCCATGAAGGCGGGCGCCCAGCGGCCCAGCACCGTGCCGCCCGCGATGCGGTCGCCGAACCAGAGGATGTTGCCGTCGCCGTCGACCACCGCCGAGATGTCGTCGTGGTACATCGGGCGCACGATGTCGTGGCGAATGTCTTCCTCGCGCGTCCACACCACCTTCAGCGGGTAGGGCACCTGTCTGGCGAAGGCCACGGCCTGCTCGACCGAATCGGTTTCCAGCCGCCGCCCGAAACCGCCGCCCAGGTACTGGTTGTGCACCACCACCTTGTCTTCGGCCAGTCCGGTGATCTTGGCCGCCACGCTCACGCAGCGCGCCGGCACCTGCGTGCCCACCCAGATCTCGCACGCGTCGGGCCGCACATGCACCGTGGTGTTGAGCGGCTCCATGGTCGCGTGGGCCAGCATCGGCAGGTCATAGGTCGCCTGCACCAGCGTGCCCTCGGGCCGCTTGCCGGTTTCCTTGCCGACGATGGCCTTGCCCTTGGCCAGCGCGTCGGCCAGCGCCGAGCGCAGCTGCTGCGTGGTGAGGGCGGCGTTCTGCCCCGGCGTCCACGTGAGCTTCAGCGCATCGAGGCCGCGCTTGGCGGCCCAGAAATGCTCGCCCACCACCGCGACCGCGTCCTTGATGCGAATGACATCGACCACGCCCGGAATTGCGCGCGCCGCCTTGTCGTCCACCGAGGCCAGCACGCCGCCCAGCGTGGGGCAGGCCTTGACCGTGGCCACCTTCATGCCCGGCACGCGCACGTCGATGCCGAACTGCGTCTTGCCGTTGACCTTGTCGGCGGAGTCGACACGGCGCAGCGGCTGGCCGATGAGCTTGAAGTCCTTCGGCTCCTTCAGCGCCACCTTGCCCGGCATCGGCAGCTTGGCGGCGGCAGCGGCGAGCGCGCCGAAGCCGAGCTGCCGGTTCGAGTCCGCATGGCTCACCACGCCGCGCGCCACGGTGCAGCTCGCCGGGTCGACCTTCCACTGCGCGGCGGCGGCGGCCACCAGCAGCGTGCGCGCCACGGCGCCTGCTTCCCGCAGCACGGCGTAGGTGCCGCGCGTGCTGGTCGAGCCGCCGGTGATCTGGCCGCCCAGCAGCGGCATGCCGTAGAGCGCCTCGTTCGGCGGCGAGTGCTCCACGCGCACCTGGTCGAGCTCGACGCCGAGTTCCTCGGCCAGCAGCATCGCCGAGCCGGTGTAGATGGCCTGGCCCATCTCGACCATCGGCATCACGAGCCGCACGCCGCCATCGGCGTCGATGCGGATGAAGGCGTTCGGTGCGAAGGCCGGGTTGCCGTCGGCCAGCGCGGCGGCCGCGTCGGCGGGTTGCTGTCGGGCGCTGATGGCCGCGACGGCCTTGCTGCCCCCGACCCAGGTGAAGGCGAGCGCCAGGCCGCCGGCCTGCAGCGCGGCGCGCCGGCTGACGCCTGCGGCGCTCACGATGCGCTCCTGGCGGGCATGGCCACGACCGACTGCAGCACCTCGGGCTTGCCGGTCGCGGCCTGCTTGATGGCGGCCCGGATGCGCGAGTAGGTGCAGCATCGACAGACGTTGCCCGACATGGCCATGTCGATGTCGGCGTCGCTCGGGTTGGGCGTGCGCTGGATCAGCGCGGCGGCGGACATGATCTGCCCCGACTGGCAGTAGCCGCACTGCACCACGTCGACCTCGAGCCAGGCTTTCTGGATGCTCTGGCCGGCCGGCGTCTGGGCGATGGCCTCGATGGTGGTGATGGCCTTCTTGCCGATGCTGCCGACCGGCAGCACGCACGAGCGCACGGGCTGGCCGTCGAGGTGCACGGTGCAGGCGCCGCACTGGGCGATGCCGCAGCCGAACTTGGTGCCGGTCAGGCCGACGATGTCGCGCAATGCCCAGAGCAAGGGCATGTCGTCGGGGGCGTTGACGGCAACGGACTGGCCGTTGATGTTGAGATCGATCATGGGCCCTGCCTTCTTTGTGAAATTCGCCGTGGGGAGCGGCACCGCACCATAGCGCGACTTCGGGATTTTTGCTTGGAGCAGGCGCCGGCCGCGAATGGCTGCCGGACCTGGCGCAAGTGCTGCGCGAGACGGAGGTCGACGAGGCGGGGACCGGGCTTGGGTGCTTACCCTTGTCCGTACATCGCCGCCCTCAACTTGCGCGCCCGGTTGCCGATATACGAACAGTCATGCCCGATTCGAGTTCCCCCCGCCCTTCCCAGCTCCTGGCCATCCTGCCAAGGCAGAACATCATCCAGGACGATGGTGTGCACGTGCTCGTGTCGACCAAGGAGGTGGAGGGCGCCCGCAGCGACGGCATGCTGCTGCGGCGATGTGCTTTTTCCCTTTCAGCGCCATTCGGATACGTATGCCTCGGCCATTTCAGGAAGCTCTCTGAAAATTGCTGGCAGGCCTCGCTCGGGACAGGTATCCTGCTCGACGAAGGAGCCGTCCGGCCCGACCGGCTCCATGCCACGGAGCTCGACGCCCTGGTCAACCTTTGGACGAGCCGGCGGCAGCTGACCCTCTGAGGTGCCCGTTGAACAGGCCGTCCTGCAAGAACTTCAGCTTCCCTCGGAAGCCTCGATCGGCTGCCCGATCAACGCATCGAACTCGGCGTCGCTGCAGCGGCTGAGTTCCGCCGCGTTCGCGCTCACGTAATAAGAAAGAACGCCTTTCGGCCCGCGATCGGCGGTGAAGCCGATCTGGGCGATCGGGCCGCAGGACGCGCCATGTTGCGAGCTCGTGTGCAGGGCGCCCGCGAAGGCGCGAACGATGTCCGGCAGGCCGCCCGACCGGGTCAGGCCGGCATCGAGCGCGTCTTCCGCGCCCGCCAGCTGATCGCTGTCTGCAAGCGCCAGCGGCCAATTGACCAGGATCGGCGACTCGATCTTCTGCGGCGCGTCGCCGGCTCGCTCGGTGAGCGTGAACGCCCACGGCAGCGGCACGGCCGGCGCCTGCGCGAAGCGCGCACACATCAGGATGGTGTCCAGAGGGCTGGCGTGCGAAAGGCTCGCGGCCCGGGCGTCCTTGAGGAGCTCGTCGGTCCGGCCAAGAACAAGCGCGCGCGCGGCGGGGCCGTCCTGCGCTTTGGCGGCGCTCAGCGCGTTCAGGGCTGCCCGCACGGCCAGCACGCCGCCCGTGCCCGTGGCCCAGCTGCGCCCGATCATCTGGATCTTGCGGCGATGGAAGGGCAGCGTGGTCCGGTGGCCGGTGCCGGCGATGTCGATGGACAGGTCGTCGGGGCCGTCGTGGTGCTGCACCCCGGGCGTGTTCCCCTCGAAGGTGAATCTCGTGTCGGCGATGGCCAGGCTCAAACCTGGCAATGCAAGGACAGCGCAAAAAGTCATCGGTGCTCCGCAGGTGGGTAGGGCGGCGAGGATAGCGCGACCCCGGACGCTTCCGCCCCCTGATTGGCGACTACGGCCGCTGCAGCTGCGTCGTGATGTCGTACAGCACCAGCATGCCCAGCACGTGCCCGATGGCGACGCCCGGTTCGCCGGACTCGATCCGCGCGATGGTCTGCACGTGCACGCCCAGGCGAGCGGCCGCCGCGGCCTGCCCCTCGCCCGCGCCGAGGCGTCCCGCCTTGGCGGCGGCGCCCATGTCCTTGATCGCCCGGAGGGCGTCTTCGCTGATGTCGGCGGAAACTCGCTTGCCCTGTGCCATGGACTGCGCAGGCTCAGGCGATCATCGATTCGAGATCGAAAGCCAGCTCGCGCGGTGCCGGCATCTCCTGGACGACCGCTTCCGACAGGCCGATGGCGTCGGCCGAGAGGGCCGGCCACACGTGCCGCGCATCGCCGATCACGAGCCCTTCGCGCTCCAGCGCAACGCGCCACACCGCCAGATGCAGCACATTGGCGAGCGGATCTTGCTGTTCGCACGCCATCGGGTCGGCAAAGCCGGCCAGGGCGCTGGTGAAGTCGGAGGCAAATTCCCAGCGTGCGGCCAGCCGGGCGCTGACGTCGCCGTAGTGGTAGCCCCACTGCTGCTTTTCCACTTCGAGGCGGCCCATGGCGTCGAAGGGGTGCGATGCATTGAGCACGGCCATCTGCTCCTTCATGGCGCCGGCCATGATCAGGTGGCCGATGGCGTGCATGCTGCCCACGGTGAATGCGAGGCTCTGGTCCACGCGCCGGGTCTTGCCGGCGAGGTAGCGCGCCACCGATGCCACGCGCAGGCTGTGCGACCAGAACGCCGGCAGGTTCACGCCGTCGACCTTGCGGAAGGTGCCCGTGAGGCCCGAACTCACCACCAGGGAGCGGATCGAGGAGAAACCCAGCATCTGGATGGCGTCCTGGATGGACGAGATCTTCCGCCGAAGCCCGAAATAGGGGGAGTTGACCTGGCGCAGGACCCTGGCGGTCAGCACCTGGTCGAGTTCGAGCCTGCGAGCCACCGCGCTGACCGCGGCGTCCTCGTCGCGCAGGATTTCGATCAGATCGAACACCACCTTCGGTACCGTGGGCAGCAGATGGCTATCGGCAAACAGGTCGTCCAGCGTCATGGCGATCTTGGAATGAGTTTTCTCGAAGCCCGGGATTTTGCTGCAATCGAAAGATTTCAGGTGCATGAAAGCCGCCTTTTTTTTAGGCACCGTGGCGCAGCGGTTGAATTGGACGCCACCCGCACAGCCCTTGCGTTCAGCGCTTCTGCCCCGACGCGGAAAGGCCCTTCGGCGTCACGCGCATCACGGTGGCCTGACCCGCGTACACGTGGTGTCCGCGCCGGTACAGCACCGGCGGCAGGTCGGCCTCGATGAGCCCCGCGCTGCGCAGCACTTCGCACATCTGGATTTCTTCCTGGTCGTCGATCAGCAGTGGCAACTGCGCGCAGCACAGGCGGCTGAGCATTCGCATGGGCATTCGGCCTCCTGCGTCCCCGCAAGGGTTTTCCTCCAAAGCAGAGGTGACTGGTTCCCACGCTACCCCCCGAACGTTGCTGGCACCGTTCGCCAGCGCACCGACGGCCCCGCAACAAAATGGCAGTTCTTTGTGCGCTACCGTACAGACGCGGGCGGTTGCGCCGCAGAATCATGTGACCTTTGGAAGCCGCTCCCTGTCATGGCATTGCCTTCGCGTTCGTCTTCGTTGCCTGCGGCTGCCGCGCGCAACAGCCTGCTGGATGTCATCCCCGTCGAGGTGATGGCGCGGATGAAACCGCTTCTCGAACTGGTGCCGCTGCGTCTGGGAGAAGTGCTTTACGAGTCCGGCGTGGAGCAGCAGTACGTGTTTTTTCCGACCGATTCCATCGTTTCGCTGCTGTATGTGTTGGAAAACGGGCAATCGGCTGAAATTGCCGTGGTGGGCTTCGAGGGCATGGTGGGGGTTTCGCTCCTGATGGGCGGGGGCAGCACGCCCAACCGCGCGGTGGTGCAAAGCGCGGGCAATGCCTACCGGGTGAGCGCGACCCATATCAAGGAGCTGACCGAAAAAGGCGGGCCTTTGCTTCACCTGCTGCTGCGCTACACCCAGTCGCTCATCACGCAGATGTCGCAGACGGCGGTGTGCAATCGGCACCATTCGCTGGAGCAGCAGCTGTGCCGATGGCTGCTGTTGAGCCTGGACCGCCTGCCCGGCAACGAACTGGTGATGACGCAGGAGCTCATCGCCAACATGCTCGGGGTGCGGCGCGAAGGCGTGACCGAAGCGGCGGGCAAGCTGCAGCGCCTGAACCTGATCAAGTACGCGCGCGGCCACATCACCGTGCTCGACCGGCCGGGGCTCGAACGCCAGGTGTGCGAGTGCTACGAAGTCGTCAAGCGCGAAACGGACCGTCTGCTGCCGGACCGGCTCGCCACCTGAGCCTGCGCGCCCCGGGTTCCCGCAGTCCACTTGGTACGCAGGCGCACAGATGACGACACTCCGGCGGGCAACAATGCGGATGCCGACGCGTTCATGCGAAGGCGCTTGCGCTCTTTCCTCTTTTCAACAGGCGGTTCCGTGACTCCAGACCCCGCCGCCCCGGTGCTCAACCGGCTGCTCGAAGCGCTGCCGCCCGCAGACCGGGATCGCCTGCTCGCCCGCTGCGACAGCGTGCAGCTGGGGGCGGCGCAGGTTCTGTACGAACCGGGCGACGCGATCCTGCACATTCACTTTCCCACCAGCGCCTTTGTCTCGCTCGTGTCGGTGGCGGACGGCCACGACGGTCTGCAGACCGGCATGGTCGGCAACGAAGGTGCCTTGGGCTACGAGCTGTCGCTGGACGCCCAGCGAGCGCCGCTGCGCACGCTGGTGCAGGGCGCGGGCCTGGCATGGCGGCTGACGGCGCAGTCGTTCGAGGAGGAATTGCTGGAAAGCGCCACCTTGAAGCGCGTGCTCAATCGCTATGTGTGCGTGCTGCTGGCGGAGTTCGGCCGCCTGGGCCTGTGCCACCAGTTCCACCAGATCGAGGAGCGCCTCGCGCGCTGGCTGCTCACCACGCAGGACTGTGCGCATTCGGCGCGCCTGACGCTCACGCACGAGGTGCTGGGGCGCATGCTGGGCGTGCGGCGGGTCGGCATCACCAACGCGGCCACGGCGCTGCACACGCGCAGCCTGATCGACTACCGCCGCGGCGTCATCACCATCACCGACCGCCAGGGGCTGGAGAGCGCGGCCTGCGATTGCTACCGGGCGAACCGGCGCAGCTACACGGACCTGCTCTCCCGAGGCTAGGGCGCAGGCCTGGGGCTCGTCGCGCGCCGGCTGCTCACGCCGGGCTGCGCATGTCGTGCTCGCGCAGCATCACGGGCTCCATCGCGCCCTGCGCCAGCCGGCGCCGCACGGCCGACTCGATCTCATCGACATGCTGCCCGAAGGTTGCCAGCGAATCGGCGCTTTCGGCGGTGCGGAAGTGGTAGCGCAGCGCCTCCCTGCCGATGCTGGCGCTCACGGCCTGGCCGCCTTCCACGGTCACCGAGAAGCGGACCGTGCCGGAGGCGTCATGAAAGTAGGGGGCGTCGGACATCGTTGTGATCTTTCTGGAGGCGGGGTGGCGCTGACATCGGCGCAGGCAACTGCCCTGTGCACTGTGGCATGCGCGAGGCCTTGCGTCTGTGCGCTAGCGCTCCGAGCCTCATCTGGCGCGTCGGCTGGAAAATACTGTCCCGGCGCCTGCGGGTGTCGCGCCCGGGACGCCCCATGGCGACCGACCCGCTACCCTTTGAACAGATCCACCACAGATGAATGTCCCGATGAACCAAGGCATGAACACGCCTGCTGCGCCCGGGGTGCGGCCCATTCGCACGGCCGCGTCGCTCATCGTGCTGCGCGACGGCGCGGCCGGGCTCGAGGTGCTGATGCTGCGCCGGGCCGAGAAGGAGGCCGACCAGAACAGCGGCGCCAGCGTGTTCCCCGGCGGCACGGTCGACACGCACGACCCCGCCATGCACGCGGCCTGCTGCGGCCTGGACGACGCGGCCGCGAGCTTGCGCCTGGCGGTGCCCGCGAACGGGCTCGACTACTACGTGGCCGCCGTGCGCGAGTGCTTCGAGGAGGCCGGCCTGCTGTTCGCCTCCGAGGAGACGGGCGGGCTGGTGGCGCTCGACACGCTGCCGCAGCACGAACGCGCCGCCATGCGCCACGCCGCCGAGCTGGGCTCCGACGCGCTGCTGCACATGTGCGGCGCGCGGGGCTGGCAGCTCGCGGTCGACCGGCTGCGCTACTTCAGCCACTGGCTCACCCCGCCGGGCATGCCGCGCCGTTTCGACACCCGCTTCTTCGTCGCGCTGGCGCCGCCGGCGCAGACCCCGAGTGCCGACACGCGCGAGACGGTCGAGTGCCTGTGGCTCACGCCTGCCGAGGCATTGAGCCCGCAGCGCGCGCTGAAGCTCATGAACGTGACGCGCCGCATCCTCGAACAGCTGCAGTCCTTCGCCACGGCGCAGGCCTGCATGGACCATGCGCAGGCGCTGCGCGAGGTGCCGATGATCATGCCGCGCGTGGCCACCGGCCCGGGCGGGCGCCATCCGGTGAACCCGTGGGAGCCGGCCTATGCCGAGCTGGGGCGCATCGACCCCGACGGCCACGGCCAGGGCCGCCACGCGCTGGAAGACGGACTGGTGGTGCGCCTGTCGCCGCACGTGGTGCGCGTGACGACCGGCGCGCAGGCCGAGTGCAACAGCTACCTGGTGGGCGGCGGCGAACGCGGCGAATGGGCGCTGATCGATCCCCCTGGCGATGACATCGCGCGGGCCACCGTGCGCGCGGCGGCACCGGGGGAGATCCGCTGGACGCTGTTCACCGGGGCCGGCGATCCGGTGCAAGGCGCGAGCGACCCGCTCGACCTCGGCGGCCTGACGCTGAAGACCGTGCAGGTCTCGGGCGAGCGCTGCTTCCTGCTCGTGCAGGAGAACACGCTCTTCAGCGGCCGCTGCGCGCCGTCTGCGCTCTCTCATGCGGCCGAACTGCCGCACACCGTCGACTGGATCGCGCCCGCGCAAGGCTTCCTGCGCACGCGCGCCGAACCCATGCCACCCTTGCTGGACCCGACATGAATCCCACGTCTTCAGACGCCTTGCAGGCCGACGCCTTCGACGCCGTGCTCGACGCGCGCTACAGCTGCCGCGGCTACCTCGCCACGCCCGTGCCGCGCGAGGTGGTCGACGCCATCCTGCGCGCCGCGCAGCGCACCGCCTCGTGGTGCAACTCGCAGCCCTGGCAGGTGGCGGTGACCAGCGCCGCGGCCACCGAGCGGCTGCGCCGCGCCATGGCCGAGCCCGAGGCCTCGGCCGACGTGACGTTCGACATCGCGCCGCCGGCCGAGTACCGCGGCGTGTACCGGGAGCGGCGGCGCGAGTGCGGCTTCCAGCTGTACGACAGCGTGGGCATTGCGCACGGCGACCGCGAAGCCTCGGCGCGGCAGGCACAGCTGAACTTCGAATTCTTCGGCGCGCCGCACATGGCGCTGGTCACCACCGAGGCCGTGCTCGGCACCTATGGTGTGCTCGACTGCGGCGCCTACGTGAGCAACTTCATGCTGGCCGCCCGGGCGCGCGGCGTGGCGAGCATCGCGCAGGCCGCCATCGCGTCGCGCGCGAAGTTCCTGCACCGGTGGTTCGACATTCCGCCGGACCGGCAGGTGGTGTGCGGCATTTCCTTCGGCTACGAAGACCCGGCGCATCCGGCCAACCGCTTCCGCACCACGCGCGCCGCGCTCGACGAGGCGTGCCGCTGGGTGGACGCCTGACACTCGCCGTCAGGGACTGCGCTCGGCCAGGTAGTGCCGCGTGACCACCGGCACATCGGGCACCTGGAACACGCGCGCGCTGGCCTCCAGCTCGTTGCTTGCCACCGTGGCGCGCGAGCGCTGGCGCAGGTAGTCGGCCCATGAGGTGACGATGAAGCGCTCCACATAGCGGCTCGGGTCGCCCAGGTCGCGGTACACGCGCCAGAAGGTGGCGCCATCGCGCCGGCGCGATACGGCCAGCTGCTGCACCGTGTCCAGAAAACGCCGCGCGTCGGCCTCGCGGATGCAATAGACCACTTCGACGGCCACGGGCCCGGCTTCGAACTCGGGCTCTTTGGGCAGCAGCAGCTCGTCGCTGTGCGCGGCCAGCGTCACTTCGTCGTCCGCGCCCATGCGCAACGGGTAAGGCCGCGCCAGGCCCACGCTCGCCACCATGAACGCAGCCGACAGGCACAGCGCGGCTGGCAGCCCCAGCAGGCTGGACACCGCGCCCCACAGCGCCGAGCCGAGCGCGAAGGCCCCCAGCGAACACAGCGTGTGCAGCGACGCGGCGCGTGCCCGCACCCACGGCGGCGCGCTGGTCTGCGTGGCGGCGTTGAAGGTCGACATCATCGTCATCCAGGCCGCGCCGCCGAGCACGAAGCTCAGGTACACCAGCGGGCGCCAGGTCGACAGCGCGCCCACCAGCATGGCGCTCGCGAACACCAGGCAGCAGCAGGCCGCCAGCGTGTCGAGCCCGAAGCGGGAGCGGATGCGCCCGACGAAGAAACCCGCCGACACCGCGCCCGTGCCGAGGCAGGCCATCAGCAGCCCGTAGCCCGCCGCACCCAGGTCCAGCCGCTGCGACGCGATGACCGGCAGCAGCGCCCACAGCGCCGAGCCCAGTCCGCTGAAGCCCGCGGTGCGCACCAGCTGCGCGAAGATGGTCGGGGAATGCCGCGCATAGCGCAGCGCGCTCAGCATGCCGCCCCACAGCCGCTCGGCGGGCAGCTTGGCCGGCAAGGGCGGGCGCGGCGGCCAGCGGCGGGTGGCGTAGCTCATGCCCACGGCGGTGAGCACGGCCGCCGCGAACACCGCGCTGGCCCCGGTGAGCGCGAACACCAGCCCCGCCAGCGCCGGTCCCACGGCGCGCGCCCCGTTGAAGGCCATGGACACCAGCGTGATCGCTTGAGGTAGCGCCTTGCGCTCCACCGAGTCGCTGACGGCCGAGTTCCACGACGGCGATTGCAGCGCGGTGCACACGCCCAGCAGGAAGGTGAAGAACAGCAGCGTGCCCGGCCCCACCCAGCCGGCCAGCGCCAGCCCGGTGAGCACCAGCGCCGCCGCGGCGTACACGCCCTGGATGCGCAGCATCAGCTTGCGGCGGTCGGTGGTGTCGGCCAGCACGCCGGCGGGCAGCGACAGCAGGAACATCGGCAGGAACGAAGCGGTCTGCACCAGCGCCGCAAGGAACGACGAGGCCGTGAGCTCGATCATCAGCCACGATGCCGCCATGTTCTGCATGGCGTTGCCCACGAAGAACAGGCTGCCGGCCGTCCACAGGCCGCGAAACGGCCGGTGCGCGAGCGGAGCCCAGAGGGAAGGGGCGGGGGCTGTGGCTGCGGGGGTGTTGGGGTTCAAGCGCGAGGGTCGGTCGGCGGGGCGATCGAATCATATCGGCGCAGCCCTTTTCGTGCTCACATACCGCGTGTGTCTTTGCTGTCGTTCGGAGAAATCGCCGGGCGCGTGCTGCACTAGATGACGCAGATCGCCCCGGCGTGCAATCGAGGCCACCACCCTTCGGGTAGGCAATTGCGATGTCTCTTAACTGCGGCGGTTACTGCGAGCTCGGCGTTTGCGCCTGCCCGGTGCCCTGGGTGTTGTTGGTCATGCCCTTCTTCGAGCTGCCATCCGACTTGCGGCCCGAACTCATTGCGCCGCCCGGCGCCTTGGTGCTGCCCGACAGGTTGCCGCCCGAGTTCGGCATGCCTGGCGTGGCGGTGGGCGCGGTGGTCATGCCATTGGGGTTGGTCGGCCCGGTGCTGCCCGGCGAGGTCTTCTGCTGCATGGCGGGGCTGTCGGGGCTGTTCAGGCCCGGGCCGCCGCCACCGCCTGCTTGTGCCATGGCGGAAGCAGCGCCCAGGGCGATGCAGCTGGCAAGGAATGTGGTCGCGATGCGGTTCATGGGGGGAGCCTCTGTACGAAGTGGTTGAAGACTTCAATAGAGGCGCTGCGCCGCAGCAGCCGGGTGGGGCTGTGACGACGCTCGCTGTCAGCGAAGGCGCACCGTGCGTGGCCGCGCCTTGAAAACGCCGGGCTCGGAACTTGTGGCTCGTCGTTGCCACCCCCTTGCGCCGGCTGACGCTAATCGCCCCCCGAGCGCCACACCCTCGCCAGCGCAGCCATCTTGCCCCGGAACCCCAGCCTGTCGTTCGACAGCGCGTCGATGAAGTCCGACAGGCGCTGCGACTTCACCATGGTGTAGATCGTGAGCCAGGTGG
>NNBU01000648.1_pt1 | contig 17390 bp, 13 predicted proteins | sample 1173781 | NCBI WGS metagenome assembly NNBU01 (sample SAMN07173937, study PRJNA388173) | plant metagenome | biome: Plant school; feature: Soil; material: Symbiotic tissue of Blasia pusilla L.; isolation source: symbiotic tissue sample KVJ2 | host: Blasia pusilla | place: Norway: Troms, Kvaloya...
TCGACCACCGGCAGCACGGCCTKKCGCGAGGCGCTGGTCCAGCAGCCGAACACCGCGGCGCAATGGTCGTTGACAAGCAGCTTCTTCGACTTCTCGGCGAAGGTGGGCCAGTCGGAGGCGCCGTCTTCCTTGATGACCTTGATCTTGCGGCCCAGCACGCCGCCCATGGCGTTGATCTGGTCGATGGCGAGCTGCTCGGCCTGGATGGAGCCGGTCTCCGAAATGGCCATGGTGCCGGTGGACGAATGCAACTGGCCCACGGTGACTTCGGTGTCGGTCACCGCGAGCTTGGTGGTGTTGACCTTGGCCGTGGGGAACTGCCCCTGGCCGAAGCTCAGGCCGCTCAGGCCCATCACGGGCAGCGCGGCGGCGCCCTGCAGCAGACGGCGGCGGCGCAATGCCAGGGCATCGAGAGAAAGATCGGAATCACGCGACATCAGGAAACTCCAGGCAGGTTGTTGGAAAGGAAGGCCGCGCACCATCACAGTGCATCGGACGGTGCCCCGAGCACCATGGCTGGAACTTTAGAAATCACTGGCGTATGCGCGAATACGTCATTCAACGTAGCGGCGGGAACCGGCCCTGCCCGCAGACTCGCGAGCCGGAGATCGGCGAAAAAAGGGCACAGGGAGCGCTTCTTGCTGTGTCCGCCCCATGCCACCGCCGCCGCGAGAACCCACCATGCAATCCGTCTCCGGACAGAAGATCTTTCGCATCCGCCGCGACTACAACGCCTGGGTCGCGAACGAAACGCTGGAGGACTACGCCCTGCGCTACACGCCGCGCAGCTTTCGCAAGTGGTCGGAGTTCCGCGTGGCCAACGCGGCTTTCGGCGCCACCTCGTTCCTGGCGCTGGAGGCCATCGGCGGGGCCATCGCGCTGAGCTACGGCTTCTCGAACGCGCTGTGGGCGATCCTGGTGGTGGGGCTCATCACCTTCCTGACCGGCCTGCCCATTTCGTACTACGCGGCGCGCCACGGCGTGGACATGGACCTGCTCACGCGCGGCGCGGGCTTCGGCTACCTGGGCTCCACGCTCACCTCGCTGATCTACGCGAGCTTCACCTTCATCTTCTTCGCGCTCGAAGCCGCCATCCTCGCGCTGGCGCTGCAGATGTACCTCGATTGGCCGTTGTGGCTGCTGTACATGGTGTCGTCGATCGTGATCATTCCGCTGGTGGCGCGCGGCATCACGCTCATCTCGGGGCTGCAGCTGTGGACGCAGCCGATCTGGATCGTGCTGTTCGTCTGCCCCTTCGTCGCAGTGCTGGTGAAAAAGCCCGAGCTGTACGCCGACTTCACCAGCCTGGTGGGCCGCACCTCGGACAGCAGCGGCTTCGACCCGCTGATGTTCGGCGCCGCCGCCACCGTGGCCTTCTCGCTGGTGGTGCAGATCGGCGAGCAGGTCGACTACCTGCGCTTCCTGCCCGAGAAGACGGCCGCCAACCGCGGCCGCTGGTGGGCGGCGGTGCTCATTGCCGGGCCAGGCTGGATCGTGCCGGGCATGCTGAAGATGATGGGCGGCGCCTTTCTCGCCTTCCTGGCGCTGCAGCACGAGATACCGGCCAACCACGCGGTCGAGCCCACGCAGATGTACCTCACGGGCTTTTCGTACGTGCTGCGCGACCCGGCGTGGGTGCTGGGCATCACGGTGCTGTTCGTGGTGGTCTCGCAGATGAAGATCAACCTGACCAACGCCTATGCGGGCTCGCTCGCGTGGTCGAACTTCTTCGCGCGGCTCACGCACAGCCACCCGGGGCGCGTGGTGTGGCTGGTGTTCAACGTGGTCATCGCGATACTGCTGATGGCGCTGGGCGTGTTCTCGGCGCTGGAACACGTGCTGGGCTTCTACAGCAACATCGCCATCGCGTGGGTGGGCGCGCTGGTGGCCGACCTGGTCATCAACAAGCCGCTGGGCTGGAGCCCCAAGACCATCGAGTTCAAGCGCGCGCACCTGTACGACATCAACCCCGTGGGGCTGGTCGCGATGCTGGTGGCGGCCGCGCTGGCCATGCTGGCGTACTCCGGCGCGCTGGGCCACTGGGCCCGCGCTTTCTCGCCCTTCATCGCGCTGGCCACGGCGATGGCGGTGTCGCCGCTGCTGGCGTGGAAGACGCGCGGGCGCTACTACCTCGCGCGCACCGACATCGACCGCTGGGCGCCGGGCCAGAGCGTGAAGTGCTCGGTGTGCGACAACAGCTTCGAGTCCGAAGACATGGCGCACTGCCCGGCCTACAGCGCGCCGATCTGCTCGCTGTGCTGCACCCTCGAATCGCGCTGCCACGACCGCTGCAAGACCGACTCGCGCGCGGCCGAGCAGATGAGCGGCTGGCTGCAGGCGCTGCTGCCGCCGGCACTGTCGGCGCGGCTGAACTTTCGCGTAGCGCACTACCTGCTGATTGCCACCTCGCTCATTGCGTTGCTGGCCACGGTGGTGGGCGTGGTGTATGCGCAGGAGGCGCTCGCGGGCACCAGCGACTCGACCATGGCCACGGCCTTCCTCAAGGTGTTCGCGCTGCTGTCGGTGGTGGCCGCGGTGGCCGCCTGGTGGGTGGTGCTGGGCAGCGAGAGCCGGCAGATGGCGCAAGAGGAATCGAACCGCCACAATAACCTGCTGGCGCTGGAGATCGAGGCGCACCGCCGCACCGACGCGGCCCTGCAGACCGCCAAGGAAGCCGCCGAGGCCGCCAACCAGGCCAAGACGCGCTACGTAGCCGGCATGACCCACGAGCTGCGCACGCCGCTCAACAGCATCCTGGGCTACTCGCAGATCCTTCTCAAGGGCGATGCGGCCTCGCCGCCGCGCGAGGCGGTGCAGACCATCCACCGCAGCGGCGAGCACATGCTGGGGCTGATCGACGGGCTGCTCGACCTGGCCCGCATCGAGGCCGGCCGGCTGCAGCTGGAGCCCGCGCCGCTGGCGCTGCCGGCCTTTCTGGAGCAGCTGGTGCACATGGTGCGCCCGCAGGCGGAGAACAAAGGCCTGGCCTTCGTCTACACGCACGCGGGCCGGCTGCCGCCGTGGGTGCATGCCGACGCCAAGTGGCTGCGCCAGGTGCTCATCAACCTGTTGACCAACGCGGTGCGCTTCACCGACAGCGGCACCGTCACGCTGCATGTCGATGCGCGGCGCGAGGTGCTGCGCTTCGACGTGGTCGATACCGGCATCGGCGTGGCGCCGCAGGACCACCAGCGCATCTTCCTGCCCTTCGAGCGCGGGGCGGCGGGCCGGCGGCGCGGCGAACCGGGCACGGGGCTGGGCCTCACCATCACCGGCCTGCTCACCTCGCTGATGGGCGGCGAGCTGAAGCTGGCCAGCACCTCGTCGCAAGGCAGCACCTTCAGCGTGCGCGTGTACCTGCGCGCGGTGGCCGACCCCGGCCCACAGGCCAAGGGCCTCAACTTTCGCCAGCCCGTGTCGGGCTACGTGGGCGCGCGGCGCACGCTGCTGGTGGTCGACGACCAGCCGGTGCAGCGCCAGATGCTGGCCGGCATGCTCGCACCGCTGGGCTTTGCCGTGCGCGAGGCCGCCAGCGGCACCGAGTGCCTCGACAGCCTGCGCGAAGAGCTGCCCTCGGCGATCCTGCTCGACCTGACGATGGACGACATGGACGGCTGGCAAACCGCCACCTCGGTGCGCGCCGCGGGCTTCAAGGACATTCCGATCGTCATCGTCTCGGCCAACATGTTCGAGAACCAGCCCGAGCGGCTGCAGGCCGCCGGTTGCCAGGCCTTCGTGGGCAAGCCGGTGATCGAGTCGGAGCTCATCGCCACGCTGGAGCGGCACCTCGGGCTCGAATGGCTCTCGGCCGCCGATGCGGTGCCGCCCCCCACCGAGGAAGCGGCGCCGCAGCGCCCGCGGCAGCTCGCGCTGTCGGAAGACGACCGCGCCGAACTCATGCGCCTGGTGCAGATGGGCCATGTGCGCGGCCTGCACACCGCGCTCGACCGGCTGGCCGCCGCATCGCCCACGGCGGCGGCCACCTGCACCTGGCTGCGCGGCATGGTCGCGCGCTTCGAACTCGACACCCTTCGCAACGCACTGGCAGAAGATGCAGACACTCCAATCGCTCCCTCCTGAACACGAACGCCAGCACGCCGAACGCCCGGTGGTGCTGGTGGTGGACGACGCCCCCAGCAGCCTGGGCATGCTGTGCGACACGCTGGAGGCCAGCGGCTACACCGTGCTGGTCGCCGCCGACGGCGAGGCCGCGTTGCAGCGGCTGGAGCTGGTGGTGCCCGACGCGATATTGCTCGACGGCCTGATGCCCGGCCTCTCGGGTTTCGAGACCTGCCGGCGCATCAAGGCCAACCCGGCGCTGGCGCACATTCCGGTGCTGTTCATGACGGGCCTGTCGGAAACTGCGCACGTGGTCGAGGGCTTCGAGTGCGGCGGTGTCGACTACGTGGTGAAGCCCATCCGCGCGCAGGAAGTGCTGGCCCGGCTGCACACGCATGCGCGCAACGCCCGCATCACGCGCATGGCACGCGACGCGGTCGACGTGGCCGGCATGGGCGTGGTGTTCGTCGACACACGCGGGCGCATCGCCTGGCGCTCGCCGCAGGCCGCGCTGTGGCTGCATGCGCTGGAAGACCCGGTGGCGCCGGGGCTGCTGCCCGCATCGCTCGAACCGGCGCTCGCGGCGGGCGCATCCATCGCCATCGGCACCGCCACGGGCATGCGCCTGTCGGTGCGCAACCTGGGCGCCGCGGCGCTGGGCGAAACGATGCTGCTGTTCGCCATGCAGCGCGACGGCCCCGGCGGCGCGTCGTCGGCGCGGCTGGCCGACGCGGCCCTCACGCCGCGCGAGACCGAGGTGCTCTCCTGGCTTGCCAAGGGCAAGACCAACCGCGACATCGGCGAGATCCTGGGCACCAGTCCGCGCACGGTCAACAAGCACCTGGAGCACATCTTCGAGAAGCTGGGGGTGGAGACCCGCGCGGCGGCGGCGGCACTGGCCAGCGGTATGTAACCCCTGCGGGGTAACTGCCCCAGAGGTGCATGGCTTTAGGCCTCGAAAGCTTCGGTCGCGCTCAGAATCAAGGCGCCACCGGAGACAAACATGCTCTCTAGCTTTCTGCGGTTCCCACCCAGCGAAAGCGCCTACAGGCGCAAGTTCCTGGACAACACGGACGAGAACCTGTTCATGGGGTCGTTCGACAGCTTCGCGGCAGCCGAAGCCGGCGCGCCGCCCTCCAAGGCCGTGGGCTACGCCAACGCCGACGCGGGCGAGCTCTACAGCCCGCAGATTTATTTCTACGACTACCCGAGCCTGTTCTGGCTGGGCCGCTCCATCGATGCGGGCCTGACGCGCATCTTCGACCTGGGCGGCCACGTCGGCATCAAGTACTACGCCTTCCGCCGCGTGCTGAGCTACCCCGACACGCTGCGTTGGACCGTGTGCGATGTGCCCGGCGTGGTCGAGAGCGGCCGCGCGATGGCCGTGAAGCGCGAGGCCACCGCGCAACTGGCCTTCACCACCGACTACCGTGACGCGAGCGGCTGCGACGTGCTGTATGCCTCGGGCAGCCTGCAGTACCTGCCCGTGCGCATGGACGCGATTCTTTCCTCGCTGGCCATGAGGCCCAGGCGGATCATCATGAACACCACGGCCGTGCACCCGGAGCGCACGATCTTCACGCTCAACAGCATCGGCGTGGCCGTGTGCCCCTACCGCATCCAGCACCACGACGAGCTGCTGGCCGACCTGGCGCGCTCCGGCTACAAGAAGCGCGACGTGTGGCGCAACGAGGGCAAGCCGATCGAGGTGCCCTTCGTGAGCGGCGGCGACAAGCCCTACTACGCGGGTTGCTGCTTCGACGTGGCGGCCTGACCCGACGACAGGCCGATGCCCCCGGAATTCAGGGAATGACGGCCGGCAGGTTCTGGTCGGCAATGTGCCGCTGCTCGGGCGTCAGGGCGCTGTAGAGCGCCGACAGCGCATCGCTCACCGCCTGCACGCGCAGTGCCCGCTCTTGCGCCTGCGCGGCGCGTTGCTGCGCGAACTGCACGGCCGTCTGGTCGTCCGACGGTGCGGCGCCGGCCATGCTGCCGCGGCCGACGAGGTCCCACACGGCGTCGGAGAAACGGTCCCACAGCGGCGACTGCGCGGGCTCGATCATCAGTTGCAGCCGCAGGTCGTAGAGCTTGTCGCGGACCTTGCCTGCTGCGGTGGCCGGCGTGGAGAGCGTGTCGCCGTTGCGCGGGCTGGCGGCGCTGTCGGGCCGCGCGCCGCGCCTGCCGCCACCGCCGAACTGCGCGAAGCCGTGGGTGCTCACGGCAAGCAGGGCCGCCGCCAGGGCCAACCGGTGCAGGGGTCGTTTCATCATGGGGGGTCCTTGGGTGAAATCATCGCAAGGGCCGCAAAAGGCCCGCGTGCATTTCAGGCGTGCAGGCTGTCCCGCGCGTTGCAGTCCGGTAAACCAGGGGTAAAGCGGACGGTCTTTACCTCGGTACTAACCCCGAATTCCCTGAAGGCGAAATGACAGCCCCGGCTTCTACGATGGCCCTTTCTTCCGGAGACATCCCATGAAGCCTTTCCTCGCCCTGACGCGCCGCGCGGCGCTCCCCCTGATCGCGGCCCTGGCACTCGCCGGCTGCGGCGGCCTCGGCGGCAGCAAGCCCGCCGACAGCGACATCCACGTGATGACCTCGGGCGGTTTCACCGCCGCCTACAACGACCTGCGCCCCGGGTTCGAACGCAGCAGCGGGCGCAGTGTGAAGACGGCCTACGGCGCCTCGATGGGCAACGCCGACGACTCGATTCCCAGCCGCCTCGGACGCAACGAGCCGGCCGACGTGGTGATCCTCGCGCGGCCCGCGCTCGACGCGCTGGTGGCACAGGGCAAGGTGGTGCCGGGCAGCCAGGTCGACCTGGTGCGCTCGGCCATCGGCTTCGCGGTGCGCAAGGGCGCGCCCCGGCCCGACATCGGCACGGTCGAGGCGCTCAAGCGCACGCTGCTCGCCGCGCCGTCGATCGCCTACTCGGCCAGCGCAAGCGGTACCTACTACGAGACCGAGCTGCTGAAGACGCTGGGCATCGAAGACCAGGTCAAGCCCAAGAGCAAGCGCATCCTGAGCGAGCGCGTGGGCACCGTCGTGGCGCGCGGCGACGCGGCGCTGGGCCTGCAGCAGGTCAGCGAGCTGCTGCCGGTGCCAGGCATCGACTACATCGGCCCGCTGCCGGCGCAAGTGCAGCGCGTGACGGTGTTCTCCGCGGGCATCGCCACCACGTCGAAGCAGCCCGACGCTGCGCGCCAGCTGATTCGCTACCTGAATTCCCCCGCAGCCGCACCCACGATCGCGAAGACCGGGCTGGAGCCGCTGACGGCGAAGTAGCGGGCCGCGACCGGCTGTTTATTATCGGCTGTCAGCGGCTCTCGATGAGCTGCTTCACCCGGCGCGCCAGCACATCCATTTCGAAGGGCTTGGTCATGACGTGCATGCCCGGGTCGAGGTGCCCGTGGCTGAGCACGGCGTTCTCTGCATAGCCGGTGATGAACAGCACCTTCAGGCCGGGGCGCGCGGTGCGCGCGGCGTCGGCCACCTGCCGGCCGTTCATGCCGCCGGGCAGGCCCACGTCGCTCACTAGCAGGTCGATGCGCTGGCGTGGCGCCTGCAGGATGCGCAGCGCCTCGGCGCCGTCGCCGGCCTCCAGCGTGGCGTAGCCCAGGCCCTGCATCACCTCCACGATGATCATGCGCAGCGCGGGCTCGTCGTCGAGCACCAGCACGGTGTCGCCCTGGTCGGCGCGCGGCGCGAGCGGGGCCTCGGCGGGTGCGCTGGCCACCTCTTCCTGCGCGTCGTGGCGCGGCAGGTAGATGCTCACCGAGGTGCCCTTGCCCACTTCGGAGTAGATGCGCACCTGCCCGCCCGACTGCTGGGCAAAGCCGTAGATCATCGACAGCCCGAGGCCGGTGCCCATGCCGATCGGCTTGGTCGTGAAGAAGGGGTCGAAGGCGCGCGCCACCACCTCGCTCGGCATGCCCACGCCGTTGTCGCTGACGGTGAGCGACACGTACTGCCCCATCGGCAGGTCGCGCTCGCGCCCTGCGCGCGCGTCCATCCAGCGGTTGGCGGTTTCCACGACCAGCTTGCCGCCTTCAGGCATGGCGTCGCGTGCGTTGATGCACAGGTTGAGCAGTGCGTTTTCCAGCTGGCCCGGGTCGGCATGCACGTTCCACAGACCCACCGCGGCCACCGTCTCCAGGGTGATGTGCGGGCCCAGCGTGCGGCGCACCAGCTCTTCCATGTCGGCCACGAGGCGGTTGGGGTTGATCGGCTTGGGCTCCAGCGTCTGGCGGCGCGAGAAGGCCAGCAGGCGGTGAGTGAGCGCCGCCGCGCGCTTGACCGCGCCCTGCGCCACGCCGAGGTAGCGCTCCATGTCCGCGGGCTTGCCGTCCAGGCCGCGCCGGCGCATGAGCTCCAGGCTGCCGCTGATGGCGGCCAGCAGGTTGTTGAAGTCGTGCGCCAGCCCGCCGGTGAGCTGGCCCACGGCTTCGAGCTTCTGGCTCTGGCGCAGTTGCTCGCGCGCTTCGTCGAGCTCGGCCGCGCGCTCCTTCTGTTCGGTGACGTCGCGCGCGGCCGCATACAGCAGGCCGCGATCGGGCACCACGGTCCACGACAGCCAGCGGTACGCACCCGAGCGGGTGCGGTAGCGGTTCTCGAAACCGGTGGAGCGTTCGCCGGCGGCGAGCCGCGCCATCTCGGCGCGGGTCGAGGCCAGGTCGTCGGGATGCACCAGCGTGTGGAACGGCATGGCGCGGATCTCGTCGGCGCTCCAGCCCAGCGCTTCCTCCCATGCGGGGTTCACGCTCACGAAGAAGCCCTCGAGGCTGGCCACGCTCAGCAAGTCCTGGCTCAGCGCCCAGGTGCGGTCGCGCTCGTGCGTGCGTGCCTCCACCTGGCGTTCGAGGGACGCAGCCAGCGCCTGCAGTTCGATCTGCGCCTCGCGCCGCGCGATGGCCGAGCGCACACGTTCGCCGACCTCGCGCATGAACTCGATCTCGTCGCGCAGCCAGGTGCGCTCCCGGCCATGGTTCAGGTAGAGCAGACCCACCAGCCCGCCCCGCTCCGTGATCGGCATGTTCACCACGGCACGCGCGGTGATGGCGACGAGCGCATCGGCGTTCTCACGCGTGCGCGGGTCAGCATAGGCGTCGTCGAAGGCCACCGTCACGCCGCGCTTCAGGTCCTCGATGTAGGTGCCGTAGTCGCGAAAATGCAGCATCCCCGCCAGGCTGGCGACGCCGGGCGCCGTCCAGTCGCGTTCGATGGAGATGGTCTCGGCAAAGGTGTCCACCACGCCGTAGCCGGCCCGGTCGACCCGCATGCGCCGGCCCAGCATCTCGGAGGCCGCATAGGCAATGTCGCCAGGATCCTCCATGTCGCGGATGCGCTCGGCCAGCTCCATCAGCGCGAGGCGGCGCGACTCGGCCGCCACCATGGCGTCGTTCGCAGCCTGCAGCTGGCGCTCGGCGTCGGCCTTGGCGCGCCGGTCCTCCGACTCCTTGAGCGCGCGCTGAACCACCACCGGGAGCCGAGACAGGCGGCCCTTGCTCACGTAGTCGGTGGCACCGCGCTTGAGCAGTTCCACCGCGTTGTCTTCACCGATCACGCCCGACACGAAGACGAACGGCGTCTGCGGCGCCATGCGGCGCGCCATTTCCAGCGCGTGCGCGCCCGAGAAGCCGGGCAGCTCGTAGTCGGACAGGATCAGCGCGTAGTGCCCGTCATTCAGCGCCTCGACGAAGCCGCGTTCGTCGCGCACCGCACACGCACGCGCGGACGGAAATGCGGCAGCCAGCGCCTCGGTCAGCAACTCGACGTCGAAGCGCGAGTCGTCGAGTATCAGCACCCGCGGAGCGCGCGGCGTGGTGTCAGGGGCGCTGGCGGATTCAGTCATTCTTGCGCACTGCCTTGAGCGAGCCGGGCGGCGGCTCGTTGAGCACCGCCCAGAAGACACCGAGATCGGCAATGGCCGAGACGAAGCGGTCGAACGCCACGGGCTTGACCACATAGGCGTTCACGCCCAGCTCGTAGCTGCGCACCACGTCCGTTTCCTGCTGCGACGACGTGAGCATCACCACTGGAATGCTGCGCAGCGCCGCGTTGGCGCGCACCTCCTGCAGCACCTCCAGGCCGGTGACCTTGGGCAGCTTCAGGTCGAGCAGGATCACCGCAGGGTTGCCTTCCTCGCGCCCGGCATGCTCGCCCTCGCGCAGCAGGTATTCGAGCGCCTGCGCACCGTCGCGCATGACCACCACGTCGTTGGCGAGCTGGCTGCGCTCCAGCGCGACGAGGGTGAGTTCGAGGTCGCGCTTGTCGTCTTCGACGAGCAGGATCGGTTTAAGCATGTCCTTCTCCGTTCGCGGCCGGCGGGTGTGCCGATGCCGTGCTGTCAGTGGCCTCGCGCGGGAGGACGAAGCCGAACGTCGCGCCGGCGTCCACCTCCCCCCGGGCCTGGACCGTGCCGCCATGGCGCTCCACGATCCGCTTCACACTGGCCAGGCCGATGCCCGTGCCTTCGAAATCTTCCGCCTGGTGCAGGCGCTGGAACACGCCGAACAGCTTGTCGGCGTACTTCATCTGGAAGCCCACGCCGTTGTCCTGCACCTCCAGGCCGTCGCCCAGGTCGCTGCGAATGCCGCGCACCGCAATGCGGGCCGGACTGCGCGTGCGCGAGTACTTCACCGCGTTGGCCAGCAGGTTGCGCACCGCCACCTGCAGCAGCAGCGGGTCGGCATACAGCGGCGGCAGGGCCTCGTCGATCTGCCACTCGATGGCGCGCCGCGGCTCCTGGCGCGAAAGCTCGCGCACAAGGCCATCGACCAGCGAGGCCGTGTCGACGGGGCGCTGCTTGAGCGCGGCGCGGCCCATGCGCGAGAAGTCGAGCAGCGCATCAACCATCTGCCCCGCGAACGCGGCCGCGTCCTTCACATGCGACAGGTAGCGGTGGGCGCGCTCGCTCAACTGCTTGCCCTCGGTCTGTGCCACCAGGTCGACATAGCCCGCGATGTGGCGCATGGGTGCGCGCAGGTCGTGCGAGACGGTGTACGAGAACGCCTCCAGCTCCTGGTTGACGCGGCCGAGTTCGGTGGCCACCGCCGCCAGCTCCTCGGCGCGGCGCAGCACCACGCCGATCAGGGCCTGCCGCAGCTCGCCCGCCGCACCCACCTCGGTGGCCGACCAAGGCCTGGAACGCCCGCCGATGTTCTCGACCCAGCTGGCGAAACTCAGGCGCGGATGGATGCGGCCGCCGTCGGTGCTCCCCGGCTTGCGCGGGTCGCCCGCCCAGCGCACGGTGCGCACGATTTCCGGGCGGAACCACAGGATCAGGTGGCGGTGCACCTGGGAGATGGAAATGGCCAGCACACCGGCGGCCGTGCGCCGGAAAGCTTCGGCGGGCGTGAAATGCGCGGCCAGCGAATCGCTTTCGTAGACCTCCACGCCCAGCCCCGCGATCCAGCGCGCGAGCTCCTGCACCTGCGCGCGCTCGGGCACGTCGCCGGTGCACCAGACCTCGTCGTCCAGCACCACGGCTGCGCCCGAGGAGCGCATCACGCGCAGCATCAGCGAGGCTTCGGCCACCAGGTGCTGCAGGGTGGCGTCGCTCTCGCCCAGGTGCGAGACGATCTGCAGCGTGAGGCGGCGCAGTTCGAGCCGCTCGGCCACCTCGCCGTTGCTTTCCTTGGACTGGACCTGCAGCGACAGCAGCTGGCCCAGGTGCTCGCAGGCCAGGCGCGTGCCCGTGTCCAGAAAACGAGGCGCATGGTCGTGGCACGACACGAGGCCCCAGAGCTTGCCGTCGACCACGATGGACACCGACATGGACGCCAGCGTGCCCATGTTGCGCATGTACTCGAGGTGGATCGGCGACACGCTGCGCAACTGGGCCTGCGACAGATCGATGTCGGCGGCCGTGAGCGACGCGTCGTGGGCGCGCAGCCGCACCGGCTGGTAGTTGGCGTCGGCAATCAGCCGGAAATGGTTGACGAGGTACAGCGCGCGCGCCTGCTGCGGAATGTCGGTGGCCGGAAAGTGGTGCCCGACGTAGCTGTCGTAGCCCGGGTCGGCCTCCTCGGCCAGCACCTCGCCGTGGCCCGCTTCGTCGAAACGGTAGACCAGGCAACGGCCGAAACCGGTGAGCCGCTTCATCTCGCGTGCGGCCAGCGCCGCGAGCTCGGGCACCGTGCCCGCCTGCTGCAGCTGCGGCAGGAAGACGCGGCCCAGGGAGTAGATCGGCGCCTCGTTGCCGCCCGAGGGCGATGCGGGCTCGAACTCGACGATCAGGTGGCGTTCGCTGCGGTGCACCGAGGTGTCGAACAGTTCGCCGGCCGCGCCCAGCCTGAGCGCGCCGAGCGACACCGGCGAGGCCCCGGCGTGCTCCGCCTGCAGAAAAGGCAAGGTGGGCAGCGACAGGTCACGGAGCGCTTGCTGCGCGGCGGCAAGCTGTGCGTCGGACCAGTTCTCGCTCCAGGCGACAGGCGCGAGCGAGTCGGGCGTCAGCACCAGCAGGCGACCGTGCGGCTGGATCGAGCCGGGCACGCGAATCGGCTCCAGGTCGCAGGAGGACAGCTCGACCTGCAAGGGCTCGATGGTGCGGGCGTCGGCGGTGGCTGTGGATGCTGCGGGCATGGACATGGGCTCGGATACGTTCGGCGCCACTGCTTCAGGCCGTCAGCCCGAAGCGCGGTATCAGGGTTCGGAAACCGGCCACCGCACCGCGCTGGGCCGACTCCACGGCGGCCGGGTCTCGCAGCGCCGCGGCCAGCTGGGCGACAAAGTCCTTCCACTGCGCGGGCAGGCCCTCGGGGGCATCGACCGGCTGGAAATAGCGCAGGGGGTGCGGTGCCAGCCGCGGGCCGAGCCGCTTGAACATCGACGCACCGCCCAGTTGCGAGCCTTCAAGCACATAGGCCAGCCCCCAGGCGAAGGCGGGGTCGCGTGCCGGGCCGGCAAGCAGTTGGGCATCGGCCGGCGCGGCGCCCTCCCCGTGCAGCGGGCTCTGTGCGGGGCCAGCGTCCTCCAAGTCGAGCGCGAGCGCGGCCAGGCGGCGCTCGGTGCGCCTGGCCACCCGGCCCAGGCCCGAGTCGCCAGACACGGCCAGCGCATGGCGCACCGATTCGAGCCAGGGGCGCAGCGCGCGCAGGTGGGCGGCGTAGTCGGCCAGCGAGGCGTCTTCGCGGGCGATCGGCAAACGGGCATCAAGGGCCTCGTGCAGCGCGTGGGTCGCGGTGCGCAGCGGGCGCAGCACCTCGGCCACCGAAGGGGCGGGACCGGCCACGCTCATGGCTCGATCGCCTCCAGGGGGTTGCCGCCGCGCGCTCGTGATTCCGCTTCCAGGCTGGCGCACAGTGCAAAAAAACCATCGAGTTCGACCGCCTTGTCGAACACCGCGTCCGCACCGAGCTCTCGCGCCCAGTCGGAGATTTCGCCGGTGGCGTAGTTGGTCAGCACCACCACGCGCTGGCCGGGGCGGCATTTGCCGCAGCGCTTGACGATGCCCAGGCCCGAGCCTTCCTGCAGGAACAGGTCGACCACCAGCAGGTCCCACGCGCCCGGGTTCTCGTCCAGCCAGGCGACGGCTTCCGCCTCCGTGGTGGCGGTACCGATCAGGTGAACGTCGACTTCGTCCTCCATGGCGGCGATCAGTGTTTGGCGGATGTGAGCGTTGTCTTCGACGAGAAAAGTGGAAAGCGGCACGGCTGAAGGCAAGTTCTATTTGCGGATCGTTCGAGCCTACGCGAATCCGTCGCAGGGCCGGTGAGAGCGCTTCCCTACATCCGGTAGGAAATATGGAAACGCTGTCGCCGTAAACTGGCCAGCCGCTCCCTTGTCCCCTTCTGCCACCCCCTTGTGGAACGCCATGACACAGCCTCAGCCAACCCCGATTTCCCCCGCCCTCCTCGCTGCTTTCGCGCCCGGCGGCACGCTGCGCGCCTCCATCAACCTGGGCAACCCGATCCTGGCCAACAAGGACGCCACCACCGGCGAGCCGGTCGGCGTGTCGATCGACCTGGCGCGAGAGTTCGCACGGCGGCTGGGCGTGAACGTCGAGCTGGTGGTGTTCGAGAAGGCCGCCGCGTCGGTCGACGCTGTGAAGAACGAGAAGGCCGACATCGGCTTCTTCGCCGTCGACCCCGCGCGCAGCGAAGGGCTGCTGTTCACCGCGCCCTACGTGCTGATCGAAGGCAGCTACCTGGTGACTGACTCGTCGGCACTGACGGACAACGCGCAGGTCGATGCAACGGGCCACCGCATCTCGGTCGGCGCGGGCAGTGCCTACGACCTGTTCCTGACGCGGGAGATCAAGGCGGCCGACATCGTCCGGCTGCAGGGCGCAGGGCCGGCGCTCGCGGCGTTGCGTTCCGGCGAGGTCGAGGTGGCGGCGGGCATTCGCCAGCTGCTCGAAGGAGAAGCCCGGCGCGCACCCGGCGTGCGCGTGCTGCCGGGGCGCTTCATGGTGATCCAGCAGGCCATGGGCACGCCGGCCAGCCGGGGCGCGCAGGCGCAGGCATTTCTGGCGGCCTTTGTCGAGGAGATGAAGGCCAGCGGCTTCGTCGCCGAAGCCTTGAAGCGTCACCGCATCGAGGGGGCGGTTGTCGCGCCGGCTTCTTCCTGACCCTGCAACCCGGTCGAGCGGTGTCGCTGTGGTCGGTGTCGGCTTCAGCCGCCGTAGCGCGCGACGGTGAGCCCTTCCATGTCGATCTCGGGCGCCCTGCCCGACACCATGTCGGCCATCACGCGGCCGGTGCCGGCGGCCATCGTCCAGCCGAGCGTGCCGTGGCCGGTGCTCAGCATCAGGTTGGGAATGCGGGTGGCGCCGATCACCGGCGTGCCGTCGGGCGTCATGGGGCGCAGCCCGGTCCAGAAAGAAGCGTCGCGCACATTGCCGCCCCGGGGGAACAGGTCGGTCACCACGTGTTCGAGCGTGTCGCGCCGGCTCGCGTCCAGCCGCAGGTCGAAGCCCGAGAGCTGCGCGGTGCCGCCCACGCGGATGCGCTCGCCCAGGCGCGTGACAGCCACCTTGAAGGTTTCGTCCATCACGGTCGATTCGGGGGCGCCGCTCGCATCGGTGATCGGCACGGTGATCGAGAAGCCCTTGACCGGGTACACCGGCAGGTCGATGCCCAGCGGCTTGACCAGCGCGGGCGAATAGCTGCCGAGCGCGACGACATAGCGCTCGGCGGTGAAGTTGCCCTTGTCGGTGCGCACCGCGGTCACGCCCTTGGCCGCATCGTGTTCGATGGCCTGGACGGTCACGCCGAATTTGAAAGTCACGCCCTCGGCCTCGGCCAGCCTGGCCAGCGCCTGCGTGAACTTGAAGCAGTCGCCGGTCTCGTCGCCCGGCAGGCGCAGGCCTCCGACGAACTTGTGCTTCACCCCCGCGAGCGCGGGCTCGTACTGGACGCAGCCTTCGCGGTCGAGCTCCTGGTAGGGCACGCCGGAGGCCTGGAGCACCTCGACGTCCTTGGCCGTGCCGTCGAGCTGCTGCTGCGTGCGAAACAGCTGCAGCGTGCCCTGCATGCGCTCGTCGTAGGCGATGCCGGTGTCGGCGCGCAGGGCCTTCAGGCAGTCGCGGCTGTACTCGGCGAGCCGCACCATGCGGCCCTTGTTGACCTCGTAGCGCGCCTGCGTGCAATTGCGCAGCATCGACAGGCCCCAGCGCCACATGGCGGGGTCGAGCATGGGCTTGATGACCAGCGGGCTGTGCTGCATGAGCATCCACTTGATGGCCTTGACCGGCACGCCGGGCCCGGCCCATGGCGCCGAGTAGCCCGGCGAGACCTCGCCCGCGTTGCCCAAGCTGGTTTCGAGCGCGGGCGCCGGCTGGCGCTCCAGCACCGTCACCTCGTGCCCGGCGCGCGCCAGGTAGTAAGCCACCGAGGTGCCGATGACACCGCTGCCCAGAATCAGAACCTGCATGAGATCAACCCTTTGAAGCCGCCGTCCAGCGCGATGCAGCCGAGGGTACAGGGCTCAGGCGCTAGAGGCCGAGCGCATCTTGCAATTGCCGTGCCGTCCAGCGCTTCGGCTGATGAGGCCAGGCCTCGAGCAAGGCGACCATGCGCGCGTTGCGCGGTGCGCTCAGGCCGTGCTCTTGCGCGAGCCGCACGACCTCGCCGCTGAGCGAATCGATCTCGGTGCGACGGCCCAGCGCGAGGTCGTCGGCCATGCTGGAACGCGCCTTGGCGTCGATGCGCAGCATGCGGGCCGCGACGATGCGAAACAGCCAGTCGGGCAGGCGCAGCACGCCCGGCAGGCGGCGCGCCGGCACCGCGGCCACCTGCGCGGGCGCAATGCCCGCCACGTTGAGGATGCTCAACGCCTCGTCGATCAGCGACGCGAAGCAGCGGCGGTAGCCACGCTGCATGAGCTCGTCGCGCAGCGGCAGGCCCGAGAGCGCGTTGACCGGGTTGTTGAGGTTGAGCATCAGCTTGCCCCACTGCACCGGCAGCAGGTCGGGATGCAGGTCGAGCGGCACGCCGGCACGCGCGAACACCGCAAGCCAGGGGTGCAACGCCGCGTCGTCTTCCGCGGCCAGGCGCCCCGGGGTTCCGCGGTGAAAGGCGCCGGGGCCGATCTCGGCGACGTTGTACGGGACCATGCCGGCACGCACGTTGAGCGAAGGGCCGGTCTGCGACGCGGCGGCACAGTTGGAAATGCCGTTCTGCAGCGAGACCACCGTGGTGCCCGCGGGCAGCGCAAAAGCCAGCTCGCCCGCGGCCTCGGCCGTGGCGCCGCTCTTCACGCACAGCAGCACCAGGGCGGGCCGCGCGCCAGGCGGCACCTGCTCGCTCAATTGCAGGCCTGCCGCAGGAAGCTTGTGCTTTGCGCCATCCATGTCGGTGAGTGTCATGCCGTGCGCAGCGAGCTTGTCGAGCACGCGCGGGCGGCCGACGAACGTGACAGGCACACCGGCCGCCGCAAGGCGGCCACCGATGAAGCACCCGATGGTGCCGGCCCCCATCACAAGCACTTCACCGGGGATGTCTTCTTGCATGAAGTGCGTGGTGCGTGTGTGAGGTGGCGCCGTCGGGTGGCGTCAGGCGCGCTCTTCGACCCAGGCCTGCACCGACTGCAGCGCGGCCGCCAGGCCTGCCGCGTTGGTGCCGCCGGCCATGGCCATGTCGGCCTTGCCGCCGCCCTTGCCGCCGACCTGCTGGGCCACGAAGTTGACCAGCTCGCCGGCCTTGACCTTGCCCGTGCTGTCGGCGGTGACGCCGGCCGCGATCTGCACCTTGTCGCCGTCGGCGGCGGCCAGCACGATCACGGCCGTCTTCAGCTTGTCCTTGAGCTTGTCCATGGTGTCGCGCAGCGTCTTGGCGTCGGCGCCGTCGAGCTTGGCGACCAGCAACTTCAGGCCCTTGACGTCCACGGCCTGCGAC
>NNBU01000393.1_pt1 | contig 17361 bp, 20 predicted proteins | sample 1173781 | NCBI WGS metagenome assembly NNBU01 (sample SAMN07173937, study PRJNA388173) | plant metagenome | biome: Plant school; feature: Soil; material: Symbiotic tissue of Blasia pusilla L.; isolation source: symbiotic tissue sample KVJ2 | host: Blasia pusilla | place: Norway: Troms, Kvaloya...
CGCGCATCGGACGCTCGACTTCAATGGTGAAGTCCACGTGGCCGGGGGTGTCGATGATGTTGATGCGGTGTTCGTCGAACTTGCCAGCCATGCCCTTCCAGAAGCAGGTGGTGGCAGCGGACGTGATCGTGATGCCGCGCTCTTGCTCTTGCTCCATCCAGTCCATCGTGGCAGCGCCGTCGTGCACTTCACCGATCTTGTGGTTCACACCGGTGTAGAACAGGATACGTTCGGTCGTCGTGGTCTTGCCGGCGTCGATGTGCGCGGAGATGCCGATGTTGCGGTAGCGCTCGATGGGGGTCTTGCGGGACATGATTTACTTTCGGGTTGAAATGCGTTGAGCGCTGGGCCCCGAGCACGGGCACAACGCCCGACACCCGACACCCAACGCCCAAGCGAAGTTTGATTTTTAGAAGCGGAAGTGGCTGAACGCCCGATTGGCTTCTGCCATGCGGTGCACTTCGTCGCGCTTCTTCATGGCACCGCCACGGCCTTCCGTGGCTTCCATCAGTTCGTTGGCCAAACGCAGGGCCATCGACTTTTCACCGCGCTTGCGGGCAGCTTCCTTGATCCAGCGCATCGACAGGGCGAGGCGACGCACAGGACGCACTTCGACCGGCACTTGATAGTTCGCACCGCCCACGCGGCGCGACTTCACTTCGACCATCGGCTTCACGTTGTTGATGGCAACGGTGAACGCTTCGAGAGGGTCCTTGTCCGGATTCTTCTTTTCGATGAACTCGAGGGCACCGTAGATGATGCGCTCGGCAACAGCCTTCTTGCCGCCTTCCATGATCACGTTCATGAACTTCGACAGCTCGACATTGCCGTACTTGGGATCCGGCAGGATTTCACGTTTGGGGACTTCGCGACGACGTGGCATTTTTTAACCTCTTTGCTTCAGTTGGCACCGTTTCCGGGGCCGCGAGAGCCAGTTCGAACTCTCACTTACTCGACCCGACATTGGGTCACTTCGTTCGACAAGCCCGCCAAGGCCATCGAACACCGCTTGTTTTTTGACGACAGGAAGGCTTAAGCCTTCTTGGGACGCTTCGCGCCGTACTTGGAACGCGACTGCTTGCGGTCTTTCACGCCTTGCAAGTCGAGCGAACCGCGCACGATGTGGTAACGCACACCAGGCAAGTCCTTGACACGACCGCCGCGAACCAGCACGACGCTGTGTTCCTGCAGGTTGTGGCCTTCGCCGCCGATGTAGGAGATGACTTCGAAGCCATTGGTCAGACGGACCTTGGCAACTTTACGAAGCGCCGAGTTGGGCTTCTTTGGCGTCGTGGTGTAGACGCGGGTGCAGACACCGCGACGTTGCGGCGAGTTCTGCATGGCAGGGCTCTTCGAATTGATCTTTTCGACCGTTCGACCCTGACGCACCAGTTGATTGATGGTTGGCATGAATGAATAAGTCCCAAAACGCCCCGGCCCTGGTGGTGAAACCGCCCCTGTCGTGACGCAGGGAAGCCGGGAGATGACGAAAACGTGAAACCCTTCGGAAAATTCCGAAAAGCCCACGAGTATAGCAAACAAGCCTGAAACAGCAAAGCCCGCGCGACGCTGTTGCGCCGCAGGCCCCGGGGCCGCCCCCCAGGCTTACTTGATCCAGAGACGCACGGCGTCCCACGCACGGCCGAGGATCCCGGCCTGCTCCACCGCTTCCAGGGCCACCAGCGGCACGTCGGCCACCGGCTGGTCGTCCAGCGTGACCTTGAGCGAGCCGACCGACTGGTACTTGGTGAAAGGCGCCACCAGCGGATCGGGACGCGCCACCTGCGTCTTGATCTTGGTGGCGCTGCCGGCAGGCACGGCAACCACGATGGCTTCGGGGCGGCCCAGCTTCAGCGTGTTGGCTTTGCCCTTCCAGACCGCCGGGGTGGCGACCGGTTGGCCGGCGTCGAACAGGCGAACGGCGTCGTAGGCGGTGTAACCCCAGTTCAGCAGCTTCTGCGACTCGTTGGCCCGCGCCGTCTCGCCCGTAGCGCCCAGCACGATCGACAGCAGGCGCCGCCCGCCCGTCAGGTTGGGGAAGTCGCGCTTGGCGGTGGCGATCATGCAGTAGCCAGCGGCTTCCGTGTGGCCGGTCTTCAGCCCGTCGACGGTCGGGTCGCGGAACAGCAGCAGGTTGCGGTTGGTGTCGTTGGTCGACGGCGTGCCCGGGTAGCGGTACTTCTTGATGGCGTAGTACTTGCCATCTTCAGGAAAATCACGAACCAGTCGGGTCGCCAGGATGCCCAGGTCGCGGGCCGTGGTCGTGTGGCCCGGTGCCGTCAGGCCTTCAGGGTTCTTGTAGGTGGTGTTCTTCATGCCCAGGGCCTTGGCCTGGGCATTCATCAGCTCGACGAAGTGCTCCACCGTGCCGCCCACGCCTTCGGCCAAGACCACCGTGGCGTCGTTGCCCGACTGCACGATCAACCCCTTGATCAGGTCCTCCACCGGCACCTGCATCTTGGGGTCGATGAACATGCGCGAGCCAGGCATCTTCCAGGCGCGCGGGCTGACCGGCAGCGTCTGCGTCAGCGTGATCTTCTTGGCCCGCAGCGCGTCGAAAACGATGTACGCCGACATCAGCTTGGTCAGCGACGCCGGCTCGATGGGGCTGTCGATGTCCTTCTGCGCCAGGATCTGGTTCGCGGTCACGTCCATCAGCAGGTAGCTGCGCGCGGCGATCTCGGGCGGTGCCGGCACTTGGGCTGCGGCGATCAGGCTGACGGATGCGATGGCGGCAAAGACCAGCGCACGGAGCGCGCCAACAAAACGATTCATGGGAGTTGGAAAGAGACGAAAACAAGCCTGCGAGGCTTTCAGACAATGCCCGCGCGCAGATGGCGGGCAACGAGACTTTTGAGCAGCGGCAATTGTCCGTGAAAGAAGTGACCGCCCCCGGGGATGACTGTGACAGGAAGTGACTGCGGGCGCGCCCAGTCCATCACGGCGGACAGCGCCACCGTGTCGTCGGCCTCGCCGTGGACCACCAGCGCGCGCTCGTGCGCTTCGGCCGGCAGCGCGGGCACGGCGTTGCGCGCCGCGGCCGTACCGACCAGCACGATCTGCCGCAGGTCGCGCTCGCTCCAGAGCTGCTGGACCGCACCGCTCGCAACGAACGCGCCGAACGAGAAACCGGCGATCGCCAACGGACCTTCGGGCGCCAGTTGGCCAACGACATTCAACATGTCTTCAAGCTCGCCGCGCCCTTCGTCGTGCACGCCCTCGCTGGCGCCCACGCCGCGGAAATTGAAACGCACCGTGGTCCACCCGCAAGCGACGAAGGCACGCGCCAGGGTCTGCACGACCTTGTTGTCCATGGTGCCGCCGAACAGCGGATGCGGATGGGCGATCACGGCAATGCCGCGCGCGGCTTCGGCAGGCTGGTCGCGCTGGACCTCGATCGCGCCGGCGGCGCCCTGGAGGCTGAGTTTTTCGGTCTGGGAGTTCATTGGCACAAGGTACGTGCGGTACGAGCGGGGGCGTATCGGAAAAGTTCAGCGGCCGACATCGGCCGGCAGCACCAGGCGCTCGACGACCTTGCCGTTCTTCAGGTGCGACTCGACGATCTCGTCGATGTCCTCGCCGTCGACGAAGGTGTACCAGACGGCCTCGGGGTACACCACCGCCACTGGCCCGCCCGCGCAGCGGTCGAGGCAGCCGGCCTTGTTGACGCGCACCTTGCCCGGCCCCGACAGGCCCTCGGCCTTGACCTTCGCCTTGCAGCGGTCGAAGCCTTCCTGCGCGTTGTGCAGGGCGCAGGAGTCTTCGCCGTTCTTGCGCTCATTGAGGCAGAAGAAGATGTGGCGGCCGTAGTAGCCGGACGGTGTGGCGGGGGTGGGGCTGGACATCGACCGATTTTAGTGACCGGTCCCTCACGCCGGCCGTGTCTTGACCCCGCGCCCCTCACCTCGCGCTCATGCCGCTGTGCCGCCGTCCGGCCGGCCCCGGCGCGACAGCGCCGCCACCACGTACGCCAGCACCGCGAACGGCCACATCCACCCCAGCCACTGCGCCAGCCCGTGGAAGCGAATGAAGCGCCCCTGCTCCCACGTGGCCAGCGTCTGCGCGAAGTACGCGCTCTCGGGCGCCTGGTTCAACAGGCTCAGTTGCAACACGAGCCCCACCAGCAGCAAGGCCGCGCAAAGGCGGCGCGGCGCGAACAGCAGCAGCACGCCGGCAAACAGCGCGGCGGCCATGCCGACCTGCACCGGCAGGTCGAGCCATGCCCAGGCATGGTCGGGCCCATAGCTCAGCGCCGCGGACAACGCGGATGCCGCAAGGCCGCTCAGCAGGATCAACGGCAGCAGAACCGCGCGCTGCACCACCGAGCGCGCCACCAGGTAGCCCAGCAGGCACGGCACCAGTGCTCCCAGCAGCACGCACAACAGCTCGACCGCGGGCACCAGCGGCTCCAGTTCGAACTGGCGCATGGGCAGCCAGTCGATGAAAGGCGTGTCGAGCAGCCACTCGGAGATGGCCACCTCGAGCCGCTCGAACACCTGCCCCAACCCGAAAGTGACGGCCGCCGGGAACAGCAGCGCGAACGGCCAGAGCGCCAGCAGCACCAGGCCGCCGCGCGCATCCTCGACGAACCACTGCGAGCGCGCCCGGCTCCAGTGCGCGACCGCGCCCATCCGCTCGAGCCCCGCCGCCAGCACCGCGCCCAGAACGGCGCCCGTGGTGTTCAGTCCCAGGTCCACATTGGAAGGAATGCGCGCCGGCAGGTAGCTCTGCAGGGTTTCCATGGCAAAGGCGATGGCCGCCCCCGCCGCGGTGGCACGCAGCAACGCACGCCACACGCCGGCGCCCGGGCGCGTGCGCAGCACCGCCAGCGCGCACAGAAACCCGAAGGGCACGTAGCCCGCGACGTTGATCGCGAAGTCGAAGCCCGTCCAGTACTTGGGCCAGGGCGCCGACAGGTAGGCCCAGGGGGCGATCCCCTGGTCTCGCCAGTCGGCAAAGGGGTACAGGCTGGCGTAGACGATCAGCGCCGCATAGGCGAGCGCAAGGGGAAGCGCAGCGGACTTGTGCGGTCTCTCCACCATGCGCACCGTGCTCAGAACGGCTTCACGACCACCAGAATCACGATCAGCAGCAGCAACACCACCGGCAGCTCGTTGAACCAGCGGTACCAGCGGTCGCTGCGCCGGTTCTGGCCCGCCACGAAGCGGCGCAGCAGCACACCGCAGCCATGGTGGTAGCCGACGGCCACCAGCACCAGCGCCAGCTTGGCGTGCATCCATGCATTGCCCGGCCCGCGGCCGATGCCGTAGCCCAACCAGAGCCACAGGCCGAAGCCGATCGCGGGAACCGCCAGCATCGTGGTGAACCGCATGAGCTTGCGCGCCATCAGCAGCAGCCGCTCGCGCTCGGCCACCGACTCGGGCGGCACCATGGCAAGGTTGACGAAGATCCGGGGCAGGTAGAACAGCCCCGCGAACCAGCTGGCGATGAAGACGATGTGAAGTGATTTGACCCAGAGCATGCGGGCCAGTTTAGTGGCGCACCTCGCACCGCACCCCGGTTTCGCCCACGCGCGCCAGGACGACAGGCAAAAAAAAGCCCGACGTCTTCACGTCGGGCTGGGAAGCCCTTTTGCTGTCACACATCAAGGCACCCGCTCAGGGAGGAAAAGCGGGGAGCGGCAAGCCGCCCGCTTCAGAATTTAACAAAGACGAAACAAGGTTTCAAGCGAATGAGGCATTTTCTTTAACATTTCAAACAAAAAAATGAGAACCTTGGTTCTATGGTTTTCCGTAGTTGTCAGACAACTGGACGCTTGGCACAAAGTGCCCCGGAATGTGGCTTCAGGCACAATTTTGGGCTTATGACGTCTTCCACCTCTCCCCTGGCCATGTTTCCCGCCGGCCGGCCGCGCCGCCTGCGCCGCGACGCATTCACCCGCAACCTGGTGCGAGAGCATGCGCTCACTGCTCATGACCTGATCTATCCGGTGTTCGTGCAGGAAGGCGAGAAGCGCCGCGATGCCGTCTCCTCCATGCCCGGCGTCGATCGCCTGAGCCTCGACCTGCTGCTGCCAATGGCCGAGCAGTGCGTGAAAGCCGGCATTCCGGTGATGGCGCTGTTCCCCGTGATCGACGCCAGCCTGAAGACCCCCAATGGCGACGAAGCCTTCAACCCCGATGGGCTGATTCCCCGCGTGGTGGCGGCCCTGAAGGCGCGCTTTCCCGAGCTGGGCGTGATGACCGACGTCGCGCTCGACCCCTACACCAGCCACGGCCAGGACGGCCTGCTCGACGACACCGGCTACATCCTCAACGAGCCGACCATCGAGGTGCTGGTGAAGCAGGCGCTCACCCAATCGCAGGCCGGTGTGGACATCGTGGCGCCCAGCGACATGATGGACGGGCGCATCGGCGCCATCCGCACCGCGCTCGAAGCCCGCGGCGACGTCCACACGCGAATCATGGCCTACAGCGCCAAGTACGCCAGCGCCTTCTACGGCCCCTTCCGCGACGCCGTCGGCTCGGCCTCCATGCTGGGCAAGGCCGACAAGAAGGTCTACCAGATGGACCCCGGCAACAGCGACGAAGCCCTGCGCGAAGTGGCGCTCGACATTGCCGAAGGCGCCGACATGGTGATGGTGAAGCCCGGCATGCCCTACCTGGACATCGTGCGCCGCGTGAAGGACGAGTTCCATGTGCCGACCTTCGCCTACCAGGTGAGCGGCGAGTACGCCATGCTCAAGGCCGCCGCGCAGAACGGCTGGCTCGACCACGACGCCGTGGTGCTCGAAAGCCTGCTGGCCTTCAAGCGCGCCGGCGCCGACGGCGTGCTGACCTATTTCGCGCTCGACGCGGCCCGGCTGCTGCAGAAGTAGCAGCGCGCTGGCACCGGCATGCGCATCTTCGAAATCAACCGCTCGCAGGTCAGCGAGCACCCTGCGCTGGCACCGCTGGGCGTGCCGGGCGCGTGCGGCGCCGGCGGCTATCTCTGGATCTCGCTCACCCGCGAGGAATTCCGCGGCTCGCTGGCCGAGGTGCAGCAGATCCTGCAGACCCTGTGCCTGACACAGCTGGTCGACCTGCACGTGGCCGATCTGCTCAACGACCAATTGCCGTCGCACTACGACTACACCTCGCTGTACGACGTGCTGGTGTTTCGGCGACTGGCGAACGGGCAAGGGCAAGACCAGAACCAGGCGGCAGCGGGCAACGGCAGCCAGACTCGCTCAGGGCCGCCCCCACCCCGCAGCGGCCCGCCGGTGCTGCGCCGCGTGGACACCCGCCCGGTCGGCTTCGCCGTGTTCGACCGGGTGCTGCTCTCCGTGCACCCTGAAGACGGCGCGGTGCGCGACGGCTTCGCCGCGCGGCTGCTGGCCGCCGGCTCGCCCGACGGCCGCGGCGCCCCGGCGCTGGACGCGCGCGCCACCTCGGCCCGCCTGCCGGCCAGTCCTTCGGACCTGATGCTGCGCGTCATCAACCAGATCGTCGACGGCTACCTCGACCTGCGGCGCGAGCTCACCAGGCAGCTCGACCACTGGCAGACCGAGCTGATCGACCCACGCAGCCGCTTCACCAACTGGGGCGCGCTGATGGAGGCGCGCCAGTCGCTGCACCACCTCGACGAGATCTGCGAGGACCAGCGCGCCGCCATGCAGGACTGGATCGACTCGCTCGAGACGCTGCCGCCGCCCAAGGGTGAAGCGGAGCAGCGCGAGCGCGAGCTCATCCTGATCCGCAGCCGCGACGTGCTGGAGCACATCGAGCGCGTGGTGCACCACGTGCACCGGCTGGAGCAGAACGCCGAAACCGCCGTGCAGATGCACTTCAGCGTGCAGGGCCACCGCGCCAACGACATCATGCGGGTGCTGACGGTGCTCACCGCCGTATTCCTGCCGCTCAACCTGATTGCCGGCATCTTCGGCATGAACTTCGAGTTCATCCCGCTGGTGCACAAGGCCGACGGCTTCTGGATCGCGATGACGTCGATGCTGGTCATCGCGGTGCTGCTGGTCCTGATCTTCTGGCGCAAGCGCTACCTGGCGCGCACGCGCTGAGCGCACGCCGACCAGCCCCCCAAAAGAAAGAGGGCCACGCTTTCGCGTGGCCCTCTCTTGATTTCGGCGAAGCCCCGAAGGGCCTGCTTCAATTACTTGGCGACAGCGCCCGAGCCTTGCTGGGCTTGAACGCGTGCGTCCATCGGATGCTGCATGGTCGAGACGACCTTGCTGTTCACGCGCGAACCCGAGCTCACGTTCTGGTCCGGTGCGTAGGCGGTGCGAATGGCTTCGGCTTCGACCAGGCTGCGGTCCTTCGACACGGCAACGGTTTCCGCACCGCGCGAACCGCGGGTCACGTTCTGGTTCGGAGCCGATGCGGCGCGCACGGCTTCTGCGTTCACGTCGTCACGGCTCTTGGTCGAGACGGCGGTGTTCACGCCTTGGTACGTTTCAGCTTGGGCGCCGGTAGCGGCCAGGATCGTCAGGGCGGCAGCGGCGATGATTTGCGAGGTCTTCATTGTTCAGTTCTCCTAGTGTGTTCGGATGGTTCGTCCACCAGGCTTGCTGGTTCGCTTGCCTGTGCGGCGAGTTTCCTGGCGAACGGGCGCACCAGAACACGCCGTTCAGAGACACCGTGTTTCCTCTATTGAAACAATCGCGTCATGAAGGCATGCAAGCAACAAAAAGCCGGGCCCGGTTCGCACCGGCCCGGCCTCTCGAAGAGGGGTTGAGGCTCAGGGCCTTGCGGCCTTGAACTGCGGCGGCACTTCGCTGTTGACGAAGGCGCGGCGGTCCAGGTTCTGGTTCGGCGCGTGGGCGGCGGCCACCGCCTCGGCCCTGATCGACGCACGGTCACGCGAGCTTGGCCGCGACGTCAATGGCGCCGCGACAACGTCGCCATAGATGTTGCCGCTGCGGGCCGCGGCATCGGCGCCAGCCAGGACATCGGCCCTGCCGGTCACGGCCGCCAGCGGCTGCACCGGGGCAAAGCCCTGGGCCCGCGCGCCGGAGGCGGCGAGCAACGAAAGGACAGCGGCGGCAATGAGGTTCGAGGTTTTCATTTCAGTTCTTTCCAACGACCCGACCTGGCTGGCGTCGTCGTCGGCGTGCAACCGAAGTGTCGCCCGAACCGGTCGGTAAAAACCCGGGAGAATCGAACCATCGCGTTCTCCAAACGGAAACAATGGGCTCATTCACATGGACAGTCTCGACCTGATCAGAACCTTCCGGGAAGTGGCCTCGCAAGGCAGCTTTTCCCAGGCAGCCAAGAGGCTTGACATGTCGAAGGCCACCGTCAGCAAGTATGTGGCCGAGCTGGAAACCCGCTTCGGCGTGCGCCTTCTCAACCGCTCCACGCGCTCCGTGAGCCTCACCGACGCCGGCCAGTTGCTGCTGGAGCGCAGCACCCCGATGCTCGAGATGATCGAGCTCACCCAGTCCGAGCTGCAGGACCGCGCCAGCCAGCCCGGCGGGCGGCTGCGCATCTCGGCCCCGCACGGCATGGGCAGCGGCGAGTTCCCGAACCTGCTGGCCGACTTCATGCGCTACTACCCCGACGTGACGATCAGCCTGCAGCTGACCAACCGCACCGTCGACCTGGCCGAGGAAGGCATCGACGTCGAGCTGCGCAGCGGCCCCGTGGAAGACGCCAACCTCATCGTGCGCAAGCTGCGCCTCATGAACATGGTGGTGTGCGCCTCGCCGGTCTACTGGAAAAAGCACGGCAAGCCCGAGCATCCGCGCGACCTGGCCACCCACGAGGCGCTGACTTTCTCGCTGCTGGGCCAGCAGCCGGTCTGGCGCTTCGACGACAACGGCACGCCGCTCGACGTGCCGGTGAAAAGCCGCATGGACTGCACCGAGGGCGCGCCGCTGATCCGCGTGGCCATGCACGGCTTCGGCGTGATCTACCTGCCGTCGATCCTGGTGCAGTCGCACCTGGACCACGGCGAACTCGTGCCGGTGCTGCAGGACTATGCGCGCAAGGACATGTGGCTGTCGGCCGCCTACCTGCAGCGGCGCCACAACAGCGCCGCGCTGCGCGCCCTGCTCGACTTCCTGCAGACCCGCGTGGGCCCCGGCAGCACGCCGCGCAAACCGAGCCACGCATGAAAAAACCCGGCAGCGCCGGGTTTTTTCATGGCGCCGCCGGGATCAGCCGACGTGCTTGGCGAAGAACGCCAGCGTGCGCTCGCGCGCCAGCTTGGCCGCGTCGGCGTCGTAGGAGCCGCGCTGGTCGCAGTTGAAGCCGTGGCCCACCGGGTATACGTGCACTTCCACTTCGGGATGCGCCTTCTTGAAACTCTCGATGGTGTCCAGCGGAATCCAGTGGTCCTGGTTGCCGAAGTGCGCCAGCACCGGCACCTTCGGCTCGCGCGCCGTTTCCTCCGGCGAGGTCATGCCGCCGCCGTAGTAGGGCGCAGCCGCCGCCAGGCCCGGCAGCAATGCGGCAGAGCGCCACACCAGCAGGCCGCCCCAGCAGTAACCCACGATGCCGACCTTGCCGGCCTTCGATGCGTAGGCGATCGACGCCTCGATGTCCTGCAGCACGCCGGGCGCGGGCAGCGCCTCGACCGCGGTCTTCAGGCCGAAGCCGTTCTTCATGTCGTCGTCCGAGTAGCCCAGCTCCACGCCGGCCTTCACGCGGTGGAAGGTCGCGGGTGCCACGGCCAGATAGCCCTCGGCTGCATAGCCGTCGGCCACCGAACGGATGTGCGAGTTCACGCCGAAGATTTCCTGCACCACGACCACCGCGCCGCGCGGCTTGCCCGCAGGCTCGGCCACGTAGGCGGGGAAGGTGAAACCGTCCTTGGCGGTGAGATCGATGAATTGACCCATGTCGTCTTGCTCCTTGATGGCGAATCAATGAATGAATGAATGCCGGGGTTGCTGAATTAAGGACGCAGGGCCCGCTCGACGAAGTCGAGCCGGTCCTGCCCCCAGAAGATTTCGCCGTCGATCACATAGCTCGGCGCGCCGAACACCTGGATGTCGATGGCCTCCTGCGTGTAGGCCTCGTAGCGTTCCTGCACCGCCTGGCTCTGCGACTGCTCTGCGCGCTTGGCCGGCAGGCCGCATTCCGCGACCAGCGCGTCGAGCACGTTCGGGTCGCCGATGTTGCGCTCCTGCACCCACACGGCCGCGAACACCGCGGCGCACATGCGCAGCGCCGCCTCGGTGCCGTCGTGCAGGTCGACCGCGATGATGGCGCGTGCCGCGTCGTCACCAGCCACCGGGAAGAACTTGGGCTTGGGGTTCAGCGGCAGGCCGAGGTGGCGCGAAAAGCGCACCAGGTCGACCAGCCGGTAGGCCTGGCGCTGCGGCGCGCGCTTGCCCAGCGGCAGCCCGCCCGACACCGGGAACACGCTGCCCAGGTCGATCGGCCGCACGCGCACCGTGGCGCCGGCGGCCGCGGCAATCGCCGCGAAGCGGGAATGTCCCAGATAGGTCCATGGGCTCTGTGGCGCAAAGTAGTAGTCAACCGTCTTGCCGATGCTCATGCCTGTGTCCCCGATGATGTAATCGAACCGACGGTTTTAACTGACACGCAGTTTCTCTGCAGGAGGTAGGTTTTGGACCAGGTGCTCTTGATCACGGGCGGCGGGCGCGGCATCGGTGCCGCCACCGCCTTGCTCGCCGCGAAGCGCGGCTACGCGGTGGCCGTCAACTACGCCAGCAACTCGCTGGCCGCCGACGAGGTGGTGCGCACCATCCGCACGGGCGGCGGCACCGCCATGGCGGTGCAGGCCGACGTGGGCGACGAGGCGCAGGTGCTCGCCATGTTCGAGAAGATCGACGCGAAGTTCGGCCGCCTCACCGCGCTGGTCAACAACGCCGGCGTGGTCGACGTGCAGGCGCGCGTCGACGAGATGAGCGTGGCCCGGCTGGAGCGCATGTTCCGCATCAACGTGATCGGCAGCTTCGTCTGCGCGCGCGAGGCCGTGCGCCGCATGAGCACGAAGCACGGCGGCACGGGCGGCGCCATCGTCAACATCTCCAGCGGCGCGGCGCGGCTGGGCTCGCCCGGCCAGTACGTGGACTACGCCTCCAGCAAGGCGGCCATCGACACCTTCACCATCGGCCTGGCCAAGGAAGTGGCCGACGAGGGCATCCGGGTGAACGCGGTGCGCCCCGGCCTCATCGACACCGAGATCCATGCCTCCGGCGGCATGCCCGACCGCGCCTTCGAGCTGGCGCCCAGCGTGCCCATGAAGCGCACCGGCACCGCCGACGAGATCGCGGGCGCCATCCTGTGGCTGCTGTCCGCCGAGGCGAGCTACACCACCATGGCCCTGCTCGACGTCACCGGCGGACGGTAGCCCCATGAGCACCTCGATGGACCTCATCAAGCCGCTGGTCACGCTGGTGGCCATCGTCAACCCGCTGGCCATCGTGCCGTTCTTCATCCACTACACGCAGGGCTACAGCGACGCGCAGCGCCGCCACACGGTGCGCATGTCGGCCTTCAGCGCGTTCGTGGTCATTGCGGTGAGCGCGTTGCTCGGGCTGCAGCTGCTGTCGTTCTTCGGAATTTCCATCGCGAGCTTCCAGGTCGGCGGGGGCCTGCTGCTGCTCATGAGCTCGCTGTCGATGCTCAACGCCAAGCCGGCCGAGAGCAAGACCAACGTGGAGGAAATGCGCGCCACCGAGGTCAAGGCCTCGATGGGCGCGTCCATCGCGGTGGTGCCGCTCACCATTCCGCTTCTCACCGGCCCGGCCACCATCTCCACTGTGGTCATCTATGCCGAAAAGACGCAGCACCTGTGGGAGCTGGCCGTGCTGGTGGGTTATGGCGTGGTGGTGGCACTGGCCACGGCGCTGGCCTTCTCGCTTGCGCAACCCATCGCGCGCGTGCTCGGCAAGACGGGCATCAACATCATGACGCGGCTCATGGGCCTGATCCTGGCCGCGCTCGCGGTCGAGGTGATGGCCGATGGGCTCGGCAAGCTGTTTCCGATCCTGACGCGGGCGACCTGAGGTGCGCTGAAGAGCGCTCAGCCCAGCATCTTCTCGATGACCTTCCAGTGCGCGGGCTCCACCGGCGTGATCGACAGCCGGTTGCCCTTGCGCAGCACCACCAACTCGGCCAGCTCGGGCTTGTCGCGCAGCTCGGGCAAGGCCAGCAGGCGCGTCTTGCGCAGCGCCTGCACGTCCACCAGCAGCCAGCGCGGATCGTCGGGCTTCGACTTGGCGTCGTAGTAAGGCGACTTCGCGTCGAACTGCGTCGGGTCGGGCTTCACGCCCGAGGCCACGCGCGCGATGCCGGCGATGCCCGGTTCCGGGCAGCTCGAGTGATAGAACAGCACGCCGTCGCCGACGGCCATGCCGTCGCGCATGAAGTTGCGTGCCTGGTAGTTGCGCACGCCGGTCCACGCCACGGTGGCGCCGGGCGCGGCGAGCGCATCGTCGATCGAGACCTCGTCGGGCTCGGACTTCATCAACCAGTAGTTCGGGGAATGGGTGGGCATGGTCCCGTCATGGTGTCACATAGTCCGACACCACCACCCACTTGCCGTCCTTGATCTGCGACAGCCGCGACTGGTCGTTGCCCAGGCGCTTGGTGGCGGTGTAGGTACTCTTCGGGCTGCCGAACATGTCGGGCTCGAAGGTGATGCTGTCCATCGCCTTGATGAAGCTGTCGGTCGTGAGGTTCGGGCCGGCCTTGGTCGCCGCCTTGATGAACGAATCGACGATCACGTAGCCGTACACCGAGAACACGGTCGGGTCTTCGTTGAACTTGGTCTTGTACTTGTTGGCCCAGAAGCGCAGCGGCTGCGACTGCTCGTCGGTGTAGGGGTTCTGCACCGTCATGGTGGCGTACACGCCGTCCATCGCCTTGCCGCCCAGCTTGTGAATGAGGTCGGTGTAGGCCGCGCTCGAGCCGATGAAGGTCGGGTTGAAGCCCGTCTTGCGCGCCTCGCCCACGGTGCCGATGGTCTCGCGGATGATGGTGCCCAGCACCACGAGGTCGCAGTTGGCGGCCTTCATCTTCGCGACCTGCGAGCTGAAGTCGGTGGCGCCGCGCTTGAACGAGGTCTTCTCGGCCAGCTCCATGCCCGCGGCCTTCAGGCCGGCCTCGGCGCCGCGCTGCACCTCGAGCCCGAACTCGTCGTCCTGGTAGATGGTGCAGACCTTCTTGGCGCCCTTGTCCTTGATCATCTTGGGCAGGGCCAGGCGGATCTGGTCGTAGTAGGTGGCGGCGAACGAGTACTTCAGCCGGTTCAGCGGCTCGTACATTTCGCGCGCCGCGGTGATGGGCATGTAGTTGATGATGTTCTTGTCGAACTGCACCGGCATCGCCGCCATGTTCTGCGCCGTGCCGATGTGGCCGGCCATGATGAAGATCTTTTCCTGGTTCACCAGCTTCTGCGCCGCCAGCACCGCCTTCTTCGGGTCGTAGCCCGAGTCCTCGACGAACAGCTTGAGCTTGCGCCCGTTCACGTTGCCCTGCTCGTTGAGTTCGTCCACGCGCAGCTGCATGCCGTTGCGCGCCTGCTTGCCGAAGCCCGCCAGCGGACCCGACAGGTCCTGGATGGTGCCGATGCGGATCTCGTCCTTGCTCACGCCCTGCTGCTGCGCAAACGCGTGCGTCGCGACCAGGCCCCCCACGGCCAGCGTCGTCAGTGTCTTGAGCTTCATGCGGTTGTCTCCTCGGGTTGACGAAAAAAACAGTCCGGCGATGTCACCGGTACATGGCGTCGATGCGCTCGGCGTACTTGGTCTGCACCAGCTTGCGCTTGAGCTTCATCGTGGGCGTGAGCTCCTCGTCCTCGGCGCTGAGCTGCGTCTCGAGCAGAAAGAACTTCTTGATCTGCTCGACGCGAGCGAACCTGGCGTTGACGCGGTCGATCTCGCCCTGAATCAGGTCCTGCACTTCCCGCGTGCGTGTCAGGCTCTCGTAGTTGCTGAACGGCACGTCGTTGTCCTGCGCGAACTTCTCGACGTTCTCCTGGTCGATCATGACGATCACCGTGAGGTAGGGCTTCTTGTCGCCGATGACCACGGCATCGGTGATGTAGAGGCTGAACTTGAGCTCGTTCTCCAGCTCGCTGGGCGTCACGTTCTTCCCCCCCGCCGTGATGATGATGTCTTTCATCCGGTCGGTGATGCGGAAATACCCGTCCTCGTCCATCACGCCCACGTCGCCGGTGTGCAGCCAGCCGTCGGCGTCGATGGTCTCGGCGGTCTTGTCGGGCAGGTTGAGGTAGCCCATGAAGACATTGGGGCCGCGCACCAGGATCTCGCCGGTGGCGGGGTCGATGCGCACCTCGTTGTAGCCCGTGGCCGGACCGATGGAGCCGGGCTTGATGCGGCTGGCCGGCACCGCGGTCGAGGCGCCGCACGACTCGGTCATGCCCCACACCTCCAGCATGGGCACGCCCAGGGCCAGGTACCACTTCACGAGCTCGGGCGAAATCGGCGCTGCACCGGTCACCAGGAAGCGCGCGCGGTGAATGCCGATGAGCTTGCGCGCGTTGTCCAGCGCCAGCACCCGCGCCAGCCTGAACTTCCACTTGAGCGCGGCGCCCACGGGCTCGCCCGCCAGCACGCGCGCGGCAATCGCCTCGCCCACGCCGATGCTCCACCGGTAGGCGGCCTGCTGCAGCGGGCCGGCTTCCTTCAGCGCGATCATCACGCCCGAATAGAACTTCTCCCACACGCGCGGCACGGCGGTGAACACGGTGGGCGCGATCTCGCGCACGTTCTCCGGCACCGTCTCGGGGTTCTCGACGAAGTTGAGGATGGAGCCGGTGTACATCGCGAAATACTCGCCGCCCATGCGCTCGGCGATGTGGCACAGCGGCAGGAAGCACATGCGCTCGTCGGTCTCGTCCTGCGCGATGAGCGTGTTGTAGCCGCGCGCGGTGTACACCAGCCCGGCGTGGCTGTGCATCGCGCCCTTGGGCTTGCCGGTGGTGCCCGAGGTGTAGACCAGGATGGCCAGGTCCTCGGGCCGGCAAGCCGCCACGGTGCGCTCCACGCACTGCGGGTCGGCGGCCAGGCGCGCGCGGCCGAGGGCGCGCAGCGCGTCCAGGCTCATCACGGCCGCATCGTCGAGCTCGCGCAGGCCCTCCATGTCGAACACCACGATGCGGCGCAGGCCCGGCAGGCCGGCGCGCACCTCGAGCGCCTTGTCGAGCTGCTCGTCGTCTTCCACGAAGAGCACGGTGGTGCGCGAGTCTTCGCAGAGGTAGTGCACCTGCGAGGCCGCGTCGGTCGGATAGATGCCGTTGGACACGCCGCCGCAGCTGAGCACGGCCAGGTCGGCGAGCACCCATTCGATGACGGTGTTCGACAGGATGGAAGCGCACTCGCCGGGCACGAAGCCGATGGCCTGCAGGCCGGCCGCGATCTCGCGCACGGCGTCGGCCGTCTGGTGCCAGCTCCAGGTGCGCCAGATGCCCAGCTCTTTCTGCCGCATCCAGACGGTGTCGCCGCGCTGCTTCACCGCGTTCCAGAACATGGCGGAGAGGGTGTCGCCGGGCACGACGACGTCGAGCCGGGGGGCGAAGGTGTCGAGGTCCCAGAGTCCTTGCATGGCGGCTATCTCCAGGTCTTCTTCTTTTTCCAGCGCCGCTCGCCGCGCACGCCGTCGTCCTTCACGCCGAGGTAGAACTCCTTGATGTCGTCCTTCTCCCTCAGGCGTTCGCAGGTGTCTTCCATCACGATGCGGCCGTTCTCCAGCACATAGCCGTGGTCGGCTGCGTTGAGCGCCATGTTGGCGTTCTGCTCGACCAGCAGGATGGTGGTGCCGCGCTCGCGGTTGATGCGCACGACGATCTCGAAGATTTCCTTCGTCAGCTTGGGGCTCAGGCCGAGGCTCGGTTCGTCGAGCAGGATCAGGTGCGGCGCGGCCATGATGGCGCGCGAGATGGCGAGCATCTGCTGCTGGCCGCCCGACAGCAGCCCCGCGTCCTGCGTGGCCCGTTCGCGAAGAATGGGAAAGTAGGTGTAGACCGTCTCCATGTCCCGCGCCACGCCGTCGCGGTCCTTGCGGGTGTAGGCGCCCATCAGCAGGTTGTCTTTCACCGACAGCAGCGGAAACACCTCGCGGCCTTCGGGCACGTGGCTCAGGCCCTGCTGCACGATGTACGCCGGGTCCTTGGCGGTGATGTCGTTGCCCTGGAATTCGATGCTGCCTTTGCGGGGGTCGATGATTCCGGAGATGGTCTTGAGGATGGTTGTCTTGCCTGCGCCGTTCGAGCCCAGGACCGTGGCGATCTCGCCTTGCCTCACCTTCAGGCTCACGCCCCGGATGGCTTTGATCGGGCCGTAGGCGCTCTCCACGTTCAGGAGTTGGAGGACTGCATCGCTCATTTCGCGGCTCCCTCGGTCGGGGAGCGGCGTTGGGGCACATGTCCCTTGCGGGCCGTTRMGKCACCGSCGAGCAGCGCAGCGAC
>NNBU01000940.1_pt1 | contig 17306 bp, 18 predicted proteins | sample 1173781 | NCBI WGS metagenome assembly NNBU01 (sample SAMN07173937, study PRJNA388173) | plant metagenome | biome: Plant school; feature: Soil; material: Symbiotic tissue of Blasia pusilla L.; isolation source: symbiotic tissue sample KVJ2 | host: Blasia pusilla | place: Norway: Troms, Kvaloya...
GCCTGCGGGTGATCGCCGGGCCGGTGGCCTGGCGCTTGGCGCGCGCCGTCGAGCGCGGAAGCCAGAGCTTCGGGCGAATCCGTTGCAGCCGAGATCACCTGCAGCGGCACACCCGCTTCGCGCGCCGCGGCCTGCAGCCGCACCACGCGCGCCGGAGACACCAGCGAAGTGCTCAACACCACGACCCGCGAAGAAACCTGTTGGGCCTGGGCCGGCACCAGGAACCCCAGTCCAGCCAGAAGCAACCAGAAGAAGAACCGCGTCGTCACTTCCCGCCCTGCGCCGGCACCGCACCCGAAGGCACTGCATCCGCCGGCACATAGACCATCGTGCCGTCCTTCAGCCGCCAGGCGGTGCCGGCCTTCTCGCCGTCGCCCTGCCCCGTCGCGCCGCTGGCCTTGAAGCGCGTGATCTTCTGCCCCTCGCGCGTGATGATCTCCATGTTCGGCTGGCCTTCGTTGCGGATGACCGTCACCTTGTCCTGCGCGAAGGGGTTCATCGGGTTGTTGATGACCGCGATCATCAGCATGCCGATGACCACCATGAACACGTCGATCAGGTTGATGGTGGAGAGCACGGGGTCGTCGTCGTCGCTGTCCAGGCTGCTCAATATCGAGAACTGCCGACGGGTCATGACAACCGGTCTCGCGCGTCCAGCACCGTCACCAGTTCGCGCATGAGCCAGCGCCTGCGCACGGTGTAGACCACGAAGGTGATCGAAGCCGACGCCAGCGCCACGATCACGGCGGCGAACGCGGGCGCCAGGCTCTGCGCCACGCCCTGCGATTCGCCCGAGGCCACGGCCACCAGCGCCGGGCCCATCGGGATCATGGTGGCGATCAGCCCCAGCATGGGCGCCACGCGGCTGCACAGGCGCACGCCTTCGAGCTGCTTGAGCACCACCAGCTCCATCTGCTCCTGGCTGGCATCGGCATGGTGCCGCAGTGCCAGCACGCGCGACGGGTCGCGGCGGCGCTGCAGGTACTCGATGCCGAAAGCGCCCAGGCAGTACACGGCGTACACGAAGGACAGCAGCACGCCCAGCGTCACGGGCCAGAGGAACAGGCGCGCGAGTTCGAAGAGAACGGTGTCGAAGGCAAGCATCAGGCGGGTTCCCCGAGAGAACGATCGAACAGGTCCGAAGGCCGGCCCCAGCCTTCGTCGAACACCAGCGACGCGAGCGGCGCGCGCCGGGCCCAGCGCTCGCGCTGCAGCATGGGTTCGTCGTAGAAGTGATGCACCGGCCCCAGGCACAGCAAGGCGATGGGCTCCGCCCCTTCGGGCAGGCCGAGCAGCACCGACACCTCGGCCGGGTCGAACAGCGACACCCAGCCCATGCCCAGGCCTTCGGCACGCGCCGCGAGCCACAGGTTCTGGATGGCGCACGAGGTGGAGGCCAAGTCCATCTGCGGCAGCGTGCGGCGGCCGAACACATGCTTCTCGCGCCCGTCGGCCAGCGTCACCGCCAGCAGCTCGGCCGCGTCGAGCAGGCCCTGCACCTTGAGGCACATGAATTCGTCTTCGCGTTCGCCCAGCGCCCGGGCCGTGAGCACGCGCTCGTGTTCGACCACGCGGTGCAGCTGCTGGCGCAGCGCCGGCCCGCGAATGCGAATGAAGCGCCACGGCTGCATGAAGCCGACGCTGGGCGCGTGGTGCGCCGCGTCGAGCAGCCGCCGCAGCACCTCGGGCGCGACCTGCCCGCCCGCGAAGTGGCGCATGTCGCGCCGCTCGTGGATCGCGCGGTAGACCGCCGCCGCCTCGTTCGCCTCGAACGCGTGCGCCATGCTGTTCAGTCTTCGATGCCGCGTTGCGCCGGAATGCCGGCCTTGAAGGCGTGCTTGACCAGGGTCATCTCGGTGACGGTGTCGGCCAGCTCGATGAGCTCGGGCGGGCAGCGACGGCCGGTGAGCACCACGTGCACATGCTTGGGCCGTGTGCGCAATGTTTCGAGCACGCCTTCGAGCGGCAGCCAGCCGTAGATCAACGGGTAGGTGATCTCGTCGAGCACGACCAGGAAGAACTCGCCCGACAGAATCGCCGCCTTGGCCTTCTCCCAGCCGTCGCGCGCCAGCTGGCCGGAGCGCTCGAGGTCCTGGCTCTTCCAGCTGAAGCCGTCGCCCAGCCCTTCGATGGGAATGCCGATCTGCTCGAACATGCGGTGTTCGCCGAAACGCGCACTCGGCACCTTCATGAACTGGTAGATCTTCACGGGCTTGCCACGGCCGTGGGCGCGCAGGGCGAGACCGAAGGCGGCGGTGCTCTTTCCCTTGCCGTCGCCGGTGTTGACGATGACGATGCCTCGGCGCTCGCCCTCGGGCTTCTCGTAAGGCTTCTCGCTGGGGGGTGATTCGATCTGCATGATTCTTCGGTTCGTATGTTGGTTACTGCGGCAACGCAATCCACTGGTCCGCCACGCGATGCACACGAATGCGCTGGTCGAACACCTGCTCGAGCGCAGTGTGGGTCACAGGGTCGCTGCAGCCGCCGTGGTGAACCACGCGGCCCTGGTTCATCACGACCAGTTCGTCGGCGGCCAGCGCCATCGGCAGTTCGTGCAGCACGCTGACCACCGTCTTGCCCTGGGCCACGAGCGCTCGCGCGGTCTGCATCCAGTCGGCCTGGTGCGGCGGATCGAGGTTGGCGAGCGGCTCGTCCATCAGCAGCAGGTCGGCCTCGACCGCGAGTGCGCGCGCCAGCAGCACACGCTGGCGCTCGCCGCCCGAGAGCTGGCCCAGCGGGCGGTCGCGCCACTCCCAGGCCTGGGTGCTGCGCAAGGCGCGCTCCACGGCCTCGCGGTCGGCCGTGCTGGGGGCGGCCAGCCAGCGCTGGTGCGGAAGGCGCCCGAGCATGGCGATGTCGTAGACCATCAGGTCGTCGGCACTGCCCTCGCCCGTGCCGCTCTGGCCCAGCCAGGACAGGCGCTGGGCACGGATGCGCGCGGGCACCTTGCCCAGCACGTCGCCGAAGAGCCGCACCTCGCCACGGTGCGCGAGCAGGCCCGCCATCGCCTTGAGCAGCGTCGACTTGCCCGCGCCGTTCGGCCCGACGATGCTGGTCCAGCGGGCGGCCGACAGCTGCAGGTCGATGTCGTGCAGCACCTCGGTCGCGCCCAGCGTGGCGCTCACGCGGCGCGCTTCGAGGGCGGGTGTGTCGTGGGGGCTCATGCGACGCCGCTCCGCGCGCTGCGCCGGTGCATCAGCCACAGCAGGTAGCTGCCGCCCAGCACGGCCGTGAGCACGCCCACCGGCAGTTCCTGCGGCGCAATCAGCCAGCGCGCCAGCAGGTCGGCCGCCATCAGCAGCAGCCCGCCCATCAGCGCCGACAGCACGATCAGCCGCGCATGCGTGGTCTTGACGACCGAGCGCACGAGGTGCGGCGCGGCCAGGCCGACGAAGGCGATCAGGCCGGTCTGCGCAACGGCCGCGCCGGTGGCGAGTGCCAGCACCACGACCAGCGCCGCGCGCATGCCGCCCAGCGGCAGGCCCAGGCTGCGCGCGGTGGCCTCGCCCAGCGCCAGCCCGTCGAGCACCGGCGCCAGCGCCCATGCCAGCAGCAGGCAGACCGCGCCGACCATGGCCATCACCGCGCAGGCGCTCCAGCCGACCAGGCCGGTGCTGCCGAGCACGAAGCCCTGGATGGCCTGCAGGATGTCCGCCGAGGCGATGGTGATCAGGTCTTTCGCGGCGCCCAGCACCACGCCGACGATCACGCCGGCCAGCAGCAGGCGCAGCGTCTGCTGCACGCCGCGCGCCAGCATCAGCGTGAGCATCACCGCCAGCACCGCGCCGACGAAGGCCGCGCCCGTGAGGCCGAGCCGCATCACCCACTGCGCGCTGGCGGCCGAGCCGCCGAACATCAGCAGCGCCACGGCCACGCCGAGCGAGGCGCCCGAGGCGCTGCCCAGCAGGTATGGGTCGGCCAGCGGGTTGCGGAACAGCCCCTGCGCCACCGCGCCCGCCAGCCCCAGCAGCGCGCCGGCCAGCCATGCGCCCAGCGTGCGCGGCAGCCGGATGTCCCACACGATCTGCAGCGCCACCGGATCGTGCCGCGCCGACAGCAGGCTTTCGAAGCCGGTGCTGCCGATGCCCAGGCCCAGCAGCATCAGTGCCGCGCCCAGCACCAGCAGGCCCGCGCCGAGCAGCAAGACCCGGCGCAGGTGGGCCGTGTGCCTGAGCGCGGCGCTCACCGCTTGCCCCTGTCGCCTTGCGTGGAGATGCACTGCGCCATCAGGCGCGCGGCCTCGTCCATGCGCGGGCCGGGGCGCACCAGCACGTCGGACTGCTCGGCGCTGAAGCGGCAGATGCGGCCTTCGCGCACCGCGCGGATGCCGGCCCAGCCGGGGCGCTGCTCCAGCCCCTGCGCGCTGCGCACGCTGACCATGATGAGGTCGGGGTTGGCGCGCACCACGTATTCGGGGTTGAGCTTGGGAAAGGGCCCCAGCGACGCCGGCACGATGTTCTTCACGCCCAGCCGCGCGAGCGTCTCGCCGATGAAGGACGACTCGCCCGCCGCATACGGCGCGCTGTTCACTTCGAAGTACACGCGCAGTCCCTTCGCACTCGCGGGCAGCGACTGCGCGGCGGCCGACACGCTGGCGTCGATCACGCGCCAGACCTTCGGCGCGTCGTGCGTGCCGAGCACCTGGTCGAGCTTGTCGAGCACGCGCCGCACGTCGGCATGGTTCTTGGGTTCGAGCACCAGCACCTTCACGCCCAGCGCTTCGAGCCGCTGCGTCACCCGCGACGACTTGGCGAGCAGCACCGCGTCGGGCTTGAGCGCGACGATGGCTTCCACGTTGGGGTCGAGCCCGCCGCCGACCTGCGGCAGCGCCTTCACCTGTTCGGGCGAATTGGAGTAGCGGTCGATGCCCACCAGCCGGTTGCAGGCGCCCAGGGCACAAACGGATTCGGTGAGCGAGGGCAGCAGCGTGACGATGCGTTGCGGCGGCTGCGGCAGGCTGACGGTGACGCCGCGCTCGTCGACCACGTCGAAGGCATGCGCGGTCCACGCAAAGAGCATCAGGCCGAGGGCGGCCAGTGACATGCGCAAAGCCTTCATGCGGCGGGCGCCTTCAGCGTCAACGGCAGGCCGGCCGCCATCAGGGTCACGCGGTCGCAGGCGGCGGCCACGTCCTGGTTCAGGCGGCCGAGCGCATCGACGAAGGCGCGCGTCTCGCGGCCCATGGGAATCACGCCCAGGCCGATTTCGTTGCCGACCAGCACCACCGGGCCGTTCGCCTCGCGCAGCGCCACCAGCAGCATGGCGATGTGCGTGGCCGGCGTGCGCGTGGCGGGCCGCGCATCTTCGCGGGGCATGGGCATCGTCAGGTTGGTGAGCCACAGCGTGAGGCAGTCGACGAGCACCAGCGTCTCGGGCGTGCTCTGCGTGACCACGGCGCGCGCGAGCTCGATCGGCTCCTCGATGGTGCGCATGCCGGGCACGCGCTCGGCGCGGTCGGCCTGGTGGCGCACGATGCGCTCGAGCATCTCGTCGTCATAGGCCTGGGCGGTCGCGATCATCACGGCGCGGTGCCGGGGCGCGGCGGCCAGCCAGTCGATGGCGCGCTGCTCGCCGCGGCGCGACTTGCCGCTTTTTTGCCCGCCGAGGATGAATTCGTGCACGGCGGTCTTCGGCTTATTCGGCAGGGGCATGGCTCTCCAATGCGATGGGCGTGGCGCCGAACAGGCGCGCGGTGGCTTGCGGGCTGGAAGCGAACCACGCATGGAAGTAGCTCGCGCGCACCGGGCCGTGCACGTACAGCGCCTCGCCGCCGCGCGCGCCCACGGGCTGGGTCACGGCGGGCCGGGCGGTATGGGCAACGGGCGCAAGGGGCGTGTCGCACAGCGAATAGTGGAAGGTATGGCCGCGCAGGGTGTGGTCGCCGAGCACGAGCTGCTGCGGGCCCAGGCCGGCCAGTCGCTTCTGCATCGCGACCTTGCCGGGCAGCAGGCCCCACATGCGGTGCACCTGCGCACCGTGTTCTGCGCTGTCTTGCGTGGCGAGCTCGTCGAACAGCACCATCATGCCTCCGCACTCGGCCCACACCGGTTTGCCGGCTGCGGCATGCGCGGCGAGCGACTCGCGTGTCGCGGCGCAGGCAGCGAGCGCTTCGGCATGCAGCTCCGGGTAGCCGCCGGGCAGCCAGACGGCATCGCAGGCCGGCAAGGCATCGCCCGCCAGCGGCGAGAAAAAGGACAGCCGCGCACCCAGCGCCGTGAGCACGTCGAGGTTCGAGGGGTAGATGAACGAGAAGGCCGCATCGCGCGCAATGGCGACGGTGCGGCCGGCCAGCAAGGGCGGCACCGGCTGATCGGGTGCCGGGGCTTCGAAGCTCACCTGCGGCAGCTGAGACGTCTGCATTTGCCCCAACGGCGTGGCGGCGAGCACATCGGCGACCGCATCGAGCCGCGCCATCGCGTCGCCCAGTTCGCTGGCCAGCACCAGCCCCAGATGCCGCTCAGGCAGCGTGAAGCCCGCGTCGCGCGGCAAGGCGCCCATCCATTGCGAAGGCTCGCGCAGCGCGTCTTTCAGCATGCCGGCATGCCGCTCGCTGGCGACCCGGTTGGCCAGCACGCCGGCCCATGGCAGGCCGGGGCGGAAGTTCTGCAGGCCGTAGGCCAGCGCCCCGAAGGTGCCGGCCATGGCGTGCGCGTCGATCACTGCCAGCACCGGCAGGCCGAAGCGCTCGGCCAGGTCGGCGGCGCTGGGCGTGCCGTCGAACAGGCCCATCACGCCTTCGACGATCACCAGGTCGCACTCGGCTGCCGCATCGCGCAGGCGCGCGCGGCAGTCGGCCTCGCCGGTCATCCACAGGTCCAGCGAGTGCACCGGCGCCCCGGTGGCCAGCGACAGCCAGAGCGGGTCCAGAAAGTCGGGCCCGCACTTGAAGGCGCGCACGCGCCGGCCCTGGCGCGCATGCAGCCGCGCGAGCGCGGCGGCGACGGTGGTCTTGCCCTGCCCGGAGGCAGGCGCGGCCACCAGCACCGCGGCGCAGGTGGCGCGCGGGGCCGGCACGGCACCCGGGGTGCCGGTGGGCAGGGATGAGGGGTTTACTGAGGCGTCCACTTGAGGCCGACGTATGCGGTGCGGCCTGCATTGGCATACACCCGCGCGAACTGGTAGTCCTTGTTGCCCACATTGTCGACGCGCGCCACCAGGTTCAGGTCACGCGTGATCCGGGTGCTGGCCGACAGGTTCAGCACGGTGTAGCCGCCGAGCTTGACGGTGTTGGCCGCGTCGTCGTAGCGCTTGCTCGAAGTCTGCACCTCGGCGCCCAGCGTCCAGCCGGCCACGCGCCAGTCGGCGCCCAGCACGGCGTGGCGCTGCGCACGGCGAGCCAGCAGGTGGTCGGTGGCGAGGTCGCGCGGGTCCTGGTAGTCGAGCGAGGCGCGCAGGGTCACGTCGCCGAAACGCTGGCTGCCCGACAGCGTCACGCCCTGGTAGCGGGCGCGCGCGGTGCTGGCGTAGCAACCGAAGGACGAGGCGCAGCCCTTGGCCGTGCCGTCGAACACGATCAGGTTCTGCACGCGGTTGTTGTAGACCACGATGCCCGCCTGGGTGCCGCCTTCGGCGTACTGCAGGCCCAGCTCGACGTTGCGGCTGGACTCGGGCTTGAGCGTGGCCAGGCCGTACTCGCTGAAGCGCTGGTACAGCGTGGGCGCGCGGAACGCGGTGCCGGCCGAGGCCGTGAAGCGCAACGCCGGCGTGATGGCAAAGCCGTATGCCGCGCTGCCGGTGGTCTTGCCGCCGAACTCGCTGTCCTTGTCGTGGCGCACGTGCAGCTGCAGCGAATGCGGGCCTTGCACGAAACCGTAGCCCAGCGAAATGGCGTCCTGCGCGCGGTCGCGCGACAGCAGCCTGGACGAGGTGGTGGGCGCGTTTTCGAGCGCGTCTTCGCGGCGTTCGAAGGTGGCGCTCAGCAGGTGCGGGCCGAAGCGGAACTCGTTCTGGAACAGGTAGCCGCGCAGCTTGGTTTCGGTGCGGTAGAACGACGGCTGCGTCTTGTAGACGGTTTGCGAGTCGGTCACCTGCACGCGGGTGCTGTAGACGTCGTTCCACTTGGCCGACCAGGTCAGCCCGGCGGTGCGCAGCGTGTTGTTGGACTGGTCGTTGGCGAACGTGATCGGCAGCTTGGTCTTGTAGGCCACCGTGGCGTCGTAGCCAGCGGTGATGTCGCTGCTGAGCAGCGTGGCGTCCAGGCGCTGGTCGGGCGTGATCTGCAGGCCCAGCTTCACGTTGCCCGAGGTGCTGCTGTAGCCGTCGCGGTCGGGGCTGGTGAAGCCGTCCTTGCTGGGGGTGCGCTTGTCGACCGGCTGCACGTTGAAGCCCTTGCTTTCCTCGTGCTCCACGCCGAACGCGTAGTCGAGCAGGCCCGACTTGCCGCTCACGCCGCCTTCGATCTTGCGCAGCCCCTTGCTGCCGAAGCCGATGCCCGCGTAGGGCCGCACGCCCTCTTCGCCGCGCCGGGTGAAGAGCTGGATCACGCCGCCCACGGCGTCCGAACCGTACACCGCGGCGGCCGGGCCGCGCAGCACTTCGATGCGGTCGATCTGCGACAGCGGAATGCCTTCCCAGCCGGCGCCGCCGGTGGATTGCGAGTCGATGCGCACGCCGTCGAGGTACACGGCCGTGAAGCGCGTTTCGGCGCCGCGGATGAACAGGCTGGTGGTGTTGCCCACGCCGCCGTTGCGCGAGATCTCGATGCCGGGCAGGCGCGCGAGCACGTCGGCCACGCCGGTCGCGCCGCTGCGCTCGATGGCCTGGCGGTCGACGATGGACACGTCGCCCACCAGTTCGGACAGCGCCTGCGGCGTGCGGTTGGCCGTGACCACCGTTTCGCTCAGGGCCGGGGCTTCCTGGGCATGGGCGAGGCCGCCGAAGGCGGACGCCAGCGCCACGCCCAAAGGCAGTTGCAGGCAGGCGAAACGCAGGCGGCGCACAGGCGCGCGGCCGCTGGAAAAGCAAACGTGGGAAATCATTGAATGGACCGAACGAACGTCTATGCCCCTCGCCGGCCTCCCCGCCGGCGCCATGGGCGCCATGGCTGCCCCTGCGTGGATCGTTCACGCATGCGGCAGCCGCCTTGTTGGCCGGTATCCGGGCTGGCAGAACAACCCCCACCGCCTTCCCAGGCACCTGTTTCAGGGCGCCCAGTGGCTTGGATGGAAAGGGGTTGGCGCCTTGCGGCGCCGTCTGCTTGACCGTTGCGGGGGCAGCGCAGGCGGCTTCGGCCTTGGACCGACCTGCGTGAGGTCGGGGGGCTTCCACTCCTGCTTCCCGTTGAACCGCGGCATGTGAACCAGGCCGCAAGCACCAACGGGCGGCATTTTAGGCCCTGCGGGCTCTTCCTTAAGTCGAAAGTTGCGCCCACCGCTAACATCGGTCGCCATATGCGGCCCGCCTCGGTATTCCTGAATCTTCGTTCTGCGCTGCAGCGCCTGTTTGGTGTTTCCGCCTGGCAATCGATGCTGCTGTGGGCCATCGTGGCCGGGCTGCTCGGCACGCTGGCGACCGAACTCTTCCGCGCGGCGCTCTATCACTTCGAACACCTGGTGCTCGGCCCCGGCGACGGGCTGGTGGCCATGGCGAAAGGCCTGCCGTGGTGGGCGCGCGTCGCCTGCCCCACGCTCGGCGGGCTGGTGGCGGGGTTGCTGCTGGTGTGGGCCAAACGCATCGCTTCGCGCAGCGCCACCTCCGACTACATGGAAGCCATCGTGCTGGGCGACGGTCGCATTCCGGTGGCGCAGACGCTGGTGCGCAGCGCGTCGTCGCTGGTCAGCATCGGCAGCGGCGGCTCCATCGGGCGCGAAGGCTCGATGGTGCAGCTCGCGGCGCTGTCGGCGTCGCTGCTGGGGCGGGTGTTCCGCTTTCCGGTCGAGCGGCTGCGGCTGCTGGTGGCTTGCGGGGCAGCGGCAGGCCTGACCGCCGCCTACAACGCGCCCATCGCGGGCGCTTTCTTCGTGGCCGAGATCGTGCTGGGCTCCATCGCGATGGAAAGCGTGGGGCCGATCATCATCGCCTCGGTGGTCGCCAACGTCGCCATGCGGGCACTGCCCGGCTACCAGCCGCCTTACCGGATGCCGGCGTTCCCGGAGATCCACGGCACCGAGGTCGTGCTGTTCTGCGTGCTCGGCGTGCTGCTGGGCTGCGCGGCCATCGGCTTCCTGCGCGCGCTGCAGGGCAGCCGGGCGCTGTTCTCGCGGCTGCCGCTGGCGCTGCCCTGGCGGCTGGCGCTGGGCGGCCTGCTGATGGGCGCGATTTCGGTGCCGGTGCCCGAGGTGTGGGGCAACGGCTACAGCGTGGTCAACGCGGTGCTGCACACGCCGTGGCCGTGGACCTTCGTTGCCATCGTGCTGCTCGCCAAGGCGGCCGCCACGCTGGCCACCGCGGGCTCGGGCGCGGTGGGCGGCGTGTTCACGCCGGCGCTGTTCTTCGGCTGCATGGTCGGTGCGCTGTTCGGCCAGGGGGTGCAGGCGCTGTGGCCGGCGGCCACGTCGGCGCCCTTCGCCTACGCCATCGTCGGCATGGGTGCGTTCCTGGCGGGCGCCACGCAGGCGCCGCTGATGGCGATCCTGATGATCTTCGAGATGACGCTGAGCTACCAGGTCATGCTGCCGCTCATGGCCGCCAGCGTCATCGCGTATTTCGTGGCGCGCTCGGCCAATGCGGGCTCCATGTACGAGATCACGCTGCGGCGCAACGAACAGCGCGACACGCAGTTGCGCTTGCGCGGGCTGCACATGCGCGACCTGGTGCAGCCGGCCGAAACGGTGGTGGGCCCCGGCGCCGACCGCGAGGCGATGAGCAGGATCTTCCTGCAGCACCCGGTGAAGTACCTGTACGTGGTCGATGCGGACAACCGCTACCTCGGCGTGGTGCCGCTCGCGGCGCTGGGCACTGCGCCCACCGAGACGACCGCGGGCGCCCTGCTGTCGCAAGCCATCCAGCCGATCACCGCCGACACCGGGCTGGGCGAGGCGCTGCAGCGCTTTCTCGACCACCTGGGCGAACGGCTGCCGGTGATCGAAAGCACCGCCAACCCGGTGCTGCTGGGCGTGGCCGCCAAGAGCGCGTTGCTGGCCACCTATGTGCGCCTGAGCGAGCCATGAAAGGTTTGATCGGCGGGCTGCGAAGCCGCAGAATCGCGACCACGCCGGGCACCGCGCCCAGCCTCGGCAGGACCGCTTTCCCGGGAAACTACAATCGCCAACCATGCCCGCTTCCAGCCCCATCGACCAGATCGCCGAGCGCGTCGAACGCCTGCTTGTGCGTCACGAAGAGGTGCAGCGCACCAATGCGCTGTTGCAGGAACAGGTCGATGCGCTCACGCGCGAACGCGATGCCCTGAAGTCTCGGCTGGCCGCGGCCCGCACACGACTGGATGCCCTGCTCGAGCGGTTGCCGGCTGAACCACCTTCCCAAGACTCCCCCGCATGAAGCAGATTGAAGTACAGATCATGGGCCAGAGCTATTTGCTCGGCTGTCCCGATGGCGGCGAAGCGCAGTTGCGCGAAGCCGTCGAACGCGTGGACGCGGCCATGTGCAAGATCCGCGATGCAGGAAAAGTCAAGGCCCGCGACCGCATCGCGGTGCTGGCCTCGCTGAACCTCGCGTTCGATCTGGCCGCGCAGCAGCAACCCGCAGCGCCCGCTCCCGCCGCCGCAACGTCCGACGACGCGCCGGCCAGCGGCGAAGCCGACCCCAAGTCCGCGCAGCTCATTCAAAGACTCGATCAAGCCCTGGCCGGCGATGGACATTTGCTCTGAATGAGCGCCGCGGACGCAGACGGGGCGTAAAATCCACCTTGTCTGCAGACGTGTCGGGCTTAATATTTCCTTGTTCCAATGCTCTCCGGAGCCGGGCTTGGTACATCGCTTGACGGGTGTGATCATCTCGCGTCAGATGAACCCGAAGTCTTGCTGCCCTCGCCCACCTGAACCCTGGTTCAGGATGCGGGTCCGGCACACCATCTGCAGACACCTTTTCCCGCCGCGGCCCCCTGCACCAGTTGCACGGGGCCGCTGCTTTTTGCCGCAGCACCTTCCTTCCTGACTTCCCCGTGAACCTCGCCGCCCTGCTCGACCCCCTGCTCATCGCCGAACTCGCCGCACTCGGCCTGGGCACCGGTTTCCTCGCGGGCCTGCTGGGCATCGGCGGCGGCATGCTGATGGTGCCGTTCATCACGATCATCATGGGCCAGCGCGGCGTGCCGGCCGACTTGGCGGTGAAGATGGCCATCGCCACCTCGATGGCCACGATCATCTTCACCTCGGTGTCGAGCGTGCGCGCGCACCACAAGCGCGGCGCGGTGCGCTGGGACATCGTGAAGCGGCTGTCGCCCGGCATCGTCATCGGCAGCCTCGCGGGCAGCCTGGGCGTGTTCGCGCTGCTCAAGGGCACGGCGCTGGCCATCTTCTTCGCGCTGTTCGTGGGCTTCTCGGCCACGCAGATGTTCCTCGACAAGAAGCCCAAGCCGACGCGGCAGATGCCGGGCACGGGCGGCCAGTTGGCGGCCGGCGGCGTCATCGGCTTCATCTCGGGCCTGGTGGGCGCAGGCGGCGGCTTCATCAGCGTGCCGTTCATGACCTGGTGCAACGTGGCCATCCACAACGCGGTGGCGACCAGCGCGGCGCTGGGCTTTCCGATCGCGGTGGCCAACGTGCTGGGCTACGTCATCGCGGGCCATTCGGTCGAGGGCTTGCCGGCCGGCTCATTCGGCTACATCTGGCTGCCGGCGCTGGCGGTGATTGCCGCGTGCAGCGTGTTCACCGCGCCGCTGGGCGCCAAGGCGGCGCACAGCCTGCCAGTGAAGAAGCTCAAGCGCGTGTTCGCGACCATCCTGTACCTGCTGGCGGCGTACATGCTCTGGAAGGGCCTGCACGGTTGATGCGGGCCTGAACCCGCAAGCCCGGAAGCGGCCTCCAAGGCCCTTCGGCAGAAGGTGCGACTCGTTGCGGCGCCACAGGGCGCGCCGTATAAGGAACGCATGAAAATCCTCATCGCCGTCGACGGCAGCACCTTCACGCAGAAGGCCCTGGCCTACCTCTTCAACAACCGCGCCATGTTCGTGGACGGTCACGAGCTCGTGGTGGTGCACGTGTGCACCGGCATCTCGGGCAACGTCACGCGCCACCTGAGCAAGGACCTGGTCACCGGCTACTACGCCGAGGAAAGCGCCAAGGTGCTCGACCCGGTGAAGGCGCTGTTCGCCGAGAAGGGCGTGGGCAACTACACCGTCGATTCGCGCCACGGCCATGTGGCGGAAGAAATCCTGAAGTCGGCCACCGCGGCGCAGGCCGGCCTGATCGTGCTGGGCACGCACGGCCACGGCCTGCTCGGCCGCGCGTTGATGGGCTCGGTGGCGACCAAGGTGATCTCGGAGACGGACAGGCCGGTGCTGCTGGTCCAGTAGCAGGCGCAGCCGGCTTGCACCCGGCCATTGCAACCGGCTATTGCACCCGCTGCTGCCGCCATTCGCGCGGCGAGCAGCCGAAGCGCTCGCGGAATGCGCGGCTGAAATGCGCCGCATCGTTGAAGCCGCGGCCATAGGCAATTTCCGCCACCGGACGCCCCGCCAGGCGCGGCTCCAGCAGGTCGCGGCTGCACGCCTCGAGCCTGCGCTCCCAGATGTACTGCGACGGCGTGAGCGGCTCGCTCTTGAACACGCGGTGGATGTGGCTCACCGACACCCCCAGTTCCGCCGCCAGCGTGCCCACCGACAGCATCGGGTCGGCCAGCTGCTCGTCGATGCGCCGCTTCACGCGCGCCAGGTGGTACGCCGTGAGATTGCTGAGCGCCGGCGCGCGCGCCGCGGGCAGCGTCTGCAGGCCCGCCACCAGGATGTTCTGCACGCCGTTGGCCACCGCCAGCGCCGATGCGGGCTGCAGCGTGTCGATGTCTTCGCGCAGCGTGCGGATCATGCCCAGCAGCAGGTGCCCCGCCCCCTCGCGGCCCGACACGGTGGTGGCCGTCAGCGCCTCGGTGTCGCGCAATTCGCTGCGCAGGCGGTCGCCGGGCAGCTTGAGCACGATCTGCTCGAAGGCCTGCTCGAACAACAACTCGTAAGGCCGCGTGCTGTCGTACAGCGCGAAGTCGCCGGCCGACAGCACCGCGTCGCGCCCGTCCTGGCGCACCACGCCCTGGCCGCGCGCCTGGATGCTCACCAGGAAGTAGTCGTCGCTCGAATGCGCGATGTGCCCCGGCGTGCGCATCACCCTCTGCGGCCCTGAGGTGACGACCGACATGTCGAGGCTGGGCAGTGTGTGCTGGCGGATGCTGCCTTCGAAGTTGCCGCTGTCGTCGTGCTTCACGGCGTCGCACTCGAGCTGCACGTACACGTTGCAGATCATGTCGGTCCAGTAGGCGAGCCGCTGGTCGCGCGAGACGGCGTCGGTGCTGAGCAACTGGGTCATAGGACTTCCTCGAAGGGCCTGTGGGAGGCCGGGAACAGGGCATGCAACGCTGGAACAAGAACGCCGCCAATCCGGGTCAAGGCGTTCCGGCGGCGCGAATCTACGCTTCAAGCAACCCGCATGCCACAGCGCAAACCCGGTGCGCCACCCCTGCGGTCCGTTACGTCCCTTGCCCTTTCATTGCATCTGGAGAACCACCATGCCGACCACCGTCCACCCCAAGCTGCGTGTCGCCGCCGTACAGGCCGCCCCCGTGTTCCTCGACCTCGACGCCACCATCGACAAGACCATCGATCTGATGGCGCAGGCCGCGAAGCAGGGCGTGCAGCTCATTGCCTTTCCCGAGACCTGGGTGCCCGGCTACCCGTGGTGGATCTGGCTCGACTCGCCAGCCTGGGGCATGCAGTTCGTGCAGCGCTACCACGACAACTCGCTGGTCATCGGCTCGCCCGAGTTCGACCGGCTGAAGGCCGCGGCGCGCAAGCACCGCATCTGGCTGTCGCTTGGCTTCAGCGAGAAGGCCGCGGGCAGCCTCTACATCGCGCAGGCGCTGATCGACGACCAGGGCAACACCGTGCAGACACGCCGCAAACTCAAGCCCACGCACGTGGAGCGCACCGTGTTCGGCGAAGGCGACGGCGCCGACCTGCACGTGGTGGAAACGCCCATCGGCAACATCGGCTCGCTGTGCTGCTGGGAGCACCTGCAGCCGCTGAGCAAGTACGCGATGTATTCGCAGAACGAGCAGATCCATTGCGGCGCATGGCCCAGCTTCTCGCTGTACCGCGGTGCGGCCTACGCCTTGGGCCACGAGGTCAACAACGCGGCGAGCCAGGTCTATGCCGCCGAGGGCGGCTGCTTCGTGCTCGCGCCCTGCGCCACCGTGTCGAAGGCCATGAGCGAACTGATGTGCACCGACGCCGGCAAGCAGCAGATGCTGGGCACGGGCGGCGGCTACGCGCGCATCTACGCGCCCGACGGCTCGCCGCTGGGCACGTCGCTGGCCGAAGACGAGGAAGGCCTGGTCATCGCCGACATCGACCTCGGCATGATCTCGCTGGCCAAGGCCGCCGCCGACCCGAGCGGCCACTACTCGCGCCCCGACGCCACGCAGCTGCTGCTGAACAAGACGCGCCGCCCCCCCGTGGTGGTGCAGCTCACGCCGGAGCCCGAAGCCAGCGTGCCCGAACCCGTCTCGGCCTGATCGGCAAACCCCAAGGAGCCGCGCCATGGAATCCGCCATTGCAGACCACCTGAAGTGCCCGCGCACGCGCCACCGCCGCGTGGAAGACGACTACACGCCGCCCTACCCCGTGTGGTCTGCCCGCGCCCCTGCCGCGGTGACGCAGGTGGTGATGGGCTACTTCGGCGTGCAGTCGCGCGGCGCCGAAATGCAGGGCCGCGCCTGCGCCGCGTTGATGAAGATCGCCCGCGACTTCGCGCTGCCCGACGGCCCGGGCCACCACGACCTCACGCATTACGTCGATGCGGACGGGTACGACAACATGGTCGCCATCGCCTACTGGCGCGACGCCGCGGCGTACGCACGCTGGTGCGCCACGCCCGAGGTCGATGCCTGGTGGCGATCCGAAGAGCGGCTGTCCGAAGGCCTGGGCTACTTCCGCGAAGTGGCGTCACCGCGCGTCGAGCACTTCGAGACCATGTTCAACACACCCGACCGCTTCGAGGGCGTCGGCGTGGTGATGGGAGAAATCAGCGGCGAGTTGCAGGAGCACGGCTACTGGGGTTCGATGCGCGACCGCATTCCGTTGTCTCAAACGGACGCGATGGCGCCCTCGGGCACGCGCGCCGTCATCGCTGGCACGCCGGCACTGGGCCAGCGCGTGCGTGTGGCGGGCCACGAGAACATCGCGATGATCCGCTCCGGCCAGGAGTGGACCGACACCACGGGCCAGGAACGCACGCTGTACCTGGACGACATGGAGCCGGTGCTGCGCGAAGGCATGGACTTCTTGCGCGACCAGGGATTGGGCATCGGCTGCTACAGCAACCGCTACATGCACCACCTCGACGCGCAGGGCGCACCGTTGCAGAAGTCCTTTGGCCTGAGCTATTGGCGCTCGCTGGCCGACATGGAGCGCTGGGCCGAGTCGCACCCCACGCACGTCGCCATCTTCGGCAGCTTCATGCGCTACGTGCAGGCGCTGAACTTCCAGCTTCAGCTGCGCGTGTACCACGAGGTGTCGGTGCTGAAGGCCGACGAGCAGAGCTACGAGTACATCAACTGCCATGCGCGCAGCGGGCTGATGAACGGGCTCGGCTGAACCCGGCTCGACGCGGCATGCCCCAGATGCCTTAGGATGCCGGGCCCTAACCCTGAGGCAAGGACCCGGACATGTGGAGCGATCTCGAGAGGCTGGTGGAAGCCTCGATGCAGGAGTGGCGGATTCCGGGCCTCGCGCTCGCGGTGGTCCGCGACGGCGAGGTCGTGCTGCAGAAGGGCTACGGCGTGCGCGACATGCGCGGCAGCGAACCCGTGACACCGCAGACGCAGTTCCTGCTGTGCTCGATCACCAAGTCGTTCACCGCCGCCGGCCTGGGCCTGCTGGTCGACGAAGGCAAGCTCGAATGGAACCGCCCCGTGCGCGAGGTGATCCCCGAGTTCCGCCTGCAGGATGCGCTCGCCACCGAGCGCCTGACCGTGCGCGACCTGCTGTGCCACCGCAGCGGCATGCCGCGCCACGACTGGGTGCACATGCCCGGCGACCTCGGCGGCGCGCAGATGCTGCCGCTGCTTCGCCACCTTGCGCCCAGCCGCGAATTGCGCGACACCTTCCAGTATTCAAACCTCGGCTACATGGTGGCCGGCATGGTCACGGAACGCCTCAGCGGCCAGAGCTGGGACTGGCTCTTAAACACATCACCGAGCCCACG
>NNBU01000640.1_pt1 | contig 17230 bp, 18 predicted proteins | sample 1173781 | NCBI WGS metagenome assembly NNBU01 (sample SAMN07173937, study PRJNA388173) | plant metagenome | biome: Plant school; feature: Soil; material: Symbiotic tissue of Blasia pusilla L.; isolation source: symbiotic tissue sample KVJ2 | host: Blasia pusilla | place: Norway: Troms, Kvaloya...
GGAAGCGGCGGCTGCCATCCAGGGGGCGCGGACGGGGGCGGCCGTCGATGCGGCGGTGGTTTATCCGACTGTTGATGACGGGGTGAAGGGGGTGGCTTTCGTCACGGCATGCATCGAGGCGGGCAAGAAGAATGGTGGTTGGGTGAAGGTTTGATATCATCACTTCCTCCTTGAGGGGGAGGTCGCGCGGTATGCGCGGGTGGGGGGACGCGGGCTACGATTTCGGCGTCTTTTGAGACGCCGGCCGCCTGCACCTTCTCCCACCCAAGAGTTTTGCTCTTACCCTCCTCACCATAACAGAGGGTGGATTTCCTGCAACGTTGCAGTTTTTTACTTCCAGCGTCTTCACCGCGTCGTTCGATTGCTCTAAATCGCTTGCCATTGACCGGCGGCGGCCTTTCCGCCCGCTATGACGAAGGATGTGTTTGATGATCGATCCCAAGGCGCTTGCCTCGCGTTTTCCCGGTGACTTCCTGTTTGGCGTGGCCACCGCATCCTTCCAGATCGAAGGGGCGTCGAAGGCGGATGGGCGCAAGCCCTCGATCTGGGATGCCTTCTCCAACATGCCGGGGCGGGTCTTCGGGCGGCACAATGGCGATGTTGCCTGCGATCATTACAATCGCTGGGAAAGCGATCTTGACCTGATCAAGGACATGGGTGTGACCGGCTATCGTTTCTCGATCGCCTGGCCGCGCATTATTCCGGAAGGGACAGGCCCGATCAACGAGAAGGGGTTGGATTTCTATGACAACCTTATCGACGGGTTGAAGGCGCGCGGCATCAAGGCCTATGCGACGCTTTACCATTGGGATCTGCCGCTGGCGCTGATGGGTGAGGGCGGCTGGACGGCGCGATCGACGGCGCATGCCTTCCAGCGTTACACCAAGGTGGTGATGGAGCGGCTCGGCGACCGGCTCGATGCTGTCGCCACCTTCAACGAGCCGTGGTGCTCGGTCTGGCTCAGTCATCTCTACGGCATTCACGCGCCGGGCGAGCGCAATATGGATGCAGCCCTGCATGCGCTGCATTACACAAATCTGGCGCATGGACTTTCTGTGCAGGCGATCCGCGAGGTGGCTCCGAACGTGCCGGTCGGGCTGGTGCTCAATGCCCATGAGACGCTGCCGGGATCAGACAGTACTGCCGATCTCGCCGCCGCCGAGCGCGCGCATCAGTTCCACAACGGCGTGTTCTTCGATCCCGTCTTCAAGGGCGAATATCCGGCAGACTTCCTCTCGGCGCTCGGTCATCGCATGCCCAAGATCGAAGAGGATGATCTCGCCATCATCAACCAGCCGCTCGACTGGTGGGGGCTGAATTACTACACGCCGATGCGCGTGGCAGATGATCCGACGCCGGGGGCGGAATTCCCGGCCACGGTGGGTGCGCCGCCGGTCTCCAAGGTCAAGACCGATATCGGCTGGGAGGTCTATGCGCCGGCGCTGAAGTCGCTCGTCGAGCGGCTCTATGCCCGTTACGATCTGCCGGTCTGCTACATCACCGAAAATGGCGCCTGCTACAACATGGAGGTCGAGGGTGGCGAGGTCGAGGACCAGCCGCGGCTGGATTATTATGCGGAGCATCTCGACAAGGTCGCGGACCTGATCGCCGAGGGCTATCCGATGCAGGGTTATTTCGCCTGGTCGCTGATGGACAATTTTGAATGGGCAGAAGGCTACAAGATGCGCTTCGGTCTCGTGCATGTCGACTATGACACCCAGGTCCGCACCATCAAGAAGAGCGGCAAGTGGTATCGCGATCTGGCGCTTGAATTCCCGAAGGGCAACTTCAAGCCCGACTGAGGCTACGGGGCGTTACGCCCCATTTGCCACCATCACCCGAGCTTGATCAGCTTGTTGCCGGCGTCCAGCTCGTTGCGGCGATCAAATTCCGCGCGGGCCGTCTGAATGCGGTCATGATGGGTGAAAACCCAGCCGCCCAGCGCCCGGATCGGCTCGCCGAAGGACCGGCCGAGATCGGTCAGCGCATATTCCACCTTCGGCGGCACCGTGGGATGTACGGTGCGTTCAACGATGCCGTCTCTTTCGAGCGCCCGCAACGTCAATGTCAGCATGCGCTGCGAGATCCCGACGACCGATCGCTTGAGGTCGGAGAAGCGCTGCGGCCCGTCACCGAGCATCATGATCACGAGAACCGTCCATTTGTCGCCGAGGCGCGCCAGCATTTCGCTGACGGTCTGGCATTTGGTCGGATCATAGTTGTCGCACATGGCGGATCCAATCGTTCTATCGGTGTAACCTGGTATCAAAAATGTGCCTTCTTGCACATTCTTCCCGGTTACATATCTAGGCCTGGTTACGAATTGATACCAGACCCCGCCAATCGTGCCAACTCCCAAGGTGCCGGGCGGGTCCAACCAGGAGCGAGACCATGTCCGCACTCATTGACAAACTGAACTGGCGTTATGCCACCAAGAAGATGGACCCGAGCAAAACGGTGTCCGAGGACAAGGTAGAGCGCATCATCGAAGCCGCTCGCCTCGCGCCGACCTCCAGCGGCCTTCAGCCTTTCGAAGTCTTCGTCGTGACCAATCCGGAAGTTCGTGCCCGTATCCAGGAAATCGCCTGGAACCAGGCTCAGGTCACCGAAGGTTCGCACCTGCTCGTCTTCGCCGCGTGGGACAATTACACCGCTGAGCGCATCGACCATATGTTCGACCTGGTGAACGCCGAGCGCGGCTTCAAGAACGAAGGCTGGGAGAACTATCGCCAGATGTTGCTCAACACCTATCCGCAGCGCGATGCCCAGGTGAATTTCGAACATGCCGCCCGCCAGGCCTATATCGGCTTTGCCATGTCGGTGGCGCAGGCTGCATTCGAAGGCGTCGATGCGACGCCAATGGAAGGCTTCGATCCGGCGAAGCTCGACGAGATCCTCGGTCTGCGTGAAAAGGGTCTGCGCTCGGTCACCATCCTGCCTCTCGGCTATCGCGCCGATGAAGGTGACTGGCTGGCCAACCTGAAGAAGGTTCGCCGCCCCAAGGGCGAGTTCGTTTCGGTCGTCGCCTGACGATCAGCAACACTGAGCCGGTGCCCTCCAGGCCGGCTTTCCGAGGGCTTCGGGAAACCGAAGCCCTTTTCCGTTTCGGCGATTTACCGCAATACCTATTAGCATTCCTGCATTATTCGATATTCATCATCACTGTCAGCACGTTAAGTCAAATTGAACACATTGTCTGCAAGGGTAGCCGCTAAAGCCAGGGTAGTATCGCATGCGGCTTCTCGGAGTGAATAGTCGGCTGAAGTCGCTCGTAAACCGCCGGATGGCGGTGACCGGGATGCTGCTCGTTTTTGCCATGCTCGCCGTCATGGTCACTTCCATCGTCCTGACCGCACTCGATCGGGTTGCGAGCAATGCCAATCACCTTGATGAAGAACGGTCGCGCGAGACGCTGGTGGGGGCGGTACAGACCTACAAGTTCCAGCTGGGTGCGACACTGAATGACTATGCCGCCTGGGACGATGCGGCCGTAAATGTCTATGCCGCGCCAGATGCCGACTGGGTCAACAGTAATTTCGGCGACATGACCTTTGAGAGCGATCTGTTCGACGTTGCCATCGTCCTCGATCAGGATGGTCGACCCGGCATGGCCTATTCCGACGGCAAGCCGCTTTCAAACAATGCACGAGGCTTTCTGCCACATGACCTCATGACCCTGTTCGAGCAGGTGCGTTCCGGCGAAACCGGGACTGTTCCCCAGGCGCTGGGCTTCGTGCGTACGGTCAAAGGCATCGGTGCGGCCGGTGTGGCGCTGATCCGGATGAAGTCCGGGCCTATTGAGGTTGAGCCGAAAAAGCGCCGATATCTCGTCTTCATCCGACATCTGTCCGCCGACAAGGTGCAAAGGATTGCCAGCGCCTATGTGCTGCCGGGCCTGGTTCTGGCGCCGCCGTCGACGCGTTCCAACCATGCGGTGATTGTGGAGTCTCCAAGTGGCATATCGCTTGCCACCCTTGCCTGGAGCCCGCGGGCGCCCGGCGATATCAGCCGCCAGCAAGTCGAGCCTCTAGTAAAGGCGGCGGTGATTCTGGTCGCGGTTTATTGCCTGCTGCTCTTCATCATCGGCAACAGCGTCGTGCGCCGGTTGCGGGCGGATGAGGCGGCTGCCGTCAAACTGGCGCGAACGGACCGCTTGAGCGGCCTTGCCAATCGTGACGGTTTGCACGTTTTGCTCGACCAGGCCTTGCAGGGGGCGCGCGATGACGGCGATGATGTCGTGCTGCTTTATTTAGACCTCGACGGGTTCAAGGAGGTCAACGACGCCTATGGTCATGCGATTGGCGACAGCCTGATCCGCGCTGTCTCGGCGGGACTTGAGGTCCTCGTGGGCGAAGATGCAGCGCTGTCGCGTATCGGCGGCGACGAGTTCGGCATCGTTTTCTTCGGATCCGAGGCAGAGGCGCGCGCGATCCGCGTGGCGGAGGCAATTCTCGACTTCTTCGGCGAGCCGCTGACACTTGGCGAGCGGGTCGTCGCCGTCGGCTGCAGCCTTGGCCTTGCCGTATCGCGTAAAGGTGCGATCGATGGCGGCGAGCTGACACGCCACGCCGACATGGCGATGTATGCGTCCAAGGATGCTGGGCGCGGACGCTGGACTGCCTATCACCCGCATATGGACGAGGAGCGTGAGACACGCAATCAGATGGCACTCGACCTGCGCGCGGCGATCAACCGCGACGAAATCCAGGTCGTCTATCAGCCGGTGGTCGATTCCGCGACTTTCGAGCTGGTCAGCGTCGAGGCCCTGGCGCGCTGGAACCGCGCAGGCCATGGGCCGGTCTCGCCCGACGTCTTCATTCCAATTGCCGAGACCAGCGGGCTGATCGATCGCCTGGGCCTCAGCGTGCTGCGCCAGTCGCTGGCCCAACTCACCGAATGGCCGGGGCTCAAGCTTTCCGTCAATGTGTCACCCGGACAATTCCGGGATCCTGCCTTCACGAGCCATGTCGCGGCGCTGTTTGCAGAAATGGGGATCGAGCCGCAGCGGGTCGTGCTGGAAATGACCGAGACCTATTTCATCCAGAACCCCGAGAGAGCCCGCACCGTGCTGGAGCGGCTGCGCAAGATCGGCGTGCAAATCGCGCTTGACGATTTCGGCGCCGGCTTCTCCAGCGTCGGTTATCTGCGCCAGTTCGGCTTCGACAGGATGAAAATCGACAAGACCCTCGTGCAGTCGCTGGGAGATGGCCACAAGGCGGTGGAAATGCTGCAGGCAACCGTTGCGCTGGCGCGCTCACTCGACGTGCCGGTGACGGCCGAAGGGGTCGAGACCGAGCAGCAGGCGGTCAATCTGCGGCTTGCCGGCTGCGACCAGTTGCAGGGTTATCTGTTCGGCCGCCCCTGTAGCCCTTCCGATATCGACGCGCTGCGGCTTAGGCCGATGGACCTGAGGGCCAAGGCAGCTACCATCGCCTTTGGGCATCATCGCGCGACTGACAGACCGGTCTGAAGCTATTCTTTGTGAATTGAAAGCAGAACGGCCGATCAGCCGCCGATGTGTTTTTCGCCGCGCTTCTTGGCCAGCGCGATCTGCAGCTGCCGCTGGCGATAGCGGTCGCGATCGGCCTCGGTCCGGCTGTCGTAGCAATGGCTGCAGGACACACCTTCTTCGTAGTGCGGATGGGTGAGTTCTTCTGCCGTGATCGGGTTGCGGCAGGCGTGGCAGAGCTTGTGATTGCCTTCCTGCAGGCCATGGGTCACCGAGACACGTTCGTCAAAGACAAAGCAGGCGCCGTCCCACAGGCTTTCGGTTTCCGGAACCTCTTCCAGATATTTCAGGATGCCGCCCTTGAGGTGATACACCTGATCGAAGCCCTGTTGCTTCATGAAAGCCGTGGCCTTCTCGCATCGGATGCCGCCGGTGCAATACATGGCGATCTTCGGCTTGTTGTGCAGGCCGGGATTGTTCTTCACCCAGTCGGGAAACTCGCGGAATGTCTTGGTGTTCGGATCGACCGCGCCGCGGAAGATGCCGATGGCTGTCTCGTAGTCGTTGCGCGTGTCGATGACGATCGTCTCGGGGTCGGAGATCAACTCGTTCCAGTCCTTTGGATCGACATAGGTGCCGACGATCTGGTTGGGGTCGATGTCCTCGACGCCCATCGTGACGATCTCCTTCTTCAGCCGCACCTTCATCCGCAGGAAAGGCATTTTCGACGCCCGGCTTTCCTTGTGCACGAGGCCTACGAATTCCGGCTGGCTGCGAATGAAGGCGAGAACGGTCGCGATGCCGGCATCGGTGCCGGCAATCGTGCCGTTGATGCCCTCATGGGCGATCAGCAGAGTGCCCTTGACGCCTTCAGCCTTGCACAGGGTCTCGAGCGGCTCGCGAACACTCTCGAAGCGCGGAAATTTTGCGAAGTGATAAAGGGCGGCAACCAGGAAGGCGCCGCCTTCTTCATGGCGGGGGGCTTGATCGATCTGTGTCATGGCCTGCGAAATACCGCCTCGGCCCTTGCCGTGCAACGGATTTCCGCAAGACACGCGAAGTTTGAAATTCGTCAAATCCCGCGCGCCAGCGGCTCAACGCCCAGTAAGGCAGGCGGATTGAAGACGCGAATGCGGTGGCCGTCCGGATCCGAGACGGTGAAGGTCCGGCCGAAATCGGCCTCGACGGGGGTCTGAAGGACCGGGATGCCGAGCGCTTCCCAGCGTTCATGTGTGGCGTCCACGTCGGCCGCACTTGGAGCGCGGATCGCAAGTTCACAGCCGCCACCAGTCAGGTACGCATCCGGCTTGACGCCGCCTCGGCTCCAGAGCCCGAGCACGAGCCCGGTCGGCAGGCGAAAGAGGGAGAAAGTGTCGGCCCGTTCGGTCGGCGGGAGGCCGAAGAGCTTTTCGTAAAAATCGGCACTGGCTGCGGCGTTCTCGACATAAAGGATGGTCATTGCAGGGGTCATCGTCATCTCCTGATGGGTTGATGACGTGACACTAACGCCTCATGCTGCCAAAAAATGTCAGCATCATTTCGCGATGCTGTCGGGAATGGCGTTTCGCTGACGCCAGGCTTTGAGCAGTGCGGTACGCCGCGTCGGGTAGCGCGTCTCGCCGGGCACGGCGCTTTCGATCCGGTCCGTGCGGAAATGGCGGAAATCTTCCCGCAGCGTGCACCAGGCGACTAGCACGCGGGTCCCGTCGAAGAAGGTGAGGGCGCAGGGCCAGACGGTGCGGCTCGAAAGGTCGCCGCGCAGGTCGCGATAGGCGATGAGAAGCGGTCTTTCGCTGCGAAGGGCTTGGCGCAGGAGCTGCAGATCAACCTGATCGGTGGCAATCGGCGCGCCCGGGCCGACCAGCAGCGCGACATCGGCCATGTCGCGCCGCAAATCTTCGGGCAGGACAGCGTCGATCTTGGCGAGTGCATTGCGGGCGGCCGAGGCGATCGTCTCGTCGGTGCGCTTCTCGACGAAGCTGAAGCCCAGCATCAGGGCTTCGATCTCCTCGCGGGTGAACATCAGCGGCGGGAGCATGTAGCCCGGGCGAAGCACGTAGCCGATACCCGCCTCGCCCTCGATGTCGGCGCCCTCGGCCTGGAGGGTGGCAATATCGCGGTAAATCGTGCGCAGCGACACGCCGGTCTCGGCGGCCAATGTTGCGCCACTCACTGGCTGGCGGTAGCGGCGCAAAACCTGCAAGAGGGTGAGAAGACGTTGCGAGCGGCTCATGGGCGAGGCTGGATCCGGGTACGGCGCATCCGCGTTCAGCCGCGGCCGGATTTCTGCCCGATGGCGGAGGCGGTCCACAGGGTCTTGATGACGCCCGCTTCCCATCGCGCGTCATCGGCAAAGACGGTCTCGGAAAGCGCCAGTGCCTCACGTCGAAGCTCCTGCTGACGCCGGATGATGATGGCGAGCAGGAAGGACTGGTCCTCGCCATTGCCGAACAGGTCTGGTTCGGTGTCGAAAAGTTCGGTGAGGACCGTCAGGTCGTGCTCGCGGCCAAGCAGATCGACCAGATGTTTGGCATCACGGCGCTTGGCACCAAAGGCACTCGGCCACAGGTCACGCAGAAGCGAAAGGTTCATCCAGTAAGCCTGGGCTGCCTTGCGCACATCGTGGAAGGCCTCGCCATGGCCTTCACCCCGGCAGTCCTCCAGCGCAGCATGGGCGCGTTTGAGGGACTTCAGCCAGCCCTTGGCGATCAGGCGTCCGGCAGGTCCGGGCTTTGAAGGAAGGTCGAGGTCGCCGAGGACTTCGATCGTTGCCCGGCAGTCGGCAATTACGCCCGCCACCTTGTCCTCCAGATCCGTCTCGGTCGCCGCAATGTCGTCGCGTCGCAGTTCGAGCACCGTGCGGGTGGCATCCAGCGTATCGGCTTCCTCCTCGTTTGCGAAGGCCCTGAGATGCGTGACGGTCTCCATCAGGGCCGTGGCATCGCGGATGCGCGAGAGTCTTCTGGCCGCGTCACCGAGACGTTTGTTTTCTGCTTTGAAGAATGTCTTGTCGGCGGCTGCCACGAGGCGGAAGAGATTGCGGACACGCTTGAACTTTTTGCGAGCCTCGTGGATCGCCTCATGCAAACCATCTGGTCGTGCCTGCAGCATAGTCACAGCGTGGTCGAGCTGGTGTCGGGCGACGGAAGGCAGTTCCGTTGCCAGGTCCCGATCGGGCCTAATGCGATATGGCATGCACCAGCTCCGGCCGCAGTCTCTGGGTCGCCAGCGCCTGGTTGGAATAGCGTTTGTCGCCAGTGACCTCCTGTCCCAGCCAGGCCGGGAGGGAAGGGTCGTCCGTCTCGGAGGCCATTTCGACCTCGGCAATCACCAGGCCGCGATAGGCCCCTTCGAAGACGTCGATCTCCCAGGTAAAGCCTTCGAAATCGACCGTATGGCGCGTCTTCTCGATAACATTGCCGGTGGCAAAGGCAATCATCTCCAGGGCGTCGTCATGGGGAATGTCATATTCGAACTCGTCGCGGGTCAGGACGCCGTTGCCGAATTTCATCGTCAGCTGCGCCGTCTCGTCGTTGCGTGTGCGGATGCGCACTGAACGGTCGGCTTCTGCGGTGATATAGGCCTGCCTGATCCGTGTCCGGGAGGTGACACCGCTCTTCCATCCGTCATTGCGGACGAGAAACTTGCGTTCGATTTCCTTCGCCATACTCACTCGCTCCGAAATATTACGCAGCTAAACCATAGCCGAGCCGGGGTTGTTAGGAAACTGGAAAGATTCCGTGTTAGGGGTCAGGCTCGACAAGCGCTGCCGCGCGCGGTAGTGAATTGCCGATCTAATCGTTTTAAAAGAGGCCTCTACCATGGGCGAAAAAACCGCGAAGCTGCTCTCCACCCTGAAGCTCCAGCCTGTTGTTCCGGTGCTGATCATCGAGGATGCCAAGTCTGCCGTTCCACTGGCGCGGGCGCTGGTGGCTGGCGGCCTGAAAGCGATCGAGATCACGCTGCGCACAGCCGCGGCGCTGGAAGCCGTCCGTCTCGTCGCGCAGGAAGTGGAAGGCGCCGTCGTCGGTGCCGGCACTATTCTCAATGCGAGCCATTATGCCGCAGCCGTCGATGCCGGCTCGCAGTTCATCGTCAGCCCCGGCACGACGCAGGAACTGCTCGACGTCGCGCGTCAGTCGGACATTCCGTTGCTGCCGGGTGCCGCGACCGCCTCCGAAGTTATGGCGCTGCGCGAAGAGGGCTATGAGGTTCTGAAATTTTTCCCGGCCGAACAGGCCGGCGGCGCCGCCTATCTGAAAGCCCTGTCGTCGCCGCTCGCCGGAACACTGTTCTGCCCGACCGGCGGCATTTCGCTGAAGAACGCCATGGATTACCTGTCGCTGCCGAACGTCGTCTGCGTCGGCGGTTCCTGGGTCGCGCCGAAGGAGCTGGTCACCGCCGGCGACTGGGCCGGCATTACCAACCTTGCCAGTGAGGCTGCTGCCCTCAAGGGCTGAGACTTCGGCCGGAACCTCCAGTCTCCAATTGTATTCAGCCTGTCTGTTCCTATCTAGGGAACGAGACGCTGAACAAGGAGACTGTAATGTTCGACGCCAAGAAATTGCTGGACCAATTCCTCGGATCGCAGATGCCGGGGATGTCTGGCTCGATCGGCCAGAAGGGCACCGACCTCGTGGGTATGGCCAAGGCCAATCCCTGGAAGGCCGGCGCGCTTGCGACTGTGCTGCTCGGAACCAAGACCGGCCGCTCGCTGGGCGGCAGTGCGCTGAAGCTCGGCGGCCTCGCCGTGATCGCCGGTCTCGGTTACCAGGCCTACAAGAATTACCAGTCCGGTCAGGCGCCCGAGCCGAAGCAGGCCTTGCCGGAGCTTCTTCCACCGCCCTCGGATTCACCCTTCAGCACCGAACCTGCCGCCGTCAGCAATGACTTCGCGATCGGTCTCCTGCGCGCGATGATCGCTGCTGCCAAGGCGGACGGGCATATCGATGCCGAAGAGCGCAGCCGGATCATGGACAAGATCCATCTGTCCGGTCTGGGATCCGAGGCGGAAGCCTTTATCGAAGGCGAACTGGCCAAGCCGACGGATATGGATGCGCTGATTGCCTCTGCCGTCACCGAAGAGCAGAAGGTTGAGCTCTACACCGCCTCGCGGCTGGCGATCGAGCCGGACACGCGCACCGAACGCGGCTATCTCGACATGCTCGCCGGACGTCTCGGTCTTGCAGACGGTCTGGTCGACCATATCGAGGCGACGGTCTCGTCTGCCAAGGTCAGCCTTTAATCCCTGCGGCATCGGGGCAGGGGAGCGCCTTGCCCTGACGGTTGCCTTTGGCGGGCCGGTGGCCTAAGCCTCAGGCAATCAGTTTGCCGGAGGCCCGCCATGCGCGATCTGTCGACCTTCAAGGGATGTGCCGCTCCCCAGCCCGTTCGGCTGGAGGGGCGTTTCGTCGTGATCGAACCCTATGACCGCGCGACGCATCTGGAAGCGCTGTGGGAGGGGCTCGGTGGCATGGCGATCAATCCGCTGCTCACCTATTTCACACAACTGGATTTCGGCAGCATTGCCGATTTTGATGCCTGGCTGACCGCAGTCCAGAAGGGCGGATGGGTGACGGAAGTGTTTCGCGACAAGGCGACCGGCAAGGTCGTTGGCATGGCGAACTACATGCGGCCGGACCCCGCCAATGGTGTCGTGGAGATCGGCGGCGTGGCGCATGGTCCTGACATGAGCCGGACGCCGCTTGCGACCGAAGCGCATTACCTCTTGGCAAGGCACGTGTTCGAAGACCTCGGCTATCGTCGCTACGAATGGAAGTGCCACAACGAGAATGCGCCAAGCAAGGCTTCGGCTCTCCGCTACGGTTTCCAGTTCGAGGGCGTGTTCCGCCAGCACATGCTGTCCAAGGGCAAGAACCGCGATACGGCCTGGTTCTCGATCATCGACGTCGAGTGGCCGCTGATCGCCGCCGCCTTCACCGCGTGGCTGGCGCCGGAGAATTTCGACGCCGAGGGCCGGCAGAAGCACCGCCTCGAAGACCTGCGCGCCGAGCGCGCCGTATCCTATCCGGCGGCCGGACAGGTTTGAGACAAAGGGAATTCCATCTCGTGGAAAAGAACATCTTCAGCATCATCCTAAACATCGGCACGGTGCTGGTCGCCGCAGCGCTTGCCTATGGCAGCTATCTCAACACAACCTTCGCCTATTCGGTCGGGATCTGCGTGCTGATCGGGCTTGTCGTCTATGCCTTCCGATTCCTGCCAGCGCCTCGCCGCAAGGCGCGTGCCGAAGGCAGCGCGCCGGCTGCCCCGGCAAAATCCCCCGCCGTCTCGGCTGCCATCGTCGTTGCCGTTGTGGTTGGACTGCTACTGCTGTTGCCGACCATCGTTTTGGGGATTGGTTCCTATTCGCCGGAACTCGGCGCCTTCGTCGGTGCGATCGGGCTGATGGCGATGTTCCTCATTCTGTGGCTCCGGTCGCGCTACCAGCGCAGCCACGAGGACGACGAGTCCTGAGGCTACAGCATTTCCGCTTTTCTTCGAATCGCGAACAGGCTCTGGCTACTTTTTCACGCAATTCCGGACGCAGAACCGCTGCGCACGTTTGCTGGAATTGCTCCGATCAGGCCTGAAGGCTTGCGGCCAGCAGCAGGGCGCCGAGCAGGATGACGAGCACGGCGGCGCCGATCTCGATGCCGCTTGCCACCATGCCCGCCCTGCGAGACCCGGGGCCGGACAACCGCAACGCCAGACCCTTGGCGCCGACGGCAAGGCTCGCCAGCGCCGAGACGGTGATCGCCGTGCCAAGCGCCATGGCAAGGACGGAGAGGACGCCGCCGAGCACGAGCCCGTTGAGCAGTGCGAAGGTCATCACCAGAAGAGCCCCCGAGCAAGGGCGCAAACCTACTGCAATCACCGCAGACCAGGCATCCCGCAGGCCAAACACGTTCATGCGCAGCAAGGCCGGGTCGGGTGCGTGGGTTATGCCGCATTCGTGGCAGACGGATCCGGGTGCCAGTGCATCATGATCGTGGCTGATCGCATCGGCACGGAAGCGGGAGAGCTGGGCCGGGCGTTTTGCAAGAGTTGCCGAAGGTTCATCCGGCGTGGCGAACAGGGCAGACGTGACACCGTCCTGGCCGGTGGTCGCGGCGGCGCCTTCGAACAGCGCAGATGCCGTTGAGTTGGCGCTGAGCGCGGTGGCGAAGGAGGTTCTGAGCTTGCGTACCAGTAGCCAGATGCCGAAGACGACGATCATGGCGTAGCTTGCCGTCTCCAGCGCCTGGGTGGCGACCGTCATGGTGATCGCCGTGCCGCGCAGGATGAAATAGGCGGCGCCGACCAAGGCGATGGCAACCACTCCCTGCAGGAGGGCGGATACGAAGGAGACGAGAATTCCGCGCCTTAGTTCGATCTCGTTGGCGAGCATATAGGACGAGATAACGGCCTTGCCGTGGCCGGGGCCGGCGGCGTGGAAGACACCATAGGCAAAGGAGAGACCGACCAGGGTGGCGAGCGCGGAAGGGTTCTCGCGCATCGCTTTGAGTGCCGTGGTAAGCGCCCGGTAGAAGGCCTGCTGATGGGTGTTGATCCAGACGAGCAGGTGGGCAAACGGGCCCGATATCGGCTGGTAGGACGGCTCGGCCGCACCGACGCCGAGGGGCGAGGCGGCATGGGTAAGGCTCGACGCCAGCAGAATGCCAGCGAGCGCCAGCATCAGGGGCAGGGCCTTGTTGGCGCGGACCCCGCTCAGCATGTGAGCTCCAGCCGGGTGGCGAAGAGCTTGCCCATGTCGGTGCCGGCGGGATCGTTGAAGAAGGCTTCGGTGAGGTTCGACTGGTTCTGGGCGATCACCTGGTCTGGATCGGGCCGGACGACCGTGTGTTTGCAGGCGGCAAAGGCCTTGCCCTCGACGACGATGTCGGTGTCCTTGGCGAAATCGATCGCCGTGTAGAGTGTCGGATCATAGACGCCGAAATTCATCCGGCCGCCGATCTTCAGCGGCGTCTTCGGCTTGGCGATAAAAAAGACGAGGAGTTGGTTGTCCTTGTAGTCGACGTTGAAGACGTCGGGCTTGGCGACCTCGGACGGAGCGCCGTCCTTCGAGATGAAGGTGAAATAGCTGTAGTCGCCGAGCGAGTCGCGGATCGTATGAGCGATCTCCTGCAATTCGCCGTGATCGAGCTTCAGGTCGCTGTTCTTGTCGAAGTCCATGAGGACGCTGGAGGAGAAGACGTCGTCGAAGCGCCAGACATTGCGCAACTCCTTGACGGTGCCGTCATCGGCCGCGACGATTTCGAGCCTTGCCTCGGCGAAGATATGAGGATGTGACCAGGCGGGCGTTGCGAGCAGCAGGGCGAGCCCCGCGCCCGCGTATCCAAGGCGTCCGCGCATGTAAATCGACCTTCCCGCGTTCCATTCCGGGTGCATTCCGTGCCTTATGATTGGGACGAAAATGGGACCCCTTGTTCCATCCGGCGGTCAGGAATAGCGCTTGAACCACGCATGGAGATAGTCGACGAAAGCGCGCACCTTGGCCGGCAGATAACGCCGGTGCGGATAAACGGCATAAATGCCGCGATCCTTGGGAATGAAGTCGTCAAAAAGCGAGATGAGTTCGCCCGAGGCGATATAGGGACGGGCGATGAAATCGGGGATCATCGCGATGCCGAGGCCGGCGCGGGCTGCGCGCAGGGTCGCCTGTGGGCTGTTGACCTCGATCGGGCCGCTAACGCTGACGGAAATCGTGCTTCCATCCGCCTCGATGAAACGCACGCTGTTGTGCGATCTCGAATTGGTGTCGATGAGAAAGGGCAGGCGGGACAATTCACCGGGATGCACGAGCGGGCCATGAGCCGCGACGAAGGCCGGGGTGGCGCAGGCATAGACGCGGAAGTCGGAGAGCTTGCGGGCGATCATGCCCGAATCATCCAGTTTGGTAATGCGGATGCCGAGGTCGAATCCCTCCTCGATCAGGTCGACGAATCGGTCTTCTGCGACGATCTCCAACGCGAGTTCGGGATTTTCGCTGGCAAAATCGATCAGCGACTGGCCGATTTCCGCGTCGATGAAGGTGCGCGGCAGGGTCACCTTCAGCTTGCCCTTGAGGTCCGCATTGTTCTCGCGCACGAGGTCGGCGAGGTTGTCGATCTCCTTCAGAATGTCGGCTGCGGTCCGGTAATAGGTATGACCGGCCTCGGTCATGGAGAATTGCCGGGTGGTGCGGTTGAGCAGCAGCGCGCCCAATTCGTCTTCCAATTCACGGACATACTTGGAAAGCAGCGCCTTCGAGCGGCCGGTCTTGCGGGCGGCGGCGGAGAAGCCCTCGGCTTCCACGACGTCGATGAAGGCGCGGATGCGGGTCAGCGTGTCCATGGGTCCGTTTGTCTCCTCTTCATCCGGATTGTGAACACTCGCGCGTGTTCGTTCAATAGATATCGCGAAATGCTGCAAAAAACTTCCGTCCCCGCTGAAAAAACCGCTTGATTATGACGGTCGCATTTCTTATCTCCTGCTCAGCCCAAAGTCGCACGTGCCCGTGTGTGTCCGCCGACCCTCGAACTGGGATTTATCCCTAAGGTGAGGTCATCGGTAAGGTACCTGGAACTAACCCCTCCAGTCGCTATTCCGGCCAACCGGAAAATGCGAGGACATACGAAGCAACGACGGTGCGGGCCTTTCTAGTCTCTTCCGGCTTTCCATCAGCTGGAGTTACTTCAGAGGCACACCATCATTGCCGGACGTGCGGTAGGGTCTCCCTCCAATCCATGGCAGACAAAGCGGATTTATGCGCTCACTTGAGAGTGCGTTTTTCCAATGTTTCGCGCGTCGAGCGTTCGCACGGTACCGGTGTCTCCACCGACTGGTTTCGAGCGATGTCTCGCCGTCCTTTGTCCATCCGCAGCTTGGCAGCTTCGGATTTATTTGGAATATGGAAGGTAGACCGATGACCACGGCTCGCATCCTCGACTTCATCAACACCCGACGTCCCGAAGGTCCTTGCCTCGTGGTTGACCTCGACGTCGTGCGCGACAATTTCGGTGCCTTCCGGCATGCTTTGCCGGACAGCGCCATCTACTATGCCGTCAAGGCGAACCCGGCGCCGGAGATCCTCCAGTTGCTCGCCTCGCTCGGCTCGAACTTCGACTGCGCTTCGGTTGCCGAAATCCAGATGGCGCTCGATGCCGGTGCAGACGCTTCGCGCGTCTCGTTCGGCAACACCATCAAGAAGGAGCGCGACATCGCACGCGCCTTCGCGCTTGGCGTCAATCTCTATGCCGTCGACAGCCATGAGGAAGTCGAAAAGATCGCCCGTGCCGCTCCCGGCGCCCGCGTGTTCTGCCGCGTCCTGACGGATGGCGAAGGCGCCGAATGGCCGCTGTCGCGCAAGTTCGGCTGCGTGCCGCAGATGGCCGTCGACGTTCTCGTCTACGCGCACCAGCTCGGCCTCGAATCCTTCGGCGTCTCGTTCCATGTCGGTTCGCAGATGACCAAGGTCGATGCCTGGGATGGCGCCCTGGCCGATGCCAAGCGGGTGTTCAACTCGCTGGCCAAGCAGGGCATCGTGCTCCAGATGGTCAATATGGGTGGTGGTTTCCCGACCAAGTATCTGCGCGACATTCCGTCGGCGGAAGCTTATGGCCTGGCGATCAAGGCGTCGCTGAAGAAGCACTTCGGCAACAACATCCCGCAGACCATCATCGAGCCGGGCCGCGGCATGGTCGGCAATGCCGGCGTGATCAAGGCGGAAGTCGTGCTGATCTCGAAGAAGTCTGACAATGACGAGCACCGTTGGGTGTTCCTCGACATCGGCAAGTTCGGCGGTCTCGCCGAAACCATGGACGAAGCGATCCGTTACCCGATCCGCACCGCCCGTGACGCCGACGCAATGGAACCCTGCGTACTCGCCGGTCCGACCTGCGATTCGGCCGACGTGCTCTACGAGAAGAACATGTATCCGCTGCCGATCTCGCTTTCGATCGGCGACGAGGTTCTGATCGAGGGCACCGGTGCCTATACCACCACCTATTCGGCGGTGGCGTTCAACGGCTTCGATCCGCTGAAGTCCTACGTCATCTGACGTCTCCCGCGCCGGCAAACCGGCGCGGACCTTCACAATCATCATCATCGCTTGGGATGGGAGGCCAACATGGCCGCTGTTCTGACCAGCATGCGCGCGCTTTTCGCGCCGGCGCCTGCTTTTGTCATCGATACTGAAACGCCGGCTGACGTCGTTGCGCGCGAAGCGCTGCTCGACCGCGTCATGGGCACGGATCGCCGCAAGAAGTCGTCCGAAAAGATCCGGCAAAATCGGATTCCGGCCGAAGGGCTTGCACTCGTGGCACGTGATCGCGACGGTCATGTGATCGGCACCGTGCGCCTGTGGAATATCGAGGCCGGTGTCAGCCGGGAGGGCCGCGCGATCGAGGCGCTGCTTCTCGGACCGCTTGCGGTGGATCAGGCGCATGAAGGCAAGGGCATCGGTGCCGCCTTGATGCGAGCCGCTTTGCTGGAGGCGAAGAAGCGCGGTCATGGCGCCGTTCTCCTGGTCGGTGATGCGCCCTATTACGAACGCTTCGGTTTCTTCGCTGACAAGACGCAGCATCTGGTGATGCCGGGTCCGTTCGCGCGCGACCGCTTCCTGGCGCTGGAACTCGTTCCCCACTGGCTGGAAGGCGCGGCCGGCATGGTGGTTGCCTCCGGCCGCAAGCTGTCGCAGCCGTCTGAATTGCGCCGGGCGGCCTGATCGACGCCGAGGTCGATCCGGCCCCGGTCAACAATCTCCAAAGGGGAGGGGCCAGCACGCGGCCCTCCTAGAGC
>NNBU01000643.1_pt1 | contig 17048 bp, 18 predicted proteins | sample 1173781 | NCBI WGS metagenome assembly NNBU01 (sample SAMN07173937, study PRJNA388173) | plant metagenome | biome: Plant school; feature: Soil; material: Symbiotic tissue of Blasia pusilla L.; isolation source: symbiotic tissue sample KVJ2 | host: Blasia pusilla | place: Norway: Troms, Kvaloya...
GTCGTCCAGCAGATCAAGGGCCAGGAAGGTGTCAAGGAGGCCCGGTGCCGGGTCCGGCGGGCGGGCCTCGATACCATCGACTMCTACGGCTTCGTTGAAGGCGACGATCTCGGCAAGGGCACGGTCGACGTCGTCGTCACTGAAGGCTTCACCGGCAACATCGCCCTGAAGACCGCCGAAGGCACCGCCAAGCAGATCGCCGAATATCTGCGCGCGGCCATGTCGCGCACCTGGATGGCCAAGCTTGGTTATATTCTTGCCAAGGGCGCCTTTGACCGCGTGCGCGAGAAGATGGACCCGCGCAAGGTCAATGGGGGCGTCTTCCTCGGTCTGAACGGCATCGTCATCAAGAGCCATGGCGGCACCGATGCTGAAGGTTTTGCAGCAGCGGTGGATGTCGGCTACGACATGGCCCGCAACGGCCTCACCCAGAAGATTGAAAACGACTTGAAAAAATATCACGCGCGACAGCCGTCTCCGGTTGGCCCGGAAGCTGCGTGACGATAGGGCAGGAAACACGATGATCCGTTCAGTAGTTCGCGGTTTCGGAGCGTCGCTCCCGAAACGGGTGGTGACCAATCGCGACCTCGAAGACATGGTCGAAACCTCCGACGAGTGGATCGTCCAGCGCACCGGCATCCGTCAGCGTTACATCGCGGGCGAGGGGGAAACGACTGCATCGCTCGGTGCGGCCGCCGCCGAACAGGCCCTGCAGCGCGCGGGCCTGACCTCCCAGGACATCGACCTGATCATCTGTGCTACCTCGACGCCGGATAACACGTTCCCGGCGACTGCCGTTAATATCCAGAACCGCCTCAGCATGACCCACGGCTTTGCCTTCGACATGCAGGCCGTCTGTTCCGGCTTCGTCTATGCCATGGCAACCGCTGATCTCTACATTCGCGGCGGCATGGCCAAGCGCGTTCTGGTAATCGGGGCGGAGACCTTCTCACGCATCCTCGACTGGAATGACCGCACGACCTGCGTGCTGTTCGGCGACGGAGCCGGAGCACTGGTGCTGGAAGGGCAGGAGAGCGATGGCACGATGGCGGATCGCGGCATCCTCACCTCGAACCTGCGCTCCGACGGCACCCATCGCGAAAAGCTCTATGTCGACGGCGGTCCCTCGACGACCGGCACGGTCGGCCATCTGCGCATGGAGGGCCGTGAGGTCTTCAAGCACGCCGTCGGCATGATCACGGACGTCATCGAGGCTGCTTTCGAGGCCACAGGCACCACCGCCGCGGATATCGACTGGCTGGTCCCCCACCAGGCCAACAAGCGCATCATCGACGGCTCGGCCAAGAAGCTCGGCATCCCCGACGAGAAGGTCGTCATCACCGTCGACCAGCACGGAAACACCTCTGCAGCCTCGATCCCGCTGGCTTTGGCGGTCGCGGCCGGCGACGGGCGGATCAAGCCCGGCGACCTCGTCATGCTGGAAGCCATGGGCGGCGGTTTCACCTGGGGTGCAGTGCTCCTGCGCTGGTAGTCCAAAAAAGAGTAAAAATTGCGCACCAACAAGAGCTTGACCGTCGCCGTTAAGGACAATAGGTTCTTTCGAATTCAACAAGATCATTGATTTAGGCGGGCGAGAACGATGGCCGGGAAGACAGTGACACGTGCGGATTTGGCAGAATCAGTCTTTCGCAAGGTCGGTCTTTCGCGAACAGAGTCTGCGGAACTGGTCGAAACGGTGATCGACGAGATTTGCAACGCCATCGTGCGCGGCGAATCCGTCAAGCTGTCGTCCTTTGCCACGTTCCAGGTCCGCAGCAAGAACGAGCGCATCGGCCGCAATCCGAAGACCGGCGAAGAAGTGCCGATCTCGCCGCGTCGGGTGATGACCTTCAAGGCGTCCAACGTTCTCAAGCAGCGCATCCTGCGCGCCCACATTGCCCGCAAGGCGAAGCAGAAGCCGGCCAATCCGGCGGCCTGATTCGACCAAAAGCGGTGGAGTGTCGCTCCAGCCGTCACGGATCGCTTGAAAAATCCGTTCCAAACCGTTGAAATGACGGGCGAGTCGCGCAAGCCCTGGCGCATCGCACGTGGAGCATGGTCATGCAGTTGGACAAGAGCCCGGATGCATTCCGCACGATCAGCGAAGTCGCTGATGATCTCGACCTGCCGCAACATGTCCTGCGTTTCTGGGAAACGCGCTTTCCCCAGATCAAGCCGCTGAAGCGCGGCGGCGGCCGGCGCTACTACCGTCCTGATGATGTCGAATTGCTGAAAGGCATCCGCCATCTGCTTTATGATCAGGGCTATACGATCAAGGGCGTGCAGAAGCTCCTGAAGACAAACGGCAACAAGTTCGTCATGGCGGTTGCCACCGGCGACGTTGCGACCATGGAGGCGCTGGTTGCCGCCAGTTCCGCCAAGACGGAAGATCCGCGCGTCGGACTTGAAGACGACCAGGTCGTCGGCCGCCCCAAGGTCCGCGCCAGCGGCCGCTTTTTTGGCTTCGGTGGCTCCGGCGACGACGCGGGTGAAATCTCGCTCGGCAAGGGCTCGATCGCCAAGGAAGATCGCGCGCTGCTTCAGGAAGCGCTGTTCGATCTGCTGGAATGCAAGCGCCTGCTCGATCAGGTACGCTGATCCGGCTTTTATTGCCAAACCACGATATAGGTTCGCTTCAGATGGGAACCTGAACTGCGCCCCGGCGTTGAGGGAACATCACGAAACGTGAGAGGTCCCATGAAACGATTCCTTGCCGCCGCTCTTCTGCTTGCCACCCCCGCTTTCGCACAAGCGCCGGCTCCAGCACCGCGTCCCGCAGCCGAAGACGCAGCGCAGCCTCGAACAGTGGAAGACGCCTGCATCTTCGTCGCAAAGAGCGTGCTGATGGCGAAGGAACTCAAGGTCGGCGTTGTCCAGTCCTTTCCCGAATTGAAACCACCAGGCGCAAGGCTCACCTATTCGACCCGCATGGATGCTGGGGAAGGCGACATTAACAGCGAGATCGAATGTCAGTTCGATGCCAGCAGTCCGCCGATCAAGGTCACCCGCTTTTGCATGGATTCGACCTGTTACGCCGCTGACAGTGAAGAGCCTGAGGATCGGCGTCGCTTCGATGAGATCCAGGCGCTGATGGCCAGGTTGAAATGACGCAAGGAATTTTTTGAAGGCCTGCGACTTTCCCCTTGCACGGCCATGGCTGACTGTCTAAAGGGAACGTGCCTTATAGGCAGGTCGGGGCGTAGCGCAGCCCGGTAGCGCACTTGACTGGGGGTCAAGGGGTCGCGTGTTCGAATCACGCCGTCCCGACCAATAATTTCCTTGATATCCCAGCATAATTTCTTCCCCCATCTCCAGGGCTCTCGATAGCCCGGGGAGTTTCGCTGGAAATGCTGCGTCGCAGCATTATATTCAGTCTCCGTGACCTCCCGAAAGAGAACGCAATCCCATGCGCTTCAAGAATTCACTCTCGCCGCTGTCCGCGATTTTGAAGGGACAGCGCCGCTGGCGAAAGCTGGTAAAGGATGCGTTCCCGGTTGTCGGTCTCGGCGATGTGCAGAAATCTTCCAAAACGGCGCCAAAGGCAAAGCCGCGCACGGCCGCGTCACGCGCAGCATTGGTGGAGGTGCATGCCTTCGGCAGCAATCCCGGCCGGCTCAGGATGTTCGAGTTCGCGCCGACTCTGCGACGCGATCCGCCGACGCTGGTGGTGGTGCTGCACGGATGCCTGCAGACGGCAGCCCAGTTCGACAAGGGCAGCGGCTGGAGCCGGATGGCGCGCGACAAGGGTTTTGTGCTGCTCTATCCGGAGCAGACCCAGCAGAACAACCACAACCTCTGTTTCAACTGGTTTCGGCCGAGCGCGATTGCTCGGGATCGAGGTGAGTTGATGTCGATCCGCCAGATGATCGAGCATGCAGCCCGTCGCCACAACATTCCGGCAGGCCGGATCTTCCTGCAGGGTCTGTCTGCGGGGGCTGCGATGACCGGGGCGCTGCTCGCCACCTATCCGGATCTCTTTGCAGCCGGTCAGATTGTTGGCGGACTGCCGCATGGTGCGGCCCGCGATGCCATGTCGGCACTGCATGTGATGAAATCCGGTGTCCGCCGCAGCGCGACAGAGTGGGGTGATCTCGTGCGGACGGCGCGCGAGGAGGGCGGAGACGGACGGCCTGCAGTGTCCATCTGGCACGGACGTGCTGACAGCGTCGTCGCCGTTGCCAATGCCGAGGCGACGCTTGCCCAGTGGCTCGATGTCCATGGCCTGGACCCCGAGGCGGGCACGGAGCTTGCCGCAGCGGACGGGACGATGATGGTGTGGAAGGATAGAGCCGGCAAGGTGCTGGTGGAATACCGGATCATCGACGATCTCGATCACGGCTTGCCGGTTCCCGTGCGCCGCGGCACGGCTGGGCGCCAGCCCTACATGCTTGAGGGCGCCAACAGCGCCCCCAAACAGTTCTATCAAACCTTTATCCGACCCGCCTGAGGCGGGTGGTGTCTCAGTTCTGCTCGACGGAAACGCCGTTCTCACCGATGCGAAGTTCCACCCCGTCCGGCTTGCGCTCCTCCTGATAGACGTAGATGCCCAGCCCGATGACGGCAACGACGAGGGCACCGATGATCAAGTAGAGGCCATTGTTCCGGCTCATGAAAGTCTCCTGTCTGGTTTTATCAGGCAGGTAAGCCGTGGCAGCGGATATTGTTCCACCGGCTTATGAGAAATTATCAATCATTGTTGGTGGAGTTCAGTTCTTCGGGCCGCATACCCTCCTGGTGATCGGCGGCAGCGAGCCGAAGTCCCGCGCCGCCCGGTGCGGCTTCACCGGATTGCAGGAAGAGTACGCCGAGGCGTTCGAGGGCCTGGCGCAGGGAGGTGAGATCGGCAGGCGTCGCATCATAGCCATTGCCCGATTCGACCTGAAGGATGAGCAGAGCGGCAATACCGCTCTCCTGGGAGAGCCCTTCGATTGTGAGGTCAAGCATCGCACGAGCGGCGCGGATCTGAGCTGGCGTGATCATGGAAAGGATATGGTGCCGCAGGCGAAGGGATCAAGGGTCTCGGGCCCATTCGTGCAACGGCTGGCGTTGTCAGGCGGCCTGGGGCAGCGAAACCCGGCGCCGAAGCTGTCGCTGATGCCGATGTTCGAGTGCACAGCAGCCCCAGACGATGCCGAGCACAAGGTAGAAGTGCCGCCAGTGGTCCGTGTCGATGACATTGCCGATCAACATGTGTCCGACGAGCACGATCCAGGCGATCATCAGATAGGGTTGCCAGGGCCTGTCGCGCAAAAGATAGCGGAAGCCCATGCCGAAGGTCCAGGCGATCAGCGAAATATACGAAATGAAGCCGACCCAGCCGTAGGTCATCAGCGATTTCAGCCAGATATTGTGTTCGTCCTCGGGGAAGATCTTGCCGAACATCATCGGCCCGATGCCGAGCGGCCGCTCCATCGCCATCTGGAAGCCGAGCCGGTGGCGTTCGAATCGGCCGAGATGGCCGCCGTCGTAATCCTGGACCAGCTGGGTGCGGGCCTGGAACAGGTCGCGGACCTTCTCGAACTGCAGCGCAACGACAAGCGCCATGACCATCACGCCGACGGCAGCGACCGACAGCATCAGGATCTTCAGGCGGAAGGCATTGCTGCGCTCCTTTAAGAGCATGATGAAAACCAGTGCCATCGCCGAGAACAGGAACAGGCCCCAGGCGGCACGGGAGAAAGACAGGAGCACGGCGAGTGCAATAATCAGCATGCCGGCGAGGCGCAGCGGTGCCTCGGCAAGGCTACCTTTCAGCAAGCCGTAGAGCAGATAGAGCATCGGCGCGACGAGGAACGGACCGAAGACGTTCGGATCCTGGAAGGCGCCCATGGCGCGATCATAGCGCGTGAAGACCTCCGAGCCGGGAAAGGCATGAAAATAGCCGAGGATGCCGAGCGTGCCGGTAAGGATGGCGGCAACGACCCAGGCCCGGAAGATGAGCACCAACCGCTGGTGCCGATCCTCGATCACGGCGGCATAGAAGACAGCCGTGAGCGCGAGAAAGATCGAGACGAAGACATAGAGGAACTGCTCGGTCAGGATGTCCTGCATCACGGTGAGCGCCAGCATGCCGCCGATGTTGAAGGTGAGCAGCAGGGCAAGCAGAGGCGCGACAGTGCGCGAAATGCGCAGGCCGAACAGGAACCATAAGGCCACCTGGCCGACCATCAGCAGTTCATAAGGGGCTGGTTCGGAAATGACGAAACCGGACAGGAAGACGCCGAAGCCCAGCACCCAGGAGACAACCATCTGCAGGGCCGCAACCTGCATCCGGGGTAGGGCAGGGCTCTGGTGGGTGAGCGTGCTCAATAGGCGTTTTCCGTGTTGAGCAGCTTGATCGGTGTCAGGAACAGGATCTTCAGGTCGAACAGCAGTGACCAGTTCTCGATGTAATAGAGGTCGAAGGCCGTACGGAACTTGATCTTCTCGTCGGTGTCGATCTCGCCGCGCCAGCCGTTGATCTGCGCCCAGCCGGTGACGCCGGGCTTGACCCGGTGGCGGGCGAAATACCCTTCAACGATTTCGCCATAGGTCTTGTCGCGCGTCTGGCCGAGCACGGCATGCGGGCGCGGGCCGACCAGCGACAGGTCGCCGCGCAGCACATTGAAGATCTGCGGCAGCTCATCGATCGAGGTCTTGCGGATGAAGCGGCCAACCTTCGTCACGCGTGGGTCGCCCCTGGTGACGGCGTTCTTCGCGGTCGGATCGCTCATCTCGGTATACATCGAGCGGAATTTCAGGACGTTGATAACCTCGTTGTTGAAGCCGTGCCGCTTCTGCCGGAAGAACACCGGTCCCTTCGAGGTGGTTTTGACCGCAATCGCGGTCGCGATGAAGACGGGCCAGAGCAGCACGAGCGCGAGAATGCTGAAGACGATGTCGAAGGCGCGTTTGGCGACCGAATCCCAGTCGCGGATCGGCTTGTCGAGAATGTCCAGCAAGGGGACTGCGCCGACATGCGAGTACGAGCGCGGGCGGAAACGCAGGTTGTTGGAATGGGCGGCCAGACGTACATCGACCGGCAGCACCCAAAGCATGCGCAGGAGTTCCATGATCCGGGCTTCGGCGCTGAGCGGCAGCGAGATGATCAGCATGTCGATATGCGCCAGGCGAGCGAATTCGACGAGTTCTGCCACGGTGCCGAGCTTCGGATAGCCTGCGACGACGTCAGGAGAGCGCTGGGAATTGCGGTCGTCGAAAATGCCGCAGATGCGGATATCGTTTTCCGGCTGCTGTTCCAGTGCGCGGATCAGGTCCTTGGCCGGCTTGCCGCCACCGACGATCACGGCGCGCCGCTCCATGACGCCGTTGCGACCCCAACGGCGGATGGCAAAGCCGATCAAATTGCGTTCGATGACGAGGAAGGCACCGCCGACGGCAAACCAGACCGCGAGCGTGCTCGGATATTTGACGTCGAAATCGCCGAAGAGCAGGGTTGCGAGCGAGGCGAGCGCGACCGCCACGGTCCAGCTGATCAGAACACGGGCAATCGAGCGCATTGGCGTGCGCAGAATGGAGACGTGATAGCAGTCGCTCGCTTGCATCAGGAAGAGGGCAAGCAAGGCGCCGCCACAGCCGCTGACGGCGCTGAGCAGGAAATGCGCGCCAGGCTCCTGCGCCATGAAATAGTTGGCAGCAAGCGAGATGGCGAAAAGGCTGAAAAATTCCAGGAAGCGCAACTGGCCGATGATGATCGACGGCGAATAGTTCGCCATGGCATATTGGCCCGCGATCTGGCGTGCCAGTGCACTGACTTCGGCCTTCGGCTCGCTGCCCGGGGTGGGTGTCGTGCCGTCGGCATTCATTGCCGGTTTGCGGCGGAGCGCTTCGAGATCGAAAGCGTCCGGTTTATCGACCTTGTTCATCGGGATCCCTCGCACATGGGTGCCCAAGGATTAACGGCAAGGTCCTAAGAAACGCTTTAGCGCCCCCCCTGAAATGGTGGGAAGTGTATCATCTGAGGACAACTGGACGCTCTATCCGCGCCTTTGCAGGTGTCGATGATAAAGGTCTTCGACTTGGGCCGCCATGACGGAGGCGGAAAAGCGGGCCTGGAAGCTGTCGCCTGCCGGCATGGTCTGTTTTGACCAGTCGGGTGAGGTCAGCGCCAGACCCATCACGCCAGCAAGCGCGGTCGGATTGCCCGGTTCGACCAGGGCTGCGCTGTCTGCGCCCAGGATCTCCGGAATGCCGCCAACCCGGGAGGCGATCACCGTCTTTTCGGCGGCCAGCGCCTCGAGCACGATGTACGGCATGGCTTCGGCCCGTGAGGGGATGACGACGACGTTGCCCAAGGCGAAGGCTTCGCGCACCGGCATGGCGGGACCCATGGTGATCCTGTTCGAAAGACCCTTCTGCTCCAGCATGCGGCGATACTTCTGCTCGTCCGGGCCGTCGCCGATGATGCGGCCGCTGAGCGGGCGTCCGAGCCGTCGTTCGACCTCGGCAAAAGCCTCGATGAAGACATCGGGTCCCTTCATGTCGCGCAGCATGCCGATATAGAGGAAGTCAGCGCCGTCTTTGGCCACGGGCACGGCGCCGAAATCCCGGTCGCTGATGCCGTTATAGATCCGGACAGCCTCGCAGCTCGGCTTTCCGATCTTGGCCTCGTAGGTTGCGCGCTCATAGTCGCAGACGAAGGAAATCGCTTCCGTTGCTCGCTCCAGGATGCGCTCGGCCATGAAGACCGTTTCGCCCGACAGCGTGCGGGGGCGAAAATGCAGGCTTCCGCCATGCGGGGAATAGAGGCGGGCAACGCGATACCTTTGAACCCGCAGGAGTGAGCCGATGACCCGCGCGAGCACGCCGCCTTTGGCGCCGTGTCCGTGCAGAATGTCAGGCCGCAATTCCTTGATATGATTGTAGCAATTTTTCAGTGCCGGCAGATCGCTGAGACTGACGGAGCGCTGGATGGGCAGGCGTTCCAGACCGAGCGAGAGGTAAGGCATGATCTGCGCGAAGAGCTTGTCCTCGTGTTCGCTGCCGGTCGAACTGTCGCAGACGATGCCGACCTGATGGCCGGCGGCGCTGTGATGTTCGGCGAGATCCCGGACATGGCGGAAGATGCCACCCACCGGAGATCGAAAACAATGGACGATGCGCAGGGGCCGCTTTTCTGACATCGATTAGAAAAGCCGTTCGCGCACATAGACGGTGTCGCCTGCGAGGATCGGATCGGTGATCGGCACGCGACCGGTGATGATCTGGCCGTTGATCTTGCGCGTCACATCGACGTCGCGCTGGTTCGAGCGGCCATTGAAGCCGCCGGAGACCGCGATCGCGTTAAGGATGGTCATGCCCGGCACATAGGCATACTGACCCGGTTGGCCGACTTCACCCATGACGAAGATCGAGCGGTAGCGATCAATCTCGATCGTCACGTCCGGATCGCGCAGATAACCCTGCTTCAGCTTCTGCGAGAGCACACCTTCGAGCTGGGTGAGCGTCGCACCACGGGCCGCAACCTGTCCGACCAGCGGGAAGGCGATGTAGCCGGCCTGGTCGACGGTGTAGGTGTTGGTGAGGCTCGGCTGCTCGAAGACGGTTACGCGCAGCCGGTCGCCGCTGTCGAGGCGGTAAGGCTGGATGGTGGCCTCATGAAAGACCTTGGGCGCAGGGCGATAACCGGCGCATCCGGCCAGGCTGGCGGATAGAAGCGCGCCGGCGACCAGAAGTATCGCGTGTTTCCCCACCATGGCCATGCGCAACAGCGCCCCCGATTGAACAGTTTCGTTGCCTCGTTATCGAACGGTTAGGGTTAATGCCGGGTAAACGCCGCGTGCCGTCATTCGACATCTTCCGTAGCGTGAGGGGACACTGGGATAGCAGCGACTGCAATTAACCCTTGAGTTACCATGTTCCTTTACGCTTGCGAGGATAAAGCCCCGGGAGTGTGTGATGCCGAGTTTGGACCGTGATCAGCAGGACGTCGATATCGACCTCGCGCAGTTCTTCCGCGCCGTATGGCAGCGGAAAGGGGCGATCCTTGCCACGACGGCTCTCGTGGGCGTGCTTGCTTTTGTCGGTGCGAATTCAATCGCACCCACCTACAAGAGCAACGCCATGCTGCTGATCGAGCCGCGCGAACCGAGTTTCTCGGCCTCTGGGCCGAATGCCTCCACCGTCGAGCCGATGCCGGACGAGTTGAACGTCGCAAGCCAGGTCCAGCTGCTGCAATCCGTCGATCTGATGAAGCAGGTGGCCCGCGACCTGAAGCTGCATGAACGCGCCGAATTCGATCCTGAATCCAGCCCGTCGGCCCTGACAGATTTCCTCGTGCTGTTCGGCCTCACCAAGAATCCGCTCGATCTTGCGCCGGAAGAGCGTGTGCTGAAAGCTTTCAAGGAAAAGCTCTCCGTTTACCAGGTCGAAAAATCCCGCGTCATCGGCATCGAATTCGCCTCAAAAGACCCGCAGCTTGCCGCCGACGTGCCCAACGCAATCACCGATGTCTATCGCTCGCTCCAGAGCGGTGCCAAACTCGACAGCAATTCCGAAGCCGTACGCTGGCTGGAAACGGAAATTGCGAACTTGCGGGAAAAGGTGCGCGATGCCGAGCAGAAGGTTGCGGAATATCGCTCCAATGCCGGTCTGATGTCGCTCGGCTCCGACCAGTCCTTCAGCAGCAAGCAACTGTCCGATATCTCGACCGAACTCGCCCGCGTGCGCGGCGAGCGAGCCAATGCCGAAGCCACGGCGGAAAACCTGAAGGCGACGATCAAGGCCGGCAAACCCACCGATACACTGGATGCCATCACCCGTTCGGAATCGGTCCAGCGCCTGCGCGCCGCCGAATCCCAGGTTCAGGCACAGATTTCGGACCTCTCGACGACGCTGCTCGACGGCCATCCGCAGATGAAATCATTGCGCGCCCAGCTGGCCGGCTTGCGTGACCAGATCCGGGCAGAGGCGCTCAAGGTCGCCGCGGGTCTTGAAAACGAGGCGGCCGTTGCCCGCGAACGCGAAACGCAACTGATCGCCCAGATGAACTCCGTCAAGGCGGATACCGCCCGCGCGGGCGAAGACGAAGTCGGGCTCAAATCCCTGGAACGCGAGGCAGCTGCCCAGCGCCAGCTTCTTGAAACCTATCTTGCCCGCTACCGCGAAGCCTCGTCGCGTCTCGGCAAGGATTCGAGCCCCGCCGATGCCCGCGTGGTTTCTCGTGCCGTTCCGCCGCAGGAGGCCAGCTTCCCGAAGGTCCTGCCGATGACGATCGTCGCGGCACTGGCGACGTTCATTCTCTCCTCTGTAATTGTCATGCTGGTGGAGCTCTTCAGCGGACGCGCCCTGCGTCCGGCTTCGGGGTCCTATGTCCGTGAGGACGACCATAACGAAGAGCCCTTGATCGTCGACAATCACGCACAGGCGCGGGCGACACCGGATCTCGCCGATGATGTCGCCCCGGCAGCGGTACTCGCGCCGTCAGACATCCCGGTCTCCGACAAGCCGGCGAGTCTTTTCGACCTGCCTGCTGAGGCCGATCACATCGAGGCGGACGCGGCAGAAGACGCAGACATCGACACTGCAGGCGCAATCGATCCGACAGAAGAAGAGATCGCGGCGGCTGATGATGAGGACGAGTTTTCGGCAGCCTCCGTTGCCGATTACCTGCTGGAGCAGGGTACCCGTGCCGCATTCGCCATCTCACCCTCGGGCGATGATGGCTCGGCCGGCACCGTGGCGCTTGCCCGCGAGCTTGCCGGCCGGGGCCGCCGGGTGATCCTTGTCGATATGACGGGCTCTGCCTACCCGACCCAATTGATGGCCGCCTGGGCTGATCTGCCCGGCATCACCGAGTTGCTGACCGGCGAAGCGGCTTTCGCCGATTGCATCCATCCGGACCGCAGCTCTTCAGCCGATATCATCCCGCAGGGCACGGCGGACATACGCCAGGCCATGCGTGGCGCCGATCGGCTATCGATGATCGTCGATGCGCTGGCCGATGCCTATGAGCTGGTTCTGGTCGAATGCGGTCCGGCGCATGCCGAAGGCATTGCCCGCCTGAGCCGCAACGACACCCATGAGATCATCCTCTCCGCTCCGCAACCGGATGCACGGGAACTGGCTGATATCATGCAGACCTTCCAGGAAGTCGGTTATGATGATCTGGTCCTGATGTCCGTGCGTCCGCAAACAGACCGCGCGCGCCGCCGGGCGGCCTGAGCAGGGTCAGTTGTTCCTCGGGGTCATGCGCCGTCACCGGCGTCCGTACCTGCACGGGCAGGGGCCTTCGTGCCCAATGCCCGCAGACGCTGGATCGCGGCATAGAGCCGCGCATTGTTCTTGATTGCGGCCTTGGTGCGCGTCAGTGCCTTCAGAAGCCGTTCGGCAAGTCTGCCGCGTGGCGTGATCGCAATCATCAGATCATGATGCACGGTCTCAGCTCGGCACCAGCGCCGCTTGTAGTCCTGGTCACCGATGCCGAAATCGAAGAGGCTGGCACCGGTCAGTGCCGCCCGCTCGATCATCAGCCAGAACAGCAATTCGCCAGGGCTTGCCTCGGGCATCAGGGTGTCGTCGATCGAGCCGAACTGGCAGATGACATGGTCGCCCTTGCGCGACAGCCCGCTGATCGCGGCGATCTTACCGGCATGCTCGCCCTTGAGGCGCAGCGCATGCAGTTCGAGCGGCACGTCTGCGCCGCCGCGATCCATTTCCAGCACCATATGGAAAAACGCCTGCGTTTCGGCCGGCTGGAAGACATTCGGCAAGCCCTGTGCATCGAAGCGGGCGGCCTTTTGCCGGAAGAATGTGTCGAGCAGCGCCGTTTTTTCGGCCGCACTGGTCGCACGGATATGGTCGAAGCCGCCCGCAGCCTCCAGCTTGCGGACTTGTGAACGAAACTTCTTGCGCCGGGCCTTCGCATTGAGGGGCGAAATCGTCGCTTCCATGTCCGGCCCGAGCGGCAGCTGGAAAGCGGCATTGGGATTGCGGACCGTGGCGAGGTCGCTCAGCGGATGGCGTTCGCCCCGCCAGGAGAGCGGGATATGGGTGAACCGGATCAGATCGGCCCGTCCGGCGAGGGCCTGCCCCAGCCGGTTGGCGATCTCCTCGATCGACAGTGTATCGGCCTTGCGGCGGAAATCGGCCGAGAACAGGCCACTATTGTAATTGGTGAAGGCGCTGCCGATGAATTGCGCAGTGCGCACCATGGCGCGGCTCTCGATTTCGAGCGGCAGGATGAAGGCGAGTGCGCCGCCAAGCCGGCCTTCGACGATGGCGATCGGGTTGTCATGGGTCTGTACCCAGGCATAACACCAGTCGAAAGCCTGATGCACCGAGTTCCACGGATCGGCCTCAAGCTGGCGCCAGGCGCGCTCGACCGCCCGCATGTCCGTATGCACCGCAATCGACAAATCGAGATCGCTGGTCGCATGCGACAACGCCGTGTGCACGGGAACCGTCGATCGGGCCGCCGGCTCGCTAGCCATTCGCCCGGCAAAGACTGTCATGGTCTTCGATGTCAGTTCCCGCATGCGGGTCTCCCGTCCGTTTCCTGCGCGCGGACCGAGGCTATCGGTTTGATCGGCAAGAAACGGTTATCGCGAGCCGATAATGGCCATATCGATCCCGAACGCGGTAAACGGGCGGTAAAGTTGTGCTATTTTCGAGCGGGGCCAGCCATCCACTTGATGATCAGCATGGCTGGCACGATCCACAGGATGCCGGACAGGACGAAGTAGAGCAGGTGGGCCCACCATGGCGCTGTCGCGAGAGTCGCGGATGCGATCGTGGTCGCCAGCAGCGCATAGAGCAGCACGATGACGATGATGGCGATCGTTCCGATGAAGGAGCGCAACGTGGGCCGCATGGCATGTCTCTCTTTCTGGGCTGGTGCGTCGTCTGCAACGCGACCGCTTGCCGCAAACCGGCGGGCTTGTTTTGCACACCGGAGTGATGCAAATCAACGGGCGAAAAGAGGATTGACGAATGACTGCTGCAGCGATCGGAACCGAAACCCATATCCGCGCCCAGATTGCCCGGGTGGACAAGGACAGACGTGCCATCCGCATCTGGCTGGGCGTCGTCATCTTCACGCTGTTCTGTCTGGTGCTGGTCGGTGGCGCAACACGCCTCACCGATTCCGGCCTGTCGATCACGCAATGGAAGCCGATCCACGGCGTCATCCCGCCGCTGTCCGTCGAGGAGTGGGAAGAGGAGCTGCAGCTCTATCGCCAGATCCCGCAATATCAGCAGATCAACAAGGGCATGAGCCTCGACGAGTTCAAGTTCATCTTCTGGTGGGAATGGGCGCATCGCCTGCTCGCCCGGATGATCGGCATGATCTTCGCGCTGCCGCTCCTCTATTTCTGGGTCAAGGGGCGCGTCGAGCCGGGGCTTCGGCTGCCACTGGTTGGCGTGCTGGCGCTCGGTGGTCTGCAGGGCTTCATCGGCTGGTGGATGGTCTCGTCGGGCCTGAGCGAACGCGTCGATGTCAGCCAGTATCGTCTGGCCACCCATCTGATGATGGCCTGTTTCATCCTTGCCAGCTGTGTCTGGATCATGCGCAGTCTGGCCCCGCACAGCGCGGACGCCGTTCCGACGCCGAAGGCCAAGCTGGTGGCCGGCATCCTGCTCGCCATGACCTTTTTCCAGATCTATCTCGGCGCGCTTGTGGCCGGTCTCGATGCCGGCTTCAGCTACAACACCTGGCCGCTGATGGACGGGGCCATCGTGCCGCAGGGTCTTTTCGTTCAGACGCCGGGCTGGATCAACCTCTTCGAAAATCCGAAGACGGTGCAGTTCGTCCATCGCCTAGGCGCCTATGTGCTCTTCGCCACGGCCCTGCTGCATATGGTCCAGTGTCTGCGCGCAGCACCACACTCCACCCATGCCCGACGCAGCGTGCTGCTCTTTGCACTCGTCTGCGTGCAGGCGACCGTCGGCATTGTAACGCTGGTAACCCAGGTGCCTCTGCATGCGGGTCTCACGCACCAGGGCATGGCCCTGATCGTGCTCGCCTTCGCGGTCGCCCATCTGCGCGGCTTCTACGGCGAGCGGCCGCGTCCGATTGCCATGGAAGTGCGCGGCTGATCAGCCGAAGCGGAAGCCTGAATAGGGCTTGCCGAGGAAATGCCCCTGGAAAACCTGCCGTCCGGCATCGCTGCCGGCGGCACCTGCCGCCACGAACAGTGGCACCAGGTGGTCGTGGTCGGGTACATGGCAGGCCAGCGCGTCGGGGTTCTGATCCCAAGTCGAAAGGCGTGCCGCCCGTTCGTCGACATCGTCGATGGTGACAACCTCCGCCAGCCATTGGTCGAAGTGCACGGCCTGCTGCACATGGCTGGGCTCCGCCTGCCGGAACATCCGCATGTTGTGATAGCTCATGCCCGACGCAATGATCAGCACGTCCTCATGGCGCAGCGGTTCGAGCGCCTTGCCGATTGCCACATGGCTTGCAACGTCCAGCGTATTTTTCAGCGACATCATCGTGATCGGCACATCGGCATCCGGATAGGCGAGCATCAGCGGAATGAAGACGCCATGGTCATAGCCGCGCGCGGCATCCTCGGCGCTGTCTATTCCCACAGCCGAGAGGAGAGCGCGGGCGCGGGCAGCAAGCGTGGGCGAACCCGGTGCCGGATAGGATAGCTTATAGGTATGCGGGGGGAAGTTGTAGTAGTCGAACAGCATGCCTGGCCGCTCGGCGCTGCTGAGCGTCGGCACCGGTTCCTTTTCCCAGTGCCCGGACACGACGAGGATCGCCTTTGGCTTTCGACCCACCTCGTCGGCCAATCCGCGCAGGAAGGCCCCAAGATCGTCCCAAGGCCCGTGACCCTCAGCATCTCTGGGGAATTCCATGAACGGCCAGGGGCCGCCGCCATGGGGGATGAAATAGACGGGGAAACGCTTCTGCTCGGTCATGGCACCTCTCTTTGGGTGCACTATAGCCCCGACCCTGTCGTCAGACGATATCGCGTCTGGCTGACGAAGCGTTCAGTCGCCGGCGACAGTCCAACCGGCGGGTAGCGTCACGCGGGCTTGTGGCAGACGGCTTCGACATTGTGGCCATCCGGATCGAGCACGAAGGCACCGTAGTAGTTCGGATGGTAGTGGGCGCGGATCCCGGGCGGTCCATTGTCCCTGGCACCCGCCGCCATCGCCGCTGCGTAAAACGCATCCACGGCGGAACGGCTCTGCGCTACGAAGGCGATATGCATCGATCCTTGCGTCCGGCCGCCCGTACCGATCCAGAAGCTTGGTTTGCCACTGATGCCGTAACCCGCGCCTTCATAGGTTCCGCCGCTTTCTTCCGCGGTGACAACCATGCAGCAGGTGGCGCCGATGGTCGGCATCACCACATCGTAGAAGGCCTTGGAGGCTGGAAAGTCGGCAACAGAAAGTCCGATGTGATCGAGCATGTCCGTCTCCTCCGGGGCGCTGTCTTCTCAGGCCGACAGCATCAGGTCCATATTCTGCACGGCAGCACCTGAGGCGCCCTTGCCGAGATTGTCGAGTGTGGCGACGAGGTTGACATGCGGGCCACCCTCCGTGCCGAACACATAGAGCTTCATCGTATCCTGCCCGACCAGTTCCTCGGCATCGACGCGTGGCAGCTTGGCGCTTTCGGCAAGCGGCACAACGGTGACAATGTCCTGACCGGCATAATGCGCGATGAGCGCCGCATGAATGCTGTGGATCGTCGTACCTGAGGCCAGGTCGTCGAGGAACAGTGGCACCTGCACGATCATGCCCTGAGCGAAGCGGCCGACGGACGGGGRSAACAACGGCACGCGGTGAGCTTTCATGTGCCGGGCGATTTCGTCGATCTGCATTGCTTCGCGCTCAAGCGCCTCGACCACAACATCGACACGGTCGGGCAGGTCAAGGTCGGCTATGTCCCGCACTCCGCGATCGAGCAGGCGATGCGGACCATCCCGCATCTCGGGCGCGTGCTCTGGTTCTCGACGCTGCTCGACGTGATGCAGATTTCCGAGATCATCGGGATCGAGGGCGAGCGCACCTTCACGCGCCCGATCTATGCCGGCAACGCCATCGCCACGGTCGAAAGCTCCGATCCCAAGCTGGTGCTCACCGTGCGCGGGACC
>NNBU01000235.1_pt1 | contig 16924 bp, 3 predicted proteins | sample 1173781 | NCBI WGS metagenome assembly NNBU01 (sample SAMN07173937, study PRJNA388173) | plant metagenome | biome: Plant school; feature: Soil; material: Symbiotic tissue of Blasia pusilla L.; isolation source: symbiotic tissue sample KVJ2 | host: Blasia pusilla | place: Norway: Troms, Kvaloya...
GGACATTGGCAGTGCGATATTGCAGCAGTGAAATTGCTCTCGCTCACTGATGATGTAGTCGAGTTCATGGCAACGCAATTGCAAAAGTTGCCCGATGCAACCCAAAATGTCCTCAAACTTGCTGCCTGTATTGGCGCTCAATTTGATTTAGAGACATTGGCTATAGTTTCAGAATTTTCTTCAATCGATGCCGCAACAGCATTGTGGAAAGCTTTGCAAGAAGGCTTGATTTTACCCACGAGTCAGATTTACAAGTTTTTTCAGGGTACACAACAGTCACAGGCAGAGGAAACCGTTAATCCAACCTATCGATTTTTACACGATCGCGTCCAACAAGCCGCCTATTCGCTGATTCCTGACGACAACAAACAAGCAACCCACCTGCAAATTGGACAGCTACTTCAGCAAAAGCTCTCGGAAACAGAGCAAGCAGAAAAGCTGTTTGATATTGTCGGACACCTGAACCAGGGACGGGCATTACTCACACAACCGAGCGAGCAAGAAGCGCTAGCACAACTGAATTTGAAAGCTGGAACGAAAGCCAGAAGTGCTACCGCCTATGCTGCTGCAAGGGTTTATCTGCAAACTGGGATAGAGTTACTCCAGCCAGACTGCTGGCTTCATCAGTACGAACTGACGCTAAATCTCTATGTAGCCGCCGCCGAAGCCAGTTACTTGAATGGTGACTTTGAGGGTATGGAGCAGCTTGCCTCCGTGGTGTTGCCGCAGGCACTGACGATTCTCGATCGAGTAAAAATCTACGAAATTCAAATTGTGGCATACACGAACCAAAGCCAAATGTTAGAGGCGATCGCGGTGGCAAGAGAAGCACTTGCTCAATTGGGGGTAGATTTGCCATCCGCAGCAGACGAAACCAAGATTAGCAGTGCTTTACAAAAGATCGACGAGCAACTAAGCGGCAGAGAGATTGCCGAATTGGTTGAGCTACCCGTGATGAGCGACCCCACCGCGATCGCCGCCATACAATTGTTAAGCCTGTTATTTATGCCTGTGTACGCGACTAAGCCAGAGCTAGTGCCAATGTTTAGCGCAAAGATGGTATTGCTGTCGCTGGAGTTTGGCAATACCCCCGCCTCGACAATCGGCTATGTGTTTTATGGAATGGTGCTGTGTACCTTTTTAGGGGATGTCGAAACTGGCTACAGGTTTGGTCAATTAGCACTCTCGGTGCTGGATCTGTTGAATGCTCAAAGCGTGAATTCCTTCACGTTCAATTTGTTTGGGTCTTTCATTCAACCTCGCAAAGAAGCCATAAGGGCAGCCCTACTGACAAACAAAGAGGGCTACAAAGCTGGCATAGAAACAGGCAATCTCCTCAATGCTGGCTACAACATAGTTTCTTACGCTCATCTTTCGCTTTCTTCGGGTGTAGAGCTAGACCTGTTAGAACCGGAATTAGCGGCTTACAGTGCTGCTTTGGTTCAGCTCAAACAAGATTTAGCACGTTTTTTAATTGACATGACGAGGCAAACAATACAGAATTTGCGAGAAACGGTGAGCCAACCAGATTGCTTAATCGGCACTGCCTATGATGAAACCGTGATACTGGCACAGCACCAGCAGAATAATCAACTCCCCGAAATAGCTACGCTCTACATCTACAAACTGCTACTTGCCTACTGTTTTGGTAATTATCCGGCAGCCTTCGAGTACCTCACCCAACTCAAGTCCTATTCGATGGCAGTATCGGGAACCTTTAATATTCCCGTTTTCCATTTTTATGCGGCGCTAACGCACCTGGCAGTCTTCCCCACCCAGCCAGAAGTTGAGCAAGGCGAACTCCTTGGTGTGGTTGCCACCCATCAAACGGCTCTGCATCAATACGCGCACAATGCCCCAATGAACTACTTGCACAAATGGTATCTGGTAGAAGCAGAGAGATGCCGGGTGTTGGGTGAAAAAGTTACTGCAAGCGAGCATTACGATCGGGCGATCGCGCTGGCTATTGAACACCAGTTCATCAACGAAGCAGCTTTAGCCAATGAACTGGCAGCAAAATTCTACCTCGATTGGGGCAAAGAACGCATTGCCCAAGAATACATAATCAACGCCTACTACGGCTATGCTCGCTGGGGAGCAAAGGCCAAAGTTGCAGACTTAGAAAAACGCTATCCCCAACTGCTGGCTGCCAAATTACAGCAAACTCGCTCGGCCTTCTCAGTCAACGAAACCGTCTTTACCTTGGGGAGTGTCACGTCCACCAGTTCTGCCACTTCTAGCAGTAGTGTCTCAGATACCCTAGATTTAGCTGCGATTCTCAAAGCTTCTCAAACTATTTCAGGTGAAATCGAACTGGAAAAACTGCTTTCATCGTTACTTTCACTCGTCATCGAAAATGCGGGGGCTGATAAATGCGTGTTAATGCTCTTGCGAGACTCGCGCTTGTTAATCAAAGGGTCAATTACCACAGGTTCAAAGGCAGTTGTTTTGCAGCGTCTTCCCATTGAAGATAGTCAGGACATTCCCCACAAGCTGATTTACAAAGTCTTGCATGACAGGCAAACTGTTGTGCTAATTAATGCAAATGCCGATCTGACTCTAGCCAACGACCCATATATCATGCGTCAACAGCCTCAGAGTATTTTGTGCAGCCCGATTTTGCATCAAGGGAAGTTGCTAGGCATTTTGTATCTAGAGAATAATTTAGCAACTGGAGCGTTTACGAGCGATCGCGTCGAACTCCTCAACTTACTTTGCGCTCAAGCCGCTATCTCACTAGAAAATGCCCAACTGTATGAACGTACCTTAGAATATGCTCAACAGTTAGAACAGTCCTTAAATGAACTCACTGCCGCTCAGTCTCGCTTCCACAACTTAGTAGACAATGTGCCTGGTGTAGTTTATCAATACCACTTGAGTGCTGATGGGGTTGCCTCAGTGACTTATATCAGCGCCGACTGTTACAACCTGTATGAAATCAAGCCAGAGCAGGCTGCTGCCAATGTAGATTTTCTCACACAAATGGTGCATCCAGAGGACTTCGCTTCTTACCAGCAGTCCACAAGTCATCTCGTTCAAACGCTATCTGCCTGGCAGTGGGAGGGGCGAATCATCACCCCTTCAGGAATTGTCAAATGGATTCACGGCGAATCCAGAATTGAACAGCGTGCTGATGGCTCAATGGTTTGGGATGGATTATATTTGGATATTAGCGATCGCAAACGAGCAGAACAAGAACTGCAAAATGCCCAATTACAAATAGTACAAAGTGAAAAAATGTCTGCGTTGGGTAATTTAGTCGCAGGGGTAGCTCACGAAATGAATAATCCCCTCGGTTTTATTGCTGCTAGTCTCACACAAGCTAAACCCACCCTAGCTGATATTGTTGAACATTTGAAACTCTATCAAGAAAATCTACCAAATCCAGCCGAGGAAATTATTGAACACGCCGAATCAATCGACTTGGATTATAGCTTATCAGACTTGCCCAAGATGATTGATTCCATGTCTATGGCGTGCGACAGGTTAAAAAATATCAGCACCAGTTTACGTACTTTCTCCCGTGCCGATCGAGACTACAAAGTGCCATTTAACATTCACGAAGGCATTGATAGCACAATTTTAATTCTCAAACATCGTCTCAAGGCTAACGAACAACGTCCTGCTATTGAAGTTGTCACAAATTACGGTGATTTACCTCAAATTGAATGTTTCCCTGGTCAATTAAATCAGGTATTCATGAATCTTTTAGCAAATGCTATTGATGCCTTAGATGAATCTAACACCGGACGCAGATTTGAAGAAATAAATGCCAATCTTAACTGCATTACAATTACAACTTCAATCGAAAATAGTCTAGTTAGAATTGCCATTCTGGATAATGGTAAAGGGATGAGTGAAGAGGTGAAATCAAAAATATTTGACCATTTATTTACTACAAAAGCTGTGGGTAAAGGTACAGGATTGGGGTTAGCGATCGCTCGACAAATCGTTGAACAGACTCACGGCGGAAAATTGGATTGCAACTCTGTTATGGGTGAAGGAACAGAATTTATCATTGAAATTCCGGTGTAGTTTTGAGCTATTTGTGTTCATCGAATTTAGATAATTAAATTAATCTAGGAAAATGTCAGGATTTCGCAATATGGTTAGCACAACAGTAAATATTTCTGGATATCACATCACTGAAGAACTTTATAACGGTTACAGAACTCTAGTTTATCGAGGTAAGCGAGAAACTGACTCATTACCTGTAGTAATTAAACTGCTGAAAAATCCTTATCCCAGTTTCAGCGAATTAGTGCAATTTCGCAATCAGTACACTATCGCTAAAAAATTCAACTCACCACTAATCATTAAAACTTATAGCTTGGAAGCATACCAAAATAGCTATGTGCTGGTGATGGAAGACTTTGGGGGAATTTCTCTCAAGAATTGGGGAGTGGGGACTTGTACTGAGCGGGGACTTGTACTGAGCGGAGCCGAAGTAGTGGGGGGAAGCGTAGAATCTCTGATGGAGTTTTTAGAGATAGCGATCGCACTATGCAATACCTTAGATATTCTCTATCAAGAGCGGATTATACACAAAGACATCAAACCCAGCAATATATTAATTAAACCCGATACTAAACAAGTTAAATTAATCGATTTTAGTATTGCATCTTTACTCCCACGGGAAACGCAGACACTAGTCAATCCCAACGTGTTAGAAGGGACACTCGCTTATATTCCTCCAGAACAAACAGGCAGAATGAATCGGGGGATTGACTACCGCAGTGACTTCTACTCATTAGGTGTCACTTTTTATGAATTACTCACTGGACAATTACCATTTGTCTGTGATGATCCAATGGAATTGTTGCATTGTCACATTGCTAAACAAGCGAATTTGGCGCATGAAATTAATTCAGAAATCCCATTTGTCATCTCCAAAATTGTCAGCAAATTGATGGCAAAAAATGCTGAAGATAGATATCAGAGTGCATTAGGGCTGAAATTTGATTTAGAAAATTGTTTACATCAGCTAGAAGTTTCTGGTAAGATTAAACGCTTTGGAATTGCACAGAGGGATGTGTGCGATCGCTTCATCATCCCCGACAAACTCTATGGAAGAGAAACCGAAGTATCAACTCTACTCCAAGCATTTGATAGAGTCAGCCTTGGCGCAACAGAAATGATGCTGGTAGCTGGGTTTTCAGGGATTGGGAAAACGGCGGTTGTCAACGAAGTTCATAAACCAATTGTTAGACAACGCGGTTATTTTATCAAAGGCAAATATGACCAATTTCAACGCAATATTCCCTTCTCTGCTTTTGTACAAATATTTCGGGATTTAATGGGGCAATTACTCTCAGAATCGGATTCACAACTGCAAACTTGGAAAATCAAGATTCTCGAAGTTATTGGCGATAATGGACAAGTTTTAATTGACGTAATTCCTGAGTTAGAATGCATTATTGGCACTCAACCACCAGCCACCGAATTATCGAGAACTGCTGCTGAGAATAGATTTAATTTGCTCTTGCAAAAGTTTGTACAAGTGTTCACCAATAAAGAACATCCCTTAGTAATGTTTTTAGATGACTTGCAATGGGCTGATTCCGCATCGCTGAAATTGCTGCAACTGTTGATGCAAGACACAGAGTATTTATTAGTATTGGGTGCTTATCGGAATAATGAAGTATCACCGACTCACCCATTCATCCTCACTACAAATGAGATCGCCAAAACTGGAGCAGTCGTCAATAAAATCGCGCTGCAACCCTTAAGCGAACCAGATATCAATCAATTAGTGGCAGATACGCTGAATTGCGAATTATTGCTAGCCCAACCTTTGACAAAATTGGTCTATCAAAAAACTCAGGGTAATCCTTTTTTTGCCACCCAGTTTATCAAAGCATTAAATGACGATAAGCTAATTAAATTTGACTTCAAATTCCGTCATTGGCAGTGCGATATTGCTCAAGTCAAAGCTTTATCAATTACTGATGATGTGCTGGAGTTTATGGCACTACAATTGCAGAAATTGCCCCACCAAACTCAGAATATTCTCAAACTAGCAGCTTGTATTGGATCGCAGTTTGATTTGCATACATTGGCGATTGTTTCAGAACAATCGCCAGAAGTAACGGCGGCTGATTTATGGAAAGCGTTGCCAGAAGGGCTGATTATTCCCAATACTGAAATCTATAAATTCTTTATTCAGTCTGACAGTGCGTCGGTTGCTAATGCCGCAGCAAATCCGATTTATCGGTTTTTACACGATCGGGTTCAACAAGCTGCTTATTCCCTAATTCCTGATGACCAAAAGCAAGCAACTCATCTCAAAATTGGACAGTTAATTCTGCAAAACTCTTCAGAAATAGAACGAGAAGAAAAACTGTTTGATATTATCGGGCATTTGAATCAAGGACAGGCATTAATTAATCAACAACAGGAACGAGAAGCCTTAGCACAACTCAACTTAAAAGCTGGGAATAAAGCTAGAAATTCAACTGCTTATGCTGCTGCTAGACTGTATCTACAAACTGGAATTGATTTATTAGAGGTCAATTGTTGGCAACATCAGTATGAATTGACCCTAAATCTGTATGTAGCGGCAACAGAAGCCAGCTATTTAAATGGTGATTTTGCGGGCATGGAACAGCTAGCTGCATTGGTATTGCAGCAAGCACAAACTATTTTTGATCGAGTGAAAATCTACGAAATTCAAATCGCGGCGCAAACGGCTCAAAGCCAAATGTTAGGGGCGATCGCAGTGGGCAGAGAGGCTCTAGCCCAATTGGGGGTAGAATTACCCACAGAAGTAGACGAAGCTAAAATTGCCATTGCCTTACAAGACATCAATCGGCAACTCCAAGGCAGAGAAATTGCTGAACTGATTGACTTACCCGTGATGAGCGATCGCACAGTTCAAGCAGCGATGCAATTGTTAAGCATGGTATTTACACCAGTATTACTGGGAAATCCGGGTTTACTGCCATTGTTGAGTACAACAATTGTGCGGTTGTCACTCCAGTTTGGTAATACCCCCGCCTCGACGGTAGGATATGGGATTCATGGCATGGTGCTGTGTGCCTTTTTGGATGAAGTCGAAACAGGCTATGAGTTCGGTAGATTAGCACTCTCGTTGCTGGAGAAGTTGAATATCCAGTCCCTCAAATCCCACACTCTCATCTTGTTTGGGTGTTTCATCCAACATCGCCGACAATCACTCTTGGTAATGCTTCCCACCCTCAAAGAGTCCTACACCATTGGTATGGAAACCGGTGATTTTCTCAACGCTGGCTATGTTATCCCCACTTACGCCTATACTGCCCTGTTTGCTGGTGTAGACCTGAACGCGTTGGCATCGGAATTGCCTGCTTATAGTGCTGCCCTGGCTCAGGTGAAACAAGATTCGGCGCGTATTCTCTTGGATCTAGTGCGGCAAACAGTACAGAATTTGAGAGAAACAGTAAGCCAACCCGATCGCTTAACTGGCACGCTCTATGATGAAACATTGATGCTACCGAAGCACAAGCAGGATAACGAGCTTATGGCGATCGGAGTACTCTTCATCTATAAATTATTCCTTGCCTATGTCTTTGGTAATTACGAAAACGCACTCTTCTACATCGCTCAAGGTAAACCCTATCTACTTGCTGTAGTAGGTATCCTTCATGTTCCTATTTTCCATTTTTATGCTGCGCTAACTCAATTGGTCATCTTCCCTACGCAGTCAGAAATTGAACAAGCCGAAACTCTAACTCAGCTAGAAATTCATCAAAATACCCTACATAAGTGGGCGCAAGATGCCCCGATGAATCATTTGCATAAGTGGCATTTAGTTGAGGCCGAAAAGTCTCGTGTGTTGGGTAACAAAGCTGAAGCCATAGAGCATTACGATCGCGCCATTGCCCTTGCCAAAGAAAACAAATTCCTCAACGAAGAAGCATTAGCCAACGAACTCGCCGCCAAATTCTACCTCGACTGGGACAAAGAAAAAATTGCTGTAGCTTACATACAAGAAGCCTATTACTGTTATGCCCAGTGGGGAGCAAAAGCCAAAACCGAGGATCTAGAAACCCGCTATCCCCAACTACTCGCCACAATTTTGCAAAAACAGCAACCAGCTTTCAAACCAACGGAAACAATGATTTCTGTTGGCTCTCAAACGATTCAAACTTCCGGTTTCAGTCATACTAGCCTCCGTGAAACTTTCGATTTGGCAACCATTCTCAAAGCTTCTCAATTGCTATCGAGTGAAATTGAATTGGAGAAATTACTTTCAACCCTAGTCCAGGTGATACTTGAAAGTGCAGGGGCTGATAAATGTGCGTTGCTGATGCCAAGAGGCTCACGCTGGGTAATTGAGGCATTATCCCAACTCGATCAACCTGCTATTCTCTTGCGTTCCCTGCCCTTTGATGATGGTGAAACAGTACCCGTTACCCTGATTAATCGGGTTAAAAATACTCTCACCCTGGCTGTAATTGAAAATGCAATAGTCGAGCCAACTCTAGCGGCTGATCCTTATATTCTGCACCACTCGCCCAAGAGTATCCTCTGTGCGCCAATTCTCAACCAAGGCAAGTTGATTGGCATTTTGTACCTCGAGAATAATCTGACGGTGGGAGCCTTTACGAGCGATCGCCTACAAGTTCTCAATCTCCTCACAACTCAAGCAGCTATTTCTCTAGAAAACGCTCAATTATATCACAAATTAGAGGATTATTCCCATACTCTGAAGCAAAAAGTAGAAGAGCGCACCCAAGAATTAACAGAAAAAGCAACTCACCTAGAATCAACACTTGATAAACTTTACTCGACTCAAGCCCAACTAATTCAAGCCGAAAAAATGTCCGGTTTAGGACAGGTAGTTGCTGGCATTGCCCATGAAATTAATAATCCGATTAATTTCATCTACGGCAACTTACAACCAGCGAGTGAATACGTTACATCTTTAATTGAATTAAATAATTTATATCAGCGACTTTATCCCGAACCATTGCCAGAAATTGCTGAAAAAATAGCCGAAATTGAACTAGAATTTCTGGTGAATGATTTACAAAATATCCTGTCATCTATGAGAGTGGGAGCAGATCGCATCCGTCAAATTGTGCTGTCACTGCGAAACTTTTCCCGCTTAGATGAATCAGAAATAAAACCAGTAGACATTCACTCTGGTATTGATAGTACGCTGTTAATTTTGCAGCATCGACTTCAGAGTAATAGTAAACATCCAGAAATTGTAGTTATTCAAAAATATGGTCAACTCCCTTTAGTTAATTGTTATGCTTCTGCTCTCAACCAAGTGTTTATGAATATCATTAGTAATGCCATTGATGCTTTAGAAGTTTCAGAACAAAATTCCCAACCCACTATTACAATTCAGACAGAATTTACAGCAGCAAAAAAAGCAATTATCCGCATTGCAGACAATGGTATAGGCATGAGCAATTCCGTGCAGAATAAAATATTCAATCCATTTTTTACGACAAAACCAATAGGTACTGGCACAGGTTTGGGATTGTCAACTAGCTATTCAATTGTGGTAGAAAAACATGGGGGTCAGTTAAGCTGTATTTCCGCACCAGGAAAGGGTACAGAATTTATCATTGAAATCTCAGTGTAAGTTGTCTCATAATTGAAGAAGAATTCAGAAGTCAGAATGGGCTACGCCCCGCTGCACTAAAAGGAGCAAAGCCGAAGACTCCGAAAGCTCCGGTCAAAATCAAGACGCTCGATAGCGACGCGCAAAGCGAATCCTTGAGCGTCTGACTCGCTTGCCGCCGGCGCTATCAGTCAGTTCAGAATGAGCAACAAAACACTTGTATAGACGCCGATTTATCGCGTCTTGAAAACCCAAAATTTTTGCCAGTAGCCCTTAACCCAACGGCGGAAAATTGAGTTTTAACTCTGTCTTGGGTGAAGGTACTGAATTTATCATTAAAATCCCAGTATAATTTGTCAATATTGTTATTGAACAGCTTCAGACATCTGGGTATACTAAATCTAGAAATCTTCAGGATTTACCGGTATGGTTAGCAGCATGGTCAGTATTCCCGGATATCAAGTCAGTGAAGAACTCTACAATGGTTCCAGAACTCTGGCTTATCGGGGGTATAGAGAGACTGACTCACTACCTGTAGTGATTAAACTTCTGAAAAATCCTTATCCTAGTTTAGGCGAACTCTTGTCGTTTCACAATCAATACACTATAGCTAAAAATCTCAACTCACCTCTGATTGTCCAAATCTACAGCTTAGAATCTTACCAAAATGGCTATGCGTTAGTGATGGAAGACTTTGGGGGGATTTCTCTCAAGGATTGGGGAGTGGGGGGAAGTGTAGAATCTCTGATAGAGTTTTTGGAGATAGCGATCGCACTCTGCAATGCTTTAGATATACTCTACCGAGAGCGAATTATTCATAAAGATATCAAACCCGCCAATATTCTTATTAATCCCGAAACCAAACAAGTTAAATTAATTGACTTTAGTATTGCATCTTTACTACCACGGGAAACACAGACACTAATCAATCCCAATGTGTTAGAAGGCACGCTAACTTATATTTCTCCAGAACAAACAGGAAGAATGAATCGGGGTATTGACTACCGAACTGATTTTTATTCTTTAGGAGTGACATTCTACGAGTTACTGACTGGAGTTCTACCATTTCAATCAAATGATCCGATGGAGTTGGTGCATTGTCATATAGCAAAAGTAGCACCTTTAGTACATGAAATTAACCCACAAATCCCATCTGTCGTCTCGGAAATTGTCAGCAAATTGATGGCAAAAAATGCCGAATCTAGATATCAGAGTGCCTTGGGATTGAAGTTTGATTTAGAAAATTGTTTACATCAGCTACAAGTTTCTGGTAGTATTAAAATTTTTGAAATTGGGAAACGGGATGTGTGCGATCGCTTCATCATCCCAGACAAACTCTATGGACGGGAAACCGAAGTTAAAACATTACTTGATGCCTTTGAACGATCCAGCCTTGGTGCAACAGAAATGATGCTGGTAGCTGGGTTTTCGGGAATTGGGAAAACTGCGGTTGTCAACGAAGTTCATAAACCGATTGTTCGCCAACGTGGTTATTTTATCAAAGGTAAATATGACCAATTTAATCGCAATATTCCATTGGGTGCATTTGTGCAAGCATTCAGAGATTTAATCGGACAATTGTTAAGCGAAAGCGATGTCAAGATTCAGCAATGGAGAAACAGAATATTAGAGGCTGTTGGAGAAAATGGACAGGTAATTATTGAACTCATCCCCGAACTAGAAATAATTATTGGTGAACAATCACCTGTTATAGAATTATCAGGAACGGGGGCACAAAATAGATTTAACTTATTGTTTCAGAAATTTACCCAAGTCTTTACTAGTGCTGAACATCCATTAGTGATGTTTTTAGATGACTTGCAATGGGCAGATTCAGCATCGCTGAAGTTAATGCAGTTATTAATGTCTGATACAGATCATCTTTTATTAATTGGTGCATACCGCGATAACGAAGTCAATCCAGCACATCCTTTGATGTTGACTTTGAGCGAGATTCAAAAAAACCAAGCAACGATTAATACGATTACTTTAGCACCACTGAGTCAATTGCAAGTAAATAAGTTAGTTGCTGACACACTCAAATGTCCAGAAAATTTGGCATGGAATCTTTCTCAATTAGTTTATCAAAAAACTCAAGGCAATCCATTTTTTACTACACAGTTTCTCAAAGCATTACATCAAGATAGGCTAATTGAATTTACCCCTCCTTACCAAGAGGGTTGGGGGGGGTGGCAATGTGACATTGCACAAGTAAATCAGCAAGCGGTTACAGATGACGTTGTTACCTTTATGGGTTTTCAATTGCGAAAACTACCGCCATCAACTCAACAGGCGTTGCAGCTAGCAGCTTGTATTGGCAATCAGTTTGATTTAGCAACTTTGGCAATAGTTTCAGAACAATCAGAAATCGAAACGGCTGCGGATTTGTGGAAAGCATTACAATTAGGCTTAATTTTACCGATTGGTGATGTTTATAAATTTTATCAAGTTTATCAAGATGAAACTGCTAATGGCTATTTGTCCATTGCTAATAGAAATCAACAAATAGGTATTGGCAATGAGCAGTTAGCAAGTTACAAATTTTTACACGATCGCGTCCAACAAGCTGCCTATTCTCTGATTCCCGATGACCAAAAACAGACGACTCATTACCAAATTGGACAACTGCTGCTGCAACAGATTTCCTCATCAGCAACAGAAGACCGCATTTTTGAAGTGGTCAATCAATTAAATCACGGAACTTCTTTAATTAGCGAACAAACAGAACGAGATCAACTAGCCCAACTTAATCTCACAGCCTGTAGCAAAGCTAGAGCCGCTACCGCCTATCAAGCAGCTCGTGAATATGCCGCAGTGGGATTGTCATTGTTGGGAGAAAATGCTTGGCAACAGCAGTATGAAATTACTCTCGCCTTGCATGAATTAGCAGCTGAAGTGGCAATGCTAGGCGGTGACTTTGAGGCGATGGAACAGTTTATTGATATTGTTACTGAACAGGCGCACTCTTTACCTGAACAGGTCAATGTTTACCGCATTAGAATTCAAGCAAATACCTGCCAGAATAAACCGATCGCAGCCCTTGAGATCGGACAAAAACTCCTACAACAGTTGGGCGTAACGATTCCAGAAACTCCAACATCAGTAGATATTCAACAGTCAATTGAAGAGATTAGAGAACTGATTGGAAACAGGAAAATTGCAGATTTTGTTCACCTGCCGGTGATGACAGATGCGAACACAATTGCCATTATCCAGATTGCCAGTAGCATCATGACATCAGCCTACATTTGTGGATCTCCCTTGTTCCCATTACTGACTGCCTTATCAGTCAAATTATCCCTGCGGCACGGAAACATCTCTGCTTCAGCTTATAACTATGCTTGCTATAGCATCATTGTCTGTCATCTCTTAAAAGATGTGGATTTAGCCGTACAGTTTGGTCAGTTGGCATTGAATGTGGTTTTAAAACTCGATGCGAAAGCGACTAAACCCGAAATCTTAGAGATACTAGGAGCATTTATTTTCCATCGAAAATCTCACATCAAAGAAACTTTACCACTCTTGAGGGAGGGCTACGCAACTGCCCTAGAAGTCGGAAATCTGCAATCCGTTGGATATCATGCCTACTGTTTCTGTCTGAATGCTTTTTGGTGCGGTCAACCCCTTGCCTCTCTGGAGCAGGATACGCTCACCTATTACAATGGTTTGGTGCAGTTCAACCAATTGAGATCGGCTAATTACTGCCGTACCCATTGGCAATTTATTTTAAATTTACTAGGTTTGGCGAAGCATCCCACCATTTTGTCTGGGTCAGCCCTCCAAGAAACGGAATATCTGCCCGTACTGCGGTCTGCCAATGACCTATATGGGTTGTATTTCTTCTATGTGTATAAGCTGATCCTTTGCTTTTTATTTGGGGAAGTTGAGCAAGCAAATAACTATGCACTCTTAGGCAGAAACTATTTAGTTGCTAGTGCCGGCACGGTTGCTGACTCTGCATTTTATTTCTATGATTCTCTGATTGCTCTGGCACTATTGAGTCAAGCTTCAGGCGAGATGTCAACAGCATTAGAGCGGGTGGCAGAAAACCAAACCCAGTTACAGCACTGGGCACACCATGCTCCGATGAATTACCAGCATAAGGTTGATTTGGTAGCAGCAGAAAAATGTCGAGTCTTAGGACAAATAGCCGAAGCCATTGAGTTATACGATAAGGCGATCGCTGGAGCCAAAGTCAACGAATATGTCCAAGAAGAAGCTCTGGCCAACGAACTAGCGGCGAAGTTCTACCTCGACTGGGGCAAACAGCGCATCCCTCAGGAATACATGACGAACGCCTATTATTGTTATGCTCGCTGGGGTGCGAAAGCCAAGCTTGCCGACTTGGAAAAACGCTATTCCCAAGTGCTTGCTCCTATTCTAGAGCAAACCCGTTCTCTAGTCTCTCTTCTCTCCACTAGCGAAACTATCTTTGCCTTGGGGAGTGTCACACCAACCTTTTCTGTGACTTTTAGCAGTAACAGTGTCTCGGATAGCCTAGATTTAACAACTATTCTCAAAGCTTCCCAAACAATCTCAAGCGAAATCGAACTCGGAAAACTGCTGGCATCCTTGCTGAAGATCATCATGGAAAATGCGGGGGCTGATAAATGCGTCTTAATTCTCTGGCGAGCTGATTCGCTACCCGACCCCAAAAATGAACACCTCTTGATCGAAGGGTCAATTATTCAGGGTTCGGAGCCGGTGGTGTTGCAGCGCTTTCCCATTGAGGAGAGCCAGGACGTTCCCCTGAAGCTGATTTATAAAGTTTTGCACAACAGGCAGACAGATGTATTGATTGATGCAAGTGCCGATCTCACCTTAGCTAGTGACCCTTATATCATCCGTCAGCAGCCCAAGAGTATCTTGTGTAGCCCGATTTTACATCAAGGTAAGTTGCTAGGCATTTTATATCTCGAAAATAATTTAGTGACGGGTGCATTTACAAGCGATCGCGTCGAACTGCTAAATTTACTTTGCGCTCAGGCTGCCATTTCTTTGGAAAATGCCCAACTTTATGAAAAATCACAAAGCTACGCTCAACAGATGGAACAAGCCTTGCGAGAACAACAAAAATTGGCAGCACTGGTGCAAACCAGCACTGATTTTATCGGCATTACCACGCTGACGGGACAAGCTATTTATATCAATCCATCTGGGCGACAGTTGATTGGACTTGATAGTAATGCCGAAATTTCCAACTTTTATATGCGCGATTTCCACAGTTCAGAAGAGTTGAACCGGATAGAACGGGAAATACTGCCTCCCGTGATGCAGCAGGGTGTTGGCTATGGAGAGTTGAACTTTCGCCACTTTCAAACTGGGGAGTTGATTCCTACTGATTACGTACTCTTTACGATCGAAGATCCTCTCACCAATCAACCACTTTGTTTGGCATCGATTTGTCGAGATATTCGCGATCGCAAAAAAGCTGAACTTGCCTTGCAGCAAAAATCACTCTTATTACAACAAGCGCTAACTGATTTGCAAAACGCCCAATTACAAATGGTGCAAAGTGAAAAAATGTCTGCACTAGGTAACTTAGTTGCTGGTGTCGCTCATGAAATGAATAATCCACTCAGTTTTATTGCTGCTAGTCTAAAACTTGCTAAACCTAACATCGCTGATCTTGTTGAACATCTCGGACTATATCAAGAAAGTTTAGCCAACAAAAGTGATGCAATCCTTGACCACGCCGAATCAATCGACTTGGATTATAGCTTATCAGACTTGCCCAAAATGCTTGATTCTATGTCTATGGCGTGCGATCGCCTCAAAAACATCAGCACTAGTTTACGTACTTTCTCTCGCGCTGACCAAGATTACAAAGTGCCTTTCAATATCCACCAAGGCATTGATAGCACAATTTTAATTCTCAAACATCGTCTCAAGGCTAATGAACAACGTCCCGCCATTGAAGTTGTCACAAATTACGGTGATTTACCTCAAGTTGAATGTTTCCCTGGTCAATTAAATCAGGTATTTATGAATCTTTTAGCAAATGCTATTGATGCATTAGAAGAATCTAATTATGGACGCAGTTTTGAAGAAGTTAAAGCCAATCCTAACTGCATTACAATTACAACCTCAGTTGAAACTAATCTAGTTAAAATTGCCATTGCAGATAATGGAAAGGGGATGAGTGAACAAGTCAAATCAAAAGTATTTGACCATTTATTTACTACGAAAGCTGTGGGGAAAGGGACGGGGTTGGGGTTGGCGATCGCTCGACAAATCGTTGAAGAAACCCACGGCGGAAAATTAAGTTTTAATTCTGTTTTAGGTGAAGGTACAGAATTTATCATTGAAATTACGGTATAATTTAGTCCTCAGATCCCCGACTTCGCATAAGTTGTCGGGGATCTTTTTTGGGAATACTAGGTATTGAGCCGAGATGTGCGACGTGAAAGTTGTGCGTAGAGGCAGTAGCCTATTTTACTGAGGAGCCGTCTCCTCCTGAGGTTCCTTCCCCTCAGTCCCCACATAAAAGGGTCACAGACCCCGGTCACATCAGTAGTAAGTAATGAATCTGATGGAGTGCAGACCATGAAAGCCTGACCGTGCGAGAGTGCCACTCAATCGGAGGCAAGGGGAAGTTTGGTCATGGGTTAGCGTTAAGCGAACCGTTACAAGCATCGTAATTCGATGAAGAGTGAAAATAGCACCATGCTATCAAGGCACTGACAACACTCTAACCAAAATGGTAAATGAGATGGGTCAACAAAGTATCTCGGTTGTTGACAGTGAAGGACACCACGCTCATCGGTGTATTGACGGAACCCACCCAAATGTAAGTAAAACGCACGAAACACGGTAAGCCCCATTAGTTCTTGTGTATAGATGAAAACAAATAGTGAGCCACTTACTGACTTACCTGATAGCTCACTAAAGAAATCCGAAAGTAAAAATTCTCTGGAAGTACCATCTCACCTGACTGGTGCAGCTTTAGCAAGAAGACTAAATGTTTCTCCTAGCACCCTTCGTCATAAGAAAAATGCTCCAAATTTTGGGCAATGGATTTCTCTTCACGACCCAGATGGAATTGTTTATCAGGAGAAATCTTACTTGCTAAAACCTTATTATCATCCAATACGGTTCAGTTAAGGCTGAAAATCGTGTAAATTAAGCATTGTTCCCAAGCATTAAAATTGAGTGTGGTGCATCTCAAGGATTTCTCGTTAGTGTGTCCTGATATACAAAGTAGTGACCTGCTTAAAGCAATCGAGACGGCAATTCCAGCAACGGCAATTGAACAGGCGATTGCTAATACCCAAACTCAAGAGGAGCGCAAGCGATCGCTACCAGCGCAATTAGTGGTAAGTCTGGTGATAGCAATGAGTTTTTGGTCTAAAGACTCAATGCGGGATG
>NNBU01000350.1_pt1 | contig 16910 bp, 15 predicted proteins | sample 1173781 | NCBI WGS metagenome assembly NNBU01 (sample SAMN07173937, study PRJNA388173) | plant metagenome | biome: Plant school; feature: Soil; material: Symbiotic tissue of Blasia pusilla L.; isolation source: symbiotic tissue sample KVJ2 | host: Blasia pusilla | place: Norway: Troms, Kvaloya...
AGATCTGTATAAGCGACAGGCGCAAGCTCGACCAGTTGAACAACGTGCAGTCGGCCATCGGCAAGCGGGCCATTGCGGCGCGCAACCTGGCCCTGGTGACGGACCCGGCCGCGCAGAAGGGCGACGTCGACCTGGTGGCGCGCTCCCAGCGCGAGATCGACGACGGGCTGCAGAACCTGGCGACGGTCATGGCCGACGCGGGCTCGACCAATGCCGAGGAGCGCCAGATGCTGGAGAAGCTGCGTGCGCTGGAGGCGCAGTACCTGCCCATCGCCACCAAGGTGCTGACGCTGGCCACCTCGAACCAGACCGAGGCAGCGGTCAAGGTGCTGACGCAGGAATGCATGCCGCTGCTCAATCAGGTGCTGGCGCATGTCTCCACCTTCCAGCAGCTGCTGAAGAAAAGCGCCGACGACAGCGCGGCGTCCGCCCAGGCGGCCTACCAGCGGGCCAAGTGGATCATCCTGTCGATCAGCGGCGCGTCGCTGGTGGGCGGGCTGCTGCTGGCGTTGCGCATGACGCGCTCCATCACCGTGCCGCTCGGCCAGGCGGTGACGGTGGCGCAGCAGGTGGCCTCCGGCGACCTGACGGCGCGCATCGAGGTGGCCGACAGGTCGGAGTCCGGCCTGCTGATGAACGCGCTGCGTTCCATGAACGACGAACTGGCCAAGGTGGTCGGGCAGGTGCGCACGGGCACCGATTCCATCGCCACGGCGTCGGGCCAGATCGCCACGGGCAACCGCGACCTGTCGTCGCGCACCGAGGAGCAGGCCAGTTCGCTGGAGCAGACGGCGGCGTCCATGCAGGAGCTGACCTCGACCGTGAAGCAGAACGCGGACAACGCACGCCTGGCCAACCAGCTGGCCGACTCGGCCTCCCAGGTGGCGTCGCGCGGCGGCGCGGTGGTCGACCAGGTGGTGGAGAAGATGGCGTCCATCCATGCGTCGTCCCGCAAGGTGGTGGAGATCATCGGCGTGATCGACGGCATTTCGTTCCAGACCAACATCCTGGCGCTGAATGCGGCGGTGGAGGCGGCCCGCGCCGGCGAGCAGGGGCGCGGCTTTGCCGTGGTGGCCTCGGAGGTGCGCAACCTGGCCCAGCGCTCGGCGGCGGCGGCCAAGGAAATCAAGACGCTGATCGGCGACTCGGTGAGCGAGGTTCACGCGGGCAGCGCGCTGGTCAACGAGGCCGGCAAGACCATGGAAGAAATCGTGGGCAGCGTGCGGCGGGTGACGGACATCATGGCCGAGATCACCTCGGCCAGCCAGGAGCAGTCGACGGGCATCGAGCAGGTCAACGACGCCATCAAGCAGATGGACCGCACCACGCAGCAGAACGCGGCGCTGGTGGAGGAGGCCTCGGCCGCCGCCCAGTCGATGAACGATCAGGCGGCGGGGCTGGTCGATGCGGTCAGCATGTTCAAGCTGCGCTGAGCCTTCATCCGGCTCAGTTCAGTTCAGTTCAGTTCAGTTTTTCTGGCGCCACTGCTCGCGCCAGAGCTTTTCCAGTTGCGGTGCCAGCGAGGCCGGCGGCGCGCCGACCAGGCGGTTGCGCCCGTCGCGCTGCACCAGCCCGTAGATGCGGCCCGAGCCCTGGTCGTACAGGGCGACGGCGTTGTTGTCGTAGCAGTCGTGCGGCTTGCAGAAGGCGTGCAGCAGGTAGCGTGTGCCCTCGACCGTGACCCATTGCGGCTCGGGCGACGGGCCTTCGCGGTGCACCAGCCATCGGTCGTTCTCGCGCGCGCCGAGCGCGGCGCGCCAGGCCTTCTGCATGGCAGGGCCCTGCGCCAGGGCGGCGGGGCTGCCGGTGGGCGGCGGCGGCGCCTTGGCGGCCGGGGCCTCGGCGGGCGGGGGCGCCGCGCGGGCGGCGCCGTCGCAGCGCCAGTAGCGCAGCTTCATCATCTCGGGGCCGAGCTGGCCGGCAACGGGCTTGTCCGCGTCCAGCGTGATCGACTGGCCGCGCGCGTTGCGGTAGACCAGGAAGGTCATGACGCCCGCCTTGGGGGCCTCGCTGATCAGCGCCACGTCGAAGCCGGCCGGCGGCGGGCTGTTGCCGAAGAAGCTGTAGGCCGTTTGCGGCGCACGGCCGACCACGCGGCGCTTGCCGCTTTCGGCGATCAGCATGTCCTGGCGCACCTGCAGCGTGGGCGCGGAGGCATCGGCGCAGGCGGTGGACCAGCGCCCGCCGTAGAGCGCCATGGCGTCGGGCTGCAGGCCGGCAGTTGGCTGCGACCAGGCCGCGGCCGGGAGCAGGGCTGCCAGCGTTGCAGCCGCAAGCAGCGTTGAGGAGTGCTTTGTCTGTGTCGTCATTCTTTGCGGGGTGGTCTTGCCGGTCATGCCGGTCATGTCGTCTTGGGCGCGGGCGTCTTCGGCTTGTAGGCGCAGAAAGTGTGCACCGCACACTCCCAGCAGCGCGGCTTGCGCGCCACGCACACGTAGCGCCCGTGCAATATCAGCCAATGGTGCGCGTGCAGGCGGTATTCCGGGGGCACACGCTTCTCGAGCTTGAGTTCCACCTCCAGCGTCGTCTTGCCCGGCGCCAGCCCGGTGCGGTTGCCCATGCGGAAGATGTGCGTGTCGACCGCGATGGTCGCCTCGCCGAAGGCCACGTTCAGCACCACGTTGGCGGTCTTGCGGCCCACGCCGGGCAGGGCTTCCAGCTCGGCGCGCGTGCGCGGCACCTCGCCGCCGTGCAGCTCCACCAGCATGCGGCAGGTCTCGATGAGGTGCTTGGCCTTGCTGCGGTACAGGCCGATGGTCTTGATGTAGTCCTCGAGCCCCTCCACGCCCAGGTCGTAGATGGCCTGCGGCGTGTTCGCCACCGGAAACAGCCTGGCGGTGGCCTTGTTCACGCCCACGTCGGTGGCCTGCGCGGACAGCAGCACGGCGGCCAGCAGTTCGAAGGGCGTGGTGTATGCGAGTTCGGTCCGGGGCTCGGGGTTGGCCGCCTGCAGGGTGGCGAAGAAGAGGGGGATGTTGTCTTTTTTCATGGGGCGGGGGTCGGCTGTAGCGCAATATATCGTTGAAAGGACATGGCCCTACGCAGCTTTATTGCCCGCAGCTTTCGCGACAATGTCGCCCAGAAAGTGAGCCTGACCATGCAATTCGCCTCCCGCCTCGACAACGTCGAAACCTCTGCCATCCGCGAACTCTTCAAGCTGCTGGGCACGCCCGGCATCATCAGTTTCGCGGGCGGCTTTCCGGACAGCGCCATGTTCGACGTCGAGGGCCTCAGGGAGGCGAGCCAGAAGGCGCTCACCGAGGAACCCGGCGGCGCGCTGCAGTACGGTGCCACCGAAGGCTACGAGCCGCTGCGCACGCAGCTCAGCGCTTTCATGAAGACCAAGGGCGTGGACGTGGACCCCAGCGGCCTGATCGTCACCACCGGCAGCCAGCAGGCGCTCGACCTGCTGGGCAAGACCATGATCTCGCCGGGCGACAAGGTGATCGTCGAAGGCCCGACCTTCCTGGCCACCATCCAGTGCTTTCGCCTGTACGGCGCGCAGCTCATCAGCGCGCCCATCGACGAAAACGGCGTGAAGACCGACGAGCTGGAAAAGCTCATCGCCGAGCACAAGCCCAAGTTCGTCTACCTGATCCCCACCTTCGGCAACCCCAGCGGCGCCATGCTGAGCCTGGAGCGCCGCAAGAAGGTGCTGGAACTGGCCGTGAAGTACCAGACGCTCGTGGTGGAAGACGACCCCTACGGCGACCTGTACTTCGGTGAGGCGCCGCCGCCTTCGATCCTGGCGCTCGCCAAGGACGTGCCCGGCAGCCGCGAGCTCATTGCCCACTGCGGCAGCCTGAGCAAGGTGCTGAGCCCCGGCCTGCGCATCGGCTGGATGATCGCGCCGGCCGAGTTGCTGGCCAAGGCCACCATGTGCAAGCAGTTCAGCGACGCGCACACCAGCACCTTCGCGCAGGCCACCGCCGCGCAGTACCTCAAGAGCGGGCGCATGCCCGGCACGCTGGCGCATGTGCGCGAGGTGTACGGCCAGCGCGCCCAGGCCATGGGCGCTGCGCTGAAGCGCGAACTGGGCGATGCGGTGAGCTTCACGCAGCCCCACGGCGGTTTGTTCTTCTGGGCGCGCCTGACGGGCGCCAACGGCAAGCTGGCCGATGCCAACGTGCTGGCCAAGCGGGCGATCGAGAAGCTGGTGGCCTTCGTGCCCGGCGCGCCGTTCTTCGCCGAGAACCCCGATGTGGCCACCCTGCGCCTGAGCTTTGCCACGGCCGACGTGGCAAGGATCGAGGAAGGCGTCAAGCGCCTCGGCCAGGCGCTGTAACGCTCAGGCCATCAAGGGGAGCGGTGCAGCCGGGGCGCTGCCAGCAGGTTCAGGTTGTCCGCCACCGCCGCGTCCACGTTCGGATAGCGGCCTTTCATCTTGGACAGCGTCATGATCGTCTGCAGCGCCTTCAGGTCCTTGACCGTGGGCGCTACCTTGATCTGTGCAATGGCCGCGCTGGGGTTGCCACCGTTGATCAATGCCATCACCTTGCTTGCCCAGTCGTTCGCGCGCGCCATATTTTTCACCTGCTTTCAATAGAGCCGCCGACTGTACACAGGACAGCCGTGGGCCATTGGTTACCATCACCCATGAGAAAAACCTTTCAGCTTCAGGTCGAGGGCAAGCACCCCGACCGTCACCTCGAAGCCATCAAGCACGAGATTCGCAAGTACATCAAGCGTGAACGCCGGCGCGTTCTGCCCGAAGGCTCGGACTTCTGGGACTTCGATTGCAAGTTCGGCACAGCCGAGGAATCGGCCGAAGTCGTCCACCTTTCCGCCATTACCGGCCTGATCGACGGTGTGGTCAAGGAGGCCGGCACGCAGTTCTATGTCGAGGTGGTGGCCAAGCCGGGCAAGCGCAAGCCGCGCGCGCCGGGCGAAGGCGCCCCGGATTCGACCGAAGAATCCGAAGACTGAGACTGGCTCAGACCAGGGCCTGCGCCAACCGCAGGCCGTGCCGCTGCTCCGCATCCTGCAGCGAGCGCGCAATCGACGGGTGCAGCCGCACCCCGTTCGCAGCTTGCGCTTCCCGACGCTTCAATCCGCCTTCGCCCGGCAGCCGCACAGGCTTGGCCGGGTCGATGGGCGTGTTGTTGCGGCATTGCGCGGCCACGTGGTCCATCTGGCGCAGAAACGCCTCCTTGCCGCCGAAGGCGTTCAGGTCGTGCAGCGTGATGTGCACCGTCGCACCCCAGCCTTCGGGCGGATCGGCCCGGCCGTGGCCCGCGAGGCCGGCCGTGAGCGTCTCGACCAGCAGCGCCATGCCGTAGCCCTTGTGGCCGTGGCTCAGGCCACCCACGGGCAGCAGCGTGCCGGGCGGCTGGTCGAACAGCACCTGCGGGTTGTTCGACGGCTTGCCCGCAGCGTCGATCAGCCATTCCTCGGCGAAGGTCTCGCCTGCGGCGCGCTTGCGGTTGCTCATGCCGTTGGTGGTGATGGAGGCCGAGATGTCGACCATCACGCCGCCCTGCGACAGCGGGAAGCCCATGGCCAGCGGGTTGGGCGTGAACACGGCCTGGGTGCCGCCGAAGGGGGCGACGCTGGCCGCGTTGGGGTCGGAGCAGGCCAGCAGCATGAGCATGTCTTCCTGCAGCGCGCGCAGCATGTAGACCGCGAGGCAGGCGATGTGGTGGCTGCGGCGGATGACGAGCGAGGCCGTGCCCAGTTCGCGCGCACGCGGCACCAGCAGGTCCATGGCCTGGTCCATCAGCCAGGGACCGGGCAGGCGCTTGCCGTCCCACAGCACGGCGGCGGGGCGGTCCGACAGCAGCTCGGGAGCGCCGTCGCGCGTCATGCCGCCCGATTCCAGTTCTTTCACGTAGCCGGCCAGCAGCGCGAGGCCGTGCGTGTCGTGGCCCAGCAGGTCGCCTTCGACCAGGGTGCGGGCGACGCTGTCTGACTTGGATGCTTCGAGTCCGGCTTTTTGGAGGAGGGCGCTGGCGTAGTCCTTGAGTGCGTCGGCGCGGTAGAGCGGGGCGTCGGCTGCGGCGTCGGTCATTCCAGGATCTCCAGCACGCGGTCGAGCCCGCCTTCGTTGATGGCCACCATCGCCTGTTCGCGCACCTTCGGCTTGGCGTGATAGGCCACCGAGAGGCCGGCCTCGCCCATCATCGGCAGGTCGTTCGCGCCGTCGCCGACGGCGATGGTCTCCTGCGCGGAGATGCCCATGAGCGACGCCACTTCCAGCAGCGTGCGGCGCTTTTCGGCGCCGTCGCAGATGTCGCCCCAGCTTTGCGTGACGACCTGGCCGGTGAGCTTGCCGTCGGCCTCGTCGAGCAGGTTGGAACGCGCGAAGTCGATGCCGAGGCGGTCCTTCACGCGGTTTGCAAAAAAGGTGAAACCGCCCGACACCAGCAGCACCTTGAGGCCCGCCTTCTTGCAGGCCGCGACCAGTTCGGTGGCGCCCGGGTTGAGCTTCAGCCGCTCGTCGTACACCTGCTGCAAGGCTTGCACGGGCACGCCCTGCAGCAGTGCCACGCGGCGGCGCAGGCTCTCCTTGAAGTCCTTGATCTCGCCGCGCATCGTGGCTTCGGTGATGGCGGCCACTTCGGCCTTCTTGCCGACGGCGTCGGCAATTTCGTCGATGCATTCGATGTTGATCAGCGTCGAGTCCATGTCGAACGCAATCAGCTTGAAGTCGGCGAGCTTCAGTGGCGGCTTCACGCGCTGGAGGACGAGGCCGGGAGAGATTTCTTGAATGGCGCTGAGGGGGCTCATGCGGGGGCAGGTTCCTTGACGATGGGTTGTCCGAGGCTGCGCAGCACGTCGCGCACCATCTGCGCACGCTCCTTCGGCTCCTTGAGTTCGCGCTCGATGCGCAGCTTCTCGTTGCCGGCGAGCTTGATGTGCTTGTTCTTCTGGATCAGCTGGATGATCGCCATCGAATCGACCGGCGGATCCTTCTTGAACGTGATGTTGATGATGCCCGGCGCGGCATCGACCTTGATCACACCGTAGGGGCGCGCCAGCACGCGCAGGCGGTGCGTGTCGATCAGCGTCTGCGCCTGCGGCGGCAGCTTGCCGAAGCGGTCGACGATTTCTTCGAGCAGCGTGTCGATCTGGTCGGGCGTCTTCGCGGTGGCCAGCTTCTTGTAGAACGACAGCCGCAGGTGCACGTCGCCGCAGTAGTCGTCGGGCAGCAGGGCGGGGGCGTGCAGGTTGATCTCCGTGGTGACCGACAGCGGCGACAGCAGGTCGGGCTCCTGCCCGGCCTTGAGCGCGCGCACGGCCTCGCTGAGCATCTCGTTGTAGAGCTGGAAGCCGATTTCCATCATGTTGCCGCTCTGGTTCTCGCCCAGCACCTCGCCGGTGCCGCGAATTTCCAGGTCGTGCATGGCCAGGTAGAAGCCGGAGCCCAGCTCTTCCATCTGCTGGATGGCGTCCAGGCGTTGCGCGGCCTGCTTGGTCAGGCCTTCAGTGTCCGGCACCATCAGGTAGGCATAGGCTTGGTGGTGCGAACGCCCGACGCGCCCGCGCAGCTGGTGCAGCTGCGCCAGGCCGAACTTGTCGGCGCGGCTCATCACGATGGTGTTGGCGGTCGGCACGTCGATGCCGGTCTCGATGATGGTCGAGCACAGCAGCAGGTTGTAGCGCTGCGCCACGAAGTCGCGCATCACGCGTTCCAGCTCGCGCTCGGGCATCTGGCCGTGGGCCACGGCGATGCGGGCCTCGGGCAGTATCTCTTCGAGCTTCTGGCGCCGGTTCTCGATGGTCTCGACCTCGTTGTGCAGGAAGTACACCTGCCCGCCGCGCTTGAGCTCGCGCAGCACGGCTTCGCGGATCACGCCGGTGCCCTCGTTGCGCACAAAGGTCTTGATGGCCAGGCGCCGCTGCGGCGCGGTGGCAATCACGCTCAGGTCGCGCAAGCCTTCGAGCGCCATGCCCAGCGTGCGCGGAATGGGCGTGGCGGTGAGCGTGAGCACGTCGACTTCGGCCCGCATGGCCTTCATCGCCTCTTTATGGCGCACGCCGAAGCGGTGCTCCTCGTCGATGATGAGCAGGCCCAGGTTCTTGAACTTGATCGACGGCGACAGCAGCTTGTGCGTGCCCACCACGATGTCGACCGTGCCCTCGGCCAGCCCCTTGGCGGCGGCGTTGATTTCCTTGGTCGAGCGGAAGCGGCTCATCTCGGCCACGCGCACCGGCCACTTGGCGAAGCGGTCGACCAGCGTCTGGTAGTGCTGCTCGGCCAGCAGCGTGGTCGGCGCCAGGAAGGCCACCTGCTTGCCGCCGGTGATGGCAATGAAGGCGGCGCGCAGCGCGACCTCGGTCTTGCCGAAACCCACGTCGCCGCAGACCAGGCGGTCCATCGGCTGGGGCGAGATCATGTCCTGCACCACGGCGTGGATCGCGGCCTTCTGGTCGGCGGTTTCCTGGAAGCCGAAGTCGTTGGCGAACACTTCGTAGTCGGCGGCCGAGTAGCGGAAGGCATGGCCTTCGCGCGCGGCGCGGCGGGCGTAGATGTTGAGCAACTCGGCGGCGGAGTCGCGCACCTGTTCGGCGGCCTTGCGCTTGGCCTTTTCCCATTGGCCGGAGCCCAGCCTGTGCAGCGGTGCCTCGTCGGCACTGACGCCGGTGTAGCGGCTGATCTGGTGCAGCTGCGAAACCGGCACGTAGAGCGTGGCCTTGTCGGCGTACTCCAAGTGCAGCATCTCCTGCAGCAGCGGCTTGCCGTCGGCGTCGACGCCCTGGCCCAGGTCCATGTGGATCAGGCCGCGGTAGCGGCCGATGCCGTGCGCGGTGTGGACCACCGGGTCGCCGACATTGAGCTCCGACAGGTCCTTGATCAGCGCCTCGACGTCGCTGACTTGTTCTTGCCGCTTGTTGCGCCGGCGCGTGGTGGGCGCGGTGGCGAACAGCTCGGTCTCGGTGACGAGGTCGATGGCCTGTTCGCGCCAGGCGAAGCCCGAGGCCAGCGCGGCGGTGACGATGCCGATTTTTTCGTCGGTGGACGCTTCGAACTCGGCCAGCGAATCGAAGGCCGGCGGGCTCACGCCGCTGGCGCGCAGGAAGTCGAGCAGGCTTTCGCGGCGGCCGTCGCTCTCGGCGATCAGCAGCACGCGGTGCGGGGTGGCCTTGATGTGGGCCTTCAGGCCGACCAGCGGGTCTTCTGCGCCGCGCACCACGGCGAAAGGCGGCAGCTTGTCGAACTCCGCGTACGGTGTTTCGGTGGGGGCGTCGCCGCGGATGGCGAGTTGCGCATAGGGCTTGGCCCGTTGATAGAACTGCTCGGCGTTCAGGAACAGCGCCTCGGGCGGCAGCGCCGGGCGTTCGGGGTCGCCTTGCACCAGCCGGTAGCGCTCGTTCGTGTCCTGCCAGAAATGCTGGAACGCGGGTTCCAGGTCGCCGTGCAGCACCACGGTGGCGTCGGGGCCCAGGTAGTCGAACACGGTGGCCGTCTCGTCGAAGAACAGCGGCAGGTAGTACTCGATGCCGGCGGTGGCCACGCCGTTGCCCATGTCCTTGTAGATGCGGCTCTTGGTCGGGTCGCCTTCGAGCAGCTCGCGCCAGCGGCTGCGAAAGCGCCCGCGCGCGTCGTCGTCCATCGGGAACTCCCGCCCGGGCAGCAGGCGTACCTCGGGCACGGGGTACAGGCTGCGCTGGGTGTCGGGGTCGAAGGTGCGGATCGAATCGATCTCGTCGTCGAACAGGTCGACGCGGTAGGGCACCAGCGAGCCCATGGGAAACAGGTCGATCAGCCCGCCGCGCACGGCGTACTCGCCCGGGCTCACCACCTGGGTCACATGGCTGTAGCCGGCCAGCGTGAGCTGGGCCTTGAGCTTGGACTCTTCCAGCTTCTGCTTGGCCTTGAAGTGGAAGGTGTAGCCGGCCAGGAAAGACGGGGGTGCCAGGCGGTAGAGCGCGGTGGTGGCGGGCACCAGCACCACGTCGGCCTCTTTCTGGCTGATGCGCCACAGGGTGGCCAAGCGCTCGCTGATCAGGTCCTGGTGCGGGGAAAAGCTGTCGTAGGGCAGCGTTTCCCAGTCGGGGAACAGCGCGCAGCGCAGCTCGGGCGCGAAGAAGGCGATTTCGTCGATGAGCCGTTGCGCATCGTTGGCGTCGGCGGTGAACATCGCCGTGGCGCGCCCCGCGGCTTTCTCGCGCATGGCCAACTGCGCCAGCAGCAGTGCGTCGGCCGACAACGGGGGGCGCGGCAGCGTGAAACGCTTGCCCGCCGTGAGGTGGGGGAGGTCCATGGAACGCTTAAAAAATGCACAACACCCCGCGCCGGCTGGCGAGGGGTGTGTGAGGCCGTCAATTCTAGAATGGCTGCCCTTTGTTCGCTTGTCGGCCGTTGCCGACGCTGGGCCTCCATGTCCTCTTCCCGACTTTTCGTGCTGATCCCGTGCGCCGGCTCCGGCCACCGCGCGGGCCATGCGCAGACCACCGTTCCCAAGCAGTACCGGCGGCTGGCCGGTGCACCGATGGTGGCCCACACACTGGAGGCCTTTCGCGCGCTGGCGGGCCGGTTCGCCGGGCTGGCGCTGGTGGTGTCGCCGGACGACCGCGAGGTGGATGCGGGGCTGCCACGCTTTCCTGCGGAAAACGAGCACCTGCTGCGCGTGGGCGGCGTGACCCGCGCGGCCACGGTGCGCAACGGCCTGGCGGCGCTGCGCCAGAAGGGTGCCGGGGCGCACGACTGGGTGCTGGTGCACGATGCGGCGCGCTGCCTCGTCACTTCGAGCCAGATCGAGGCGCTGGTCGCGGCCTGTGAGCACGACGCGGTGGGCGGCCTGCTGGCGCACCGGCTGGCCGACACGCTGAAGGCGTCGACGACCGAGGGCCGCGTGTCGCAGACCCTGTCGCGCGCCGACAAGTGGCTGGCCCAGACCCCGCAGATGTTCCGCATCGGCATGCTGCTCGATGCGCTGGAGCGCACCGGCGACGCCGTGACCGACGAGGCCGGCGCCATCGAGGCCATCGGGCTGTCGCCGCTGCTGGTGCCGGGCAGCGCGCAGAACTTCAAGGTCACGTTCCCCGAAGACTTTGCACTGGCCGAGGCGTTGTTGCTGGCCCGCAAGAAGGACATGGCATGACGGTGCCTTTCAACATCCGCGTGGGCGAGGGCTGGGACGTTCACCAGCTGGTGGCCGGGCGAAAGCTCATCCTGGGCGGCATCGAGGTGCCGCACACCACCGGCCTGCTGGGGCATTCGGATGCCGACGTGCTGCTGCACGCCATCACCGACGCGCTGCTGGGCGGGGCGGGGCTGGGCGACATCGGCCGGCATTTTCCCGACACCGACCCGCAGTTTCGCGGTGCCGATTCGTCGGTGCTGCTGGCCGAGGCGGCGCGCCGGGTGCGCGCGGCGGGCTGGGAAATCGGCAATGTCGACAGCACCGTGATCGCGCAGGCGCCCAAGCTGGCGCCGCACATTCCGCTCATGTGCCAGCGCATCGCCGACACCCTGGGCGTGGCGTTGGAGCAGGTGAATGTGAAGGCCAAGACGGCCGAGAAGCTCGGCCCGGTGGGTGAGGGCCGCGCGATGGAAGCGCGCGCGGCCGTGTTGCTGCACCGCTGAGGCGGGATCAGCGGCTCAGCGGATCAACCCAGGGTCGCCTTCTTGCCGCCCTGCGGCTCGCCCGGCTTGGGCGCGGGCATGGCGCGCGGCATCCGGATGTGCGCCGCCAGGCCGCGGCCCGGCGTGCTGGTGAGCGCGAAGGTGCCGCCCATGCGCTCGATGTTCTTCGCCACGATCGACAGGCCCAGCCCCGCACCGGCCGCCGAAGTGCGCGCCGCGTCGCCGCGGAAGAAGGGCTTGGTCAGCTGCGAGAGCAGGCCGGGCTCCACGCCCGCCCCGTGGTCGCGCACCTTGATCAGCACGGCGTCGTTGTTGGCCTGCGCCTGGATCGTGACGTCGGCCACGCCGGTGGACGGTGTCTTGCCGTAGCGCCGCGCGTTCTCCACCAGGTTCGAAATGACGCGCGTGAGCTCGACCTCGTCGCCCATCACCCGCAGGTCGGGCGGGACCTCGACCTTGATGTTCATCTCCTCGTAGTCCTGCACGGCGTAGGTGCAGGCGTCGACCACGTCGCGCAGCAGCACCGGCCGCGGATCGACATGGTCGGGCCGCGCGTAGTCGAGGAACTTGTCGATGATGGCGTCGAGCTGGGCGATGTCGGCCGCCATGTGGTCGCGCGCGTCTTCGTCGGCCACGCTCATCTCGGTTTCCAGCCGCAGCCGGGCGAGCGGCGTGCGAAGGTCGTGCGAGATGCCGGCCAGCATGATGGCGCGGTCCTGCTCGATCTTGGCGAGCTGGTCGGCCATGCGGTTGAAGCCGATGTTGACCGCGCGAATTTCGTTGGTGCGCGCGCGCTCGTCGAGCCGGTGCGCCTCGTACTCGCCTTCGCGCACCTGCATGGTGGCGCGCGACAGCTGCTTGAGCGGCAGGTTGATGAGCCGCGTGATCAGCGCCGCGCCGGCCAGCGACAGCGCCATGGCCGTGCTGAGCCACACCAGCCAGGTGCGTCCGCCCACGCGGCTGAAGCGCGTGGGGTCGAGCAGCAGCCAGTAGGTGTCGCTCTCGATGGTGAAACCGATCCACAGGCCCGCCTCGTCGTTCACGCGGCTGGCTACGGTGGTGCCTTCGCCGAGCTGGTCGATCAGCTCCTCGGTCACGCGCAGGTCGAGCGCGCCGCTGGTGTAGGGCTGGAAGCGGTCGTTGGGCTCGCGCGGCAGGATGCGCACGCCCTCCTGGTCAGCCAGCGTCTTGATGAGCGATACCCGTGTGATGGCGTCCGAATACACCAGCGCCGCGCGCGTGAGGTTCACGAGCGAGGCGATCTGGTGGGCGGTTTGAATGGCGCGCGGCTCGTACTCGAGCGAGCGGAAAGTCTGCAGCCAGGCGACCGTGCAGCCGATGAGCAGCAGCGCCAGCAGGAAGAAGGTGCGCCAGAAAAGGCTGAAGCCCAGCTTGAGGCCGGGGCGACGGTCGCGCGCCGCGCTGGCCTCCAGCGGGCTCGGCATCGTGACCTGTGCGCCGTCCTCCTGCGAGTGGCCCGGTCTGGCGGATTGGCCGATGGCCACCTCTCAGCGGCGCGTCAGGCCGCGCCGTCCGGCACGAACACGTAGCCCACGCCCCAGACGGTCTGGATGTAGCGCGGCGCCGCGGCGTCGGATTCGACCAGCTTGCGCAGACGCGAGATCTGCACGTCCAGGCTGCGGTCAAAGGGCTCGAACTCGCGCCCGCGCGCCAGCTGGGCCAGCTTTTCGCGCGACAGCGGTTGACGCGGATGGCGCACCAGCGCCTTCAGCATCGCAAACTCGCCGGTGGTCAGCGAGAGTTCTTCGCCATCCTTCTTCAGGGTGCGCGAGCCGAGATCGAAGGCGAACGGACCGAAGGTGACGGTTTCGTTCTCCGTGGAGGGCGCGCCCGGGGCTTCGAGCGGCGGACGGCGGCGCAGCACCGCGTGCACACGGGCCAGCAGTTCGCGCGGGTTGAAGGGCTTGCCCAGGTAGTCGTCGGCGCCGACTTCGAGGCCGACGATGCGGTCGACGTCCTCGCCCTTGGCGGTGAGCATGATGATCGGGGTGCGGTCGTTGGCGGCACGCAGGCGGCGGCACACCGAGAGGCCGTCTTCGCCGGGCATCATCAGGTCGAGCACGATCAGGTCGACCGTGTCGCGCAACAGGATGCGGTTGAGCGCCTTGCCGTCCTCGGCCACGATCACTTCGAATCCTTCCTGCGTCAGGTAGCGGCGCAGAAGGTCGCGGATGCGGGCGTCGTCGTCGACGATCACGATCTTGTCAGTGCGAGCGGGAACTTGAGTCATTTCTACAACGATGAATTTGTAACAGCGCCGATTCTGAAGGCGTTGTGCCTTCGAAGCGGCGGATTTACTTATGGTTTGACACTAAGTTACAAAACTTGCGGACGCTCGCTGTCTAGTCATCCGGCGTGCGCACAGAGGTGGCAAAGTTCCTCTTGCCATATGACTTCTGATCAATGAGACCCACTCTTTTCGTTCTGCCACTTGCCCTTGTTTTCGTCTGCGGCCCCTCGCAGGCGGTGTCTGGCGATTTCCTCAGGGTAGGGGAGGTGCGCCGCAGCGAAGTGCGGGATGCCGTGGCGGCCCACCGGGCCGCGCAGCGCGAGGAGGTGCAGCGCGAGGAGGCTGCCGCCGGCCGGCGGCTCACCGCGGCCGAACTGTTCGAGTTGCGCCAGCAGGTGCGCGGCCAATGGACCCCGCCCGCTGCGGGGGCTCTGGCCGTTTCGGCAGAATCGCAGCCGGCCGAGCGCATCGTGCCGGCTGTGCCCATCGTGCAGCCTTCACCGTCGACGACCTCGAGTTCACTGACCGCGCCGCGCAGCCAGCGGCGCTGAGGCGCTTGCTAAGCACCATCGAGGCACGCCGGGCCTGCTGCCGCAGGCCTGTCCTTCATACCAATTCCTGGGGAGATATTCGTCTTGAAAAAAATCAAATTGCTTGCGGCCTGCGCCGCCCTGGCCGTGGCCGGCACCGCGCTGGCTCAGAACGTCGTCGCGCCGGCACCGCAGAACGTGCTGCAGCTGACGGCCTCCGGCACCGTCGAGGTCCAGCAGGACTTGCTGAGCATGACGCTGTCGACCACCCGCGAAGCGACCGACGCGGCCACCGTGCAGTCGCAGTTGAAGGCCGCGCTCGATGCCGCGCTGACCGAAGCGAAGAAGAGCGCCCAACCCGGTCAGCTCGACGTGCGCACCGGCAATTTCAGCCTGTCGCCGCGCTACACCAAGGACGGCAAGATCAACGGTTGGCAGGGTTCGAGCGAACTGGTGCTCGAAGGGCGCGACTTTCCGCGCATTACCCAGGCAGCGGGCCGCATCACCACGCTCACCGTGGCCAATGTGGGTTTCGGCCTGAGCCGCGAGCAGCGCGCCAGGACCGAGACCGAGGCGCAAACCACCGCCATCGAAAACTTCAAGCAGAAGGCCGGCGAACTGGCCAAGGGCTTCGGTTTCGGCGGCTACACGCTGCGCGAGGTGTCGGTGAACGCCAGCGACAGCGGCCCGATCCGCCCGCGCATGATGGCGATGCAGGCCAAGTCGTATTCCTCCGACGCGGCGGTGCCGGTCGAGGCCGGCAAGACCAGCGTGGTGGTGAGCGTGTCGGGCGCGGTGCAGCTCAAGTAAGCGCAAAGAGATGCAGTCGGGCCGCCGCCGCTTACCGTTGGGCTAACCCCTACTGGGCAGTCCAGCCGCCGTCCATGGCCCAGGCCACGCCGCGGACCTGGTCGGCCGCCGGCGAGCACAGGAAGACGGCCAGGCCGCCCAGTTGCTCGACCGTGGTGAACTGCAGCGAAGGCTGCTTTTCGCCCAGCAGTTCGATCTGGGCCTGCGCGGCGGTGATGCCTTCGCGCGCCGCGCGGTCGTCGATCTGCTTTTGCACCAGCGCGGTCAGCACCCAACCGGGGCAGATGGCGTTGGCGGTGACGCCCGTGGTCGCGGTTTCGAGCGCGACCGACTTGGTCAGGCCGACGATGCCGTGCTTGGCCGCCACATAGGCCGACTTCTGCGCCGAGGCCACCAGGCCGTGGGCCGACGCGATGTTGAGCACGCGGCCCCAGTTGGCTTCGCGCATCGCGGGAATCGCCAGGCGCGTGGTGTGGAAGGCGCTGGTGAGGTTGATGGCGATGATGGCGTCCCAGCGTTCGGTGGGGAAGTCTTCGACCTTGGCGACGTGCTGGATGCCGGCGTTGTTCACCAGGATGTCGACGCGGCCGAACTTCGACGCGGCGAACTTCATCATGTCCTCGATCTGCGCGGGCTTGCTCATGTCGGCGTCGTGGTACTCGGTGCGCACGCCGAGTGCCGCGATCTGCGACTTGGGGGCTTCGGCGTCGCCGAAACCGTTGAGCACGATGTTCGCGCCCTGTTGGGCGAGAGCCTTGGCAATGGCGAGGCCAATGCCGCTGGTGGACCCCGTGACAAGCGCGGTTTTGCCTTTGAGCATGTAGATCAATCTCCGGATGAATTAGGATGCGACGAGACCATTATCCGCACCAGAACGACCTCGTTTTCATGACCGAACCGACGCTTCATCACGTGGCGTGCGACGACGCCCAGGGCGGCCATCGCATGGCCTATTGGCAATGGGGCGACGCACGCAGCGCGCACGTCGTGGTCTGCGTGCACGGCCTGACCCGGCAAGGGCGCGACTTCGATGCGCTGGCGCAGGCCATCGTGGCGCGCGCTGGCGGCAAGGTGCGCGTGGTCTGCCCCGACGTGGTGGGGCGCGGGCGCAGCGACTGGCTGCGCGATGCGAACTTCTATCAGGTGCCTGTGTATGCGGCTGACATGGTGGCGCTGATTGCGCAACTGCACCGTGAACAGGCGATCGACACGCTCGACTACGTCGGCACCAGCATGGGCGGGCTGATCGGCTTCGTGCTGGCAGGCCACAAGGAGCTGCCGCTCGCGCAGCCCATTCGCCGATTCGTCGCCAACGACGTCGGCCCGACCATCGAGCCCGCCGCTGTGCAGCGCATCGGTGCCTATGTGGGCAAGAGCGGCTCGTATGCGAGCGTGCAGGCCGCGGCCGATGCCATGTGGGCACTGTCGACCACCTTCGGTCCTCACACGCCTGCCCAGTGGCTCGCGCTGTCGCAGCACATGGTGGTGCCTGCGTCGCAGCGCAATGCCGAGGGTTCGGCCAAGGTCGATGCGGCTGCCGGTACCGACGATGCCGCGGGCGCGTGGCTGCTGCATTACGACCCCGCCATCGGCGTGGCGCTTCGCGCCATCACGCCCGAGGCGGCGGCCCAGGGCGGCGCGATCATGTGGAGCCTGTATGACGCCATCGAGGCTCGCACGCTCGTCACGCGCGGTGCTGTGTCCGATCTGCTGTCGCGCGAAACGGCCCTGGCCATGACACAGCGCGGTCCGCATGCGGCGCTGGTCGAGTTCCATCGGGTCGGCCACG
>NNBU01000790.1_pt1 | contig 16867 bp, 13 predicted proteins | sample 1173781 | NCBI WGS metagenome assembly NNBU01 (sample SAMN07173937, study PRJNA388173) | plant metagenome | biome: Plant school; feature: Soil; material: Symbiotic tissue of Blasia pusilla L.; isolation source: symbiotic tissue sample KVJ2 | host: Blasia pusilla | place: Norway: Troms, Kvaloya...
GGTGGGCGCGGCGATGTGTATAAGTGACATCCTGAGCCCTCGCGGCAGCGTGATCGCCGAGTCGCGCACGAACCAGCTGTTCGTGTCCGACATCCCGTCGCGGCTTGCCCAGGTTTCCGAGTTGATTCAGAAGCTCGACATTCCGGTTCGTCAGGTGCTAATCGAAGCGCGCATCGTCGAGGCGTCCGACACCTTCGGCAAGTCGCTGGGCGTGAGACTCGGTGGCGGCGTCTCAGGCGAGCGCTTTGCGTCGTCGGCGGGCAACCGTGCCTTCGCCACCGTCGGTGGAGTACCCAGTACAGGTACCACGGGCACCGCGTTCACCAACTCCAACTTCATCAACCTGCCGGCAGGCGATGCAGGCGGCACCGGCAACTCGGCGGGCACCTTCGCGATCTCGCTCTTCAATTCGAGCTTCTCGCGCATGCTGAACCTCGAAATCTCGGCGCTCGAGGCCGATGGCAAGGGCAAGCTGGTCTCCAGCCCCCGGGTGATCACGGCCGACCAGACCAAGGCGCTGATCGAGCAGGGCGAGGAAATCCCCTACCAGCAGGCGACGTCCAGCGGTGCGACCTCCATCTCGTTCCGCAAGGCGGTGCTGAAGCTCGAAGTGACGCCGCAGATCACCCCCGAAGGCAACATCATCCTGACGCTGGACGTGAGCAAGGACGCGCGCGGCGTGAACACGTCGGCAGGTCCCGCCATCAACACCAAGCATGTGCAAACCGAGGTGCTGGTCGAGAACGGCGGCACGGTCGTCATCGGTGGTATCTTCGAACTCACCGAAACCAATGACGAATCGCGCGTGCCGGTGCTGGGTGAAGTGCCCTACCTCGGGGCACTGTTCCGCAAGCGCGAACGCGTTGCAAACAAGACCGAAATGCTCGTCTTTATCACTCCGAAGATGATTACCGACCGCAACGCCGCGCGCTGACGCGCGGGCGTAGCAGCCACCGCGTGGCGGTCGCACTCGTCGGGTTGCCCGGCGCCGGAAAATCTGCAGTGGGCCGGCGCCTGGGGATGCGGCTGGACCTTCCTTTCATCGACACCGATCACGTGATCGAGCAGCGCATCGGCTGTTCGATCCGTGATTTTTTCGATCGTGAAGGCGAGGTTGCCTTCCGCGACCTCGAGCAAAACGTCATCGCCGACCTGGCGGCCAACGCCCAGGGCGTGCTGGCCACCGGCGGCGGGGCGGTGCTGCGCGATGCCAACCGCAACCAGCTGCGCGATCACTTCCACGTGATCTACCTGCGCTCCTCCCCCGAAGACCTGTTCCGGCGCCTGCGTCACGACGTCAAGCGTCCCTTGCTGCAGGTGGCCGATCCGCTGGGCCGCCTGCGGGAGCTGCATGACGCGCGCGACCCGTTCTACCGGGAAACCGCGCACGACGTGGTCGACACAGGACGTCCGTCCATCGCCATGCTGGTGAACATCATCGTCATGCAGCTTGAACTGGCCGGCATCGTCGAGCCCGGAGCCCATCCGGAAGAGCCCGCCGCCTGAGCCGGCCCTGGCTGCAGCGCCTAAACTCGCTGCCATGTCCCTGTCCGTACTTTCCGCCCCGCCAGAACGCGTCGACATCCAGCTTGGCGACCGCAGCTATCCCATCCTGATCGGTGCCGGCCTGCTGGACGACCCCGAGAGCTTCGCCGTCGCGCCGGCGGCCGCTTCTGCCCTGATCGTCAGCAACACCACCGTGGCGCCGCTCTACGCGAAGGCACTGCAAGCTGCCCTCGCGGGTCGTTTCCGCACGGTTCACCTGCTCGAGCTGCCCGACGGCGAAGTGCACAAGAACCTGCAGACGTTGAACCTGATCTTCGACGCCCTGCTGGGCCACGGCAGCGACCGCAAGACGGTGATGTTCGCGCTCGGCGGCGGCGTGGTGGGCGACATGACCGGCTTCGCCGCTGCCAGCTACATGCGCGGCGTGCCCTTCATCCAGGTGCCGACCACGCTGCTGGCGCAGGTTGATTCTTCGGTGGGCGGCAAGACGGCCATCAACCACCCGCTGGGCAAGAACATGATCGGCGCGTTCTACCAGCCGCAACTCGTGGTGTGCGACCTGGGCACGCTGCAGACCCTGCCGCCGCGCGAACTGAGTGCCGGGCTGGCCGAGGTCATCAAGTACGGCCCGATCCACGACATGGCCTTCTTCGACTGGATCGAGGCGAACATCGACGCGCTGGTGGCGCGCGACCCCGCCGCGCTGGCCTACGCCGTCAAGCGCAGCTGTGAGATCAAGGCGCTGGTGGTCGGCCAGGACGAGCGCGAGACCGGCCTGCGCGCCATTCTCAATTTCGGCCACACCTTCGGCCATGCGATCGAGTCGGGCCTGGGCTACGGCGAATGGCTGCACGGCGAGGGCGTCGGCTGCGGCATGGTCATGGCGGCGCACCTGTCGCAGCGGCTCGGCGGCGTGGACGCGGCCTTCGTCGAGCGGCTCACTCGCCTGATCCAGCGCGCCGGCCTGCCGACGGTCGGCCCGGCGCTGGGGGCCGAGCGCTACCTGCAGCTGATGCGCGTCGACAAGAAGTCCGAAGCCGGCGAAATCCGCTTCGTGGTGATCGACAAGCCCGGCTCCGCCGTGGTCCGCAGCGCGCCGGATGCGCTGGTGCGCGAAGTGCTCGCGCAGTGCTGCGAGGGATGAGTCTCGCGGCCTATGCCTGCCACCCCGCGCAGTCGCGCGGCCGTCGGCATGCCGAGCCGCCCGCGCCCACGCGCGATGTGTTCCAGCGCGACCGCGACCGCATCGTGCATTCGACGGCCTTCCGCCGGCTGGTCTACAAGACGCAGGTCTTCCTGAACCACGAGGGCGACCTGTTTCGCACCCGGCTCACCCATTCGCTGGAAGTCGCTCAGCTCGGCCGCTCCATTGCGCGTGCGCTGCGCATCAATGAAGACCTGGTCGAGGCGATCGCGCTGGCGCACGACCTGGGCCACACGCCGTTCGGACACGCGGGGCAGGATGCGCTCAATGCCTGCATGGCCGGGCACGGCGGCTTCGAGCACAACCTGCAGAGCCTGCGCGTGGTCGATGCGCTCGAGCACCGCTACCCGCAGTACGACGGCCTGAACCTCAGCTTCGAGACCCGCGAGGGCATCCTCAAGCACTGCTCGCGCACGAACGCCGAGAAGCTCGAAGCCGTGGAGCCTCACGGCGTGGCCCGGCGCTTTCTGGACCGCACGCAGCCGGGCCTCGAAGCCCAGCTGTGCAACCTGGCCGATGCCATCGCCTACAACGCCCACGACATCGACGATGGCGTGCGCTCGGGCCTCATCAGCGTCGAGCAGCTGTCCGACGTGGCGCTGTTCGAGCGCTACCGCCGCGAGGCGCTCGCCGAGCATCCGCAATTGAAGGGCCGCCGCGTGCTCTACGAGACCATCCGTCGCATGCTGAGCGCGCAGGTCTACGACGTGACCGACGCAACCCGCGCTGCGCTCGAGGCGCTCGGACCGGCCGATGCCGATGCGGTGCGCCGGGCAGCACCGGTCGTTGCATTCAGCGAGGCCATGCAGGCGCAATCGGAAGACCTGAAGCGCTTTCTCTTTCGCAACCTCTACCGCCATCCCCAGGTCACGCAGAACACCGACCAGGCGCAGGCGGTGGTGCGGGAGCTGTTCGACGCCTACCTCGCGCGCAGCGCCGAAATGCCCGACGGCTACGCCGAGCGCGACGACCGGCATCGCGCGGTGGCCGACTACATCGCGGGCATGACCGACCGGTTCGCCATGCGCGAGCATGAACGGCTCACGGGCCGCCGGGGGATCGCGTGAGCCCCTCCGCGTCTGCGTCCGTGCGGCCGCGCGTGCCGGTCGCCGCCTTTGCCGTGCTGCTGGGCGGCGTCAGCGGGGCTTTGCACCTGGGCAAGCTGCCGCCGGCCGTGCCCGCGCTGCAGGCGTCGCTGGGCATCGGCCTGGTGGAGGCCGGATTCCTGCTGTCGCTCGTGCAGGTGGCGAGCATGACGCTCGGCCTGGCCGCAGGCCTGGCGGCCGACACCATCGGCCTGCGCCGCAGCATGCTCACCGGGCTGGGCGTGCTGACGGTGGCCAGCCTGCTGGGCGGCGGGGTCGGCGTCGGCGCGCTGGGCGGCACGCACGCCGTGGCGTGGTTGCTGGCGCTGCGGGCGATCGAGGGCATCGGTTTTCTGCTGGCCGTGATGCCGGGGCCCGGACTCATCCGCGCGCTCACGCCGCCGGGCGCCGACAAGGCCGCGCTGGGCCTGTGGGGTGCCTACATGCCGCTGGGCGTGGCGCTCGCGCTGCTGCTCGGGCCGGCCCTGATCGCGTGGGGCGGCTGGGCCGACTGGTGGTGGGCGCTGTCGCTGGTCTCGGCGTTGGCCGCGCTGTGGGTGTGGCTGGCGGTGCCGGCCGACCGGCTGAGGCCGGTGGCCCCCGGCAACGCGTCGATCGGCTGGTCGTCGCGCCTGCGCGCCACGGTCGGCGCCCGCGCGCCCTGGCTGGTCGGGCTGACCTTTGCCGTGTACTCGGCCCAGTGGATGGCGGTGATCGGCTTCCTGCCCGCCATCTACGCAGGCGCCGGCGTGCCCGCCGCCTGGAACGCGGTGCTGACCGCGCTGGCCGCCGCGATGAACATCGTCGGCAACGTCGCCGGCGGCCGCTGGCTGCAACGCGGCGTGGCACCGCAGCGGCTGTTGCAACTCGGGTTCCTGACGATGGCGCTGGGCGGCGTGGCGGCCTTCGCGCAACTGGGGCAGGGCACCGACGCCACCAGCCTGCCGCCGGTGCTGCGCTATATCGCCGTCTGCGCGTTCTCGCTGGGCGGCGGCATGGTGCCGGCCACGCTGTTCTTTCTCGGCGTGCGGCTGGCGCCGGGGCCCTCCACCGTTTCGACGACGATCGGCCTCATGCAGCAGGCGTCCTCGCTCGGCCAGTTCCTGGCGCCGCCGGCGGTGGCGTGGGTGGCGCACCGCGTCGGCGGCTGGCATTGGACTTGGACGGCCACGCTGGCCTGCTCGCTGGCCGGCATGGCGCTCGCGCGGCGCCTGGGGCGGATTCGCCCTGCGGCGGAGATGGCATGAGCGGCCCGGCGACAATCGACGCCCTTCAGGCCGAAGCCGACATGCGGCGCTGGCTCGAGCGCGCGGTCATCGGCCTGAACCTGTGCCCGTTCGCGAAAGCCGTTCACGTGAAGGGGCAGATCCACTACGCCGTGTACGAGAGCACCGAACAGGCCGACCTGATGGACGCGCTCCTGTCCCAAGCCCGAGACCTCGCGGCACTCGACGCCGCCCAGCGCGACACCACCCTTTTGATAGCACCGAACACCTTGGCCGACTTCCTGGACTTCAACGATTTCACGGCGCGTGCCGAACGCCAGCTGGCGCGTGCCGGCTACGACGGCGTGTTCCAGCTGGCGAGCTTTCATCCGCAGTTCCAGTTCGCCGGCACCGAAGCCGACGACATCGGCAACGCCACCAACCGCGCGCCGTACCCCACGCTGCACCTGCTGCGCGAAGACAGCGTGGACCGCGCGGTCGAGGCCTTCCCCGATGCGGAAGCGATCTTCGAACGCAACATCGACACCCTGCAAGCGCTGGGCCCGCAAGGCTGGGCCGCGCTGGACGTCGGCCCCGGGAGTGCCAAGGCATGAACACCAAACTCGCAGCGCAAGCACCCCGGACGAACAAGGCCGCCAAGGCCGACGCGGAACTGGCCGAAGTGCTCAAGCCGGGCCAGTCCGTCGAGCTGCTCAAGGAGCTGCACATCCTCACCCGCGAGGGCCGGCTCAACCAGGACTCGCGGCGCAAGCTCAAGCAGGTCTACCACCTGTTCCAGTTCATCGAGCAGTTGCTGCGCGAACTGCCGGAAGAGGGCGCGGGCGCCACGCTGGCCGACCACGGTGCGGGCAAGTCGTACCTGGGCTTCATCATTTATGACCTGTTCTTCCGCGCGCGGAAGGGCGGGGGGCATGTCTACGGCATCGAGACGCGCAGCGAGCTGGTCGAGCGCTCGCGCGCATTGGCGCAGCGCCTGGGCTTCGAGCGCATGTCCTTCCTCAACCTGACGGTGGCCGAGTCGGCCCAGGCGAGCGAGCTGCCGGCGCAGATCGACGTGGTCACCGCGCTGCACGCCTGCGACACCGCCACCGACGACGCCATTGCCTTCGGCCTCGCGAAGAAAGCCCGCTGCATGGTGCTGGTGCCCTGCTGCCAGGCCGAAGTGGCGGCCTGCCTGCGCGAAACCAAGGCGCTTGCCTTGTCGCGCACGCCGCTGGCCGAGCTGTGGCGCCATCCGCTGCACACGCGCGAAATCGGCAGCCAGCTGACCAACGTGCTGCGTTGCCTGTACCTCGAAGCCAATGGCTACAGCGTCACGGTCACCGAACTGGTGGGCTGGGAGCACAGCATGAAGAACGAACTGATCCTGGCGCGCTACACGGGCCAGCGCAAGGCCAGCGCGGCCACGCGGCTGCGCGAGCTGCTGGCGCAGTTCGGGCTCGACACGCTGGGCGACACGCGCTTTCGCCTGGCCTGAGCGCCGGCGCAGCTCCGCAGGCCGGTCCGCCCACGCCATGGCACGCCTTCCCCGCCTCACGCTGGCCGGCATGCCGCACCACGTGATCCAGCGCGGCAACAACCGCCAGCCGATCTTCGTGGACCGCGCCGACCACGAGAAGCTGCTCGCCCTGCTGGCCGAGAACGCGGCGCGCTTCGGCGTCGCGGTGCATGCCTATGTGCTGATGGACAACCATTTCCACCTGCTGGCCACGCCCGACAGCACCACCGGACTGCCGCAGCTCATGCAGTCGGTGGGGCGCAGCTACGTGCGTTACTTCAACGACCGCCACGGCCGCAGCGGCACGCTGTGGGAAGGCCGCTACCGGTCGACGCTGATCCAGACCGACCGCTATCTGCTCACCTGCATGGCCTACATCGACCTCAACCCCGTGCGCGCGGGCATGGCCGCCGATGCGCGCGACTTCCCCTGGTCCAGCCATGGCCACTACGCCGGGCTGCGGCACGACCGGCTGCTCACGCCGCATCCGCTGTACTGGGAACTCGGCAACACGCCGTTCGCGCGGGAAGCGGCCTATGTCGAGTTGGTGCGCAGCGGGGTGCGAACAGCCGATCAGGCGGCGCTGACCGAGGCCACCTTGCGTGGCTGGGCAGCGGGCGACGAGGATTTTCTCGACACGCTGCAGAAATCGACAGAGCGGCGCGTGGTCAAGGCCAAGGCTGGTCGGCCGCCTTCGGGCCCTCGATCTTGAGCCGAAATCCAGGCTAAACCGGCGCCACTGCTGGAGCTTTTGCTCCTTATTTTGATATGTCCCCATTTAAATTCTGACAAGAAAACTCAAGATTTAATGAGAATCTGACCCCAATTAAAGTGTTTGGCATTCTTTGTGCATCGCAATATGCTCCCTTTCCCTGCGAAAACTGAAGGAGCGCGCCCATGACGACGGCTGCCGAGATTCAACATCTCCAAGAACACGGTCTGTATTCCGGTGCCGACGAGCACGATGCCTGCGGCGTCGGCTTCGTCGCCCACATCAAGGGCGAGAAGAGCCATGCCATCGTGCTGCAGGGCCTCAAGATCCTTGAAAACCTCGACCATCGCGGCGCCGTGGGCGCCGACAAGCTCATGGGGGACGGCGCCGGCATCCTGATCCAGCTGCCCGACCACCTGTACCGCGAAGAAATGGCGAAGCAGGGCGTCACGCTGCCCCCGCCCGGCGAATACGGCGTCGGCATGATCTTCCTGCCCAAGGAGCATGCCTCCCGCGAAGCCTGCGAGCAGGAAATGGAACGCGCCATCAAGGCCGAAGGCCAGGTGCTGCTCGGCTGGCGCGACGTGCCGGTCAACCGCGACATGCCCATGTCGCCCACCGTGCGCGCCAAGGAGCCGCTGCTGCGCCAGGTCTTCATCGGCCGCGGCAACGACGTGATCGTGCAGGACGCGCTGGAACGCAAGCTCTACGTGATCCGCAAGACCGCCAGCGCCAACATCCAGCGCCTGAAGCTCAAGCACAGCAAGGAGTACTACGTACCCAGCATGTCGAGCCGCACCGTGGTCTACAAGGGGCTGCTGCTGGCCGACCAGGTCGGCACCTACTTCATGGACCTGCAGGACAAGCGCTGCGTCTCGGCCCTGGGCCTGGTGCACCAGCGCTTCTCGACCAACACCTTCCCCGAGTGGCCGCTGGCCCACCCGTACCGCTACGTCGCCCACAACGGCGAAATCAACACGGTCAAGGGCAACTACAACTGGATGAAGGCGCGCGAAGGCGTCATGTCCTCGCCCGTGCTGGGCGCCGACCTGCAGAAGCTCTACCCGATCAGCTTCGCCGGACAGTCCGACACCGCCACCTTCGACAACTGCCTCGAGCTGCTGACGATGGCCGGCTACCCCATCAGCCAGGCCGTGATGATGATGATTCCCGAGCCCTGGGAGCAGCACGCCACCATGGACCCGCGCCGCCGCGCGTTCTACGAGTACCACGCCGCCATGCTCGAGCCGTGGGACGGCCCGGCTTCCATCGTCTTCACCGACGGCCGCCAGATCGGCGCCACGCTCGACCGCAACGGCCTGCGCCCATCGCGCTACTGCGTGACCGACGACGACCTGGTCATCATGGCCTCCGAATCGGGCGTGCTGCCTGTGCCCGAGCAGAAGATCGTGCGCAAGTGGCGCCTGCAGCCCGGCAAGATGTTCCTGATCGACCTGGAACAGGGCCGCATGATCGACGACGAGGAGGTCAAGTCCACCCTCGCCAACAGCAAGCCCTACAAGCAGTGGATCGAGAACCTGCGCATCAAGCTCGACAGCGTCAAGGCCGAGCCGTTCTCCGCGCCCCTGAGCCAGGTGGCGCTGCTCGACCGCCAGCAGGCCTTCGGCTACACCCAGGAAGACATCAAGTTCCTGATGAGCCCGATGGCGCAGGCCGGCGAGGAAGGCATCGGCTCCATGGGCAACGACAGCCCGCTGGCCGTGCTCTCCAGCAAGAACAAGCCGCTCTACAACTACTTCAAGCAGTTGTTCGCGCAGGTGACCAACCCGCCGATCGACCCGATCCGCGAAGCCATCGTGATGTCGCTGGTGTCCTTCATCGGCCCCAAGCCCAACCTGCTGGACATCAACCAGGTCAACCCGCCGATGCGGCTCGAAGTGAGCCAGCCGATCCTCGACTTCTCCGACATGGCGAAGCTGCGCGACATCGGCAAGTACACGCAGGGCAAGTTCAAGAGCTACGTGCTCGACATCACCTACCCGTTGGCCTGGGGCGACGAAGGCGTCGAAGCCAAGCTGGCCTCGCTGTGCGCCGAAGCGGTGGACGCCATCAAGGGCGGCCACAACATCCTGATCGTGAGCGACCGCGGCGTGAGCCCCACGCAGGTGGCCATTCCCGCCGTGCTGGCGCTGTCGGCCGTGCACCAGTACCTGGTGCGTGAAGGCCTGCGCACCACCGCCGGCCTGGTGGTGGAAACCGGCTCGGCGCGCGAAGTGCATCACTTCGGCGTGCTGGCCGGCTACGGCGCGGAAGCCGTGCACCCGTACCTCGCCATGGAAACGCTGGCGGCCATGCATGCCGACCTGCCGGGCGACCTGAGCGCCGACAAGGCGGTCTACAACTACGTCAAGGCCATCGGCAAGGGCCTGTCGAAGATCATGTCGAAGATGGGTGTCAGCACCTACATGAGCTACTGCGGCGCGCAGCTGTTCGAGGCCATCGGCCTGAACACCGTCACCGTCAACAAGTACTTCACCGGCACCGCGAGCCGCGTGGAAGGCATCGGCGTCTTCGAGATCGCCGAGGAAGCCATCCGCATGCACAAGGCCGCGTTCAGCGACGACCCGGTGCTCGCCAGCATGCTGGACGCCGGCGGCGAGTACGCCTGGCGCGCACGCGGCGAAGAGCACATGTGGACGCCCGACGCCATCGCCAAGCTGCAGCACAGCACGCGCTCCAACAACTGGAACACGTACAAGGAATACGCCCAGCTCATCAACGACCAGAACCGCAGGCACCTCACGCTGCGCGGCCTGTTCGAGTTCAAGATCGACCCGGCCAAGGCCGTGCCGGTCGACGAGGTCGAGTCCGCCGCCGAGATCGTCAAGCGCTTCGCCACGGGCGCCATGTCGCTCGGCTCGATCAGCACCGAGGCCCACGCCACGCTGGCCGTGGCCATGAACCGCATCGGCGGCAAGAGCAACACGGGCGAAGGCGGCGAAGACCCCGCGCGCTACCGCAACGAGCTCAAGGGCATTCCGATCAAGCAGGGCGACACGCTCAAGAGCGTGATCGGTGCGGCCAACGTTGAGGTCGACCTGCCGCTGAAGGACGGCGACTCGCTGCGTTCGCGCATCAAGCAGGTGGCCTCCGGCCGCTTCGGCGTCACCGCCGAGTACCTGCATTCGGCCGACCAGATCCAGATCAAGATGGCGCAGGGCGCCAAGCCGGGCGAGGGCGGCCAGCTGCCCGGCGGCAAGGTCACCGAGTACATCGGCAAGCAGCGCTATGCCGTGCCGGGCGTGGGCCTCATCTCGCCGCCGCCGCACCACGACATCTACTCGATCGAAGACCTGGCCCAGCTCATTCACGACCTGAAGAACACCGCGCCGCACGCCAGCATCAGCGTGAAGCTGGTGAGCGAAATCGGCGTCGGCACCATCGCCGCGGGCGTGGCCAAGTGCAAGAGCGACCACGTCGTGATCGCCGGCCATGACGGCGGCACGGGCGCCTCGCCCTGGTCGTCGATCAAGCATGCAGGCAGCCCTTGGGAAATCGGCCTGGCCGAGACGCAGCAGACGCTGGTGCTCAACCGCCTGCGCAGCCGCATCCGCGTGCAGGCCGACGGCCAGATGAAGACCGGCCGCGACGTCGCCATCGGCGCGCTGCTGGGTGCCGACGAGTTCGGCTTCGCGACCGCGCCGCTGGTGGTCGAGGGCTGCATCATGATGCGCAAGTGCCACCTGAACACCTGCCCGGTGGGCGTGGCCACGCAAGACCCGATCCTGCGCCAGAAGTTCTCGGGCAAGCCCGAGCACGTCGTCAACTACTTCTTCTTCGTGGCCGAAGAAGTGCGCCAGATCATGGCCCAGCTGGGCATCCGCAAGTTCGACGACCTGATCGGCCGCGCCGACCTGCTCGACATGCGCAAGGGCATCGAGCACTGGAAGGCTTCGGGCCTCGATTTCAGCCGTCTCTTCGCGCTGCCCAACGTGCCGGCCGACGTGCCGCGCTTCCATGTCGAGAACCAGGAGCACGGCCTGGAGCGCGCGCTGGACGTCAAGCTCATCGAGAAGTCGCGTCCCGCCATCGACAAGGGCGAGAAGGTGCAGTTCATCGAGGTGGTGCGCAACGTCAACCGCTCGGTGGGCGCCATGCTCTCGGGTGCGCTGACCAAGGTGCATCCGCAAGGCCTGCCCGACGACTCGATCCGCATCCAGCTCGAGGGCACGGGCGGCCAGTCGTTCGGCGCCTTCCTGGCACGCGGCATCACGCTGTACCTGATCGGCGACGCCAACGACTACACCGGCAAGGGCCTCTCCGGCGGCCGCGTGGTGGTTCGCCCGAGCCTGGACTTCCGCGGCGAAGCGGTGCGCAACACCATCGTGGGCAACACCGCGCTGTACGGCGCGACCACCGGCGAGGCCTACCTGTGCGGCGTGGCCGGCGAGCGTTTCGCGGTGCGTCTTTCGGGCGCCACGGCGGTCATCGAAGGCACGGGCGACCACGGTTGCGAATACATGACCGGCGGCACGGTGGCCGTGCTCGGCAAGACGGGTCGCAACTTCGCGGCCGGCATGAGCGGCGGCGTGGCCTTCGTCTACGACGAAGACGGCCAGTTCGCCACCCGCTGCAACCTCGCGATGGTCTCGCTCGACAAGGTGCTGACCTCGGCCGAGCAGACCGCCAGCGTGCATCGCAAGATCTGGCACGGCGGCGAGACCGACGAAGCGCAGCTCAAGAAGCTGCTCGAGGAGCACCACCGCTGGACCGGCAGCAAGCGCGCGCGCGAGCTGCTCGACAACTGGGCCGTGTCGCGCACCAAGTTCGTGAAGGTGTTCCCGAACGAATACAAGCGCGCGCTGGCCGAGCTGCACGACCGCAAGGTCGAGCTGGCGAGCAGCGGCAACAACGCGCATGCCGGTCTCGAGCCGCATGCGCTGGTGGCGCCGTCCGCAACCGCCGCGGTCTGAGCGGCAACGAATACGAAGAACAGAGGAAAGCACGATGGGAAAGATCACCGGCTTCATGGAGCATGAGCGCATCGAAGAGGGCTACAAGCCCGTCGACGAGCGCGTCAAGCACTACAAGGAATTCGTCGTCGGCCTGACGCCCGAGCAGGCCAAGGTGCAGGGCGCGCGCTGCATGGACTGCGGCACGCCGTTCTGCAACAGCGGCTGCCCGGTCAACAACATCATTCCGGACTTCAACGACCTCGTGTACCGCGACGACTGGCAGAACGCCTTCGCGGTGCTCGACTCGACCAACAACTTCCCCGAGTTCACCGGCCGCATCTGTCCCGCACCCTGCGAAGCAGCCTGCGTGCTCAACGTGAACGACGACGCGATCGGCATCAAGTCGATCGAGCACGCGATCATCGACCGGGCCTGGGACGAAGGCTGGGTGGCGCCGCGCGCCGCCAAGCACAAGACCGGCAAGAAGGTGGCCGTGGTGGGTTCGGGCCCGGCCGGCATGGCGGCTGCGCAGCAGCTGGCACGCGTGGGCCACGACGTGACGCTGTTCGAGAAGAACGATCGCATCGGCGGCCTGCTGCGCTACGGCATCCCCGACTTCAAGATGGAGAAGACCCACATCGACCGCCGTGTCGAGCAGATGAAGGCCGAGGGCGTGACCTTCCGCACCGGCGTGATGGTCGGCGCCGCAAAGGACCCGCTGGGCAAGGGCTCCAAGGTGACCAACCTCGCCAAGGAAACCGTCACGCCCGAACAACTGCAGAAGGAATTCGACGCGGTGGTGCTCACCGGCGGCGCCGAGCAGTCGCGCGACCTGCCGGTGCCCGGCCGCGACCTCGACGGCATTCACTACGCCATGGAGTTCCTGCCGCAGCAGAACCGCGTCAACGCGGGCGACAAGGTCAAGGGCCAGTTGCGCGCCGACGGCAAGCATGTGATCGTGATCGGCGGCGGCGACACCGGCTCCGACTGCGTGGGCACCAGCAACCGCCACGGCGCTGCCAGCGTCACGCAGTTCGAACTGATGCCGCAGCCGCCCGAGGAAGAGAACCGCCCCTTGACCTGGCCGTACTGGCCGATCAAGCTGCGCACCAGCTCCAGCCACGAAGAGGGATGCGAGCGGGAGTTCGCCATTTCCACCAAGGAATTCATCGGCGAAAAGGGCAAGGTCACCGGCCTGAAGACCGTTCGCGTCGAATGGAAGGACGGAAAGATGCAGGAAGTGGCCGGCAGCGAGCAGGTGCTGAAGGCCGACCTGGTGTTGCTCGCAATGGGCTTCATCAGTCCCGTGGCCACCGTGCTGGACGCCTTCGGTGTGGAGAAGGACGCACGCGGCAACGCCCGCGCGACGGTCGACTTCATCGGCGGCTATGCCACCAACGTGCCGAAGGTGTTTGCCGCGGGCGATATCCGCCGTGGTCAGTCGTTGGTGGTGTGGGCCATTCGCGAAGGCCGTCAAGCGGCACGTTCGGTCGATGAATTTCTGATGGGATTCAGCGACTTGCCGCGATGAATTTTGTTTCAATTTAGCGGGGCCGGTCGCGGCCCCGTTATCATCCGCTTGAAACCGCATGCCGGGATGCTTGAAAAAGCGCCCGGCTTTTTTATTGAGATGGACCCAGCCGCACCGCAACTTCCCTTCGTAGAGTTCCGCAACGTCACGTTCGGCTACGGCGCGCGCGCCATTCTCGACGGCGTGTCCTTCACCGTGCCGCGCGGCAAGGTGACGGCCCTGATGGGCGCATCGGGCGGCGGCAAGACCACGGTCCTGCGCCTGATCGGCGGACAGCAGAAGGCACAGCGCGGCGAGGTTCTTTTCGACGGTCAGGACGTCGTCAGGTTCGACGCCACGGCGCTCTACGCGGCGCGGCGCCGCATGGGCATGCTGTTCCAGTTCGGTGCCTTGTTCACTGACATGAGCGTGTTCGACAACGTGGCGTTTCCGCTGCGCGAGCACACGCAGTTGTCCGAAGCGCTGGTGCGCGACATCGTGCTCATGAAGCTCGACGCCGTCGGCCTGCGCGGCGCACGCGACCTGATGCCCAGCGAGGTGTCGGGCGGCATGGCGCGGCGCGTGGCGCTGGCGCGCGCAATTGCGCTCGACCCCGACCTCGTCATGTACGACGAACCCTTCGCCGGACTCGACCCCATTTCGCTTGGCACCGCGGCGCGGCTGATCCGCCAGCTCAACGACACGCTCGGCCTCACCAGCATCATCGTGTCGCACGACCTGGAAGAAACCTTCCGCATCGCCGACCACGTGATCATCCTGGCCAACGGCGGCATCGCCGCACAGGGCGCGCCCGACGAGGTGCGCAACAGCGTCGATCCATTGGTCCATCAGTTCGTGAACGCATTGCCTGACGGGCCGGTGCGGTTTCATTACCCGGGCGTCAGTATCGAAGACGACTTCGGCAATGTCGAAGGAGGGCGGTCATGAGCGCTGCGCTGGGCCGCCCCGAGCAAGCGAAGCCCCCCTCGGGGGGCGGTGAGGACACGAAGTGCCGAACGTGGGGGCAAACATGAGCTGGTGGAAGCCTGCCGACATCGGCTTCGCCGTGCGCAGCCGTCTGGCCAACCTTGGGCATGGCGCGAAGCTCTTCTTGCGCCTGCTCGGGCCGGGCGCGCAGATCATGCGCCGCTTCAGCCTCGTGCGCGACCAGATCCATTTCCTGGGCAACTACTCGCTCGCCATCATCGGCGTGTCGGGGTTGTTCGTGGGCTTCGTGCTGGGCCTGCAGATGTACTACGCGCTGCAGCGCTACGGCTCTTCCGAAGCGCTCGGCCTGCTGGTCACGCTGAGCCTGGTGCGCGAGCTCGGGCCGGTCGTGGCGGCCTTGCTGTTCACCGGGCGCGCGGGCACCTCGCTCACGGCGGAAATCGGCCTCATGAAGGCCGACGAGCAACTGAGCGCCATGGAAATGATGGCCGTCGACCCGGTGCAGCGCATCCTCGCGCCGCGTTTCTGGGCTGGCGTCATCACCATGCCGTTGCTGGCCGCCGTGTTCAGCGCGGTCGGCATCATGGGCGGCTATGTGGTGGGCGTGCTGATGCTGGGTGTAGATCCGGGCGCGTTCTGGGGGCAGATGCAGGGCGGCGTCGATGTGTGGCGCGACGTCGGAAACGGCGTCATCAAGAGCATCGTCTTCGGTTTCACCGTGACCTTCATCGCGCTGCTGCAGGGGTATGAAGCCCTGCCGACGCCCGAAGGCGTATCGCGCGCGACCACGCGCACGGTGGTGACGGCATCGCTGGCGGTGCTGGGGCTGGACTTCCTCCTGACCGCCATGATGTTCAGCATATGAACGAGTACATCCCCAGGCTTGCCCACTTCGTGTGGCCTCCAACCCCCTTGCAGGGGGCAACACCAGCAGCCCGGCAAAGCCGGTTCTGCGGTGTTACCCGAATGAGTCAATCCGTAGGAATCTAGGAAGAGTCGATATGCAACGTTCCAACAATGACATCTGGGTCGGCCTGTTCGTGCTGATCGGCGCCGCCGCATTGCTGTTTCTCGCGCTGCAGTCGGCCAACCTGCTGAGCCTGAACTTCCAGAAGACCTATTCGGTGACCGCGCGCTTCGACAACATCGGCGGGCTCAAGCCCCAGACCGCGATCCGCAGCGCGGGCGTGGTGGTCGGCCGTGTGGAGTCCATATCCTTCAACGACAAGACCTTTCAGGCCGACGTCACACTGGCTTTGCAAAACCGTTACAGTTTTCCCAAGGACAGTTCGCTCAAGATCCTGACCAGTGGCCTGCTTGGCGAGCAGTACATCGGGATCGAGGCGGGCGCCGAGGAGAAGAACCTGCAGGCCGGCGACACCATCACAGCCACGCAATCCGCGGTGGTGCTGGAAAACCTGATCAGCCAGTTCCTCTACAGCAAGGCCGCCGATGGGAGCTCCAACTCCGGCACGGCGCAGGGCACCCCCAATAAAAAATGAAAACACGATCCTTTTTGCATGTCGCCTCGACTGCCATGAACAAAACAGCCAAATACGCGCGCTGGACCAGCGCGGCCGCGGTGTTCGCGCTCGTGGCCGGTTGCGCCACCGGTCCCAATGCCAATCCGGCTGATCCTTTCGAGCCGTTCAACCGCGGCGTGTTCACGTTCAACGACAAGCTCGACCAGGCCGTGCTCGTGCCGGTGTCCACGGCCTACGTCAACGTGCTGCCTTCGATGGTGCGTACCGGGGTGAACAACTTCTTCGGCAACCTCGGCGACGTCTGGAGCTTTGCGAACAGCGTGGCCCAGCTCAAGCTGCAGAACAGCGCCGAGACCTTCATGCGGGTCAACGTCAACACCTTCTTCGGTCTCGGCGGCCTGCTCGACGTGGCCACCGAAGCCGGTATCGACCGCCACGACGAAGACTTCGGCCAGACGCTCGGTCGCTGGGGTGTGGGCGCAGGCCCGTACATCGTGCTGCCGGTGCTCGGCCCCTCGACCCTTCGCGACACGGCCGCCAAGCCTGTCGACTTCTACGGCGACCCGCTCAGTGCCATGAACGACGTGGCGTGGCGCAATTCGCTGACGGTGCTGCACGCGGTCGACACGCGCYCGCAGTACCTGCGCGCCGGTCGCCTGATCGACGACGCCGCCCTCGACAAGTATTCGTTCACGCGCGACGCCTTCCTGCAACGCCGGCTCAGGCTGGTCCACGATGGCAAGGGCCCCGACGGAGACGCAGGCAAGTAGCCAGCCGG
>NNBU01000457.1_pt1 | contig 16855 bp, 15 predicted proteins | sample 1173781 | NCBI WGS metagenome assembly NNBU01 (sample SAMN07173937, study PRJNA388173) | plant metagenome | biome: Plant school; feature: Soil; material: Symbiotic tissue of Blasia pusilla L.; isolation source: symbiotic tissue sample KVJ2 | host: Blasia pusilla | place: Norway: Troms, Kvaloya...
CAAGGAAGCCGCCTTCCGGTTTTCCCTTTGGTTTCGTGGGCTGGGGGATGTGTATAAGAAACGGACGCGCACGCGCGGGACCGGGTGGYTGGTGAGAAAGCTGCCCAGCCACACGCCCGACACCAGGATGGCGAGGTAGATGCCCGCCTCGTGCGCCGGCCGGTGCAGCTGGTCCACGAAGATGAAGGGCGCCGACGCGATGAAGGCATACATCGACGTGGTGGCGCAGCCCCCGCCGATGGAGAAGCCCAGGAACGCCGGCGAGGCCAGCAGCTTCCTGTAGTTGCGCGCCAGGTCGCGCGCATTGACGGCCGCGCCGGGCGCGCCGGTCTCGGGCATCAGGCGCCAGGTGAACAGGAAACCGACCACACCCAGGCCGAACAGCGCATAGAAGATCGAGCGCCAGCCCAGCGTGGTGGCCAGCGCGCCGCCGATGAGCGGCGCGAGGCTGGGGCCGACGGTGACCATCAGGTTCATCAGCGCGAGGCGGCGCGTGGCCTCCTGCGGCTCGGCGGTGTCGCGCACGATGCTGCGGCCCAGCACCAGCCCTGCGCAGCCGCCGATGGCCTGGAACAGCCGCGCGGCGATGAGCGAATGCACCTCCGGCGCCATGGCGGCGGCCAGCCCCGACACGCAATACAGCCCCAGCCCGAACAGCAGCACCGGCCGCCGCCCGTAGCGGTCGGCCAGCGGGCCGTACACCAGCTGCCCCACCGCAAGGCCGAAGATGTAGAGGCTCACCGTCATCTGCATGGCGCCCATGCCGGCGCCCAGGTTCCTCGCGGCAATGGGCAGCGCCGGCACGAAGATGTGCATGGCCAGCGTGCCGCTGAAGGTGACCAGCGCGAGCAGCCACAGCGGCGCGTGGGGACGGCGCTGCGGCGCGGTGGTCACGGTGGCGGTCATTGCTTGGTGGTGCTCGCGCGGGCCGGGTCGGCGCCTTGCGCAAGGTTCGTATCGTCGGGCTCCCAGCCGCCGCCCAGTGCCATGAAAAGCATGACCTGGTCGTCGGACAGCTGCGCCTCGCTGGCGGCCAGCGCCGATTCGCTCGCGGCCAGCGCGCGCTCGGCGTCGAGCGAGTCGAGGTAGCCGGTGCGGCCGTTCTGGTAGAGCTGGCGCGCCTGCCGCGCCACGATGGCGCTCTGGTCGCGCGAGGCTTCCAGCGCGGCGCGGCGGTCGAGTTCGCGGGCGTAGTTGCCCAGCGCGGTCTCGGTCTCGCGCAGCGCGGTGAGCACGGTGCCGTCGAACTTGGCGAGCGCGCCGCGGGTGCCGGCCTCGGCCTGTGCGATGCGCGACTGGACCACGCCGGTGTTCGGAATCGTCCACGAGATCAGCGGGCCGAGGCTGTAGCTCATGCTGTCCTTGCGGCCGAAATCGGCGGCGGTGCTGGCCGACATTGCCGACAGGCCGATCGACACGTGCGGGTACAGGTCGGCCGTTGCCACGCCGATTCGCGCGGTGGACGCGGCCAGCGTGCGCTCGGCCTGCCGGATGTCGGGCCGGCGGCGCAGCAACTGCGCGCCATCGCCCACCGGCAGCACGCCCGCCACGCGCGGCGGCGTGGTGCAGCCGGCCACTTCGCGCGGAAAGTCTTGCGGCAGTGCGCCGGTGAGCGTGGCCAGGCGGTACAGCGCGGCCTGGCGGCTGGCCTGCAGCGGCGGCAGCGCGGCGTTGAGCGACTGCAGCTGCGCGCGTGCGCGGCCCGCGTCGATGGCGCCCGCGCGCCCGGCGTTCTGCAGGCGCTCGGTGACGTCCAGCGCGTCTTTCTGCAGGCTGACGGACTTCTGCGCGATCTCCAGGCGCAGGCCGGTGGAACAGGCCTCGGCGTAGGCACGCGCGGTGCCCGCGGCGACATTCACGCGCACCAGGTCGAGCGCGGCTTCGGCGGCCTCGGTGTTGGCGGCGGAGGCCTCGATGGCGCGGCGCAGCTGGCCGAACAGGTCGACCTGGTACGACAGCGAGGCGCCCAGGCTGTAGTTGAAGGTGCTAGGCGGCTCGTAGCCGCGCTGCAGCAGCTGGATGCCCGACTGGTGGCCGAACGACGGGCCGCCGCTCACGCCGAGGGTGGGGTACTTGCCGCCGGCCACTTCGTCGTCGATGGCGCGCTCGCGCTCCAGGTTGGCCACGGCCTGGCGCAGGTCGGTGTTGTGGGCCAGCGCCTGCTCGACGAGGCGGTCGAGCAGCGGGTCGTGGTACAGGCGCCACCAGTGCGCAGGAAGCGGCGCGGCGCTGGCGGGCGAGCCCGCGGCGGCGCCCGCGAAGGGCTTGCCGGCGGCGCCCTGGCTGGCCACGGCTTCGGCCGGCTGCTTGTAGTCGGGGCCGACCGCCGCGCAGGCCGCGAGCGCGGCCGCGGCGGCCAGCGTCGCGATGCGAAAGACGATGCGGGTCGTCATGGTGTTCATCCCTTCTGCGGTGCCGCCGAGGCGGGTTCAGCAGCAGGCTCAGCGGCCGTCCTGCTCTGCGCGGTCTTGTTGTCCAGCACCTGCACCGTGACCGTCTGGCCCGACACGAGGCGCGCGCCTTGCGGCAGCGGGTCGAGCTTGATGCGCACCGGAATGCGCTGCGCCAGGCGCACCCAGTTGAAGGTGGGGTTCACGCTGGGCAGCAGGTTGGCGCTGGTGGAGCGGTCGTGGTCGGCAATGCCGGCGGCCACGCTGTCGACCGCGCCTTCGAGCACCGCGCCGCCGCCCATGGGCGTCACGCGCACGCGGTCGCCGAGGTGGATGCGCGGCAGCTTGGTTTCCTCGAAATAGCCCTCGACGTAGAACGACTGCGCATCGACCAGCGCCAGCACCGGGCGGCCCGCCGCGGCGTAGCTGCCCTGGCGCAGGTCGAGGTTGGTGACCAGGCCGGCGGTGGGCGCGCGCACTTCGGCGCGCTGCAGGTTGAGGCGGGCCGAGTCGAGCGCCACTTCGGCCTGCGCGACGGCGGCCTGCATCTGCTCGACGCGCGAGCGGGTCTGTTCGCGCGACTCCTTGGAGATGAGGTCGCTGAGGCCCACGTTGCGCGCGTTCTCGCGCTGCACCTGGGCGGCCATGGCGCGCTGCGCGGAGAGCGCGGCCTGCGCCTGGCGCACGGCCAGGTCGTAGCGCGCGCGGTCCACCTCGAACAGCAGCGTGCCGGCGGCCACCGACTGGTTGTCGCGGATCGGCACGGCGGTGACCAGGCCCGACACGTCGGGCGCGATCTGAACCACGTTGGCGCGCACGCGGCCGTCGCGCGTCCACGGCGCGAGTTCGTAGTGGTCCCACAGGCGAAAGCCCGCCCACACGGCGGCGGCCACCATGGCCACGGTCAGGAGCACGCGGCCCAGGCGCGGTGCCCAGGGGTTGTCGGAGAGGAAACTGGCTTTCATCGGAATCTCGTCATTCATTGAAGGTAGGAGGTGACGCGGCTCAGCGCGTAGAGCAGCAGCAGGTACAGCGCCATGTCGAACAGCGCGGGGTGCCATACCCAGCGGTACACGCCGGTGGCCGCGAGCAGGCGGCGCACGGCCCACAGGGCCAGGAAGGCGCCGAGGGCCAGCACCATGATCCAGGGCAGGTACAGGCCGTAGAAACTGGCTTCGCCGATCATGCGGAAGCTCCTTGAACAGGTGCGCTCGCCCGCAGGGGCGGCGCGTCGGGAAAGAGGTTGCGGCGCAGGCCGACCAGGGCGGTGACGGCGGCGCGCGAGGCGGCCGAAGCGGCGGTGTCGCGCGCCTGCAGCACCGCATTCAGTGCGTCGTCGATCTGCGGCAGCAGGCTGGGCGGGCGCGGGTTCATGCCGCCTTCGCCGCGCTGGCGGAAGAAGCGCGAGATGCTGCCCAGCAACGCAGCGGCCGTGGCCATCGGCAACTGCGCGCGCACGCGCTGCAGCACGGCGATGTCGGCACCCATGCGCAGGTCGCGCAGCGCGTCGTTCGCGGCCACGCCTTCGACCGTGCCGCCCGCCTGCGCGATGCGCGGCGCGAGCAGGCCGATGCGGTCGAGCATGCGCACGGCGTAGGCGTCGCTTTGCGCGTACTGCGGCTGGGAAGAGGCGGCCATGTCGCCCAGCTCGCGCCAGGTGGCGCGCTGGATGCGGCGCGCGCTCCAGTCGGCCCCCACCGAACGCACCAGGCGGGTGACGCGCGCCGCGACCACCACGCCGACGATCTGGCCGATCATGCTGTTGATGAAGCTCACCAGGTCGGAGCTGGCGGTGTCGTGCAGCGCCAGCGTGCCGCACACGCCGAAGATCAGCGCCATCGCCGGCATGAAATGCGTGGGGCGCGGCAGGTACAAGCCCAGCAGCAGGAACAGCGGCGCGCAGATCGCCACCAGCATGCCGAAGTCCTGCACCGTGGGCATCAGCACCAGCACATAGAGCGCGGAGATGGGCACCGACCACAGCGTCCACTTCAGGAAGCCGTGAATGGCCGGCACCGGGTCGTCCATGGTGGCGAAGAAGCAGCAGAAGACGGCGGCCATCATGGTGGCGGCTGAGCCCATGGGCCAGCCGGTGAGGATCCAGAACGCACCGCACAGGCAGATGGCGATGACGGCGGCCAGCGCCGACAGCAGCGCCATGCCGTAGTCGCGGTGCAGCACGCGGGCGCCGAGCGCGGCGGTGCGGCGCAGCGGGGCGGCGCCCTTCAGGCCTTCGTCGATGTCCAGGCGCAACTGCGCGCAGGCGGTCCAGCCGTCGACGAGCTCTTCGAGGCGGCCGGCCAGGCCGATGCGCAGCGCGCGGCCCCAGGGGGTTGGCGCTGCCGCCGCGCTGTCAGGCGTGGCGCTGGCGCTCAGCGCGTCGATGGCGCGGCGCAGGGCCTGCAGGCGTTCGGCGCGGGTCGCTGCATCGGCGGCAGGTTCGGCTTCTTCGCGCAGCCATTGCGAGGCCTGTGCGAGCACGGCCGTCACGTCGGGCGCGAGTCGGCCTTCGGCCTGTTCCAGCGCCTGCAGCCGGTCTTCCACGGCGGAGAGCGCGGGCGTGAGCGCGGCCACGCGGTCTTGCATGGCGCGGATGGCGCCGGCGGTCCAGCGCAGGTGCGTGGTGTCGAAAGGCACGTGGGTGGAGAGCAGGCGCAGCTGCGTGATGTCGCCGGCCAGGCGGCGGCGGTCGTCGTCCAGCCGCCTGGGGTCGGCGTCACCGCTGCGGCCGCCCTGGCCGCGGGGCTGCAGCAGGTCGCCGAGCCACTTGCGCGCGTCCACCAGCGTGCGGTCGAGCAGGCCGAGCACGGTCGGTGCGAGCCCCGCAGGGAACACCAGGCTGTGGACCAGCGTGGCGCAGAAGATGCCCAGGCCGATTTCTTCCACCCGCGCCACGGCGGTGTCGAACAGCACCAGCGGCGTCTGCACCGACGGAAAGCCGATCAGCGCGGCCGTGTAGCCCGCGAGCATGAAAACGTACGAACGCGGCGTGCGGTCGAACAGCGAGATGCACAGGCACAGCCCGACCCACAGCGCGAGCACCAGCGTGAGCAGCTCGGGCGCATTGGACAGCGCGGGCACCAGCAGCACGGTGGCGGTGCTGCCGATGAGCGTGCCGCAGAAGCGGTACAGCGCCTTGGAGCGCACCGCGCCGGCCAGCGGATGAGCCACGACGTAGGTGGTCATGAGCGCCCAGAACGGGCGCGGCAGGCCGGCGCAGCTGGCGAGGTACATCGCCAGCATGGCGGCGGCGAAGCTCTTGCCGGAAAAGAGAAGCTCCGCGCGGGTGAAGCGCGGCAGGCTGAGCGTGGCCATCTACTTGCGCCCTTCCTGGGCAAGCGCAGGCTGCGAGGGCAGGTTCTGCACGGTGCGAACGCCCATGCGCTCTTCGAGCACGCCGAACACGCGCAGGCAGGCGGCAATGTCGGCGTCGGGCACGCCGTCGAACAGCGACGCGCGCATCAACGTCAAGGCGGCCTCGAGGGGCGCGCAGGTGGCCTTGCCGGCCTCGGTGAGGTGCAGGGTCTTGGCACGGCGGTCGACCGGGTCTTCGCGGCGTTCGACCAGGCCCGCCTCGACCAGCTGGTCGACCGAACGCACCAGCGACGGGCCTTCGATGCCCAGCGCCTCGGCCAGCACGCCCTGGCGCACCTCGCCGTTCATGCGCCCGAGCATCACGATGGGGTAGGCCAGCGTCTGCGACACGCCGACGTGCGCCACCGCCTTGTCGGCCGCCGCGCGGTAGCCGCGCTGCAGCACCGCGAGCGACGTGCCGAGCCGCATCAGCGCCTGTTCGCGCGGCTGTGGGAGGGTGTCGGGTTCGATCACGGTAGCTGCCTATTAGTTAGTCTGCTACCGATTATACGGGTTACTACCAATTCATGCAGGCGAGCCTTTACCGCCCGGTCGCGGCGGCCCGGACAATGGCCCGATGGAAACGGAAAAACTCGCACGCGACATCGCGCAAACGCTGGCAGGCGCCATGGCCTCGCCCAGCTTCTCGGCCGACGACTACCTCGATGCCCGGGACGAAGCGCCCTTCGACCCCGACTGGTCCAATGCGCACGCGGGCCTTCAAAGCGCACTGAAGCGCCAGCCAGCAAAGACCCGCGAGCAGATCGAGGCGGCCTCGGCTGCGTTGCGCGAACCGGTGTTCAAGCAGGTGTTCGCTGCCTGCGGCAGCCACGACCTCGCGGCCTGCCTGTCGGACGACGCCGGCCTGATCCTGGAAGCGGCGCTGGCCGGGGTGTCATCGGCGTGGGTCGACGCGCTGCGCAGTTGCTACGCGTCGCATCGTCTGCCCCAAGGCGCGCTCGATGCGCGCGAGGCATGACGACGGCATGCAGCCGTCGCCAAAAAGAAAAGTGTGAAGCCCGCCGATAAGCCGGATTCTGTGCATCGAGGGCCTCTTGCGAAACCCTCGACGTGACCGCCATTACTCTGGGCCGTTTGTCGCCAAACGGCTCGATGCCACCTACCCGCCAGCTCAGCGGAACCACCTCGATACTGGCCTACTTGGTGTTGCTGCGCGCAGAGATTGCCCGTTTCACCCGAACTGAATCGGCTCGTCTCTGTTGCTCTGATCCTCACCTCACGGTGGAGAGTCGTTAACTCCTGCGCTGTCCTGTGCAGTCCGGACGTTCCTCCAGTGCGGTCTTTCGACACGGCGCCTTGCGGCGTCGCCCCTTGCGGGCTTGCACCAGCGGCGGTCTGGCGTGCTTCACGGGGCGGATTATCGCCTCATGAAGAAAGCGCCGGGCCGCTGTAACCCCGTGCCCCGTCGGTGCGAACTAGAAGTTGCATTCGAAAGAACTTCGACCACCACCGACTGAAGGCCTGTCATGACGCAAAAAACTGGACGCCGCTTCGCCCTCGCCGCCGGCGCCTCGACCCTGGGGCTGGCCGTGGCCCAATCGCTCGGCCTGTTCGGCGCGGGCACGCGCCGGGCGCAGGCCGCGCAGAACGAGACCTTCGCGGTCACCCACACCGAGGCCGAATGGCGCAAGCTGCTCGACGCCAACCAGTTCGCGGTGCTGCGCCAGGAAGGCACCGAGCGCCCCTACACCAGCCCGCTGAACGACGAGCACCGGGCCGGGCGCTTCGCTTGCGCGGGCTGCGCGCTCGACCTGTTCTCCTCCAAGACCAAGTTCGACAGCAAGACCGGCTGGCCCAGCTTCTGGCAGCCGCTGGACAAGGCCGTGGGCGAGCACACCGACCGCTCGTTCGGCATGGCCCGCACGGAAGTGCACTGCAGCCGCTGCGGCGGCCACCTGGGCCATGTGTTCGACGACGGGCCCAAGCCCACCGGGCTGCGCTACTGCATGAACGGCGTGGCGATGAAGTTCACACCCGGTTCGGCATAAGGGTCTTGGGCTGGTCCCACAATGCGCGCTGTCCATCCGACCAACGCATTGCATCCCAGGAGACACGATCCATGAAGGCCCAGAACATCCTCCAGACCATCGGCAACACGCCGCACATCCGCATCAACCGCCTGTTCGGCAATGCGAAGCAGCAGGTGTGGATCAAGTCCGAGCGCGCCAACCCCGGCGGCTCGATCAAGGACCGCATCGCGCTCGCGATGGTGGAAGACGCCGAGAAAAGCGGCGCGCTCAAGCCCGGCGGCACCATCGTGGAGCCCACCTCGGGCAACACCGGCATCGGCCTGGCGATGGTGGCAGCCGTCAAGGGCTACAAGCTCATCCTGGTGATGCCCGACAGCATGTCCGTCGAACGCCGCCGCCTGATGCTGGCCTACGGCGCCAGCTTCGACCTGACGCCGCGCGCCGGCGGCATGAAGGCCTCCATTGCCCGCGCCGAGGAAATCGTGGCCGGCACGCCCGGCGCGTGGATGCCGCAGCAGTTCAACAACCCGGCCAACGTCGAGGTGCACGTGCGCACCACGGCCGAGGAAATCGCGGCCGACTTTCCCGACGGCATCGACGTGCTCATCACCGGCGTGGGCACCGGCGGCCACATCACCGGCGTGGCGAAGGTGCTGAAGAAGAAGTGGCCCACGCTGCAGGTGTTCGCGGTGGAGCCGGTGGCTTCGCCCGTGATCTCCGGCGGCGCGCCGGCGCCGCACCCGATCCAGGGCATCGGCGCGGGCTTCATTCCGAAGAACCTCGACACCTCGCTGCTCGACGGTGTGCTGCAGGTCGACGCCGAGCCGGCGCGCGAAATGGCGCGCCGCTGCGCGCAGGAAGAAGGCATGCTGGTCGGCATCTCGTCGGGCGCCACGCTCGCGGCCATCGCCCAGAAGCTGCCTTCGCTGGCGCCCGATGCAGTGGTGCTGGGCTTCAACTACGACACCGGCGAGCGGTACTTGTCAGTGGAAGGCTTCCTGCCGGCCTGACAGGCGGTAACAGGGCCATCCGTCAGCTATCCCTTTCATAGCGCCTGCGGCGCTTAAAATGCGCGGCCTGCTTGATAACCACAAGCCCTACGCCGTCCCCATGCTGAGAATCTCCGAACTCAAACTCCCGCTCGACCACGCGCCCGACGCGCTGGTCACCCTGATCGCAAGAACGCTGGCCGTTCCGCTCGACGCGATCGCCTCGCACACCGTCTACAAGCGCAGCTTCGACGCGCGCAAGGTCGAACTGCTCACGGTCTACATCTGCGACGTGCAGCTGACCGACGCGAAGCTCGAGGCCAGCCTGCTCGCGCAGCATGCGGGCCACCCGCACATCCAGGCCGCGCCCGACATGCGCTACACGCCGCCGGCCGATGCGCCCGAAGGCACGGCGCGCCCGGTGGTCATCGGCTTCGGCCCCTGCGGCATCTTCGCGGCGCTGATGCTGGCGAAGATGGGTTTCAGGCCCATCGTGCTCGAACGCGGCAAGACCGTGCGCCAGCGCACCCGCGACACCTGGGGCCTGTGGCGCAAGAGCACCCTCAACCCCGAGTCGAACGTGCAGTTCGGCGAAGGCGGCGCCGGCACCTTCTCCGACGGCAAGCTGTACAGCCAGATCAAGGACCCGCGCTTCCTCGGCCGCAAGGTGATGGAAGAGTTCGTGAAGGCCGGCGCGCCGCCCGAGATTCTTTACGTCGCGCATCCGCACATCGGCACCTTCAAGCTGGTGAAGGTGGTGGAGAACATCCGCGAGCAGATCGTGGCGCTGGGCGGCGAAATTCGTTTCGAGCAGCGCGTGACGGACGTGCACATCGAAGACGGCCATCTGCGCGGGCTCACCGTGCTCGACCAGACCACGGGCACCCGCAGCGACCTGCGCGCCGACCACGTCGTGATGGCGCTGGGCCACAGCTCGCGCGACACCTTCGAGATGCTGCATGCGCGCGGCGTGCACATCGAGGCCAAGCCCTTCTCCATCGGCTTTCGCGTGGAGCACCCGCAAGGCCTGATCGACCGCGCGCGCTGGGGCCGCCATGCGGGCCACCCGCTGCTGGGCGCGGCCGACTACAAGCTGGTGCATCACGCGAGCAATGGCCGGTCGGTCTACAGCTTCTGCATGTGCCCCGGCGGCACCGTGGTCGCGGCCACCAGCGAGCCGGGCCGCGTGGTCACCAACGGCATGAGCCAGTACTCGCGCAACGAACGCAACGCCAACGCGGGCATCGTGGTGGGCATCGACCCCAAGGACTTCCCGGGCTGGAAAGCCGATGCACCGGGCGACGCGCTCGCCGGCATCGTGCTGCAGCGCGAGCTCGAGTCCAATGCCTACGTGCTCGGCGGCAGCAACTACCACGCGCCCGGCCAGCTGGTGGGCGACTTCGTGGCCGGCAAGCCCTCCACGGCGCTCGGCAGCGTCACCCCCTCTTACAAGCCCGGCGTGACGCCGACCGACCTGCACCAGGCCCTGCCCGCCTACGCCATCGAGGCCATGCGCGAGGCCTTCCCCGCCTTCGGCCGCAAGATCAAGGGCTTCGACACGCACGACGCGGTGCTCACCGGCGTGGAAACTCGCACCTCGTCGCCCATCCGCATCACGCGCGGCGACGACTTCCAGAGCCTCAACGTGCGCGGCCTGTACCCCGCCGGCGAAGGCGCGAGCTACGCAGGCGGCATCCTGTCGGCCGGCGTGGACGGCATCAAGGTGGCCGAGGCCGTGGCGCACGCCGTGCTGGCCGCGTCCGAGCGCGAACGCACCGCAAGCGTCTGATGACAGCCATGCACTTCGCCCGCCCCACCTTCGGCCAGTTGACCGCGGCCACGCTGGCCATGGCCGCGGTGGTGCTCGCGTCCAACATCCTGGTGCAGTTCGCCCTCAACGACTGGCTGACCTGGGGCGCCTTCACCTACCCGGTGGCCTACCTCGTGAGCGATCTCGTCAACCGGCGCTTCGGTCCCGGCATGGCACGTCGCGTGGCGTGGGTCGGCTTTGCGGTGGCCGTTGGCGTGTCGCTGCTGCTCGCGCCCGCGCGCATCGCGGCGGCCTCGGGGCTGGCCTTCATCGCTTCGCAGCTGCTCGACATCGGCGTGTTCGACCGCCTGCGCCGCGGCCTCTGGTGGCGCGCGCCGCTGGTGGCCACCGTCATCGCGGCGGTGCTCGACAGCATCGTGTTCTGGGGCATCGCCTTCGCGGGCACCGACGGGCCCTGGCTCACCTGGGCGCTGGGCGACCTCGGGGTGAAGCTGGGCGTGGGCGTGCTCATGCTGCTGCCGTTCCGGCTGCTGATCGGCCGGCAGGCCGCCCGGGCTTCGGCCCTGAGCCATTGAGGTCCAACGATGTCGAACGACGGCTTTCACTTCTACGAACCCGCCAAGGGCCACGGCCTGCCGCACGACCCGTTCAACGCAATGGTCGGGCCTCGCCCCATCGGCTGGATTTCGTCGCAGGACGAAAACGGCGTGCTCAACCTCGCGCCCTACAGCTTCTTCAACGCCTTCAACTACACGCCGCCCATCGTGGGCTTTGCCAGCATCGGCGCCAAGGACAGCCTGCACAACATCCGCCAGACGCGCGAGTTCGGCTGGAACCTGGCCACGCGCCCGCTGGCCGAGCAGATGAACCGCTCGTGCGCCGCCGTGCCGCCCGAGGTGAACGAGTTCGAGCTCGCCGGGCTCACCACCGCTGCGTCGAAAACCATCGCCGTGCCGCGCGTGGCCGAAAGCCCCGTGTCCTTCGAGTGCAGGCTCACGCAGATCCTGCAGCTCGAAGGGGTGGACGGCACGCCCGTGCCAACCTGGCTGGTGCTGGGTGAAGTGGTGGGCGTGCACATTGCCCGCCACCTGCTGAAAGACGGCATCTACGACACCGCCGCGGCGCAGCCGATCTTGCGCGGCGGCGGACCGGCGGACTATTTCGAAGTCAGCCCCGACAATCTCTTCAAGATGTTCCGGCCGCGCTGAACGCGCACCGGACTTCATTTCTTTCCTCTTTCATTCCACCGCGCCCCTCGCCGCGCCCCCCGCATGACCGACGCTTCCACCGCCACCCCGAAGACGAACGCGCGCCCGCCCCGGCGCCAGCAACTGGACATGGCCGATCAGCTGAAGCAGCTGCAGGCCGGTCCCGATGCGGGCACGGGCGCCAGCGCGGAATCGCCCGCGCAGCCGCAGCAGCCACGCGGCCCCCGCGAACCCCGTGAACCCCGCCAATCCCGCCCGCCCCGGCAGAACAACCAGGGCGGCGGCAACCAGCGCCCGCAGCGCCAGCAGCAGCAACCCCGCAATCAGGCAGCGCAAGGCCAGGGCCAAGCCCAGCCCCAGCGCACGCCGCGCAAGGTCAGCCCGGCGCTGGAACGGTTGTTCGAGCTGTACCCGCAGCTCTTCGGCGCGCGCTTCGTGCCGCTGAAGCTCGGCGTGTACGAAGAGCTGCTTGCGCGCCACCCGGAAGACTTCAAGGCCGAAGACCTGAAGATCGCCATGGGCCAGCACGCGCGCTCCACCCGCTACCTGGAGAGCGTGGCCGCCGGCCTGCCGCGCCACGACCTCGACGGCAACGCGCTCGACCCGGTCGCGCCCGAGCATGTGCACCACGCCATCCTGGAGCTGCACCGCCGCCGGTCGCAGCGCAACAACAACGGCGAAGACCTGCGCCCGCAGCTGGTGGCGCGCATCGCCAAGGCGGTCGAGGCCTCGGGCCTGGACCGCGAAGCCTATGCGGTGCTGGTGCGCTCGCGCGACGAGAACAACAACGCCGTGGTCGACGAAGCCCTGGCCGAACTCGCCCAGCAGGCCGCCAAGCGCGAAGCGCTGCTGCGCGCCTTCGAGGCCAGCGGCCGCAGCGAGCAGGAATTTGCCGACATGTACGGCATGAAGCACGGCGACGTGACGCGCACCCTGCAGCGCGCCCGCGCCGACCGTGCAGCGCCCGTCGCAGCCAAGGCGCCGGAAGCGGCACCGGCGGCGACGCAGCAGGCTCCTGCCGCGCAAGCAGCGCCCGAAGCGCAAGCGGCTGTCGAGGCTGCTGAAAAGCCCGCCGCATCGCAAGCGCCTGCCGCACCCACTACGCCCGAAACGCCCGCCGCAGACTGAGCACGCCGCGCACGAAAAAAAACCGCCACAGCGATGTGGCGGTTTTTTTCATGGTGCGGCCGTAATCGCCGCCTCGCCGCTGCCCGCGGGCTCAGCGTGCGTTCTGCAGCGCCGCAATGCGCTCTTCGATCGGCGGGTGCGTGGCGAACAGCTTGCCCATGCTGCCGGTGATGCCCATGGCCTCGACCGCCTTCGGCAGCTCGCCGGCCGGCAGGCCGCCCAGGCGCGCGAGCGCGTTGATCATGGGCTGCTTCTGGCCCATGAGCGCGGCGGCGCCGGCGTCGGCGCGGAATTCGCGGTGGCGCGAGAACCAGGCCACCACCATCGCGGCGGCGAAGCCGAGCACGATGTCCAGCACGATGGTGCTCACGTAGTAGCCGATGCCCGGGCCCGACGAGCGGTCGTCGCCGCGGCGCAGGAAGCTGTCGACCGCATAGCCGATCACGCGCGACAGGAACACCACGAAGGTGTTCATCACGCCCTGGATCAGCGTCATGGTCACCATGTCGCCGTTGGCGATGTGAGCCACCTCGTGGCCGATGACGGCCTCAACCTCTTCGCGCGTCATGCCCTGCAGCAGGCCGGTGGACACCGCCACCAGCGACGAGTTCTTGAAGGCGCCGGTCGCGAAGGCGTTGGGCTCGCCCTCGAAGATGCCGACTTCGGGCATGCCGATGCCGGCCCTGTCGGCAAATTTGCGCACCGTGCCGACGATCCATGCCTCGTCGGGCGTCTGGGGGTTGTCGATCATGCGCAGGCCGCTGGTCCACTTGGCCATGGGCTTGCTGATGAGCAGCGAGATGATCGCGCCGCCGAAACCCATCACCAGCGCAAAGCCGAGCAGCGCGCCCAGGTTGAGCCCGTTGGCCGTGAGGAAGCGGTTCACGCCGAGCAGGCTGGCGACCACGCCCAGTACGGCAACGACCATCACATTGGTCAGGACGAACAGCAGGATACGTTTCAAGTTGAATTCTCCGTGGGGAAACTTGCCACCTAGATAAGGGCCCCTGGGCCCTCTTCAAGCCATGCGCGGCATGCAGGGCCCGGGTGTTGTGGTGCGTTGCAGGGCACTCCGCGCGGCGGCAGCAGGGAGAACCATGATAGGAGCAAAAGTTGCGGCGCCCGGGTATTCCCCGCTGCCGCAAAGGCCTGTAGCCCTCGTCAGAAAAGGCCCGTCGCACCCGGTGCCGGGCGGGTGGCGATGTCGGCATGCAGCCGGCTGCGGCGGCGCATGCCCTGCGCAAAGCGCCACGCGAACAGCACGCCGTTGACCAGCACCAGCGCCAGCCCGAACAGCGCCCACAGCGTGTGCGCACCGGCCGCCGCGGCCTGCGTGGCGTCGCGGTGCGGGTCGATGTGCAGGCGCACCGCGCCCGAGCCGTCGGTGTCGCTGGCCGTCACAAGCCCCGCAAGAACGAAGGGCTTCACGCCTTCGGGCGCGGCATTGCGCTGCAGGCGGGCCCAGCGCCCGAGCAGCGAGTCGTCGCCGGTGTCCTCGCCGTCGACAGCCACTGCGGCTTCGACCACGGCCGCATCTGCGTCGTCGGCCGCAGCGGTGCCTTCCTCGTTCGCCTGGCGTTGCACGTCGCCGATCGGCGCCGTGGACACCAACACCACGCCGCCGCGCGCCGGCACGATGGCGGGACGCGCCGCCTCGATCTTCGCGGCGACCAGGCCGTCGACCGACTGCCGCACCGCGCGCTGCAGGGTGGCCAGCTGGCTGCGCGTCAGCACGAGGTCGGCGTTTTCCTTGTCCGGCGCCGCGCTCGCGGCCAGCACCGCCCAGCTGCGGATCGGCGTGTCGGTGCCGTCCTGCTCCACCGAGGCTTCCTCCGCGTTCACGATGGCCTGCTGCAGGTTGCGGCAGCCGCCCGGCGAGAGGCCTTCGCTGTCCTTGCACGCCGCCTCCACCGTGGCCACGGTGCGATCGAAGCGGCGCACGATCATCGGCACGTTCTCGCGCGCGCGGTAGGCGGCCAGCGGGTCGGCCCCCTGGCCCATCTGCATGCGCAGCATCGCCATGAGGCTGGCGGCAATGCCGTTTTCCGACGCGCGGATGAAGTCGGGGCTGCCGAGCGCCACGATGCTCTCGGGGATCTTCAGCGCGGGCACCACGGGCGCCTGGCCGTTCCAGCGCACCTGGGTGCAATCGACCACGGGCGCCGTGCGGTTGCCGTCGCCGTGCCCGCCCATGCCGATCTCGCAGCGGCCTTCGCCCTTCAGGCTCACCAGGCTGCCCCACTTGGGCGGCTGGGCGGCCAGTTGCGCGGCGTCGGTGTACGCCGGCGCTTCTTCATGCAAGACCGATTGCGCGACCAGCGCCAGGTCGCCGGTCAGGTCGCCACGCGGATCGGGCAGCGACAGCGCCAACGCCGCCAGCGCAAGCAGCCCGACCAGCAGGTGCAGCAGATGGCGCCCCCAGTACGCGGGGCGGAAGCGCCGCCATTCGTCGGCCACCGACCACTTGTCGCCGAAGCTCACCGCGCTGCAGTCGCTGGCGCGCAGTTCGGCCTCGATCACCTCGCCATACGGCGTGGAAGGCGCATGCGCCCAGTGCGAAGGCAGTGCGACGCTGAGCTTGTCGCCAAGGAAAAGGCCGACCCGCTTGATCGCCACGTTGCCTGCGTTGACCACGGCAATCTCGTTGAGCATGCCGCGCACGCGGTTGACCTGTTGCGGATGGCGCTCGGCCGAGGTGCCGGAAGGCCGGCGCACGAAGAGCCATGCGGCGCACAGGCCAGCGAGCAGCCCCGCGCCCAGCAGGTACGCCTGCGCGGCGCGCGTGGCGTCCCAGGTGGCGAGCCAGAGCAGCGCGAACGCCAGCAGCCACACCAGCGCCGAGCCCCAGCCGCTGCCGCGTCCCACGCGGCTCTCGACTTCCTCGGGCGTCTCGGCGCGCTGGTTCAGGATGACGACCTCGCCGCGCTTGTAGCGCGCGTCCGGGTCGCTCGCCGCCGAGCCGGCGGCCTCGGGCTCCACGTCGTCCAGGCTGGGCAGCGCGCCGGGCTCGCCGCGCTTCCATTGCGCGTCCTGCGCCTGCTGGCGCTGCGCGCGCTGGCGGCCTTCGAGCAGGTCGAAGCCGTTCACGCGGATCACCACCGCGCATTTCTTGCTCAGCACCACCAGCGCCTCGTTGTACGCCTCGACGTACTCGATGGCGTCGTAGGGCAGCAGCACGTCGACGTCGCCGATGGTGTCGTGCTCGGTGGATGAACCTTGCGACTGCAGGCCGTGCCGCAGGAAGGCGCCGCTGAGTTCGCGCACGTCGTCCTCGACGGTGAGGCCCTGCCCCATCAGGAACGGCTGCAGCGCGGATTTTTCTTCGTCGGTGATGCGGCGAAGCACCGGCCTGTCACGGAAGCCCTTCAGCGCGCTCTTGTTGCCGGAGCGGCGCGAGGCATAGACGATGAAGCTGTAGATCGCGTAAAGGATCAGCCCGACCTTGAGAACGATGATGACGGTGTCCATGTTTTTATGTGCTCTCCTCTGATTGAAATTCTGTGCGACACCCCGCGATGCGGCGCGCAACGCAGCGGCGGGGCCATGAGGCCGCGTGCACGAAGCGCTGCGAAAGCTAGGGGGTCGGGGTCTTCGGCAACGGCCGGAAGACCTGCGCGTCGGCGTAGAAAGACGCGGCCGTATTGTCCGCGCACCAGCCTGGCACGCCGAGCACCGGCAGGGGAACGAAAGGCTTCGTTTCCAACGTTTTCGCATCGAGATTTCGCGCGATCGCGGCGTCGGCCTCGTCGGCCGCACCGCCGGGGGCGATGAACCCGCGCAGGTCGTGCGCCAGCAGCACGTGCGCGGTGATGGGCTTGCGCGGTGTCACAGCWTCTCCGAGCCCACGAGACTAAGGCGAACATCGGATGTAGCCTTCCGCTTGAAAAAAAATATTTCCCAACTTACGCGATTGTATAGTACAACTCCTCGTCATAATGCATGCAAGACACACACGTCTCTTCCTCTTCATAGTTTATACAGTATGCCTCTTTGCGCTACAAACTTCCCTTATTTCCATTGCTGC
>NNBU01002746.1_pt1 | contig 16775 bp, 18 predicted proteins | sample 1173781 | NCBI WGS metagenome assembly NNBU01 (sample SAMN07173937, study PRJNA388173) | plant metagenome | biome: Plant school; feature: Soil; material: Symbiotic tissue of Blasia pusilla L.; isolation source: symbiotic tissue sample KVJ2 | host: Blasia pusilla | place: Norway: Troms, Kvaloya...
GTTTGTTGTTTCGTGAGGTAGACTAGTCTAAAAAAGCCGTTACCCATGAGCCAACATACTTCGTGGCACCAGTATGGCCAGCATTGCCCAGTAGACCTCGCCCTCTGTTACACCACGAGCGATTGCAGACGGCCACTCGTGGATCGCCAAAGTCTCGTACTCCCCCAGTCTCCCGTTGTGCCCCTTGGTTCTGGTTTACCCTAGCCCGTCGTGGGGGTGAGGCAAGCAATACGCCGTAACGCACTACGTGCTACTTTTACCTCCGGTAAAAGCGGCGTGGTTGCTTGTTGGGGGTGTCCCCCAAACCCCCATTAAACGAAGTCGGAAGTAGGAAGTCAGAAGTCGGAAGTGAAGTTAGTAAATGGGGATTTTTACCTCGACTTCAAACTAGTAAATTATAGGAAATGGGATTTGAAACCTTTCATTCGGCAATAGAAATTTGTCACTTCCTACTTCCGACTTCCTACTTCCGACTTCGTTTAATGGGGGTTTGGGGGACACCCCCAACAAGCAACCACGCCGCTTTTACCGGAGGTAAAAGTAGCACGTAGTGCGTTACGGCGTATTGCTTGCCTCACCCCCACGACGGGCTAGGGTAAACCAGAACCAAGGGGCACAACGGGAGACTGGGGGAGTACGAGACTTTGGCGATCCACGAGTGGCTGTCTGCAATCACTCGTGGTGTAACCGAGGGCTAGGTCTATTGGGCAATGCTGGCCATACTAGTGACACGAAGGATGTTGATTCATGGGTAACTGCTTTTTTAGACTAGTCTACCTCACGAAGATACAAACCCTTTTCTGTTGATATTCGTCACATCACGACAAGAAACTTAAACTTTTTTTTTACCACGTTTTTTTACAATGGAGTAATTTATTACTAATGCTGAATATGTCGCGCAAACCGAAAGCTGTCCCTTTATCAAAAATAGAAGATATTCAAACCAGTCTCAAACAGAAAGCGGCGACACCTAAAACTATCAGCCTGTTAGATTTAGTTCTCAGTTTGGCTAAACCTATTCAAGATATGTTAGATGCTGGCTACTCTTATGACGATGTTTCTGATGTGTTTAAAGGTCATGGGGTAGAACTAGCGGCCAGTGGTTTGAAGAGTTTTCATAAAAAAGCTTCAACAATAACGGAGAATAGTTCGAGTAATGAATCATCAGATAAAGCGGTTGATGAATCAGTTAATTCTGACTCCGAGCCAGAATTAACTGATTCATCAACCTCAAATAATGACTCGGTTTTACCAGTAGAACCAGATAGTTCACCTATTGATAGTAGTGAACCATCCGGCTCATCATCAACTAAAACTAGTAAACGAAATAAAACAACACCTAAGACTTCTGCCCAATTTAATATCACTGATAGGAGTGAAATATGAAACGCATCGTGATGATACTGGGGGGCAAGGGTGGTACAGGTAAGACTGCCTTTACTCGCTTGCTACTGGATGTAATGCACAATAAAAGCATTAATTATCTAGCTTATGATGCAGATACAGAGAATCCAGAACTGTACGAGTATTATCAAAATTTTGGCTCAGGGGTAAGACTGTTGAACTTCTTAGAGGTGGCAGAGGCGAAACGCTTCTTTACGGAAATCAAAGCGGAATCACCGGACTCAATAATAGTAGATATGCCAGGGGCATCAAGCAATAAAACCAGGGAGATTATCAATAAGTTTGGGCTATTCAAAATTGCAGGTGATTTGGGTTATCGGGTTACGCTGGTGACTGTGCTTAACCTGGGGTACTCGGTGATAACCAGCTTAAAAACTATGGCTGAGTTCTGTAGCGATAAAGCTGATTATGTGGTGGTGAAAAATCTGTGCTGGGATAAAGGTTCAGGTTTTCAGCGCTGGGAGAACAGCAAAACATCGGCAGCTATTTCGGAATTGAAAGGCATAGAAATAGATATGCCAGAGCTAGACTACTCGACCTTTGACACGTTGACAGAGAAAGGTTTACCTTACTCGGCTGCTACTGAAGAGAATGGATTTCCTTTTGGGGATTACCTACTAGTCAGTGGATTTTTGGATCAGGCTAAACCAGAGCTAGAAAAGGCTGAGGTTTATCTGGGGTTGCAGCAACCATCAGTTATACCAGATGCTTTAGAAAACACTACGACTTCAAAACAGACAAAAGTTACTGCGTCTACTTCTCGTCGGGGTCAAAAGAAAACTAATGAGCAACAATAATAATGGCAACGGCAATCACAGCAATCCTCACTCTGAAACTGCCGATTCAATAGAGAGCAGTGAACTGGGTGAGGTCAAGATAGCACTGGGCAGATTATATAGAGAGTTTGAAAATTTTAAGCAGTCACAAAAAACTGAACGCGAACGCGATAGGGCGGAGTTACAAGCATGGGCACAAACGAATTTAATTCAGAATCAACTCCTCAGCAAAGCGATGGTGACAATCGAGATGCTGACGACCGAATTGAAGAATCAGAATCTCTCCTCGAACGAGTTCGAGAAGAACAACGAAGATTTGAGACAAGAATTAACTCCCTTACTGACGCAGTTAAAGAATATGCCCAAGTCGTCAGCGACATTAGAGAGCTTAGAATTCAAAGGGCTGAAGAGCGAGATAACAGAATTAAAGCAGAACTGGAATCAACTGTTGAATCACACGAAGAACTTGACTACGGTTATTCAGGAGTTGAAGAACAGCCCTCCCCCCGAACCCATCACCATAGAGAAAGAGGTTTATCGCGCTGAACCCATAGGAAAATATGGGACGATGGGGTTGTTTTCTGCATTATTTACTTTGTTGATTTTCCTTGGATTCAATCAATTTATTCCGGTAAATATCTCGAACGATATCGACATCTATTTGAGAGCAATTTTGCAGCGTACAGATTATAGTAATGCCAAGCTACAACGGGTAGAAAAGCGTTTGGGGACTGACCGAAATCGAAGATGAAGGGCAAGATATAGCGATTGGGGCAAACAGAATTAACGTGATATTTGCCCCAATAATAGAAATAATCAGAGATAAGAATGCACAAGTTTACCTTGCGCTGACCACTTCTCATCAAGAAGTCTGCAAGCGACATAGACAACTTTTTGACTTCTTTACGCTTATGTCTTCCATTCATGTTCCAAGAACGGACAGTATAATCACCTTCATAACCTAAGACAAGTGCAAGCTCGTCGGAAGTTAACTGCCACTTTTTCTTCAACTCAATTGGGTGCATAAATTTAGATCCATTACTAGGATTCAGGCTTTTGATGTCTTGATGTCTTGGAACTAACTGAAAATTAAAGGCTTTCTGAGATTGCAGTAATATTAAAAAGCAGTAAACCCTAACTTCTCACTACCCTTCAATTGGTTGGATTCTACAAGTTGTGCAATCGCACACCTTAAATAGCGAACACTAGGTTTATCTTCACCCCACTTTCGGCTATTTCTAATCGCAGCAAAGCTGACTGGTGTTGTCACGGCTGAAGTAACAATGTTTAAAATTTGCTCCTTATCAGCCTCAGAAATGCTGACGAATTCTAGCTCTGCAATTTCAACGTCTTGGGTAGGCTTTGAGAAAATAGACTCAAGCTGATTAACTGCGTCATCTGGTGCAATTTTCTCTCCTCTGGGCATAACTGCTGGCTGGTGATGCTGCACCAGTTCCGGGAAGAATTTGAGTAATGTTCTAGCTGGATCTGGCTGACCATTTCCTGGGTGTAACTCTATCTTTAGCCAGTCTGGAATCATGCCGAGATTGCCACCGCTAACAGGTTCAGCAAAGTTATTAGGGTTGGCTTTGAAATATTCGCCACTGGCAACATTAATCTTTCGCAATCCGCCAGCGCTGACAGACTGAGCTACACAACCAATAAAGTTAACCGATTGCTTAAAGGTGTCTGCTAATCCTGCTGTCGCCTTGCCAACCACAGAAGTTAAGTTGGAGCCGTGCAACACAATGATTAATGTACCGCCACACTTAGCGAAACGACTCAGCAGATATTGAATAGCCCAAGTGCGATCGCTCTCCTCTAACAATGAAAGCAACCGCATCGCCTCATCAATGACTAACAGTAAGTTTTTGTGTGAGTAAGGTTCACAGCCATCTAACCCTTTAAGAAATTTAAGCAAGTCACGGGCGACTAGTTTATCTGCACCGTCTGCATCTTTTTCCGGGTATTTAAGAGCAGAAATCAGATTGCAACTAAAGGGGTAAACGTCCACCCCGGCTGTAAAGTATTGGGTGTTTAATCCTGAATCTAAAGCTAGAGATAATGTTGCCAAGATTGCTGCTAAGGTTCCCTTGCCACCTCGCTGAGTACCTGCAATCGCTATCACTTGAGAACTCATCATGTCTTCTATTTGGAAACCACTTTGAGTTAAAGCCGCGATGAGTGCGTTTGCTCTAGTCGCCAGAGGGAGATTAATTATAGTCTCTGGTACAAGCCCCTGTGCTGATGGCTGTAACTCCTCCGGTTTAGAAAGAGAAGCCGCTTGGTGAGTGTCCCGAATATCTATCTGTGGTGATTGAAACTGCTTAATATCTACGGTTGGTGGTAACTGGGTTTGAGCTTGTGCGATGGCGCTTATCTCCGACCGATTCAGCCGGCTGTCAATGGTCACATCCTGTAAATGGAGAGCCATGCTTTGATAAGTGGGTAGCTGACGACCCTTGAGCTTGCCAAACCAGCCAAACATCCAGCGATAAGCATAAAAACGTTTTCCTGGCTCAACTTGGGTTAAATACTGCCCAATATTTTCAAATTCAGCTAGAAGAAAGGCGTACTCTTCTGCTGATTGTCGCTCTAGGAATTTAACAGTATTGGCAAGATGATCCGCTTGATAATTGCTCCGATTATCATAGTCACCAGCACGAGCTAGAGCGTCTATAAAGTTCCCACGTACAAATGGTATTGGTGCAATTTCTTTAGTACGGTTGGAGTGTTCGACAACAAACCATAGCCATGCAGCACCGCCAATTAAACCACCAACTATAGCCAAAGGGTTGACCGCATAACAAACTGCTCCAATCCCAGAAGCCAGCAAGCCAAGTACACGGGTCATGTCTGCTTCATTCTCAGAAACTCGAGCCATTTCAAATAATTGATCCTTGCGCTCTTGCAACCATTCAGAAACATTTCCTGCCTCCAAATGGGATAAAGCGGGATAAGAATCGCGTAAGTGTTCCGTTTCCTTAGTTGTAATTTTTGGGATATTGTTACTTTGCATAAAACAAATGCCCTGTTGAATTAAGAAGCCGCTCAATGTAGAGAGTTATTGAGCGGCACTCACTTTAATCTTTAGTCAATCGCCAGATGGCAAACCCAATTTCACCCGCCATCATTGTGCCGATGTTAAATAAAATGCAACCCAAAATCATGAACGGGGCTGTAAATTCAAATGGGTTACGAGCCGCAAAAGTGGTGACAATATCGAACACCCAAACCGCAATCACAACCAGCCCTGCGCTAGAGCGATCGCGTGTACCTGCGGTTTTGTAGTCTTGCCACAGATGGCCTACCAAGTCAATTTTTCCACTAGGCTTGGTTTCAAGCTCATAAACCATGTGATCTTGAAGTTCCCGCCTAGCTGAATCTGGGTTTTTACCCCGTAGGGCATGGGCTTCGATTACTTGAACACCTACAGAAATCATAAATGCCAAGTAGAACAAAGGATTGAACAGTGCAAACGGCACATTTAGCCAATTCCAAGTTGGCTCAAACCAAGGACAAACAGGGGGCCCAGTAAAGATTAATTGCCAAGTTGAATCAGCACTAATTACAGAACCGCCGATAAATAAAATCCCGCCTACCAAGGCACGACCCGCGCCACCGTTAGCAACAAACTGATTAACGATCGCGGCGGCGGCCCTAATAGGTAAACCAACAATCATTACAACAGCCTTGGCGCAAAAATCGATGATTTCACCAAGCGATCGCTTCTTACCTTTAGGTTTACCATCGCTATTACTTTCTGCACCAGATGTTCCTAACGCCATTACTTTTTCCTCACTGATTTGATATTTTGAACGCTTTTACAAACCTCTTTGGCTTTGTGCTTCCACTTCCAAATTCCTTCTTCAATCCGCCCAATACACTTACCCGTTGCGTCAAAAACATCAACAATCTCATCATCTTGATAAAGGGTTGTGTCTGGTCTGGGATTGCGTTTACTGCTGTCAAAATAATTCGTAATCCTCAGTTTTCTAGTTGTGGGCATGACTCCCGCCTCATATAAGGCATCGCTGGTTTTAGCCCGTTCTTCTATGCGCTGACGTTCTAATCCTTCGGTGGCTTTTAATCTTTCGGCTTCTGCATAAGCCCCCAATTTGGGTACTAAGGGGATGATTACAGGCAAGAAGCAGACCCCAACACCAGCCAAGGCTAAATACAATTGCTTCTTGTACATCTCACTGTGCCATTGCGCTAATCAGTGCAAATTTTTCCCATTGCTTTAACTCATGCAGTCGCTTCCATGCTGACTCGGCTTCATTGCTAGGAGCAGTAGAAGATTCACACTCTACCCATGCTTGATGAGCGATTTTTGCAATTAACCAGAGTGTGTCTGATTCGCTCATCTTTTCTAATCCTTCCCCCCATGTCTCACACATATCTTTAATGAGTGCATTGTCGTGAGAGAGAGAGTAATATCCTACAGGGTGCGCCATTTTGATATCCTTAATGTGTGTATAGATTGAATGCCTGATGCTGGTTTGTGTGAACGCTTTTCTTGACCGGGCAAGCGTTCGCACAATTAATCCTCATCAGAACTGTTAGCGAGTTGTACTTTTTCAATGCCATCTAAAACTTCAGAAATTGATTGAATGGCATCATTCAAAACCAAGTCATTTGATGTAGTAAAATGCTCTGATGTTTGCAGTCTCCTATATTCGGGAGTAGCTTGAATCAACCTTAAAGTTTGCTCAACACCAGCCAGAACAATTACTATTTCTTCCGTGCTAACAATACTGCTCATCATATTATTCACCTCTTATCGCCTCCAAATCCCCTAAGTTGATTTGATGATTGTTGTTAACGGAGAATCTTTCATTTACTACTTTCTCTAGAGCTTTTCTCAGCCAGTAAGCGGGGGTTGTACCATCCATTTCTGCAAGCATTCTGATAGCTGGAGTCAAGTCTTGAGGGACGTTGTAATTAAGCCGCTTGTTTAACATCGGTCGTTTCTCCTAAGTAAAGTTTTTTCATTTCTGATAAAGCAACGGTTCCCGGATTTTCTGGAATCAACAAATTACTTTCTGGAATGCAAGATTTAAGTAATCTTTCTTTGATCAACATCTGCACGGGTGGGATCGCAAACGCACCGCCACACAAAGTTACTTTGCTGCGTCTGGCTTTCACGGAGACATCATCTAGGGCATAAGCCAAGGGAGAATCTTTCATCCATGAATGAATCGCGTTCTCTAACTCACTCCCAATGTCTTCGCCATCAGGTGCAATCGCGCTTATGCCGTTATCGCCAACGGTTGCAGTTTCCAAAATCTCGCGCAGTTGGGAGGGGCGAATCATTTTAGAAGAATCGGTATTGCTCAATGCTCTGGAGAATTCTTTGATTAGTGTGGCAACACCACCGCCACCATTGGGACTACAAGTTACCCGTTTTGGTAATTTGCCGAGATTACTGTATTCGCTGATTGTGGCTGTACCATATCCAATATCAAAAGTATGGAACTGTTTATCGTCAAAGCGTTCGCTTGCCCAAAGTGACGCGCCATATCCCTCTGGAAATCCCAGAAAGCCTTGCTTTGAAAAACACAAACGGTATCTAACACCGTCTACCGCTATCCACTTGCATTGTTCAATGGCTTTTTTTAGTTCCAATGGAGAAGCTAGGGAGAGGGTTGATAAACGAATGTGCAAGGTTCTACGCTTGTTGGAAGTGCCTGTGGACAACTCAAGTAGATTCGGCAAGGAGGCGATTGCGCCTAATGCAAGGATTGGGAAGTAGTGTACTTTGTGATTCTCGGAATCACTCATTGCTATGTACTCTTTACCTTGCAGTCTGGCTGAGGAGCCTACAACCCAATGCTCTACAACATCTTTGTTGTTTTCATCTTTGCCTCGACTTAGGCTGAAAGCTCCTAATTCTCCAAAGGGTACTGATGGCACACAACACACCAAAGATTCGGTCTTCATCACTGGTGTTGTGCCAGTTTCGTTATTAACGAAAGCCTGATATTTAATACTGGAGCGCCCAGCATCTAGCATCAAATGAATTACCTTTTTTGATGGCATTGATGCTTTCTCTGTTATGGTTTCAGCCTCGTTTATGTTGGGTACGTTCGTGCTTATAGATGTTGGTTGTTTTTTAGGTCTTGACATATCGTTTTACCCTCAACTTTTTATCGTCACTGTCACAAGGAAAAGTAGTCGTTATCAACTAACGTTTCATGTTTCATGTTTCATGTTTCTGGCTCGTGAAAGTATCGTTTCACGGTTGTTGTGAGGCTGAAACATTGATGCAACCGTTGAAACTGTTTCATGAAACGTATCTATGAAACACTACTGAGTATCTTGGCTCCCAGTAGCAGTAGTCTGTGCCAGCATCGAATTTTGCAAAATCTGGAGTAAAAGGAAGTTAACTACCTCTGCATGGTCATTAATGCCTAATTCCTGCGCTTTATTGCTGATAAATGGGTGTAGAGATTGCCTGATTGTTACTCGCATAAATTCTCCTCAAAATAAATTTGCAGGCTAAAGTCGCCAAGAATATGTGTATCTTGTCTCTCGCTGGCGTTTCTGCCTTATGCCTGCTAGCATAGCATCTAAATAGATGTTTTAACGAGCTTATTTAAATTCTTTTTAGATGTAGTAGACTATGGAAGCTAAAAAGACTCTAAATAAGCGAATTACAGAAGCAAAATGTATCATTGAGGTAGATAATGTGGCTATAGATAAAAACAGGCATGTGAGTAAAAGATTTTCAGTAACCGTTCCAGATTATGTTTTTGAAGATTTAGAGGCGATCGCACGAATCCAAGGGAGACCGACCGCTACCTTGGTTGCTTTTCTTGTAGAAGCATTTGTAAGGGATGCGCGAGAAAAAGGAGAGCTACCCTCAGCGAAACCGCCCAAGCAAGATGGTGCAGCATGACCGATGACATAAAACGCTCCAAAGGAAAATTTGACCCAGTTACGGAAACAAGAGATTGGCAAGTAGCTGCATCTGAGGAGTATTGCAGGCGAATCGCCAAAAAGACAGGTAGACGATTAGTAGAAATAATTGATACAGAAGATGAACCGTTACCAATAGTTTGTATTTTTGAGGATTACAGCGATGACTGAAACAGCAACTCTAATGCCACTAAGTACATTTATCCCGGTTTTTACGGCTATCAGCGATCGCGATTGGGTACGGTTCAAGGAACTTGAAGTCAGTTTTGCAAACGCTCACGGGGTCGAAACTTGGGCAGATGTTTTCAACTTCCGAATCATGCCCGCGCTAGAGCCAGAGGCTAAAAGATGGCTGTTAGTCCAGAAATGCAGCCAAGGTATTAAGTCAGTCAAAATCTTAGATTAATGTCTTTTTGAAGCAGCATCAACAAATTGAATTATTTTTAGTCCACTAATACTATTAATATATTGACGTATTTATCTGGTTTTTAATACTAACTGAAAACCTGTATAAGCTTTGCTGTGTCTTGGCTTGAGGAAAATAGATAAATTGTTTTATTTTATAAAGCTGAGATATTTATTATTTTTTTTTGCCTGAGATAATTTACTATGTAATAAGACTATACCCTTAGTCCATCTTTTCTAAGTGTCATGTCACCAGATATACATAAGAAAAGAATGCCTCCCCAAGACTCAACTTGTGTTCAGCAAGTTGTTTAACAGTCCTAGAAGACACCCAGTCATTTTTATCTCTATTAAATTTCTTTATAACCTAATGTTATCAGTTCCTAGTACTTCTTACAACTTCCTACAACAGGTTTAACGAGAAATTTGATTAAAACTTTGGTGAATCTTCGGGGGAGGTAAAGCCCACACAATTTACCTCACAAGGATTTCACAATGGTAGCCACCTTTAACGGTTCTAGTACTACTGCTACTTTTGACGTTCGTGGACATCTAGATCAACTGACTCTAACCCCACTATTATCTGAACCCAGGAATCAGGCGACACAGCCCAATAGTGTTGAGCAAATCTGGACTAACGAGAGCGTTAAACAGCATTGGATTTCATTTGGCGCTTTCAAAGATTTTATTAAGCAGAAGTTTGGGCGTGACCGACTTTGTGCAGAGCAGTTTGACGCGATGATTGAGTTTACAGACTCACCGCACCGGATAGCCGAGGCTTTAAGGTGGAAAAAGCCATATCCCGGCGTTGTGTATGCTGCGCTGATGCTGAATGCAGATGGTAGCGTCTGGCATTCAATTTTGAGTCTACCAAACGATGATGGCACAAAGCCTTACAAACGGCTGGCTCCATCTAAGAATGGAGATCAGTGCTTCTATCCTCGCGTCGTCCCCACTATTAGAAGGCTCGTTGAGCAACAGCTAGGACTTGAGAAAGGTAGTATCCCTGATGATGTGGATTTCTATGAGTGGTTAGCTAATTCCGAGTTACCTGTAATTACGACCGAAGGCGGGGAAAAACTGTTTAGTCTAATCTGTCAGGGATACCCCGCCACCACCAACTACGGCGCGACCTGTGGGGTAGATAAAAAGACCAAGCGATTCAAACCCAGCTTACAGCGAATCATGAATCGTCCCAAAACTTTGTTAGTTGCCTATGACATGGATTCTAAGCCTTCGGTTATAGCATCTGTAAACAAGGGGATTGATGCACTGTCTTATGCAGCGCAAAAAGTAGGCTCATCCGTATCGCGCCCCATCTGGGACGAGTCACTAGGCAAAGGGATTGATGACTTGTTGCTGACACCAAACGGTTCAACGCTTTGGGCCCAAAGCTATAATAATGCACTGTGTCAAGGCATAGTCACCAAAATGCTGGGCATTGGGGCGGTAGACGAGGTAAATAGTTTTGAACAACTCGAACAACTTTCTCAACTCTACGGCACGATTGTAGAGTTAAATATTTTGAAAACTCGTATGAGTGCGGATAATCTAATCGCGGCACTAAATCAGCAAATCAGAGAATTGACCCACGGCAAAGATGCCGTTGAGTCAAAGTCTCATCAGTCAAAGTCTTATCAGTCAAAGTCGAAAATTATCCCGGCTGATATGTTGGCATTTGAACTCGTTGAAGATTACCGAGAGCGCCTCAAGTACTGCAACGAACACAAGGAATGGAAGTACTATCTTGGTGATGATTCGGGATTGTGGAAATCCCAGGATGACCACATGATCGAAACAAGGATTCAGGGAATATTAGATGCCCGTTCCATTGTTGGCTATGGCACTGATAGCTATATAGTCAATATTCGCAAATTCATGGCGCGACGGCTAACTGTTGAAACGTGGCCCCAAAGAACAGACATCGTTCCATTCCTAGATGGTGTACTGGTGCTGGCTACTGGAAAGTTTGAGAAACACTCACCCGGTAATTATTTAACCTGGACACTGCCCCATCGCTTTGATAATCCCAAGATTCGAGATTGGCCAACAATTCGCGGTTGGTTCCAGGAAGTAACAGAGGGGGACTCCCAAAAAATACAGACCCTCATCTGTTTTGCAGCTGCCACACTTCGCGGTATGTCTCATCTCCAAAAAATTCTTTACCTCTGGGGCAATGGCGGCAATGGTAAAGGCATTTACTCGGATATCCTAACGGCGTTAGTCGGCTCAGAGAATACTTGGAGTGGCAAAATTGAAAACTTGGATAATCCTAATTTCCTGGTAGACATCAACAACAAGCGCTCAGTCATTTTTGAGGATCAAGATAAGGTCAATGGCGGTTTGCAAACTTTCAAAACCCTCACGGGGGGAGGAAGCACCAAAGCCAAGGAAGTTTATAAAAAAGCTTGTGATGTCAGACTCGCTGCCACAGTTTTAATTACTTCCAATTATGCGGCACTCCAAGGCTCTGGTGTCGGGAGATGGCTCAAAAGGCGGTTGATTGTAGTAAACATGAATTACTGTCCACCGATTGTAGATACTCACCTCAGAGAAAAGCTCTACCCAGAGATGGGAGCCTTCACCCAGTACCTACTTACCATTCCAGAGAGTGAAATAATTAACACTCTCAATGGAAAAAACTCTACTGGCTATGATCTCGCTTACTGGGAAATGGCACAAATGACTGACTCCATCGCGGCTTGGGTGGAACGGCATATCGTGCGAGATCCTTCCGGGGTTGTCAAAGTCGGCTCCAACAAAAACGAATGGCAAAGCAGCAGCTACCGCCCCGAAATCAGCACACTGTTTGGCTCCTACCATCACTACTGCCAAAATTCCGGGCAACAGGGCAAGAGCTTACCCAATTTCACCCCAGACTTACTGCAAGTCTTAAATCATGTGCTGGGATGGTCTGATGTTAAGCAGGAAAAAACCAGAACTGGGAGTCATTTTTACGGTATCCGGTTAAGAGGCGCTTTCGATGAGGCTCCGTTCCCTTCCGAATCTTCAATCACTTCCAATCAAGCTGGTGATGGAGGTGTGACGGACAAGGTTATGGATATGGTGATGGACTCAAAGCCTTACGGTGACGGATGTGATGGACATTTACAGAAAAATCTTTTTGTAAACGAGGTAAATAATCATCCATCTAATTTTTTGAAGAGTGAAAGTTTGGGCGATGAGAAAACAGATTTTGTAGAAAGTTTGGGCAAAACTCTATCACCTCCGTCACAACCATCACCTGAGATAGCTATAACCCATACACCACTTGCATTACCATCTATCGAGCCAAACCATCACCAAACCATCACCAATCCGTCACCGGCTCCATCAGCATCCGTCACCACCCGCGAACCCGTTAAAGGAGATCGTGTAAAGCTACTTTCAAGCGGCGAAGAATATAAAATCTCTTGGGTTTCCTGTGGTAGTGATAAAGTTCTTTTGGTTTCTGCCCTCACTGGAGAGCCGCTCACTGCACCTTCACCGTTGCGTCCTGGCGCTGCGGCGGGTGGATTAAATCTCATTGATGTTAGTGAACTGAAGTTTTTGGATACTTAGGGCAACTAATAACAGGATCTCGCGCGAGATATGTCGGTTGAGATCCATTGCTTGTAGGCAAAGAGTTATGGGGGTAAATGAGTAATCTACAGAAAATTACGCTAAGGCTGTAACCCTTGCTGGATAAGCATTATGTTAATCGCTATTTTTGGCAATTTTTAATGTACCAATTAGGGTATAGGGATAATTATGACGACATCTCTGTTAGGAGGAAAGTGCCGACTGTAATGCCTTCAGTCCCAGATTAGCCCAACGCGTGATCGCTGAGTTGGTGGGAAAGTGGAGTATCACGACATCCACACAAAGGCTTGAGGTATTTGCCATTCACTAAAAAAAGTTCAATCATAGAGATTGCACCTTTCTAATTCTTAAGGCTCCTTCCAGCCAATCTTCTATTGGCATAGGTTTGAGTCTGAAATTATCCTATTGCAAAGGTTTGACAAGTACATCATTGTGATTAACAATTACAGGTTAATTACAATAAGTGTAATTTTTTAAAAAAAGTATCTGGAATATTAATACTCATGCTTGATGATAGCAATGAAAGTTAACCAGATGCTTTGGTAGCTAAATACCTAGTTTTCTGTAAAACAAGCTTTCTATGCAATAATTATGAAAATTAGTACTATTAATGAATGAGTTTCTGCTATTTGTTAAAATAATATTTTAAAGTCATGCAAATACTGTTAAACAAAATGAGTATACATGACCAAGATTTTTGGGTTAGAGAGACTTTATCAATGCTTGCTTTGTCTTTGATTGAAGGAGTAGGGTATTGGACTCTCTATAAGTTATCTTCATCTGGGCTAACTTTTAGTGAAATTTTAAGAAAGCCATCAAATCAAAGTGAATTTATTGATTATTTTATTAAGGTTGGATGTAAACCGCCTCGGAATATTCAATCTCAATGGGAAGATTTTCGAAAAGAGCTTTGGGCAAAAGGAAATGAGTTATACCGCAGCCTTAAAAAGGAAAATATTGAAGTTATACATTTTAAACAAGAAATATTTCCAAAATCCTTGCAGCACATACAAGAACCGCCCCAATGGTTGTTTATTCAAGGAAATATATCAATTTTGAACGAGGCTTCTATCGCAATTGTTGGTACACGCACTCCTTCTGAGGATGGAACATTTTTAGCAAGGTATATCGGAGGATGTATTCCATACTTAAAAGCTGTTACTGTAAGTGGTTTAGCGAATGGAATTGATCAAATTATTCATAAACAATCAATTAGATTTCAAATTCCAACTATTGCAATCTTGGGGAATGGCATATTTTTAAACTATCCAACAGGTTCTGAAAATTTACGATCCGATATATGTGCTAATGGCGGAGCTATCGTTACGGAATATCTTCCTTATCAAAGATATAGCGGCGAAAACTTTGTTCGTCGTAATCGTCTTCAAGCAGGATTAGCTGATGTTGTTATACCCGTTGAATGGAAAGCATCTAGTGGAACGGCGCATACTGTTCATTATGCACATAAAGCAAAGAAGCACATAGTTTGCCTAAAAATGCCTGATTGGTCAGAAAAATCACACCAGGAATTAGTTCTGGCAAAAGACTTAAAAGGAGAAATCTTTACAATTCCAGGAGAAGAGGATTTTTTATTAAATAGGATAACTAGTTATCTTTCAAGAAATTCTAATAAAAAAAATCTGTCTATTGAAAGAAAAAAATATTATATTTCAAATAGTGCGGAAGCGGAAGTTGAGCCTAACTATAATTTAAAAGATAAAAGAACAGAAAAGGAATCGAGAAATGTAAATTATCCTCGTCAACTCAGTTTGTGGTCTGATGAATCTGTAAATACTTCAGGGGAGGTTAAATGAGCAAATCTTTAAAAGGTGTAATTTTTAGCATTAATGATGTTTTAATTCCTAGAAATGGTGAAAATTATGATGTTTCTATAGAAATTATACAGTTAATAAGGTTTATTTTTGATAAAGGATTACAGCCAGTAGTGCTTGCTAATCATGAAAAAATGTTAGGTGATAAAACATTAGAAGAAGTATTGACAGATAAAGTAGGGGAGTTTCCTTGGTTTATTGCTTTGCGTGATAATACCCCTAAAAAGCCTAAGCCAGATGCAATGAAATATGTTTTGTCTCAAATGGGATGGGATGCTACAGAAGCAATTTATGTAGGAAATACTAAAGATGATATGATAACAGCTTTGCATCCAAAAGTTTTATTCTTAAATGCTATATGGTTTAATCAAAATACTGATTATGGTATTAAATTTGAATCAACTCGTGATGTAGGACGCTTCATTGATATTTTTTGTCTTCGTGATTCGCTTTGGCATTACTCAATTTCTGATGATAACTTTGAATATTATTCACTTGCACCTTTTAGTACATACAAACTAGAGTTTTCTATTTATTCTCAGGATGCTAAAGATTCAGCTAAATTTGGAGCGGGACATCCTGATTTTTGGACTAAATATTTATGGTCTACAATTTATTTTTCAGAATTATATAAAAAAATTAATTTTGTAACACCTTATCCAGGGCATAAAGCATCTAACGTGTCTGTTGCTTCAAATATTATTGAAGAGCCGATGTTAGCCTTTACTAAATGCTTTGGTATAGAATATTTGCGAGACTTAATTATTCGACATACCAGTTCTGACAAATCCCAGACAGCTAGAAATAGTGGCAGAAAAGTGGATCATTTAAATCAACTGAATACAATTTTTATAAATTCAAAACCTCAAAAGGGTTCTGGAAAGTTTTACAAAGAAATCTCCTTACAAGGAAAGACTGTTTTAGTGGTCGATGATTTCTCCACTCAAGGATATTCGTTAGAAGCAGCACGTATTTATCTAAAACAAGCAGGCGCTAATGTAATATGTTTGTCTTGGTTAAAAACAATTAATACGAATTATAATCGAATTCGCAATTTAACTCCCCATAAGTTTGATCCTTATCAAGCTAATACATTTTTATCTGTTACAAAGAATACTGAATACACGTATAGAGACCATATTTTGGACAAGTATGCGCCAGAAGAAATTGATTCAAAACTAGCAACTTATGATAATTGGCAATTTCCAGTATCATAGAAAATTTCAAAATGCATTTATCAAAATCTCCGTAATTTTGTTGCTCGATGGGGTATGTCCGGTTCTAAATGGGAGGGGCGGGAGATAATACTCCCCCTCGACCTAACTCAATACCAAAAACGTCGTAGTCTGTGGATCGCAGGGTCTACGGTCTAACGATGAAAAAAATCGGCATGGACGCGCCAAAGTTCTAAGGCAGTCAGAGATACAGCTAATCTTCAGTCATGGCTTAGACAATGACCGCGATCGCAACGAGAACACCGCAGGCATTGTTTCAAGATGGATATATTTAGCAATTGATAATAGTTCGCAATAACTCTTGAGTGGCTTGGCTCTCAACGGAGTAATGGGGCTTGTGGCGTAGTAGACTGTCCATAATAAGTCGCGTAAACCGGACACTACCCTTACGAATAAATGAGGCCACCGCCCCCAGTTCGTCTACCCAACAAGCATTACAGGTCTAGAGAATACCTTACACCAAGCGAGGTGCGAAGTATTCTTGATGCTGCGCTCGATCGTAAAGCTCGTTATTCCCACCGTGATTATACACTGATGTTGCTGACTAGTATACACAACAACGAGCCAACGAGACTAAGGCGAAACTCGTATGCCGACTGCAGCTTGAAAAAAAAAACAGT
>NNBU01000609.1_pt1 | contig 16768 bp, 10 predicted proteins | sample 1173781 | NCBI WGS metagenome assembly NNBU01 (sample SAMN07173937, study PRJNA388173) | plant metagenome | biome: Plant school; feature: Soil; material: Symbiotic tissue of Blasia pusilla L.; isolation source: symbiotic tissue sample KVJ2 | host: Blasia pusilla | place: Norway: Troms, Kvaloya...
GGCGACACCCCGCCGCTGGACACATGGATGGCCGCGCAGCCGCGCGCCTTGAGCGCCTGGCCGAATGCCACCGTGCTGTCGAGGTCCCAGCCGCCGGGCACCCAGTCGCTGGCCGACACGCGCACCCACACCGGCTTGTCGGCCGGGAACACCTCGCGCACCGCGTCGAACACCTCGAGCGGAAAGCGCAGGCGGTTCTCCAGGCTGCCGCCGTAGCCGTCGGTGCGGTGGTTGGCGATGGGCGAGAGGAACTGGTGCAGCAGGTAGCCGTGCGCCGCGTGGATCTCCAGCCCGTCCAGGCCCAGCCGCGCCGCGCGCTTCGCCGCCGCCACGAAGGCGTCGCGCACACGGGCGAGGCCGGCCGCATCGAGCGCGGTGGGCGGGTCTTCGCCAGGCGAATGCGGCACGGCCGAGGGCGCGAAAGACTGCCAGCTGCCCGCCTCGGTCAGGGGAATCTGCTTGCCGCCGTTCCACGGCGCGCGGCTCGATGCCTTGCGCCCCGCGTGGCCCAACTGCATGGCGATCTTGATGGGCGAATGCGCGCGCATCGCATGCAGCACGCGCGCCAGGCCTTGTTCGTTCGCGTCGGAATACAGGCCCAGGTCGCCGGGCGAGATGCGCCCTTCGGCCTCCACTGCCGTGGCCTCGATGATCAGCAGGCCCGCGCCCGAGAGCGCCAGGCTGCCGAGGTGGATCATGTGCCAGTCGCCCGGCGTGCCCTCGGTGGCGGAGTACTGGCACATCGGCGCGATGACGATGCGGTTGTCGATCTGAAGGTTGCCGAGCCGCAGGGGCTCGAAAAGAAGGGGCTTGCTGGCGCTGTTGCTCATGACGATGCGGCTCCACGGGTGCTGTAGTTGCGCGGATTCTGCGGGGTCTGCGCGATACCTGCCTGGGGCGTCGTGGAGGCCTTTAGGTTCCGGGCGGTATGGATCGGTTGTGCGGACGTGGGTGTCGGGCTGCGGTATTGACCTGCGTTGTTGCTGCGGGGAGTCCCCGACGCCCTGTGCACCGCCACGAACAGCTCCCCCCGAACCAGGCACACGAGCCAGAAAACTGACCCCACCCTGACCAGCGGCGAACGCCATGCCCCAAGCCCGCGAACCCTGGGTTTCCGGGGTGACAAGGCCCCGCATGCGCTGTCATCATTCGCCGCTGCATGAACCTAGACCCCCACCCTCTCTCCGATCTGTTGAACCGCGCCAGGCAAGCCCTGTCGGACCCGTCGGGTGCGCTGCCTCCCGTGCCGCCGGCCACCGACGCTTCGGGCTGCGTCGTGTTCCTGGCCCTGGGCGAAGACGGCAGCCGGGCCCGCGTGGTCTCGGGGCGCGGCAGCGACGTGGCCTCGGCCTGGCGCCGCGCCGCCGAGGCCGCAGCGGCCCAGGCGCAGCGCGCGCAGGGCATGCCGCAGCGCCTGCGTGCCGAGCTGGTCGACCAGGTCACGCCCATGACCTGGGGCGCACTGAAAGCGAAGCTGGCGCACACCAAGCGCAACTACTTCAACCAGGGCATCGCGCTCGACGCGGGCTTCGAGGTGGCGCTGCTTGCGCAGGAAATGCACGGCAGCGCCATCCTCTACAACGGCGACGTCGACCATGCCGAGCCCAACACCGGCAACCTGCGCCTGCACTGCAAGCGCCGCTTCGGCCGCGAGATCGACTTTCCGGCGGACGACGCGGCGCCCGTGTGGTGCTTCACCACGCGCGCCGTGTACGTCGACGCCAAGGGCGCCTGGCCGATCACCGCCGAAGGGCAGGCCGCCGGCTTTCGCGAGTTGCGCGACTGGCATGCGCCGCAGATCCACGCATTGGTCGACGACGCGAGCGCCTACCTGGCCGAGCAGGTCAAGCCCAACGGCGAATTCCACTACGGCTGGTTTCCGTGCTTCGACCGCACCATTCCCACCTACAACACGCTGCGCCACGCGAGCTCGACCTACGCGATGCTGGAGGCCTGGGAGCTCACGCGCAACGACGCGCCGCAAGACAGGCCGCAAGACAAGCTCAAGGCCGCCATCGACCGTTCGCTGGCCCTGCTGACCGGCAGCCTCATCCGCCCGGCCGACCTGCCGGACGGCACGCGCGCCGCCTACCTGCTGGACGTGGGCAGCGAGATCAAGCTCGGCGGCAACGCGGTGTGCCTGCTCGCGCTGGTGAAGTACACCGAGCTCACCGGCGACCGCCAGCACCTGCCCCTCATGGAGCAACTGGCGCTGGGCATCCGCCACATGCAGGACGCGCACACCGGCAGCTTCGTGCACGTGCTGAACGCGCCCGCGCTCGACGTGAAGGACACCTTTCGCGTCATCTACTACGACGGCGAGGCCGCGTTCGGGCTGATGCGGCTGTACGGCCTCACGCGCGACGCGCGCTGGCTCGCGGTGGTGGAGAAGGCCTTCGAACACTTCATCGCGGCCGAGCACTGGCGCGCCCACGACCACTGGCTGAGCTACTGCGTCAACGAGCTCACGCGCTACCGGCCCGAAACGCGCTACTACCGCTTCGGCCTGCAGAACGTGGCGGGCTACCTCGACTTCGTGCTCGAGCGCATCACCACGTTCCCGACGCTGCTCGAACTGATGATGGCGGCGCGCGAGATGGTGCTGCGCATGGAGGCCGACCCCGCGCTGCAGCCGCTGCTGGCCGGGCTCGACCGCGACAAGTTCGACCGCGCGCTGGAGTTCCGCGCGCGCTACCTCGCCAACGGCCACTTCTGGCCCGAACTGGCGATGTTCTTTCGCAACCCCGCGCGCATCTCGGGCTCGTTCTTCATCAAGCACCACAGCTTCAGGGTGCGCATCGACGATGTGGAGCATTACCTGTCGGGCTATGTGGCGTACCACCGGATGCTGAAGGAACGCGAGGCGCAGCACGCGGCCGCAGACACCCCCGCTGCGGCCACCGGCCTGGTGGCCTGGGGCGGCGACGTCAACCTGTCGCGCCGCCAGCACTACCGCCTGCACGAGCTGGGCGGCGCGCACCGGATGCTTTGCGACATTCCCGCGCTGCGCGAGGCCGACCTGCGCATCGTCAACCTCGAATGCGTGGTCGCCACCGTCGGCGAGCAGGGCGTGGACAAGGACGAGACCGCGCCGTACTACTACCGCGCGCGGCCCGAGATGCTCGCGGTGCTCACCGAGGCCGGCATCGGCATGGTGGCCACCGCCAACAACCACAGCGGCGATTACGGCCCCGACGCGCTCATGGAACAGCAGGGCCTGCTCGACGCCGCGGGCATCGCCCATGCCGGCAGCGGCCCCACGCTGGAGGCCGCGCTGCGCCCCGCGTTCGGTCGCGCGGGCGGCGTGCGCGTGGCGCTGTTCTCGCTCGACGCCACGCAGCCGCGCTTTGCCGCGACGGCGCAGCGCCCGGGCACGGCCTGGCTGCCGCTGCATGACCCCGCCGCCTGGACCGCCACGCTCGTGCCTCGCATCGAGGCCGCGCGCCGCGAGGCGGACGTGGTGCTGGTGGCGGTGCACTGGGGCGACAACCTGGAGACCGAGCCGTCGAAGGCCGAGATCGCGGTCGGCCGCGCGATCGTCGATGCGGGCGCCGACGCGGTGCTCGGCACCTCGGCGCATGTGCTGCAGGGCATCGAGGTCTACCGCGACCGGCCGATCCTGCACGACGCGGGTGACCTGCTGTTCGACTCGGTGCGCGACGACTTCGGCGACTCGGGCGTGTTCTCCCTCGTGCTGGGCGCGCGGGGCGTCGAAGAAGTGGTGTTCACGCCCATCGGCGTGGGCTTCGGGTTTTCGCGCCAGCGCGAGGGCGACGAGGCGGTGGCGCTCGGCGAGCGTTTCGCCGCGCAATGCCGCGCGCTCGGCACGCAGATGGCGCCGCTGCCGGGCGGGCGCTGCGCCGTGCGGCTGTCGCCGCCAGAACGCGCCGCCGTGCGGCCCGCCTTTCGCGCGCAACCGGCCGCGCAGGCATTCCGCCCGGCGCCCCTGGTCGGCCCGGTGCGCGCGCCGCGCCCCGAATGGACGGTCGACGAGGTTCCCGCCGACGCGCGCATCACGCCGCTGCAACTGGGGCCCCTGCGGCTGGTGGGCCTGCGCTGCGCGCCACGGCAGATCGCCGGGCGCCGCCTGCTGTGGGTCGAGTCCTTCTGGACCGCCGACGCGCCGGTGGCCGACGATCTGCGCGTGCAGTTCCGCGCGCTGCCGATGCGCAGCACCCGCATGCCGGCATGGGGCGCAAGCATGGACCACGATCCCTGCGACTGGATGTGGCCCACCAGCCGGTGGGAGCCGGGCCGCATCTATCACGACCGCTACGGCCTGCGCCCGCCGCGCCCCGGCCTGATGACCAGCGACGTGCTGCAACTGGAAGTGCGCCTGCGCGGTGGCCCACCCGGCGCGGCGGAACTGCCTGCGCGCCGCCTGGCGATGTGGTGCGGGCTGCGCGTGCCGGCGCTGCCCACGCCGTTGCCGCAGCGTCCGGCGCCGGTGCTCGCTGTCGACCGGGCCGGTGCAGGTGCCGAAGCCGAGCCCGTCTGGACGGCTGCACAGCTGCAGCAGGTCACCGGTGGCCGCTGGCTGGTCGAGCCGCCGCCGGGCTGGTTCGCCAATGCCGTGGTGCGCGGCCCGGTGCACATGGGGCTGCTGCCGAAGCCGGCGCTGCTCATCGCATCGGACTTCCGCACGCTGGCCGCGCACGAGAACTACAGCAAGCCGCGCGCCGACAACTGGGACCGCCACCGCGACCTGCCCGCGCTGCAGCACGAGCTGGCCGGCGCCGTGGTCGCGCACCCGGTCGAGGGGCTGGCCACCGGTTTTCCGCTGCTGCAGGTGGCCGACCCGATTGCCGCGATGCTGGCCATGGGCGCCGCCGCGCGCGAGCGCTACCGGGGCCTGGTGGTGGGCGTGACCGGCACGGTCGGCAAGTCGTCCACCATCGCCATGCTGCGCGACCTGTTGCCCGAGCGCGCGCGCGTGCTTACCACCATCGACAACTACAACTCGCGCGTGGGCGTGCCCGCCATGCTGGCCAACCTCGCGCCCGACGCGGACGTGTGCATCCTCGAGATGGCGCAGAGCGGCCTGTGGATGGACCGCGGCCCCATCTCGCTGCTGGCGCGCCCGCACGTGGCGCTGATCACCGAGATCGGCTTGTCGCAGACCCGGCAGGCGTCCACGCTGGAGCTCACGGCGCAGTACAAGTCGCGCATCTTCCTGGGGCTGGAGCCCGGCGGCGTGGCCATCGTGCCCGACCACATCGCCGGCCTGCAGCAGGTGGTGCAGGCCGCCGCCTGCACCGCGGGCGCCATCTGGGTGGTGGGCTCCGGGCCCGACGCCAACGTGCGGGTGGTCGACACCCGGCCCGAGCCCGGCGGCGGCTGCCGCGTGCGCATCGCGGTGCCGGGGCGCACGCTGGAGTACCTGTTTCCGGTCGACAGCGCGGGGCTGGTGCGCAACTCGGCGCTGGCCTTCGCCGCGCTGATGGCCATGGGCTTCGACGCCGAGGCCGCCTGCGCGCGCATGCCGCACGTGCGCCTGCCGGCTTCGGTGATGCAGATGCATGCGCTGCGCACGCAGGCCGGCGTGCAGGCCACGCTGATCGACGACAGCTGGAACGCCGAGGTCATGTCCATGCGCAACGCCATGGAGTTCGTGCGCACCTGGCAGCGCGATGCGCACGGCCCGGTGGCGCGCAAGATCGGTGTGCTCGGGCGCATCGTCAACCTCGACAACGAGGCCGAGGCCATGCACCGCAGCCTGGCCGCGCCGCTGCTGGCCTCGGGCATCCAGCATGTGGTGACGCACGGCGACGAGATGCGCTGGCTGCGCGAGGAAATGCCGGCCGCGCTGCTCGGCCCGCACTTCGACGACGCCGCGCAACTCGCGCTGTACCTCGGCGGCTTCCTGCGCGACGGCGACTTGGTGCTGGTGAAGGGCGACCGCGACCGCTCCGACTTCGGCCGCATTCCCGCCCTGCTGCAGCGGCTATGACCCTGCGAGACCTGCTCCGGCGCCACACCCGCGCAGCGCTGGTGCTGCTGGCCATCGTGCAGACGGCCTGCGCGCAGCGCACCGGCCCCGACGTGCCCCGGCCCTTCGCCGCGAGCGACGACCAGGTGCTGCACTGGAACCAGCCCGCCGACCGCGCCACCTGCCCCGACCGCCCCGGCTTCCTGTGGGTGCAGCCGGTGGAAGGGCCGGCGTGCATCCGCTACTTTGCGAGCGGCGACATCGAAGGCGCGCGCATCGCCGTCGTGCAGTTCTCGGGCGACCGCGACGGCGTGATGGACCAGCCGCCCGCGCGCATTCCCGGCAACACCGAGGCGCTGCGCACGCGCGACGCACAGCGCAGCCGCGACCTTGCGGGCGTGCCGTGGATCTTCGTGGCGCGGCCCGGCACCTACGGCTCTTCGGGCGACCACCGCAAGCGCCGCCAGCCGGTGGAGTTCCATGCGCTCGATGCCGCGCTCGACGCGCTCATGCAGCGCCACAAACTGCAGCGCCTGGTCATCGTGGGCCACAGCGGCGGCGCCACCGCGGGCGCCGCGCTGCTCACGCTGGGGCGTACCCGCGTGGCCTGCGCGGTGCTCACCTCGGGTGCCTACGGCCTGCTGGAGCGCGCGCGCCTGCTGGGCCGCTCGAACGACGGGCGCACCGACACCACCGGCAGCGCGCAGTTCTACGATCCGCTCGACCATGTGAGCGGCATCGCGCGCGACCCGGCGCGGCGCATCGTGCTGATCGGCAACCCCGACGACAGGAACACCCCCTTCGCGCTGCAGCAGCGCTTTGCCGATGCGGTCGGCAAGGCAGGCCACCGCATCGAGCTGCGCACGCACGCGGCCGAGCCGCCCGAGTTCCACGACCTCAAGGACCGCATTGCGCTGCTCACCGCCTCGGAGTGCGCGCGCGAGGCCATGGCCCCGCAGTGACAAGATCCCGTTTCAGAATCCAGTCAGGAACCCCATGAGCAACAGCATCACCTCGCGCGAGTTCGGCCGCATGCCCGACGGCCGCGTCGTCACCGAGCACACCCTGGACAACGGCCGCGGCCTGAGCCTGAGCGCCATCAACCTGGGCGGCATCGTCACCGCGCTGCGCGTGCTCGACCGGCATGGCCAGGCCGCGAACGTCGTGCTGGGCCTGCCGTCGCTGGCCGACTACCTGAAGCCGCATCCGCACCTGGGCACCATCGTCGGGCGCCATGCCAACCGCATCGCCGGCGGGCGCTTCACGCTCAACGGAACATCGCACCAGCTGGGGCTGAACGACGGCGTGAACTCGCTGCACGGCGGCGCAACGGGCTTCGGCAAGCGCTACTGGGAGATCGTGCCGCTGTCGGCGCAAGCATCGGGCAGCGACATCGCGCTCGAACTGCACCGCACCAGCGCCGACGGCGAGGAAGGCTACCCCGGTGAAGTGAAATTGACCGTGCGCTACACGCTGTCCGCCGAAAGCAATACCTGGCGCATCGACTACAGCGCCACGACCGACAAGCCCACCGTGCTGAACCTGAGCCACCACGACTACTTCAACCTGGCGGGAAGCGGCTCGGTGATGGACCACCGGTTGACGCTGCCGGCGAGCCGCTATTGCCCGGTGGACGCAACGCTCATCCCGCTGGGGCTGGCCGACGTGGCGGCCACGCCCTTCGACTTCCGCACGGCCACGCGCATCGGCGAGCGCATCCGCGAAGGGCACGAGCAGCTGCTGCGCGCGCACGGCTACGACCACAACTGGGTGCTCGACCGGCCCGACCACCATCAGGGCCTGGCCCTCGCGGCGCGCCTGGAGCACGAGGCCACGGGCCGCGTCATGGAGGTGCACACCAGCGAGCCCGGCGTGCAGTTCTATTCGGGCAACTTCCTCGACGGCAGCCTCTTCGGCAGCGCGGGCGCGAGCCTGCGCCAGGGCGACGGGCTGTGCCTGGAAACGCAGCACTTCCCCGACTCACCCAACCAGCCGGGCTTTCCTTCGACGGTGCTGCGCCCGGGCGAGGTGTTCACCAGCGCGACCGAGCACCGCTTCAGCATCGGCTGAAGCGCGTGTGAAGCACGCGCGAATCGTGCGGATCGGCGCGCGCGTCAGCCGGCGAACAGCGCCGCCGGCACGCCTGGGCTGTCGATGCGCACCGCGAACAGGCCGCCGGCCAGCGGCTCGTGGTTCAGCTGGGCTTCGGTGCGGCCGTTGCGCGCGGTCGTGATGTAGAGCGTGCGCAGGTCGGCGCCGCCGAAGGCGCAGTCGGTCACGTTGCCGGTGGGCAGCGCGATGCGGCACAGTTCCACCGCGCTCACCGGGTCGTGGCAGGTGACGCAGGCGCCGTCCCAGTGCGCGATCCACAGGCGGCCGGCCGCGTCGGTGGTCATGCCGTCGGGCAGGCCGTCGCCCTTGGGAAAGCGGTGCCACAGGCGGCGGTTCGACACGGTGCCCTCGGCCCTGTCGAAGTCGTAGGCGTACAGGTGGTTCAGCACCGTGTTGTTGAAGTACATCGTGCGGCCGTCGCCCGACCAGGTCGGCCCGTTGGTCACCTCGAAGCCGTCGTCGTGCCGGGTGCAGCGGCCGTCGGCGTCGTAGCGGTAGAGCGCGCCGGTGGGCGCCTTGCACTCGAAGTCCATGCTGCCGGCCCAGAAGCGGCCGCGGCTGTCGCACTTGCCGTCGTTGAAGCGGTTGCCGGTGCGCTCGGTCTCGGGCTGGTGCAGGTAGCGCGGCTTGGCGTCGTCGCCCGGCGCGGTGGTGTCGAACAGCGCGAAGCCGCGGCGCAGGGTGATGAACAGGCCCGGTGCCGTGGCGCGCTCGGCGATGGCGGTGATTTCTTCGTCGAAGTGCCAGCTGCGCTGTGCACCCGTGGCCGGGTCGAGGCGGAACAGGCGCGGCGTGAGGATGTCGATCCAGTAGAGCGCCTGCTCGCGCACCGACCACAGCGTGCCTTCGCCGAGGTTGGCCGCCGCAGGCCAGATGCATTCGGGTTCGCTGACGGCGCGCGGCGCCGCCAGCGGGGAGGGGGTGTTTGTCTCTGTCTTGTTCATTGGATCCTTCTTGTCTGCTTGACGCGGCGGATCGTATCAAGGCATATTGATAACGGAAATTAAATAAATTGGCATCAATTGATATGCTTTTTGCAATGTCATGAGATGCGCTTCTGGAGACTTTTCTTGAATTCCCCCCCACTTTCCATCTATCCGAGCTTGCAGGGCCGCACGGTGTTCGTCACCGGCGGCGGCAGCGGCATCGGCGCGGCCATCGTCGCGGCGTTCGCGGCGCAGGGCGCGCGCGTGGCCTTCGTCGACATCGCCGAGGGCGCGAGCGCGGCGCTCGCGCAGCAGATCACCGGCGCCGGCCATGCCGCGCCGTGGTGGCGCGCCTGCGACGTGCGCGACATCGCCGCGCTGCAGAAGGCGATTGCCGACGCGGCGGCCGAGCTCGGCGACTTCGCGGTGCTGGTCAACAACGTGGCGAGCGACGACCGCCACACGCTCGAGTCGGTCACGCCCGACTACTACGACAACCGCATGGCCATCAACGAGCGGCCGGCGCTGTTCGCCATCCAGTCGGTGGTGCCGGGCATGAAGCGCCTGGGCTTCGGCTCGGTGGTGAACCTGGGTTCCACGGGCTGGCAGACCAAGGGCTCGGGCTACCCCTGCTATGCCATCGCCAAGTCGTCGGTGAACGGCCTCACGCGCGGGCTGGCGGTCGACCTGGGGAAGGACCGCATCCGCATCAACACCGTGTCGCCCGGCTGGGTGATGACCGAGCGGCAGGTGGCGCTGTGGCTCGACGAAGAGGGCGAGAAGTCGCTGCAGCGCAACCAGTGCCTGCCCGACAAGCTGATGCCGGAAGACATCGCGCGCATGGTGCTGTTCCTGGCGTCGGACGACGCGAAGATGTGCACCGCGCAGGAGTTCACGGTGGACGCCGGCTGGACCTGAACCTGGTCGGTCAGTCGAGCTCTAGCTTGCGGCCGTAGACGCTCATGCTCGCGGTCTTCAGCGCCTTCATCATCACCTTGGCCGCCGGCGACAGCAGGCGATCGGTGCGCGTGATGATGCCGAAGGCGTCCATGTGGCAGGGCATGTCCAGCGGCAGCAGCGACACGATGCCGTGCGATGCGTAGTAGCGTGCCACGTCGGTCGCCAGCACCGCCACCATGTCGCTCTGCTGCAGCATGCGCGTGATGAACAGCAGGGCCGAGCTCTCGATGGTGTTGGTCGGCGGGGCCAGGCCCTCCTCCTGGAACATCAGCTCGAAGCGGTGGCGCAGCACGCTGCCCGAGGGCGGCACGATCCAGCCGGCGCTCACCACGTCGCGCAGCGTGAGCCCGCTCATGCCCAGCAGCGGATGGCCCGGGCGCACCAGCGCGCACACGGGTTCCTCGGTCAGCGCCTCGTAGCGCAGCTGCGACTTGTCGTGCTCGGCGAACAGCCGTGCCACCAGGATGTCGAGCTTGCCCTGCTCCAGCCGCTCGATCAGCACCGGGCTGGTCTCGATCTCCAATGACACGCGCAGGTCGGGCTGCTCGCGCTTGACCATCGCCACGGCCGGCGGCATCAGCGTGAGGCCGGGCGCGGTGATGGCGCCCACGCTCACCTGGCCGAAGCGCCCGGCCTTCAGCGCCGTGAGCTCGTCGTGCGCCTGGTTCAGGCTGGCGAGCGCCACGCGGGCGTGGCGGATCATGGTTTCGCCGTACCAGGTCGGGCGCATGCCGCGCGGCAGGCGGTCGAACAGCGAGACCTCCAGCACGTCTTCCAGGTCCTTCAGCAGCTTGGAGGCGGCGGGCTGCGTCATGTTGAGCACCTGCGCGGCGCGATGGATGTTGCCTTCCTCGGCCAGTGCCACGAGCAGAAGCAGTTGCCGGGTCTTCAGGCGGGCGCGGATGAACCAGTGGTTGTAGTTGGTCATGGGTGTGAAAACGAAGGTCTGATCGGGTTTTCCAGAATCCGGCGATCGATATGCATTTTGTCTAAAAAACGATTGGATCGATATCAATTCTGTTCCTAGACTGCCTGCATATCCAGAACAACAGAGACAAGGTCCGCGACGCGGTGATTCACGGCGAGATCCATCAGAACGTGCGGCAGTACATCAACGGCCGCTGGGAAACCAGCGCGACCACGGGTGTGAGTGCCAATCCCTCGGACACCAGCGAAGTGGTGGCCGAGTACGCACGTGCCGACCGCCGCCAGGCCGAGCTCGCCGTCCGCGCGGCCACCGAGGCCTTTCCCCACTGGAGCCACAGCACGCCGCAGCGGCGCGCCGACGTGCTCGACCGCATCGGCGCCGAGCTGCTCGCCCGCAAGGACGACCTGGGCCTGCTGCTGGCGCGCGAGGAGGGCAAGACGCTGCCCGAGGCGGTGGCCGAGGTGGCGCGTGCGGGCCAGGTGTTCAAGTTCTTCGCGGGCGAAGCCATTCGCGCAAGTGCAGGCGGCGGTGGCGGCGAGCACGTGGCCTCGGTGCGCGCGGGCGTGCAGGTCGACGTCACGCGCGAACCGGTGGGCGTGGTCGGGCTCATCACGCCGTGGAACTCGCCCTTCGTCATTCCCGCCTGGAAGATCGCGCCCGCATTGGCGCACGGCAACAGCGTGGTGTTCAAGCCGGCCGAGCTGGTGCCGGCCTGCGGCTGGGCGCTGGCCGAGATCATCAGCCGCGCGGCCTTGCCGGCCGGCGCCTTCAACCTCGTGATGGGCAGCGGCCGCGAGGTGGGGCAGGCGCTGGTCGACAGCCCGCTGGTCGATGCGCTGAGCTTCACGGGCTCGGCCGCCAACGGCGAACGCGTGCTGCAGGCGGCCGCCACGCGGCGTGCCAAGGTGCAGCTGGAAACCGGCGGCAAGAACGCGCTGGTGGTGCTGGCCGACGCCGACCTCGACCGCGCCGTCGATTGCGCGGTGCAGGGCGCCTACTTCTCCGCCGGCCAGCGCTGCACCGCGTCGAGCCGGCTCATCGTCGAGGCGCCGGTGCACGACGCCTTCGTCGCCAGGCTGCGCCAGCGCCTGAAGGCACTGAACATCGGCCACGCGCTGGAGCGCGGCGTGGACATCGGGCCCGTGGCCGACGAAGAGTGCCTGGCGCAGAACCTGGCCTGGGTCGGCATCGCGCGCGACGAGGGTGCGGAGCACGTGTGGGGCGGCGAAGCGCTGCAGCGCGCCACGCCGGGCCACTACATGAGCCCCGCGCTGTTCCTGGCCAAACCCTCGCACCGCATCGCGCGCGAAGAGATCTTCGGCCCGCTGGCCTGCGTGCTGCGCGCCGACGACTACGAACATGCGCTGGCGCTGTGCAACGACACGCCTTTCGGACTGTGTGCGGGCATCTGCACCAACTCGCTGAAGCACGCCATGCATTTCAGGCGCCATGCCGTGGTCGGCATGACGATGGTGAATCTGCCGACCGCGGGGGTGGACTTCCACGTGCCCTTCGGCGGCCGCAAGGGGTCGGGCTACGGGCCGCGCGAACAAGGGCGCCACGCCTCGGAGTTCTACACGACGGTGAAGACCGGCTACATGCTGGCCTGACCGGACGGGGTTTCATTGCAACAGCCAATCGGCAACACAGCCAAAGTCCTCAAGACATCAAGAAGGAGACATCCCATGACCATGAATCGCCGCACCCTCAACACCGCCCTCGCAGCCGCCGCCATCGGCAGCATGCTGCCCGCCTCCGTCTTCGCGCAGAAGAAGCTCGTGCTCGGCTTCGCCCAGGTGGGCGCCGAGAGCGAATGGCGCACGGCGAACACCGAGTCGATCAAGTCGTCCGCCAAGGACGCCGGCATCGAGCTGAAGTTCTCCGACGCGCAGCAGAAGCAGGAAAACCAGATCAAGGCCATCCGCTCGTACATCGCGCAGAAGGTCGACGTGATCGCCTTCTCGCCGGTGGTCGAGTCGGGCTGGGAAACCGTGCTGCGCGAGGCCAAGGCCGCCAAGATCCCGGTGGTGCTGACCGACCGCTCGGTGAGCACCAAGGACGACACGCTCTACGTGACCTTCATGGGCTCGGACTTCACCGAGGAAGGCCGCAAGGCCGGCCGCTGGCTGGTCGAGAAGATGAAGGACCAGAAGGGCGACGTGAACATCGTCGAGCTGCAGGGCACCGTGGGCTCGGCGCCGGCCATCGACCGCAAGAAGGGCTTCGAGGAAATCATCAAGGCCGACCCCAAGTTCAAGATCATCCGCTCGCAGACCGGCGACTTCACGCGCGCCAAGGGCAAGGAGGTGATGGAAGCCTTCCTGAAGGCCGACGGCAAGAAGATCAACGTGCTGTTCGCGCACAACGACGACATGGCCATCGGCGCCATCCAGGCTATTGAAGAGGCAGGCCTGAAGCCCGCCAAGGACATCACCATCATCTCCATCGACGGGGTGAAGGGCGCCTTCGAAGCCATGATCGCCGGCAAGCTCAATGTGTCGGTGGAGTGCAGCCCGCTGCTCGGGCCGCAGCTGATGCAGGCGGTGAAGGACATCAAGGACGGCAAGACGCTGCCCAAGCGCATCGTGACGGTGGAGGGCATCTTCCCGATGGAAGTCGCCGCCAAAGAGTTTCCCAATCGCAAGTACTGAGAGCGCACTCCCATGAAACGCAACTTCCTCAAGGCCTCCCTCGCGGGCATCGCGTTCGCCATCGTCGGCTTCACGCCGCTGGCCAACGCGCAGGACAAGGGCCTGATCGCCATCTCGATGCCCACCAAGTCGTCGGCGCGCTGGATCGCCGACGGCGCCAACATGGTCAAGTACTTCAAGGACAAGGGCTACAAGACCGACCTGCAGTACGCGGACGACGACATTCCCAACCAGCTCGCGCAGATCGAGAACATGGTGACCAAGGGCTCCAAGGTGCTGGTCATCGCGGCCATCGACGGCACCACGCTGTCCGACGTGCTGCAGAAGGCCGCCGACAAGGGCGTGAAGGTCATCGCGTACGACCGGCTCATCAAGGGCTCGAAGAACGTCGACTACTACGCCACCTTCGACAACTTCCAGGTCGGCGTGCTGCAGGCGCAGTCCATCGAGGCGGCGCTGGGCCTGAAGAGCGGCAAGGGCCCGTTCAACATCGAGCTGTTCGGCGGCTCGCCCGACGACAACAACGCCTTCTTCTTCTACAACGGCGCGCTGTCGGTGCTCAAGCCGTACATCGACAGCGGCAAGCTGGTGGTGCGCAGCAAGCAGATGGGCATGGACAAGGTCGGCACGCTGCGCTGGGACGGCGCGGTGGCGCAGGCGCGCATGGACAACCTGCTGTCGGCGTACTACACCAAGGACCGGGTCGATGCGGTGCTGTCGCCGTACGACGGCCTCTCCATCGGCATCCTGTCGTCGTTGAAGGGCGTGGGCTACGGCTCGGCCGCGCAGCCGATGCCCATCGTCTCGGGGCAGGACGCCGAGGTGCCTTCGGTCAAGTCGATCCTGCGCAAGGAGCAGACCTCGACCGTGTTCAAGGACACGCGCGAACTGGCCAAGGTGACGGTGGCCATGGCCGACGCCATGCTCTCCGGCAAGACGCCCGAGGTGAACGACACCAAGACCTACAACAACGGCATCAAGGTGGTGCCCTCGTACCTGCTCAAGCCGGTGAGCGTGGACGCCTCGAACTGGAAGCAGGTGCTGGTCGACAGCGGCTACTACAAGGAAAGCCAGATCAAGTGAGCATCGAAGGCCGCACCGCCGATGCCGCCGCCATCCTCGAGATGCGCGGCATCACCAAGACCTTTCCCGGCGTGAAGGCGCTGAGCAACGTCAACCTCAGCGTGCGCGCCGGGGAAATCCACGCGGTGGTCGGCGAGAACGGCGCGGGCAAGTCGACGCTCATGAAGGTGCTGAGCGGCGTGTACCCGTGCGACTCCTACACCGGCGCGATTCACTTCGAAGGCGAGGAGCGCCGGTTCAGGACCATTGCCGACAGCGAGAAGCTCGGCATCATCATCATCCACCAGGAGCTGGCGCTGGTGCCGCTGCTGTCGATTGCGGAGAACCTGTTTCTCGGCAACGAAATTGCGCACCGCGGCGTGATCGACTGGTTCGCCGCCTATGCGAAGACGCGCGAGCTGCTGGCCAAGGTGGGGCTGAAAGAGCTGCCCACCACGCTGGTGACCGACCTGGGCGTGGGCAAGCAGCAGCTGGTGGAAATTGCCAAGGCGCTGGCCAAGGAGGTGAAGCTGCTGATCCTCGACGAGCCCACCGCCAGCCTGAACGAGAAGGACAGCGACGCGCTGCTGATGCTGCTGCTGGAACTCAAGCGCCAGGGCATCGCGTCGATCCTCATCTCGCACAAGCTCAACGAAATTGCCAAGGTGGCCGACTCGGTGACGGTGCTGCGCGACGGCGCCACCGTGGAAAGCATCGACTGCCGCACGCAGCCCATCAGCGAGGACCGCATCATCCGCGGCATGGTGGGCCGCGACATGGAACACCGCTACCCGCAGCGCTCGCCGAAGATCGGCGAGACCGTGTTCGAGGTGCGCGACTGGCGCGTACACCACGCGCTGCATGCCGACCGCGAGCAGATCAAGGGCGTGAACCTGACGGTGCGCCAGGGCGAGATCGTCGGCATTGCGGGCCTCATGGGCGCGGGCCGCACCGAGCTGGCCATGAGCGTGTTCGGCAGGTCCTACGGCCAGCGCATCAGCGGTTCGGTGCTGATGCACGGCAAGCCGGTGGACGTGGGCACGGTGCGCAAGGCCATCGACCACGGCATCGCCTACGTCACCGAAGACCGCAAGGGCCTCGGGCTGGTGCTGGAGGAAGACATCCGCAAGAACATCACCCTGGGCAACCTGGACGCCGTGTCCGAACGCACCGTGATCGACAACGGCCGCGAATTCAAGGTGGCCAACGACTACCGCAAGGCGCTCAACATCCGCTGCTCGGGCGTCGAGCAGCTGGTGGTCAACCTGTCGGGCGGCAACCAGCAGAAGGTGGTGCTGAGCAAGTGGCTCTTCACGCAACCCGAACTGCTGATATTGGACGAACCCACGCGCGGTATCGACGTGGGCGCCAAGTACGAGATCTACACCATCATCGACCAGCTCGCGAGCGAGGGCAAAGGCATTCTCATGATCTCTTCGGAACTGCCGGAACTGCTCGGCATGTGCGACCGCATCTACGTGATGAACGAGGGGCGCTTCGTCGCCGAAATGACGGCCGCCGAGGCCTCGCAGGAACGCATCATGCACGCCATCGTGAGCGCGGGGAGCACTGTCCATGTCCCGGCCTGAAGTCAACGCGTTGCAGGGCGCAGCGCCTGTCGCAGAGTCGCCGAAGCTGCATGCGGGTTTCCTGAAGAACAACCTGCGCGAGTACGGCATGCTGATCTCGCTGGTCGCGATCATGGTGCTGTTCCAGGTGCTGACCGACGGCACGCTGCTGCGGCCGCTGAACCTCACCAACCTGCTGCTGCAGAACAGCTACGTGGTCATCATGGCGCTGGGCATGCTGCTGGTGATCGTGGCGGGGCACATCGACCTGTCGGTGGGCTCGGTGTGCGGCTTCATCGGCGCGCTGGCGGCGGTGCTGATGGTGGAGTACGAGTGGCACTTCGTGCCCACGGCCATCGTGAGCATTCTTGCGGGCGCCGTCATCGGTGCGGCGCAGGGCTGGTTCGTCGCGTTCCGCAAGATCCCGTCGTTCATCGTCACGCTCGCGGGCATGCTGGTCTTCAAGGGGCTCACGCTGGCGCTGCTGGCGGGCCAGTCGGTGGGGCCGTTTCCGGTGGAGTTCCAGCGGCTGAGCTCGGGCTTCATTCCCGATCCGCTGGGCGGGGACACCCTGCGCACCACCTCGCTGGTGGTCGGCGTGCTGGCGGCCGCGGCGCTGGTGTTCTTCAAGC
>NNBU01000544.1_pt1 | contig 16744 bp, 8 predicted proteins | sample 1173781 | NCBI WGS metagenome assembly NNBU01 (sample SAMN07173937, study PRJNA388173) | plant metagenome | biome: Plant school; feature: Soil; material: Symbiotic tissue of Blasia pusilla L.; isolation source: symbiotic tissue sample KVJ2 | host: Blasia pusilla | place: Norway: Troms, Kvaloya...
GGCCGCGCGCGCCGGGGAATCGATCAGAATGTCGTCGGTGCTGCCGTCGTTCRCTGCCSGCAGTACCACGTTGCCGCTGCCCTGCACCACCGGCTGCGCGCCCGGCGCGGTGGGCGAACCGCCGGCCTCGATGGCGACGCCCGTGCCGCCGTTCTGCGAACGGCCGGTGATCTCGATGCCGCCACCACCGGTGGTGACGAGCTGCGCGCCGTTCTCCAGCCGCACGCCGCTGTCGCCACCCACGGCGGGCACGGTGGCGTCGTTGTTGAAGTTGTAGCCGCGCAGCGCAATGTTGCCGCTGCCGGTCGTGATGGTGCTGCCGCCGTTCACCAGCACGCCGTGCGAGCCGGCAAAGGTCGACGAGGGCTGGCGCCGCGCCACGCCCTGCACCGTCACGTTGCCGCTGGTCGTCGACAGTGCCGAGAGCCCGCGGCCGTCGGTGATGACCACGCCGCTGTTCCAGTCCGCCGAGCTGCCGCGGATGTCGATGGCGCCGGTGGAACTCGCGATCTGCACGCCTGCCAGCGTGACGTTGCCGCCCGCGATCTGCACCGCCCCGCCCGCGCCGGCGTCGCTCTGGCCCACGCGCGTGTCGATCAGCGAATCGACCAGCGTGACATAGCCCGTGGGCGCGCCCGCCTGGCCGCTGTAGAGGGTGACGGCGCCTCCGCCGGTCTGCACCTGCGCGCCGTTCATGCCGATCTGCCCGCTGGTCGGGCTGCCGTCGCCGCGCGCGTTCATCGTGACGCTGCCCCCGCGCGTGTCGATGATGCCGTTGTACGTGATGGTGCCGGTGGACGCAGAGGGCGTGCCGTCGGGGTTGACGCCCGCGTTGAACACCACGCTGAGCGGCCCGCCCGCGCCCGACGAGCGGATCGTGGTGCCCACGCCGTTGGCCTGGATGCTGTTGCCCGAGTAGAGCTCGAAGCTCAGCGGGCCGGCGGCCGCGGTGTAGTCGATGAGCACGTCGTTGGCCAGCGTGATGCTGCCCGCGCCGGCGCCGCCGGTGCCTGTGGTGATCTTCACGCTCGAGCCGCCGTTGAGCGCGGCATTGATGTCGCCGTCCTGGATGGTCGAGTTCGCCAGCGCGTCGAAGGGGTTGGTCGGCAGCGTGCCGCCGCCTGTGCCGTTCACGATGGCCACCGCGAAGGGATCCACGAGCCAGGTGCCGGCGGTGCCCGCCGGCGCACCTGTGTTGACGCGGATGCCGGTCAGGTCCAGGTTGCCACCCGAGGTCTCGACGAAGCCGCCGTTGCCGCCCGCCGCACCGCCACGCGCCGACAGCGTGCCGTGCGCGCGCAGGCTGTTGTCCGCCAGCAGGCGGATGCTGCCGCCGTTGCCGGTGGCGGAGGCACTGTCCGCCAGCACGGACAGCCCCGGCGCCACCGCCAGCATGCCGCCCGTGCTGTCGCTCGTGCGCGTCGATGCCACGAAGCGCACGTCGCCGCCGGCGCCCACGCCGCGCGCATCGGCGAGCGTGCCGGTTGCATCGGCAAGCCCGCCTGCGTAGATGTTGCGGCCGGTGACGGCGATGGCGCCACCCGCCACCTTGTCGCTCGCCGTGCTCAGCAAGGCGTCGGCCTGCGTGCCGCGCTGCAGCAGCACGTCGCCGGTGCCGCCGCTCACCGCGATCTGCCCGCCTTCCGCGCGCAGGCCCTGGCCGGCGCCGCTCGCGCGGATCCACACGGCCGCAGGCGTGAGGCCTTCGTCGATGCCGCCCGGCTGCGGCAGCGGATCGCCGTTGAAGTCGAACACCACGCCGGCGCTGCCGGTGGTGCCGACGATGTCGATGCGCCGTCCCTGCCCCGCCGCGATGCTCGAATCGCCCACGGTCACGCCGTGCGAGGCATCGATGGTGGACGAGGCCGACAGCTTGCGGAACGCGTCGTTGCCCAGCAGCGCGCCCAGGTCGGCGCCCCGGCCCTCGATGCGCACGTTGCCGCCGGTGGCGATGTCGGTGCCGCTCACCGCGACGCCGACCGGCGCCGCGCGCGACGACCAGCGTGCGACCTCGTCGGCATCGGTCCATCCGCGGGTGGCGCCACGCACGGTCACGTCCGCGCTGGCCGATGCGATGCGGCTGCGCGCTCCCGGAATGCCGTCGTTGAACGACTGGCCGATGGCCACGCCCGTGCCGCCCAGCCCGCCAACGCCGTCGATCGTGATGCCGCCGCTGCCGCTGAGCACCTCGGTGCCCGCAAGCAACACGCCGGTGCTGCCGGAGTAGGTCGAGCTGGAGACCACGGTTCCGCCCTGCCCGCGCAGGCTGATGGTGCCGCCCAGCGTGCAGCTGGCGGCGCCTGCTTCGCAGGTCGAGATGCGCCCGCCCGTCACCTGCACGCCTGCGCTCTCGAACTGCACGCCGCTGTAGGTGTCGTCGGTGTAGCCGATGGCGCGCCCGTTCTGCGCATCGCTCTGGCCGTAGAAGCGCACGTTGCCGCCGCGGGTCTCGATGGTCGCGTCGGTCAGCACGATCGGTGCGGCGTGCAGGCCGGACAGGCTCGCAATCGGCATGTCTCCGGCCGGCAGCGGCGCACCGAACGCGTCGGCGTTGAAATCGACATTCAGGGCGCCGGCGTTCGACCGGATCGCCGAGCGCTCGGACATGGCGATGCCGGTGGCCGAATCGACGCGCAGCGAGGCGTTGCCGCCCTCGTTCTTCACCACCTGGGCCGCCGTGTCGAACACCACGCCCAGCGCTTCCTGCCCGCCTTCGGCGTTGCGCGCGTTGCTGCTGAGCACCACGTCGGTCGAACGGCCGAGCGCACCGCCGACGGCCGTGTCACTGACCTGGCTGGTGGCCGCGCCGCCTGCGCTCGGGTAGGCGCCCGCGTCGTACGCCGGCGCTGCGGGCGTGACGAGGATCTGCTTTTCGGATTGCAAGGTCCACTGCCCGTTGGCGCCGCCGTGGGTGCCGCCTGCCGCGGACACCGAGAGGTCGCTGCCGACCTCGACCGCATTCGCACTGGTGAGGATGGTCCCGCCCTTGCCGCTGCCCGAGCCCTGCGCCGACAACTCGCCCGACAGGTGCAGGCCCAGCACGGTGGCCGGTGGCACCTCGTTGCCCACGCCCGGCAGCGCCGCGTAGTTGGCGGCTTCGATGCGGATCTCGCCGCCTGCTGCATTGCCGGCGCTGCCGTCGGCGCGCAGCGTGGCGCTGGGCGCCACCGACAGGCCTGTGAGGGCCGCGAGCCGCACCGTGCCGCCGCCGGCCTCGCCGCTGGCGTCGAGCGTGGCGTTCTCGACGCGCACGCGGCCCGCGGCCACGTCGATGCGCCCGCCTGCCACGGCACCGGTGGACATGGCTTCCAGCGTGCCGCCGACGCGCACTTCGTTGTCGCTGCCTGCGCTCAGCACGATCTCGCCGTTCTTCATGCCCAGCGAATTGGCGCGCACGGTGCCGCTCTGGTTCACCACCAGGTCGCCCACCGTGGTCGACTGCCCCACCAGCACCACCCGCCCGCCGTTGGCCTGCAGCGTGCCGCTGTTGGCCACCGCGGCCTTGGTGGCCATCGAGTCCGCCAGGATGTGGAGGCTGGTGAGGCCGTCGCCCCCGATATCCAGCGTGATCTTGCGCCCCGAGGCCAGCGCCACGGTCTGGCCGTCGGCGGTGATGGTGCCGGTGGCTTCGTTGCTCACGCCCGCGCCCATCAGCACCACCGGTCCGCCGCTCGCCGTGATGTCGCCAAGGTTGCGCACCGTGGTGGTGTCGGCGTTGGCGCGCTCGAAGGCCAGGCTGGTCTTGCCCTCGAGGAAGTTCGCGTCGCTCGTGGTCATTGCCAGCGTCGAGGCCAGCAGGCCGCCCACATTGACGCTCGCCCCCTGGCTGAACAGCACGCCATTCGGGTTGATGAGGAACACGCGGCCGTTGGCGGTGAGCTGGCCCGCGATGGTCGAGAGCTCGCCGCCGGTCACGCGGTTCAGCAGGATGCTCGACGGGCCCAGGGCCTGCTGGATGTTGACCGCGTCCTTCGCGCCGATGGAAAAGCTGTTCCAGTCGATGATCGCCCGCAGCGAGCCCTGCGTGATGCCGAGCGCCTGGCCGCCGCGCGGCGAGGCAGTGGTGACGGGGTTGACCGTCACCGTGCCCTGCGTGGCGAACATGCCCGGCTGGTAGCTCGGCAGGATGACCTGCGCCAGCGCGGGTGCCATGCCCATGCAGGCCAGCGAGAAGGCCAGCGGGCGCAGCGTCAGGCACAGCGGGTGGTGCGGCGGATGGTGCAGCGGATGGCGGGATGAGCGTGTGCGTGGCTTCATGGTCAGAACGCCTTTTGAAGCTGGACGTACAGCCGCGGGCCGCGGCTGCCGCCATCGGTCTGCGCCCGCGGCGTGCCGTCGCGCCATGCCAGGGTCGCATTGATCGAGAAATTGCCGGGGCGCGACCAGCTCATGCCGATGCCGTAGCCGCGCAGGCTGCGTGAGTTCTCGCCGTCCGACGGCGAGGGGCGGCGCGCCAGCTTGCCGCGCGCCGCGTCGTAGAAGACGAAGGGCGTGAGCTCTTCGTTCACCGACCAGCGCCATTCGACGGTGCCGATCAGGCCCTGGTCGGCCAGCAGTTCGCCCGAGGGATAGGCGCGCACCGCGCGCGCGCCGCCAAGCGCGAGCTTCTCCGACGCGTCGAGGTTCTTGCTAGCCCACTGGCCGCCCACGGACAGGTACAGCGAATGGCGCGGCACGATGGCCTGCAGGCGCGACACCTGGAAGCTCAGCTTGCTGAAGCCGCCCTCGGTGTGGCGCCCGCCGAAGGCCTGGTCGTCCGCAAGGCTCTGCGGGTCGCGGATGGACAGCGAGCCGTGGTACAGCGTGCCCGAGCTCGCCCAGTAGCCGCCGCCGAGCACGTCGTCGCGCCGCTCCCAGGTCCAGCCCAGGCCGAGGCCGCGCACGCGCTTCTTCGAGTTGAAGTCGAACGTGCGGATCTCGTCGTTCAGGTCCTTGCTGTCGGCGCTCAGGCGCAGGAAGAGGTTCTGCTGGCGTTGCCGGATCAGCGGGTAGTTGAGCGACACATCGAACACGTTGGCGCGGCCTTGCGCCTCCAGGTCGGCGAACTGCCCGCCCAGCTCGTAGCTCACGCGCGCCAGGCCCAGGCCGGCGCGCAGCCCGCTGGTGCCGATGGGCGCCTCGTAGGACACGCGGCCGAACTGCAGCGCGTTGTTGTTGGAGACCATCACGCGCGCGTCGAGGTTGTCGCCGATGCCGAACGGGCTGAGCCAGCGCGCAGTGCCGCCCACGCGGTAGCGGCCCGACTCCTTGGTGCCGTGGTTGTCGGCCTCGCCGGTGAAGGCCCAGCGCGGTGCGGCGGCCACCTCGACCGACAGGTCGGTGGTGCCGGTTTGCCCGCCTTCCTGCAGGCCTGACGACACCTTGATGCCGGGCTGGTCGGACAGCAGCAGCATGGCGCGCTCGTAGGCCGGTGCGTTCACGGCCTCGCCGGGTTGCAGCGGTGCAAGAAAGCCGCGCACGCGCGCCTCGCTGAGCGGCGCATCGGGCGCGACCACGACGTCGACCTTGCCCAGCCGGCCTTCGATGACGCTGATCTCGACGATGCCGTCGCGCACGGTCTGCACCGGCAGCACGGCCTGCGCGAGGAAGTAGCCGCGCTCCTTGTAGCGCGCGGTGATGGCCTTGGCCAGCGCTTCGAGGTCGCCGAGCGTGACGTCGCGGCCGATGTAGGGGGCGGTGATGGACTGCAGCTCTTCGTTGCTCAGCGCCTTCACGCCGTTGAGCCGCAGGTCGTTGAGCGTGAACGACGTGCCCGCGGGCCGCGGCGGTGCGGGCAGGCTCTGCGGCGCCACGGCGCCGGTGGCCTGCGCGAGCGGCCGGCCGCAGGTGCCGCACGGGTCTTGCGTGGTCAGCAGTTCGGTGGTGTCGCCCGCGTGCGTGCGCTGGGCGGCGACCAGCAGCGTGGCGCCCACCAGAACGGTGACTGCGAGGGCGATCGGCGCAGGCCGTTGACTGAAGCGCATGTCGGTGACCATGGCAGTTCTTCTTTTTAGGGGGGCGAGCAGCATGTGGTCAGCTCCCCACGGTAAGGCGCCAGTTGCCGATCAGGTTGAACGGCGCCCAGAAGAAGGGGTGTGACATCTTGGGGTCCTTCAACACGGCGAGTTGCCCGGCCTGCATGGCTTTCTGGATGTCGCGGCCCTTGGCCAGCTCGCCGTAGAGCGTGCTCATCAGCACCGCCGTTGCGTCGTCCGACACCGGCCACAGCGACGCGATCAGGCTGGAGCTGCCGGCCGAAAGGAACGAGCGCGTGAAGCCCAGCACCTCGTCGCCCTGCGCGATGCGCCCCAGGCCCGACTCGCAGGCCGACAGCGTCACCAGCGCGGTGCCGTCCATCGGCAGGCCGAGGATCTCGTGGGCCTCGAGGAAGTTCTGCTTGCCGCCCTCGTTGGCCAGCAGGATGCGCGAGTACAGCGGATCGACCGCATCGGCCTCCGCATGCGCCGCCACGTGCATCAGCGGCGAGCGCGCGGCCACGTCGCGGAACTGGGTCTTGGTGGCGGCCGCGCCCATGTACACCGTGTTGCGCGGGAACAGCTGCGCGAGCTGCTTCACCTCGGTCTCGGCGCCGGGCAGGTCGTACTTGTCCTCGATGCGCGGATTGCCGAAGGCCACCAGCGATGCGTTCACGCGCGGCGTGCGCTGCGCCAGCTGCACCGCGATGCTGATCGACGGCGCCACCGCCACCGGGTGCGTCTCGATGACGTAGCGGCCGTCCAGCCGCAGCGCCTGGAACGGCAGGTAGTGCAGCGGGCCGTGCGGCACCACGATCAGCCGTTGCCCCGCCACCAGGCCCAGCGGCCCGAGCAGCGCGGCGCCCAGCTTGTCGGCGTTGGCGATGGCCGTGCGGCGGCCGCGCACGATGGAGTTGCGGAAGGTCTCGACCAGCTCGGTGAGGTCGTCACGCTTCACCGCCACCGTCTTCTCGGCGATGCCGTCCGGGCTCACGATCCACACCACCAGGCGGTCGGGCAGCGCGTGGAACTGCACCACGCGCTCGTCGGGCGCCAGCGTGCGCTGCAGCGCGGCAAGGTCGATGGTGGTGGCGGACTGCTCGCTGATCTTCGCGCGGCCGCGCACCGCGTCGAGCAGCGCGCGCGAGCGGCTGTGCTCGCTCACCTCGAAAGCCTGGCGCGCATCGCCCGCGTCGCTGTAGATGGACACGCCGCGCTCGAACACCGACTGCAGGTCGGAGAACAGGCCCATCTTGAATTCTTCGCTGCGGAACTTGGCACGCACCTTGTCGACGTCGCCCAGCGCGCGGCCCACGGCCTCGGCAGCGGCCTGCTTCTGGCCCAGCGCAAGTTCGCTGCGCGCCACGCCGTCCCAGGCCCAGAGGCGGTAGTACTCGGTGTCGGCGCCGACCTGGCGCGCGGTGAGCGCGCGGTACATGTCGCGCGCCTCGCCCGGCTTGTCCTCGGCCAGCAGCAGGCGTGCGCGGGTGCGGTCGAGCAAGGCGGTGAGGGGGGCGTCCTTGGGCTGCGCCATGGTGCCGAGCACCTGCCGTGCGCGCGCCGGATCGCCCGACTCGATCAACGCGTTGACCAGCGAGGCCTGCACCAGCGGTGCGTAGCGCGCCGAGCTGTTGGCCAGCGCCTCGTCGTAGCTGAGCACGGCGCCCGCGAAATCGCCGCGGCGCGTGCGCACGTCGCCGATCACCTTCTGCACCGGGCCGACCACCAGCTTCGGGTCGCGGGCCTGGTGGCGCAGCGCTTCGCGCGCGAACTCCTCGGCCTTCTCGAGCTGGCCGGAGTAGCTGTAGACGATGGCCAGGTCCCGGTTGGCCATGGCCAGCAGGTTGGGGTCGTTGGTGGCGCCGGCCAGGTGCAGCGCCTTGCTGGCGGCACGCACGCTCTGGCGAAACTCGCCGGCCTCGGCCAGTGCGACCGCCTGGCTGCAGTACTGGTAGCCCGAGAGCTTGACCGCGTCCTCGCCGTACAGCACGGCGCCCTGGCTGGTCAGTGCCAGCAGGTTGTCGGTGTCGTCGAGCCGGGCCTGCTCCATGCGGTTGCCCGCGGCCTCGGCGTTCGACACGGCCTGCGCCGAAGGCTGCTGCGCCCAGGCCCACGGGCTGAAGCCCATGGCCAGCAGGAACGCAAGACCCAGTTCGCCAGCGACACGCGCACGGCGAAGCGCCGGGCGCGCACATCCCCATCTCGAAAACCAAACCATTGGACCCCCGCACATGGCCCATGTGTGCCCGCCGGAGGCGGGCCGCCGGCGTCGCAGAAGTGCGCGCCGTTCAGGCCTCGTGGGGAAAGTCTAGGAGGGGGCTCCTGCTGCGGCTATTCGCAAGAAGGTCTAGCGCGAACGGACTACGGGACTACGCCGGCACCGCGTCGACATTGGCCCGGTCCCAATGCCGGTGCTTCGCGATCGCCGCAATGAAGTCGCTCGCCACTTGCGCCGCGGCCGTCGTGTCGCCCATGTTGGTGACCGGCGTGGCCGCCACGACGACACCGGCCGGCGCCTCGGACTCCGGCGTGATGCCCAGCGTCGACAGCAGCTTCACGCCGTCGCCGACCGTGCAGATCGCCTTGCAGTGCTTGTAGGCCTCCAGCACGAAGTGCACCGCGTCGCCGATGCCCGCCATCGCGGCAGCGGCTTCGCTGCCCGCAGGCACCAGCACCGCGTCGAACATCACCGAGGGCGTGTTGGCGAAGGTCATGTCCACATCGATCTGCCGCTTCGACGCGCTGGCCACGGTGCCCAGGCGCGGCCCCACCACCTTGCATTGCGCGCCGGCCTGTTCGAGCGCCTCGCGAATCGGCTTCAGCGAGGCCGAATCGACACCGTCGGCCACCAGAATGGCGATCTTGCGGGTGCGGATGGAACCGTCGCCGGTGTCGGCCATGCTGAGCGCCGGCGATTCGTCGATGGGCAGCGACATGCGGTGGTCGCGAAAGCCCGCGCGGCCGGCAGCGGCCTTGGCATCGGGCTCGCCGATGCCCAGCGGCTCGGCCACGCGGCGTGCGAGCTTCTCGTCCACGTGCGCCAGGTTGTCGACCATGCGCTGGCGGATGGCAGGCACTTCGAGCTTGGACAGCTCGAAGCGGAAGGCCGCGATGATGTGCTCCTTCTCGGGCGCGCTCTGGCTGTTGAAGAACAGGCGTGCCTGCGTGAAGTGGTCGTCGAACGACGGGCTGCGGCGGCGCACCTTGGGCGGATCGATCTCCTCGGGGAACGACTGGAAGCCGTTGCTGCCGCCGTCCACCCGAAACTCGGTGCCGCTGCCCAGCGTATTGGGCTCGTAGGCCACCTGGCCGCGCGCGATGCTCTGGCGATGCATGCCGTCGCGCTGCATGTTGTGGAACGGGCACACGGCCTTGTTGATCGGCAGCTCGTGGAAGTTGGCACCGCCCAGCCGCGAGATCTGCGTGTCGGTGTACGAGAACAGGCGGCCCTGCAGCAGCGGGTCGTTGCTGAAGTCGATGCCCGGCACCACGTGGCCCGGGTGAAAGGCCACCTGCTCGGTCTCGGCGAAGAAGTTGTCGGGGTTGCGGTTGAGCACCAGCCGGCCGATCTTCTGCACCGGCACCATTTCCTCGGGGATCAGCTTGGTGGGGTCGAGCAGATCGAAGCCGAGCGAATGCTCCTTGTCGGCCGGGATCATCTGCACACCGAGCTCCCATTCGGGGAAGTGGCCGCTCTCGATGGCTTCCCACAGGTCGCGGCGGTGAAAGTCCGCGTCCTTGCCGGCAATCTTCTGCGCCTCGTCCCACACCAGGCCGTGGATGCCGAGCTTGGGCTTCCAGTGGAACTTCACGAAGTGGCTCTCGCCGCGGCTGTTGATGAAGCGGAAGGTGTGCACGCCGAAGCCTTCCATCATGCGCAGGCTGCGCGGGATGGCGCGGTCGCTCATGGCCCACATCAGCATGTGGGTGCTCTCGGGCATGAGGGAGGCGAAGTCCCAGAAGGTGTCGTGCGCGCTCGCGGCCTGGGGCATCTCGTGGTGCGGCTCGGGCTTGACGGCGTGGATGAGGTCGGGGAACTTCATCGCGTCCTGGATGAAGAACACCGGAATGTTGTTGCCCACGAGGTCGTAGTTGCCTTCGCGGGTGTAGAACTTGACGGCGAAGCCGCGCACGTCGCGCACCGTGTCGGCCGAGCCGCGCGAGCCGGCCACGGTCGAGAAGCGCACGAAAACGGGCGTCTTCGCATCTGGGTCCTGCAGGAAGTCGGCGCAGGTGAACTGCGACATCGACTTGTAGACCTGGAAGTAGCCGTGCGCCGCCGAGCCGCGCGCATGCACGGCACGCTCGGGAATGCGTTCGTGGTCAAAATGCGTGATCTTCTCGCGCAGGATGAAGTCTTCGAGCAGCGTCGGCCCGCGCACACCCGCCTTGAGCGAGTTGTGGTTGTCCGGTATCTGCAGGCCCTGGTTGGTGGTGAGCGTCGCCGGATGCTCTGTGGTGAAGCCCTCGAGCTGCTGCTGCTTGGCGTTGCCCCCATCGCTTGCCTTGGAGGCACCGGTGCGGCGGCCTGCGGCGGCCTTGTTCTGTGGCGTCATCGTTGACCTGGAGTCTTTCATGAGGAGGGCGCTCAGCCCATTTCGTTGTTGTCGAGGAACATGTCGAGCACGTTGACCACGGCCACCAGGCAGATGCAGCCCGCGACGGCGGCGACAGCCCACACGAGGATCTCGTCGCCCCAGTTGGTGGTGAGCGTGTCGAATAGCGAAGCAAAGTCCATGATTCCCTCCAAGGAAACAAACAGAACGAACCGGGCGAACGGCGGGTTGAACTGCTTGCAATCGGGGAGGCTGCAAGCGAAATGCAAGGTTATGTTTCGTGCCGCCTGCAGGCCGTAGTGGCCGCCCTCCCCCATTTGTGGGAGAAAACGTGCGGCTTCGGTAGGAGCGCACCGACAGCACATCGCCCCGGCCTACGAGGGTTCGCGCGTCCTTGCCGTGGGGCGCGCGGGGCTTCGTCGCATAGCATGGGTGCGGAACATCGGAGGGGCGGCATCAATCGTGCTTGTCGTCCCTTGCCTCGCGCACCGGCCGCACCGCCCGGATCACCCAGGGAAGAAAGACACCCATGCAGATCAGGATCGGCTTCGACATCGAACTCGGCGTGACCGCGCCCACGGCATTGATCTACATGCTGCAGGTCCATCCGTCGCGGGCTGCGGACCTGCAGGGTCCGGAAAACATCACCATCAGCCCGCCGCTGGTCACCGACCACTACCAGGACAGTTTCGACAACCACTGCGCTCGCGTGCACATTCCGTTCGGCGTGAGCAGCGTGCGGTTGCGCAACAACGCCGTGGTGTACGACACCGGCTGGCCCGACCCCATCGATTTCGGCGCCATGGAGCACGCGGCGGCCGACCTGCCGGTGTCCACGCTGCCCTTCGTGCTGCCCAGCCGCTACTGCGAGGTCGACAGCGAACTGCTGCAGTTCGCCTGGGCCAACTTCCTGAACGTGGCGCCGGGCTGGTCGCGCGTGCAGGCGATCTGCGACTTCGTGCACCGGCATTTGCGCTTCGACTACCAGAACGCACGCGCCACGCGCACCGCGCTGGAGGGTTTTCGCGAGGGAACGGGCGTGTGCCGCGACTTTGCGCACCTGGCCATCACGCTGTGCCGCTGCATGAACATCCCGGCGCGCTACGTGACGGGCTACCTCGGCGACATCGGCATTCCGCCGGTGCGCTACCCGATGGACTTCAGCGCCTGGTTCGAGGTGTACCTGGGCAACCGCTGGCACACCTTCGACGCGCGCCACAACACGCCGCGCATCGGGCGCATCGTGATCGCACGCGGGCGCGACGCGGCGGACGTGCCGATCACGATGATGTTCGGGGCGAACACGCTGCAGCGCTTCGATGTGACGACGGAAGAGGTGCTGTAGCAGCCTTGGATTTTCTCCCTCTCCCAGCGGGGAGGGAGCAAGCCAAGTCCGCTACTTGTAGCCGAGCAGCTTCATCGCCGGGGCCAGCCCCTTGCGGCTGCGCTCCATCGCCTCCCAAGGCTTGTTGCCGGTGGCGAATCGCTCCGCCGCATTGGCCACGGTCCATTGCGAGGCGCTGGTGAGCACCGGCAGCTCTTCCCACGCCACAGGCACCGACACACCCAGCCCCGGCCGTGAACGCGCCGACCACGCAGCGACCGTGGTCGCGCCGAAGCCGTTGCGCAGGTAGTCGACGAACACCTTGCCCACCCGGTTGCGCGGCCCGCTCTTGGCGACGAAGCGCTGCGGAATGGTCTTCGCCAGATGCACCACCACGGCCTGCGAGAAGCCCTTGACGGTGTCCCAGTCGTATTGGCGGCGCACCGGCACCACCACGTGCAGCCCCTTGCCGCCGCTGGTCTTCAGGAACGAGGGCAGGCCCAGTTCGTCGAGCAGCGTGCGTACCAGCATCGCCGCCTCCTGGATCTGCGGCCACGCCACGCCCTCGCCCGGGTCCAGGTCGAAGGTCATGCGGTCGGGCTTGCCGATGGCGCGCGAGGTGGCGTTCCAGGTGTGCAGTTCGATGACGTTCATCTGCGCGGCACCGATCAGCCCTGTCTTGGTGTCGATCTGCAGCAGCGGGTCGTGGCCTGGGTCGAGTGCGGGGTCCAGCAGCTTCACGCCGGGGATCTCGCGGTTCTGCAGGTGCTTCTGGAAAAACAGCTCGCCGCCCACGCCTTCGGGCGCGCGCACCAGCGACACGGGCCGCCCGCGCAGGTGCGGCAGCATGAGCGCGGCCACGCTGTCGTAGTAGGCCGCGAGCTCGCCCTTGGTGATGCCGCTGTGCGTGTCGATCACGCGGTCGGCGTGGCTGATCTTGAGGGCCATGGGCTTTCTTGCTCCCCTGCTCTTCGGTGATGGCATGGATTCACCGGCCGGCTGCGGCCGTTCGCGGCGGATGTCGCGCGCGGGCTTGTCGGCACGCAAGCCCTGGAACACCGCGTGGCGCACGCGGTGCTCGCGCGTCCACTCGCCGAACGACACCTCGGCCACCAGCGTGGGCGCCACCCATTGCGCCTTCACGCCGCCCGGCGGGGGCTCGAAGGGGCACGCTTCGGTGGCGAGCTTGTCGAGGCGCGACTTGATGTCGGCAAGGCGGTTCGCGTCGAACCCCGTGCCCACGTTGCCGCAGTAGCGCAGTTTTCCCGTGGCCTCGTCATGCACGCCCAGCAGCAAGGCGCCGAAGCCCGAACGCGAACCCTTGGGTGCGGTGTAGCCGCCGATCACGAACTCCTGGCGCTGCTGGTTCTTCAGCTTGATCCAGTCGGCCGAGCGGCGCGACACATAGGGCGAGCCCTTCAGCTTGCCCACGATGCCCTCGAAGCCGATGCGCGCGGACGAGGCCAGCAGGTCGCGCGGCGCAGCGTCGAAGGCTTCGCTCAGGCGCAGCGATGCGGGCGGTTTCTTGCCCAACAGCTTTGCCAGCCGCGCGCGCCGTTCCTCGACGGGCAGCTCGCGCAGGTCTTCGCCGTCGAGAAAGGGCGCGTCGAACAGCCAGTACGCAATAGACGACGTGGCGCCGCTGTCGAAGGCGTTCTGCAGCGCCTGGAAGTCGGGTGCGCCGTTCTCGCCGTCGACGGTGATCTCGCCGTCCAGCCAGGCCGCATCAGTGGGCAGCCTGGCCAGCGCCTTGGCGAGCGCGGGCAGCCTGGCGGTCCAGTCGTGGCCGTTGCGGGTGAAGCAGCGCACCTGGCCCTTGTCGATGCGCGCCAGCAGGCGGTAGCCGTCGAACTTGAGTTCGTAGAGCCAGTCCTCTGGCGATGCGGGCGGCGAAGCCGCGAGGGTGGCGAGCTGGGGCTGCAGGGTGGCGGGCAGCGCGAATTTCTTCGCCGCCTTGGGGGCGGCCTGCTTTGCCGCGGCTTTCTTTGCGGGGGCCTTGGTCGCGGCCTTTCTTGGGGGCTGTCCGACCTCGTCCACGCCCAGCCCGGTGATCACGCTCGCGGGCTGCGCTTCGAGCACGTCGTAGTCGCCAATAGGGCGCGCCTCGCCGTCGCGCTCCTTGATGAGCAGCCACGGCTCGTGCGACTCGTCGCCCTTGCCGTGCATGCGCACCAGCGTCCAGTGCCCGTGCAGCTTCTCGCCGCGCAGTTCGAACTTGAGCTTGCCGGCGGCCAGCGATTGGCGCGCATCGCCGTCGGGCAGCCAGTCGCCGCGGTCCCAGACGATGACGGAGCCCGCACCGTACTGCTTGGGCGGGATGGTGCCCTCAAAGTCCGCATAGGAGATCGGATGGTCCTCGACATGCACCGCCATGCGCTTCACCGTCGGGTCGAGGCACGGCCCCTTCGGCACGGCCCAGCTCTTGAGCGTGCCGTCGAGTTCGAGCCGGAAGTCGTAGTGCAGATGACTCGCGTGGTGCTTCTGGATGACGAAGGACAGCATGCCCTTGCCCGCCTTGCCGCCAGCCTTGGGCTCCGGCGTGCGGGTGAAGTCACGCTTGCCGTGATAGCGCGCCAGCGCCTTGCTCGCGGCCGATGCGGTGGTGCCCATGGCGATCGGCCCGCGTCAGGCGGCGCGGCGCGCCTTTGCGGCGGTGGCGGTCTTGCCAGCCGCCTTCGCGGCCGGCTTGCGCTTCTTCGCTGCGGCCCTGGGAGGGGGTGCTTCGTCCTCCTCCTCTTCCTCGTCGGCGGCTGCCTTGGCCTTGCCGCCGCCCTTGCGCAGGCTGCGCTGCAGCAGCTCCGTGAGGTCGATGATCTTGGCGCCGCGGCCTTCGCCGGCCTGCCCTTCCTCGGGCTCGGGCTGCGTCACCGTTTCGGTCTGGCCGGCCTTCACCTTCTTGTCGACCAGCCGCAGGATCTCGTCCTTGAACTCGTCCTTGAATTCGTTCGGGTCCCAGTCGGCGCTCATGTCTTCGACCAGCTGCTTGGCCATCTTGAGCTCGCGCTCGCTCAGGCCCGCCTTCTTCACGTCTTCGGAGGGCAGCGGCAGGTCGGTCCAGGGGCGGATGTCCGCGCCCCAGCGCAGCAGGTTCAGCACCAGCCCCGGGCCCACCGGCACCAGCACGGCCAGGTGCTGCTTGGTCTGGATGACCACGCGCGCCACCCCCACGCGGCCGCTGCGCTGCAGGGTCTCGCGCAGCAGGGCATAGACCTTGGCGCCGCGGTTGATGGGCGCCACGTAGTAGGGCCGCTCCAGGTACACGAAGGGAATGCCGTCGGCCGGCACGAAGGTCTCGATCTCGATGGTCTGCGTGGTCTTAGGGTAGGCCGCCGCGATCTCCTTGTCGCTGAGCACGACGTATTCGCCGTCTTCGTAGGCAATGCCTTTCACGATCTGCTCGCGCGCGATTTCCTTGCCGGTCTTCTTGTTGATGCGCTTGTAGCCGACCGGGTCCATGGTGCGCTTGTCGAGCCAGTCGAAGTCGATGCCGTGGTCGGTGGTGGCCGAGTAGAGCGCGACCGGAATGTGGACCAGGCCAAAGCTGATCGCGCCCTTCCACAGGACGCGCGGCGCAGGGGATTTTTGAGAGACGGGCATGGGCACACTCCTTCGGCATCGCACTGTGCGCCTGCCATGGCCGCCCGGTGTAGGAGCGCCGCCCCAGACGCGGTCAGGCGGTGCCGGTCGAACCCGCCACGGGCCCCAGCTGCCGCTCGCTCGGGTGCGCGAAGTAGAACCACTCGGTGCCGGGCAGCGCCACGGCGTTGGGGAACACGATGAAGCCGTCGTCGGGTGCGCTCACCAGCGTGCCGTCGTGGCGCATGCCGATGGGCTCGCCGCGTTGCACTTCGTCGAAGGTGGCCCAGTCGCGCACGAAGCTGTCTTCTTCATGCAGGCGGTCGGTCACGCTGGCCAGGCGCAGCAGCCGGGGTGACTGCACCGGCGCCCCCGAGAGCCCCGGCGGCAGCGCCGCCATGCCCAGCAGCGCCAGCGCGCGGCGAATGGCGCGCCAGGCCACCTCGGGCGCCTGCGGGTCCAGGTGCTGGCCGCATTCGAGCGTCACGCCGTAGCCGCCGCGGCTGCGGATGTATTCGTTGGTGCCGCGGCCGAAGTCGAGCGCGGCCTCGTCGGCAGGCGCGCCGCCCGCGCGCTGCGCCAGGTTCGCGGCATAGATGTCGAGCCAGCCTTCCACCACCACGGGCGTGCCGATGTGCAGCGCCAGCTGGCCTTCCTCGAACGAACGCGCGAACGGCTCCAGCGTGCCGGTGTTGTCGCGCGGGCCGATCATGGCGAAGGCCTCGCCCGCGCTCTGGAAGGAGTGCAAATCGAGCAGCACCTCGTGGCGCGCGATGAGCGGAGCCAGCACGTTGGTGATGCGGGCTTCGTAGTCGGCGGGCTGTGCGCTCGGTCGGAACAGGCGGTTGAGGTTGCGCTCGCCTTCGCGCTGCAGGCGGCGCCGCGCGAGTGGGTTGGCCACGGGCACCAGGGTGAGCTCGCCGCGCTGCAGCTGCAGCGTGCCGGCGTCGAACTCGCCCAGGATGCGCTCGATGCCCAGCGTGCCGGAGATTTCGTCCCCGTGGACGCCGCCCACCACGAGCAGCCTCGGTCCGGGGGTCAGCGAGGCAAAAGTGTGGATGCGCAGGCTGTCGGTGGCCACGCCGGCAAAAGGATCGGAGGACATGCCCGGGATTATTGCGGAGCCCCATGGCACTGCGCAAAGGCACTGCGCATTCGATGCCGTTCGAGCGCACACCTACAGGGGCAGCCTTGCATGTCCTACCGCCCTGCCGGGGCGCTCGCGGCACGCTGGAGCGAATCACAAGGAGCAGCGCAATGAACACGAAGACGAAGACCCAGCCGAGMGAMMMGACCGCGGACGCGARCGACGGCAAGACCAAGGTGCAGCAAGG
>NNBU01001042.1_pt1 | contig 16744 bp, 16 predicted proteins | sample 1173781 | NCBI WGS metagenome assembly NNBU01 (sample SAMN07173937, study PRJNA388173) | plant metagenome | biome: Plant school; feature: Soil; material: Symbiotic tissue of Blasia pusilla L.; isolation source: symbiotic tissue sample KVJ2 | host: Blasia pusilla | place: Norway: Troms, Kvaloya...
GTCTTCGACAAGGTCTGGACGGAATATGGCGATGCCATCATCCTCGAAAATGTCAGCCTCACGCTGAAGGATCACGAATTCCTGTCGATCGTTGGCCCGAGCGGCGTGGGCAAGACTACGCTCTTGCGCCTGCTGCTCAGCCAGGAAGTGCCGACCCGTGGCCAGATCCTGCTCGATGGCCAGCCGATTGCCGGCGAGCCGACCGATGATCGCGGCGTCGTCTTCCAGCGCTATTCCGTCTTTCCCCACAAGACCGTACTCGGCAATGTCATGCTTGGGCCGCAATGGCGCGGTTCGGCGTTTCTCGGTACGCTTTTCGGTGCTCGCCGAAAGGTCCTGCGCGACCGGGCCATGGCGCTGCTGGAGCGTGTCGGCCTGAAAGACGCAGCCTCCAAATATCCGCAGCAATTGTCTGGCGGCATGCAGCAGCGTCTGGCGATCGCCCAGGCGCTGATCATGCAACCCAAGGTGCTTTTGCTCGACGAACCCTTTGGCGCGCTTGATCCCGTGACCCGCAAGAGCATGCATGTGCTGATCCGCGAATTGTGGACCGAGCGGCAGATGACCATCGTCATGGTGACCCATGACATGGGCGAAGCCTTCGAGCTTGGCACGCGCGTCATCGCCATCGACAAGCTCCGCAAGGATCCGCAAGCGCCCGAGCGCTACGGCGCCGGCATCATCTCCGACTTCGAGGCCAAGCCCCGCATCGTGCGCGACAGTGCGCGCTTCGAGCTTTCCCGTTCCAAGATCATTCCACTCCAGACTGCCCGTTGAAAAAGGAGAGCCTATCCATGGCCAAGAAGATGCACCTCGCCTGGTTCATGAATTTCACGCCCGACGAATGGCGCGAACCCTTCGGCCAGGGAGGAAATCCCTGGGACGGGCGCTTCTACATGGAAATGGCCCAGACGCTGGAGCGGGCCTGCTTTGACTACATCATGATCGAAGACAAGCTGATGGTGCCGCAGACCTATGGTGGTTCGCGCGACTTTGCGCTGAAGAACGCCATGATGGTGCCGAAGCATGACCCGGCGCCGCTGGCCACCGCCATGGGCATGGCGACCTCTAAGCTCGGCGTGGTCGCGACCATGTCGACCATGGCTTATCCGCCCTTCCTGCTCGCCCGCCTCTGCTCGACCATCGACAGCCTGACCCGTGGTCGTTTCGGCTGGAACATCGTCACCAGCGCCGAGGATCTCGCGGCCAAGAACTTCAACATGGACAAGCTGCCGCTGCGCGAGACGCGCTACGAGATGGCGGAAGAGTATATGGAGGTCGTCAACAAGCTCTTCGACAGCTGGGACAAGGATGCCGTTGTGCTCGACCGCGATAAGGGCATCTATGTCGACCCGACCAAGGTCCGGACCATCGATCACGTTGGCAAGCATTACCAGGTGCGCGGGCCGCTCAACACGGTCCCATCGCCGCAGCACCGGCCGATCTATGTCCAGGCAGGCGCTTCGCCGCGCGGACGCGACTTCGCCGCCCGCTTTGCAGACTCGATCATTTCGGTGGCCTCTGGCGTTGCCGAAATGAAAGCCTTCCGTGACGACATCCGGGCCCGCGCGACGAAGGCCGGCCGTGATCCCGACGAGATCAAGGTTCTGTTCTGCATCACGCCGACGCTGGGCGAGACGGAATTCGAAGCGCAGGAAAAACACAAGCGGCAGATGTCGTCCGAATATTTCATCACCGACACGCTCGCCTCGATCTCGGCGATCACCGAGATCGATTTCTCGCAATTCGATCTCGACAAGCCGCTGCCCGAAAAGCTGGTGACCAATGGAGAATCCGGCTCGCTCGACAAGTTCCAGCAATGGGGAAGCGGCAAGACCTTGCGCGAACTGGTCGTCTCCGGCGGCGGTGGTCTTGTCTCCTCCGTCGAACTGATCGGCACGCCCGACCAGGTGGCCGAGCGCATGGGCGAGGTGATGGAAGAGGTCGGCGGTGACGGCTTCCTGGTCACGACGCCGGTGCTGCGCGTCTCCCGCCGTTACCTGATGGAAGTGGCCGATGGTCTGGTGCCCGCCCTTCAAAAGCGCGGCCTTGCCCGTACCAGTTACACCCACGATCTGCTGCGTGACAATCTTAGGGAATTCTGAGGTCAGAAGCCCCCATACAGACGGGGAATGCACGAGGAGAAAGCCATGCCCGAGACAGAAGCCACATCTTTCGAACCGTCCTCGGCTTTTCCTCCGGTCACGCGGGAGATCTATCGAGAGGGCATGGCCTCGCTGGCCGCCGCCGTCAACGTGATCGCCTCCGATGGCCCGGCCGGACCTGCCGGTTTCACCGCCACTGCTGTCACCAGCGTGACCGACGATCCGCCGACGCTGCTCGTCTGCCTGAACCGATCGAGTTCGGCCGCACCCGCCGTGCTTGCCAACAGGGTCGTCTCAGTGAATGCACTCGCGCCCGGCCACGAGACTGTCTCGGCCCTTTTCGGCGGCAAGACGCCGATGGCCAAGCGCTTTGCTGCCGCAAGCTGGACGCGAGCGAAGACCGGCGCGCCGCTTCTCAAGGATGCGCTCGTCTCTTTCGACTGCCGTGTCACCGAAACGGTCGAAGTCGGCACCCATGTGATCCTGATGTGTGAGGTCGTCGATGTCCGCGCAAATGACCGTGAGGCGGCCCTCGTTTACTTCCGCCGAGCGTATCAGACGGTCGGCGCCTGATTGCAGGGCCGCACGATCGGCAAGGCCAGAAAACGCCGCAGATTGATCCAGAAGGCTGACGTCGTCACGCCTCTTCCGCCATGGCCCCCGCTTCCTTGAAGCGTGCCTCGAATTCCAGGCGCAGCGCGCGGCGGATATCGGCGGCGCGCTGGCGGCGCTTGCGGACCTCCGTTTTCGGCTCGTAGGACGGAACGGCTGTCGGTCGCCCCTCGGCGTCCACGGCGACCATCGTAAAATAACAGGAATTGGTATGGCGCCGCTCGCCGGTGCGGATATTTTCCGCTTCGACCCGGATGCCGATTTCCATAGAGGTGCGGCCGGCATGGTTGATCGAGGCGCGGAAGGTGACGAGTTCGCCGACATGAATCGGCTGGCGGAAGACCACCTGGTCGACAGAAAGCGTGACGGCATATTGCTGCGAATAGCGCGAGGCACAGGAATAGGCGACGCGATCGAGCAGGTTAAGCAAAGCGCCGCCATGGACCTTGCCAGAGAAATTGGCCATATCCGGTGTCATCAGCACCACCATTTCCAGCTGGCTCGTGTCATGCGTCTGTTCCATCTTCGGCCTTTCTGAAGCGCAGGGCGGTTGTTTCGCTTCGGGCCAGGCTAGGCGAGGTGCGGTGGATTTCCTAGTGCGCTCGGGTTCGGCACAGGTGAAAAAGGCGTCAGGCGCGTCGCCTGGCCTTCGTTTCCACCTGACCGACGGCTTCGGCAATATGGCCCCAGAAGGCGAGGTGAAAGCTGCGCACTTCCAACAGCATGCGCTGCGTGAGCGCCACACGGTGCGACTGGCGGTCCTGAAGAACAAGTCCTTCCGCCTCGGCAGCATTCACCACATTGCGTAGATGTGAGTGCGAGACGCCGAGCTGGCTGGACAGTTGCCGGGCTTCGAGCCCGAACCAGCGATCGCCATCGAGATGCGCTCCGGCATAATGGCTGCGCAGCAGGGAAAGGGCGATCCGGTCACCGCAGTCGAATTCGTCGAACCAGGACCAGGCGCCCGGTTGTTTCAAGGCGGATCGTGTCCGCTCCAGGACCGGTCTTGTCGACGCGATGAAGGCGATGGCAAAATCGGCGTCCTCACGCAGGCGCTGCGCATGCCCGTCCGGCAGAAGGCCTGCGACTTCGGCACAGGTCATGTGATGCGAGAGCCATGTCTTCAGGCCGTCCAGCAGAGGCGGGCGGGCGGCAAGCACTTTGGCGCGCCGGTCTGTTGCGCTTGGGACAGCATCGATGTAGCCGGCAAGCTTCAGAAGGGCGAAGAAGGCAGAGAGGGTCCTCGACGAACCCATTTCGTCCTGAATGTGGGTGAGCGTGGGCCGCGAACGCAGGCCGAGCTCCGCCTCGCAATGCAGGACGGCCAGGAGGCCCGCTGCATGGGATTGCAGATTGCGGCCGAAGATCTTGTTGATCAGTCGCTCACCCAGATGCATCGGCAGGATGCTGCCGGTGCAATGGCGGATCGCTTCTTCATAGGCCTGATCCGTCAGTCTCGCCCGCAACGCAACCATGGCCGCCCTCCTGCTCTCGATTCCCATGTGGTTGTACCATGTCGATGCTGTCTCCGCTGTGACGCTCGACAGGATCCGGACTCAAATGCAATCATCGTTTGTCTCTGTGCCGGCGCGAGGCGGTAGGCCGTGATGGTGCGGCCTGCCTGAAGGCGCACAGTGAGAGGAAGGTCCCCATTGGTCGTTGCGGCGGTGACGGTGATGTGGCGACACACGCATCCCCCCATCCTGCGATACTACCGATATCGCCCGCGGGCCAAAAGTCGTGGGATTGGCACGTCCGGGAGATCAGCACTTTTTCTTCTAGACAAAAGCCCGTCGTCCGATGAAAATGACGGTCACGACTATCGCCGGCATGGGGGTGTTTTGGCGCGGTTGGTTCCTTAATGATCAGGGGCTCAACGTGCAGCACTATTTTATGCATGTCATCGACGACGGTGAACGCGTGGTCGATTTCGAAGGTGCCCATATCGTCGATCTCGACGCGGCGAAGTGTGTCGCGATACGGGGTATCCGCAGTATTGTGGCAGAATCCTTCGTGACCGGGAAGCCAAGCAGGGTCGCGGGCATCGAAATATGCGATGCCGACGGCGAACTGCTCCTAAGTGTGAGTGTTGCTGAAGCCGTGCATGCGCCGCTCAATCAACTGCTTACAATTGTCGGGAGCCATGACGTGGCCCGATCCGAGCGCTGAGATAGGCTTGTCTCGACCAATTCCCCGGCTGTGAACCGCACGCGAAGATGACGGTCGCTCACCCTTGGCCGGGATCGATTGCGTCGAGGAAGCGGGACAGTTCATCCTCGGCTCCTTCGGGCTCACTGCCGGCCATGATGGCGCTGGACAACCCGATCAGCGAGGAGATCGGGTTGTGGCTGGTTGCACTGGCCCGCAGGTTCATCACCAGCGTCGGGCAGAGAAACAGGCCGAGCCGGATCACCTGCCGCCAGTCGGCTGGCAACATGGCGCGCGCCTTGAGTGTGCTCAGCAGCGGCCGCCACATGGCCTCTGCCTTCACCGCGAGCAGGTCTCGCCTGACGGCGCTCGGCTGATAGTCCATCGTCACGCGCAGAACATCGCCATCGAGGCTGGCACTCGCCCCATAGCGGGTGGCCGCAAGTGCCGGGTCATAAAGCCAGAGCGGATGGGCGAGGATATTGTGAAAAGTTGTCTTCACCTCGGCCAGAAGCGTCGGGATGTTTTCGCCGGCAAAGGCCGGGTCGAAGAAGGAGAGCCGGGCACCACCAGCCCCATCGTCTTCGTACCAGACATTGGCATTGTGGGCATCGCCATGCGCCGTCACTCCGCCGGCATCCGCGAGCCGCGCCGGGTTCAGCCTCTGATGCGCCTTGTCGAACAGACTGCCGAGGTTGTCGCGATAGGCGATGCCGTTGATCTCGAAGCGAAGGGTTGAAAGCCTCTCCCAATTTAGGGTGAGGCCGGGGAGGTCGAAGGTTTTCTCGACGTAGAAGCTCGCCAGGCGCCCACCGGGAAAAGTTCCTGTTGGCGGATCGATCAGGCGCTCGTAAAACAATCGATGGACCGGTTCGGCCGCGACGTCTGCCTTCGTGACCGGGTGCAGCGTGTCAAGATAGACCTTCAAGACGGCCTCGTTCAACCGACGCTCGGCCTCGACGGCCCTGGCGCGCGCTTGCGGATGGTCTTCCAGGTCCAGCGCCCGCAGCACGTCGGAAAAGCGCGGATCGGTGCGGCGGCGATAGACGAGGATCTGTTCCCCCGGCAGAACAGACATGAGAAGCGGCTGGTCGACCGGCAGCCCGGCCCGGGCAAGGATATCGGCGCGGTAATATTCGCCGCTCATCGCCTCTTCGCCCTCCTCCTGGTGGAACTTGAAGAAGAACTGTCCTTCGTTCGTATCGAAGAAGCCGTTCAACGAGTTCAGGCTGTATTGATCATGGTTGATCGCGACATTCTTCGCCTCGATCTGGAAGAGGTCGCGCAGCAGGTCGGCCAGCAGTTTTTCTGCCTGTCCGTCTCCGGCCTTCGCTATTCTCCTGATGTCTGCTGTCCGACTTGTCGACTGGCTCATGGCGTGGGTTCCGGTGATCTTGCTGACATTGCCTGTCTATCGGCTGCCATGGAGGTAGCGGCTGCCGAGCGAATAGCGGCTGCCGACATAGGTGAGTGTATTGACGGTCGCAACGACGGCGCCGGTCCAGGTCTTGCGATTGAGGACAAGACAGCTGTCGCTGACGCGGATCTGCAGGAGCCTTGCATGGACCTCGGTCGCGGGCACTGCGCTGATCAGGTGTTCCACCTCGGTCAGCGGGGTCGCGTTCTGCAGGTAGTCATAGGTGGCGTTCCGGCTGAAGTCCTGCTCGACATAACCGGAAACGAGGTCCGGGTTGACGTAGCGCTCTTCCAGCTGCACCGGCAGGTCGTTTTCGAAATGGATCACCACGGAGTGGTCGACAGGCTTCGTTGTCTTGAACTCGAAGGCGAGAAGCAGCTCCGGTTCCGGCCGGTGGATGCGCTCCAGCACGACGACTTCGGCGCGATGGCGGCTGCCGCGCCCCTTGATCTCGGCGATGATGTTGCTGATCTCGATCAGGGTTGATTGCGGCCGAGGCGGAGCGACGAAGGTGCCGACACCCTGGATGCGGCGGAGATGACCCTCCGAGGTGAGTTCCCGCAGCGCGCGGTGTACAGTCATACGGGACACGCCGAGCGTCGAGACCAGCTCATGTTCCGAGGGCAGCCGGCTGTTGCGGGCCCAGGTGCCGCTTCCGATATTGCCGAGCACGAAATCCTTGACCTTCTCGTAGAGCGGCGAGGCGGAATCGGAAAGTCCGGTTTCTGAAACTGCGGTCATGGTCACGATCTCCGCCTCTGCTCATCCGGCGCGGGCAATGTCAGGAATGGATGCGGCGAGCCTCACCCGCCACATCGATGATGGTCTTCAGCGCGCGACTTTCGCCGCGCAACAGGCGCTCATAGGCTTCTGGCACGTTGTCGAGCGAGGGCTGAACCTCGATGAAGCGGTCCAGCGCCGGCGCAAGCGGGGCAAGCAGGTCGACGGCTTCCGGCAGTTCATCGGCAAAGGCGTGGCAGCCGATCAGCGCAATCTCGCGTTCGACAAGGATGTTCGGGTCGAGCTCGAGCTTCCCGTGGCTGATGCCGACAAGTGCGAGTGCGCCGCCGCCGGACAGGAGGTCGAGCACCCGGGCGATCGCCTGGATACTACCGGTGGCATCCAGGGCATGGCGAAGGCGGCCGCCGGAAAGGGCGACATCGATCTCTCCCCTGTCGAGCGGGACGACCGTGCCGCCGACCACCTCTGCAACCAGTTCAGCCTTGGATGTGTTGAGATCAGCCAGGAGCAACGGACCGTCATGCAGGCGTGACAGGAGAAGGGCGCTCAGGCCGCCGATCGTGCCGCAACCGGTGACCAGCACGGGCACGCGCTTGGAAAGCCCGAGCCTGCGCACGGCATGAAGGGCGACGGCGAGCGGTTCGGCAAGCGCTGCAATATGGGGTGAAAGCCTTGGATCGTGACGCACCAGCAGGTTTGCCGGGAGTTGCACCACGTCAGCAAAGCCACCGTCGCAGACCTCGCCGACGAAGCCGAGCGCCTCGCAGATATTGCTGAGGCCGCTCCGGCAGGCCGGGCAGGTGCCGCAGCAGACACGCGAATCCGACGAAACGACATCGCCGACGGCAAGATTGTTCACCCCGTCGCCGACCGCCGTTACCCGGCCGCAGAATTCATGGCCGGCGGTAGATGGGCTGCGCGAGATCCACTGGCCGGTACGGTAGTTGTGCAGGTCCGAACCACAGATGCCGGCGGCCCTGACTTCAAGATTGACGAAGCCGGCGGGTGGTGGAGATGGTTCAGCCATCTCCACCACGCGCAGGTCGCCTGCCTGGTAAAGCCGCACCGCCTTCATGGCTCAACCGCCCTTCTTCAGATAGGCGTCACGCACCGGCGAGACGGCGAGCGCATGCGAGGAGAAGCCCTCGTAAATCGCGAGGTTATGGGCGTGTTTTGCAAATTCCGGATAGGCCGGTTTCGTCACATAGCCGATCGAGCTGCGCTTGACGAAATCGGTGACCGACAAGGGCCCGTAGGTGCGCGCCCAGCGGCTTGTCGGCAGAACGGCGTTCGGACCGAGTGCGAAATTGGCGATGCTGACCGGCGTATGGGTGCCGAGCAGGATTTCGGCAGCCTCGGTGATGTGGCCGAGATGAATAAAGGGGTCTTCCGACAACAGCTCGAGGTGCTCCGGCGCATAGGCATTGACGAAGGCGTAGCTCTCCTCGATCGACGAGGTGAGCACGATGCCACCGGTCTTGCCGGTCAGCACGGTCTTGGAAAAACCGACACGCTGCTTGGTCATCCTTGCCCAGTGATCAGGAAGCGCTGCAAGCGCCTCTTCCGCGACGCGGCGGCTGTGGGTGACGAGATAGGCAGACGAATCCGGCCCGTGTTCGGCCTCGATCAGAAGATCCAGTGCCGCAAGCCCGCCATGGACGGTATCGTCTGCGAGGATCATCACTTCGGACGGGCCGGCGGGAAGGCCGGTATCGATGACGCCTGAAAGCGAGCGCTTGGCGGCAACCACCCAGGGGCTGCCGGGGCCGACGATCTTGAGTGCCGGCTTGACGGTCTCGGTGCCATAGGCGACCGCAGCCACCGCCTGGGCGCCGCCGACCTTATAGACTGTCTCGACACCGGCGAGGCGGGCGGCGACCAGCGTTGCTGCGTCCACGGAGCCATCCGGCGCCGGCGGCGTGACGATAGCCAGGTTCGGCACGCCTGCAACGACGGCCGGCACAGATGTCATCATCGTCACCGACGGGAACGAACCCTTGCCCCGCGGCACATAGAGCGCGACCGACTGGATCGGCGTGAAGCGGTCGCCGGCAAAGGCGCCGGGACGGATTTCCTTCAGCCACATGGCTTCCGGCTTCTGCTCTTCGTGGAAGGTGCGGATGTTGTCGATGCCGAACTGGATGGATTCGATCACGCTTGCATCGACCAGTTTGAAGGCTGCGTCGAATTCGGCCTCGGTCACCTTCAGGTTTGCCTCGGTCACATCGGCCTTGTCGAGTTCGCGGCCGAACCGCGCCAGCGCCTTGTCGCCCTCGGTGCGCACGGCTTCGAGGATCGGCGCCACCTTTTCGATGAAGAGCGAGAGATCACTTTCCGAGCGGCGCAGCAGGGCTGCCTTCTCGTCTGCACTGAGCTTGGCATAGTCGTAGAACGATACTGATGTCATCGTCTTGTCCTTGATATCCGGCCCCTTGTTGAGGCCACGGCTGGCGTCGATGGGGTCACTTCGATTTGAGGAATATGTCGAGCCCGACGAGGCGGTCGAGCAGCGCGATCGCGATCCCGGCGCAGGCGATGAACACCACCGAGATGGCAGCCAGATCCGGGGTGATGATCGAGCGGATGGAATTGTAGATCTGCACAGGAAGCGTCACGCTGCGCGCGTCGACCAGGAGCAGGCTGACGAGGAACTCGTTGAGCGCCAGGATGAACATCAGCAGCGATCCGGTGATCACGCCGGGCAGCACGGCCGGCAGCGTGATGTAGAAGAAGCATTGCAGGGGCGGGGCGCCGCAATTGGCCGCAGCCAGTTCCAGATCCGGTGAAATATTGCTGGCGCTTGCTGTCACCGCCCAGATCATGAAGGGCAGATTTATGACCGCGCAGGCGATGCCGACGGGCCAGAGATTGCCGATCACGCCCCACTGGCCGAAGACGAGCATCATGCCGATGCCCGAGCCAATGAGCGGAATGGTGAAGGGCAGCAGGAGATAGATCTGGATCGAGCTGGAAAAGCGGACGCGGTATTTGGCAAGGGCAATGCCGGCCAGCGTTCCTACGGGGATGGAGACCAACGTACATATCGCAGCCACGATAAGGGAGCGCACGAAGGCCTGGCGCAGGTCGCTTGCCTGAGCGATCTTCGCATACCATTGCAGCGAGAAACCGTCCGGGGGGAAGGTAATGATGTTGCCGGCGGTAAGGGATGCGCCGAGGACCACGATGGTTGGGGCCGAGAGCATGATGAGGGCGGTGGCGACAAAAGCCCAGATTACGATCGACTTGCTGCGGCTGCCGGTCATTTGCGGTCCCCTCCCATGGCAAGCGTGCCGGCACCGAAGAGCATGAAGACGACGCCGACGAGGATAGAGCCGACCGCGACCAACAAAAGTGAGAGTGTCGCGCCAAGCCCCTGGTCCGACGTGCGGAAGAACTGGTCATAGATGGCGTTGGCGATGAAATCCTGCGTTCCGCCGCCCAAGATTGCGGGAATGGCAAAGTCGGTCAGCGACAGCGTCACGACGACCAGGCCGGCCCCGACGAGGCCAGGCTTTGAGAGCGGCAGAACGACATGGAGGAAGGTCCGCCACCAGCTTGCGCCGAGCGATGCCGCGGCTGCCTCAAGTTCGGCCGGGATCGCGGTCAGGGCTGGCGCCAGCATCAGGACGGCGAAGGGTAGCATGTATTGAACGAGACCGAAGAGCACGGCCGGATAATTGTAGAGGAGCCTGAGCGGCGCCACGCCTACGAGACCGAGTACCTCGTTCACCATGCCCTGGTTGCCCAGAATGATCAGCCAGCCATAGGCGCGCACCACCTGACCGATAAAGAAGGGCAGAAACAGTGCCACGAGCAGGAATTTGCGCAGCGCCGAAGAGGGCGTGCGCACCATCAGATAGGCGTAAGGAAAGGCGAAGATCAACGTGACGACGGTGACGATCAGCGCGCCCATCAGGCTGCGGCCGGCAACCGTTGCGAAGAACTTCTCGGTGATCGCGCGCTGGTAGTTGGCCAGCGTGTAGGTTTCCGACATCAGGAAGGTATTGGTATCGAGTGTCCTCAGGCTCGTGTCGCCGATCTGGAACAGGCCGAGCACCAATAGACCGACCAGAATCACCGCCGGCAGCAGCATCAGATAGGGCAGGGCCCTTTGGAAACTGGATGGCCAGAGAATGGCCGCAAGGCGTTCGAGCATATCCATGACGCGCCACGTCAGGGGATATGCGACACGGGAAGCGCGCATGATACCGGTCCTCGAACCGTTCCCGGCTGCATGGGCAGGCTTAAGCGGGAGCGGGATTTCATTCAACTGCGAAGCGGGGTGCGCCCGCCGCCGGTAAAGGCAGCGGGCGAGGCGGGGCGTCAGCCCTGCATGATTTCCTTGAACTTGGCGAACCACTGGCTCTCGTTTTCGACCTGGACCTTGGAGGAGATGCGGATCAGGTGTTTGAACTGCTCCTCGGTCGTCGGGTAGGACGGGTCGTCGACGAGATCGGCCGGCGGCTTGACGCCGGGAATGACGCCCGGCAGGCCCAGACCGTCAAGCCAGATCTGCTGGGCTTCCTGGGTCAGTGCATGGTTGATGTACTGCTTGGCCCAGTAAAGCTCGTTTTCCGGCAGGCCCTTGGGGATCCACAAGCCGTCGGTGTCGAACTTCGCACCTTCTTCCGGCACCACCCAGGCGATTTCGATGCCGTTCTTCTTGGCTTCGCGGGCATTGGTGGAAATCGTGCAGGCGGCGTCGATTTCGCCCTTCTGGAACCAGGTGGTGAAATCGGGATCTTCGCCGAGCAGTGGTTCCTGTTCCTTGATCTTGGAAATGAAGTCCCAGGCCGGCTGCATGTTGCCGGGGATATCTTCGAGCTTGCCGCCGCCAGCCACCTGGGCGGGGAAGTGGAAGCCGATCCCGTCGTTATAAAGGGCGATGCGGCCCTTCAGCTTCGGATCGAGCAGGTCTTTCCAGGACTTTGGCGCGCCGTTCGGGAAGGCCGAGGGGCGATAGGCGAGAACATAGACATAGCCATAGGTGTTGACGATTGGATAGCCGTCGAGGCCGACCGGCTTGGCAAGGTCCGTGGCGTTCTTCAGGTTCGACAGATCCGAGAGATCTTCGGTGACGCCGCGCAGCGCCGACTTGGTCGCGTTCGTGGTCGTGTCCCAGTTGATGTGGATCGGCGGCACGCGCTTTTGCGCAACCGCCGCCCACACCTTGGGCTGGATTTCGTTGTCTTCGGTCAGGTCATGGCGAACCGCAATGCCGGTTGCCTTGGTGAAGCTGTCGGAGACGCCGGCCTTCAGCGCGTCGACCCAGCTTCCGCCCCAGGCGCGGACGATGATTTCGGCCGGTTTTTCCGGCTCCTGTGCAAAGGCGCGGCCGACGCCAAGTGTGGTGAGGCCCGCCGAAGCGCCGGCCGCTGCAATCGAGGCCAGCAGCGTGCGACGACGAAGCTGGGCAGTCAGGAACTTATCATGCGACATGAGACATTCTCCTCTGGCTCGACCTTCTGAGGGTCATTTTTGAAAGACATGCAGATCCCGTGCATTCCAGCCCAGACGGACATCGTCGCCGGGACCAAACTGCAGATGCGTTTCCGGATCGTGGTCGAAGACGCGAATCAGCATCCCGCCCAGCGCCTCGACCCTGATTTCGTAGACCACCCGTTCGCCTTCGAAGATGCAATCCAGTACCTTGCCTTCGACAACGGTCGAGAGACCGTCGAGACGGCCATCCTTGGCGGCGATACGGATCTGTTCGGCGCGCACGGCGCCAGCGCACGGCGATCCGGTGGCAAGGCCTTCGTCCGACCCGCGGCCAACAAGGCGCATGCCATTGGCTTCGAACATGACCTCGCCTGCCGAGGCCTCCACGACCTTGCCCTGAATGAAGTTGGTCACGCCGATGAAATTGGCAACGAAGGCATTGGCGGGCGCGCGGTAGGTGTCCACCGGCCGTGCCTTCTGCTGGATCTCGCCATCGCTCATCACGATCACCTCGTCCGATACGACGAGCGCCTCGCGCTGGTCATGGGTGACGTTGATGGTGGTGACGCCGAGTTCCTTCTGGATACGGCGGAATTCCAGCTGCATTTCCTCACGCAGCTTGCGGTCGAGCGCTGCAAGCGGCTCATCCAGCAGCAGCAGATCGGGTTCAAAAACGAGCGCACGGGCAATGGCCACACGTTGCTGCTGGCCGCCGGACAGCTCGTTGATGCGCCGCTCGCCATAGCCGCCGAGACGCACGAGGTCGAGATAGCGCTCGACTTTCTGGGGGATGGTGCGCGCATCATGGCGGCGCATTTTCAGCGGAAAGGCGACGTTTTCGGCAGCCGTCATATGCGGGAACAGTGCCAGCTTCTGGAACACCATTCCGATGGCGCGCTGATGCGCAGGCACGGCGCTGACCGGCCGGCCGCTGATGAAGATCTCGCCGCTGGTCGGGCGATCAAATCCAGCGATCATGCGCAACAGCGTCGTCTTGCCGGATCCGGACGGGCCGAGGATGGTGAGGAACCGGCCTTTGGGGAGGTCGAAGGACGCGTTCTGGACCGCCTGCACGGTGCCAAATGTCATGCCGACATTCTGGACGGAAACGGCGATCTGGCCGGCGGAAGACGTGTCCGCTTGGAGTTCGGCAGCAGCAGCGCTCATGACACTTCCCCTGTCTTGGCTTTGCCCGGAGCACCGCTCCAGCAAGGCCTCATTTCGGGCTCTTGACGACCTCGTCGTGAGAACCTGCATTAAGATGTCTATACATATTCATACAACTGTGGTCAACCGAACATGCATAGTTTTTGCACCGCGACATGGATTGCGTAATATTTGTGCAGGTGCAAAAAGTCCAGCGCGTCTTGGGAGCAGTTTTGTTGTCCACAGGGCGAAACGCAAGCACGCATGACGCGTGTTCGGTACTCTTTTCATGTTGCGTGGAAAAGGTGCGTTCGATCGTCAGATCGAGGCAAGGTAGCCGCCGTCGACAGGGATGCAATGACCGGTGACATAGGCCGCGGCATCCGAGCACAGGAAAACGGCGACCCCGCCAATGTCACTTTCCTGTCCAAAGCGGCGCTGCGGGATCTTGTCGAGCATGCGCGTCTGCCAGTCCGCGTTCTCATAAAAGACCTCTGTCATTGCGGTGCGGAAATAGCCAGGCGCGATGGCGTTGACGCGGATGTTGTGCGCAGCCCATTCGGCGGCCAGCGCATGGGTCATTCCGAGCAGGCCGGATTTCGACGCGCCATAGGGAACGGCCGTTGGAATGCCGACATAGGAGGTCAGCGAGCAGAGGTTGACGATTGCACCGCCGCCCGTGTCCGCCATCAGGCGCCCGGCCGCCTGGGCACAGAAGAACGCGCCTTTCAGGTTGGTCGACAGGATCTGGTCCCACAGGGCCTCATCGACATCAAGCGATGGGCGAACATGTTCGAAGCCGGCATTGTTGATCAGGATATCGAGCCCGCCAAGTGCATCGGCAGCAGCCCGGATCACGCTCCCGCAGGTCTCCACGTCGCGCACGTCCTGGGCAAGGGTTACGCATCGGCTGCCCGTCGCTCCCACCAGTGTCCGCGTTTCATCCAGCGCCCCGATTGTGCGCGCGGTGATCGCGACATCGGCCCCGGACGAGGCAAGCGCCACCGCGATCGCCTGGCCAATGCCGCGACTGGCGCCGGTCACGAGGGCGCGGCGGCCGGAAAGATCGAAATTCGGGCGCGTCATGCGGTTTCCTCACTGTCTGTTGATACGGGCAATGTCAGCATTTTTGCCCGAACATGTCTATACATATATACAGGTTGCCGTTTCGCGCCTATGACTGGGCCATCGCACCCTCAGGCCCCATGGAGACTGCAAAATGCCGCGTGTTTCAATCCCCGTCCGCGACGAAATCCGGGCGATTGCGCCCTACAATTCGGGACTGACGATCGACGAGGTGCGGGCGAAATACAAGGTCGAGACGATTGCCAAGCTCGGCTCCAATGAAAATCCCCTCGGCCCTTCCCCGGAGCTTCGCGGTCTCTTTCCCGATATCGGCGAATTGGCCCGCCTCTATCCCGATCCCCAGGGGCGTGCCTTGTGCAGCCGGCTTGCCGCGGAATTTGCCGTCGACGATCGCCAGATCGTCCTCGGAAACGGGTCGGAAGACCTGATCGCCGTCATCTGCCGCTCTGTCATCCGGCAAGACGATCTTGTCGCGACGCTTTATCCGTCTTTTCCCCTGCATGAGGATTACACCACGCTGATGGGGGGCAGGATCGAACGCGTGACGGTGACGCCTGAACTCGGCATCGATATGGATGCGCTTCTCGCGGCCATTGCCCGCCGACCACGCATGCTGATGTTTTCCAACCCGATGAATCCGGTCGGTGCATGGCTCAACTCCGCTGACCTTGGCCGGGTGATCGCGGCCCTTGATCCGGAAACTCTCGTTGTCGTCGACGAGGCCTATGCCGAATATGCCGCAGGCGAGGATTACCCTTCGGCAGTGGACCTGTTGCGCGAAACCAGCCTCAGCTGGGTCGTGCTGCGAACCTTCTCCAAAGCCTTCGGCCTGGCGGGCCTGCGCATCGGTTATGGGATCGTCAGCAGCGGCGAACTCTGCGATTTCTTCAACCGTGCCCGGACACCCTTCAACACCAATGCGATTGCGCAAGCTGCAGCGATCGCCGCCCTCGATGATGTCGTGCATCTCAAGGCATCGGTCGATCTGGCGCTCTCCGAACGGGAGCGTGTAGCAGCCCGCTTGAGCGCCCTCGGCTACCGCATGGCACCGTCTAAGTGCAATTTCCTCTTTGTCGACGTGACATCAGATGCAACGCCATTTGCTGAAGCGCTGTTGCGACGCGGCGTCATCGTCAAGCCGTGGAAGCAGCCGGGCTTCGAGAATTTTCTTCGGGTGAGCATGGGGTCTGTCGCGGAAAACGATCAGTTTCTCGACGCGTTTGAGGACTGCATGGCAGGCTGATCCAGCAGGAAGCCGAATACCCCTCCGCATCTGTTTTGAATATGGTGTTGGAACTTTCTCGCCGAACCTCGATTGTGACTTCGGCTGCCCCGGTTGCGGCCAGCCGACCCGTGGGCAAAGTGATGCCTGGCAGAAACGATGGGGAGCCCAGTGACAGTTTCGACACATGTAACATTGACCGTAAATGGCGAGGCAAAGTCACTCGACATCGACAATCGCACCACCTTGCTGGACGCCCTGCGCGAACATCTGCATCTGACCGGCACCAAGAAGGGCTGCGATCACGGCCAATGCGGGGCCTGCACTGTAATGGTGGAGGGGCGCCGCATAAACTCCTGCCTGACGCTCGCTGTCATGCACGAAGGCGATGAAATCACCACGATCGAGGGGCTCGGCCAGCCGGACAAACTGCATCCGATGCAGGAAGCTTTCGTCAAGCATGACGGTTTCCAATGCGGTTACTGTACGCCGGGCCAGATCTGTTCCTCCGTTGCGGTCCTCGAAGAGATCAGGGCCAACATCCCGAGCCACGTCACCGGAGACCTGACCTTGCAGGCTGCCATCACCGCAGACGAGATCCGCGAACGCATGAGCGGCAATCTCTGTCGGTGCGGCGCCTATTCGAACATCCTCGATGCAATTCTTGACGTCGCGGGGGTGCCGGCATGAAAGAATTTTCCTTTGAACGCGCGTCTTCGGTCGAACAGGCAGCCCAGGCTGCTGCGACAAACCCCGACGCGAAATTCATTGCCGGCGGAACCAACCTTCTCGTTCCTCTCTATTTCACACATCTCCGAGCCCACG